>OHVW01000264.1_pt1 | contig 24101 bp, 20 predicted proteins | sample 1579601 | NCBI WGS metagenome assembly OHVW01 (sample SAMEA3882549, study PRJEB24775) | human gut metagenome | biome: human-associated habitat; feature: intestine environment; material: feces | place: Netherlands | collected 2009/2010 | reverse complement strand
ATTCCCAACACATCCGTACAATAATTCAGGACATTATATGGTTTATTATCTAAAAAAATCGCTCTTTTGGTATAGGCAAGCCAGCGGAATCCCACATCTTCCACGCCTGCTGCAGATTTTCCTTCCAAATCCACATCAAATAACTCTCCTACATCTCCTGTTACAATAATGTCACAGTCTAAATACAGCATCCGCCTGTAGTTTTGAAACAGCTTTGAAAAAAGCAACAGACGATAATTCGTCTCTACGGCATAATAACACCCAACGTCTGACTGCAATTCACGGTCTGCTTCGACCACATTAACAAAACGGATAGACACACCGGATTTTCCATCTGCTAATCCTAATATCTCTCCCTGATGCTCTCTTGAAATTCTCTTATGTAAAATAATAATATCATAGCTTCGCTCCCTGTTACGGTTACATAACAGGGAATAAATGGCAACTTTCAGATAGGGTGCATAGTTGTCATCACTTGCAAAGCATATGGAAACCGGCTCAAAGGCCTGCTGGATTGGCTGCATACTCTGTTCCTCGTTTATTTTCTACATAGCCGCAAAAATAATAAATATATGTCTGAATATGGATATGCTACGGCTTGTGTTTGTATTTTTGTATTATTTTTATTATTACTAAGATACTGAAAAACGTCAAGTCTGTCTACCTGATTGTCCAAAAAAGTACCTGATCGTGTTTTGTCTTAGACAGACTCCTGTCCTGTTCTTTTCTGTGAATTTTTGAATATTTGTGAATTTTTACGATACTTTTGATATTTTGATATTCATGATATTTTTGATGTGCTTGATACTGCTGATATTCATGATACTTTTGATATTTTGGGTGTTTTTAAAACTGTTAGATTGTTGACCGGAACATACCCATTTTTTTGAATCTGTTAGATTACTAAGCGGAACATACCGCCTCTTTTGAAATCTTTCCATGGTAAGCTCCCTGTCATGATTCGATTTGACTGCTTTGAATGATCGGATGACAAAATCCCACCTACATCTTTGCAAGATTTCCTGCATAGTCGTTCTGTGCCTCAATATCATAGCCAACTTTCAGTTCATTGCTTGCGTAAACATCTAAACGGACGCTTCTGAAATCGGAACTGATCAGAATACTGTGTTCCACATGCACACTGACCTTCGGCACCTTGAAACTAAGGATAATTTCTAACACAAGCTGGCATATCCATCGCAGGTGACCTATATATTGAGCTTTACAACAGGATCCCCTTAACAGCAAAAAGAAGCAGCAGACTTACGTCTACTGCTTCCTTTATTTCATTTATGAAACGATCTTAGTTCTCGCCACCATATAAGGTAATAAGTTTGTTGAGGTATTCATAACGCTCTTTTGCTGTCTCTTCAGATTTTGCAAATAATTCTTCTGCTCTTTCTGGGTTGAATCTTGCTAATGCGTTGTAACGAACCTCTCCGTTTAAGAATGCTTTGTAATCTCCTGTAGGAGCTTTGCTGTCTAAGGAGAATGCAGCTTTGCCTTCTGCTTTCAGAGCTGGGTTGTAACGGAATGTATGCCAGTAACCAGCCTCAACAGCTAATTTCTCCTCTGTCTGAGCTTTGCTCATACCAACTTTGATACCGTGGTTGATACATGGAGCGTAAGCGATTACTAATGATGGTCCCGGATATGCTTCAGCTTCTGCAATTGCTTTTACACACTGGTTGTAATCAGCACCCATAGCGATCTGTGCTACATATACATATCCGTAGCTCATTGCGATTGCTGCAAGGTCTTTCTTCTTAGTTCCTTTACCAGCTGCCTGGAACTGAGCGATTGCACCTAAGTTAGTAGATTTAGATGCCTGTCCACCTGTGTTAGAGTAAACTTCTGTATCGAATACGAATACGTTTACGTCTTCTCCAGATGCTAATACATGGTCAACACCACCGAATCCGATGTCGTATGCCCATCCGTCACCACCGAAGATCCACTGAGATTTCTTAGATAAGAATTCTTTCTTAGCAAGGATTTCTTTGGCAGCGTCACATCCACAAGCTTCTAATGCTGCTACTAATTTATCTGTAGCTGCTCCGTTCTTGCTTCCGTCTGCATATGTGTCTAAGTATTCAGCTGCTGCTGCTTTAACATCTGCGTTATCTGTAGATTCAGCTAATGCAACAACTTTTTCTTTTGTCTGTTCTCTTAATGTGTTCTGTCCTGTGAACATACCTAAACCAAACTCTGCGTTGTCTTCGAACAGTGAGTTAGACCATGCAGGTCCCTGTCCCTTAGAGTTCATTGTGTATGGTGTAGACGGTGAAGAGTTACCCCAGATTGAAGAACATCCTGTTGCATTAGCGATGTACATTCTGTCACCAAATAACTGTGTGATCAGTTTTGCATAAGGTGTTTCTCCACAACCTGCACAAGCTCCTGAGAACTCAAGTAATGGCTGTTTGAACTGGCTTCCCTTAACTGTCTCTGGTTTGAATTTAGCAACAACTTCTGGTTTAACCTCGATCTCACGTCCGAAATCAAAGATATCCTGCTCTGCTGCATTTTCTTCCATGTTTGCCATAACAAGAGCTTTTTCACCCTTCTTACCTGGACATACATTTACACAAGATCCACATCCTGTACAGTCATAAGCTGATACAGTCATAGTGAATTTCATTCCCGGCATACCGATCATATCGATAGCTTTTGTTCCTTCTGGAGCTTTTGCAAGCTCTTCCTCTGTAAGTGCTACCGGACGGATAACTGCATGTGGGCAGACATATGCACAACGGTTACACTGGATACAGTTTTCTGACTGCCATACAGGGATATCTACTGCGATACCACGTTTCTCATATGCTGCACTACCTGATGGTGTAGATCCATCTGCATAGTCAGTAAATGTAGATACTGGCAGAGTATTTCCTTCCTGAGCATTAACCTTAGACTGAATGTTCTTAACGAATGCTACTGCATCTTCTCTTCCACCCTTAACTTCTGGTGTGAACAGACCTTCGTCTTCGCAGTTCTTCCAGCTTTCCGGTACTTCGATTGCGTTAACCTGCTTAGCTCCGGCATCGATAGCATCGTAGTTCATCTGTACGATCTTATCACCTTTCTTACCGTATGTAGCCTTTGCAGCTTTCTTCATAAGGTCGATAGCTTCTTCTTCCGGAATGATGTTAGCCAGTTTGAAGAATGCAGACTGAAGAACTGTATTGATACGTCCGCCAAGTCCGATTTCTTTACCGATCTTGATACCATCGATTGTATAGAATTTGATGTCATGGTTGGCGATGAATGCTTTAACCTGTCCCGGAAGATGTTTGTCAAGTTCTTCTGCTGTCCATGGGCAGTTAAGAAGGAATGTACCACCATCTACAAGTTCCTGAACCATGTTGTATTTGTTGATGTATGACGGGTTGTGGCATGCAACAAAGTTTGCTTTATGAATCAGGTAAGTAGATTTGATCGGTTTCTTACCGAAACGGAGGTGAGACATTGTAACACCACCGGATTTCTTTGAATCATAATCAAAGTAAGCCTGTGCATACATATCTGTGTTATCACCGATGATCTTGATAGAGTTCTTGTTAGCACCTACAGTACCATCAGCTCCAAGTCCCCAGAACTTGCAGTTTGTTGTTCCCTCTGGTGTTGTAACAAGTGGTGCACCTGTCTCAAGAGAAAGGTTTGTAACATCATCAACGATACCGATTGTGAATTTCTCTTTCTCAGTGTTCTCATATACTGCTACGATCTGTGCAGGTGTTGTATCTTTGGAACCAAGTCCGTAACGTCCTGTAAAGATCTTAACATCGCTGAACTTGCTGTCGCGAAGAGCTGCAACAACATCAAGATACAGAGGCTCGCCAAGAGCTCCTGGCTCTTTTGTTCTGTCAAGAACAGAGATCTGCTTAACTGTATCCGGGATTGCATCGATAAGAGCCTGTGCACAGAATGGTCTGTAAAGACGAACTTTAACAACACCGACTTTCTTACCAGCTGCCATAAGGTAATCGATTGTCTCCTCGATGGTATCGTTTACGGAACCCATAGCTACGATGATGTGCTCAGCGTCAGCAGCTCCGTAGTAGTTGAACAGTTTGTAGTCTGTTCCGATCTTCTCGTTAACTTTGTCCATATACTCCTGAACAACTGCCGGAAGAGCGTCATAATATGGATTACATGCCTCTCTTGCCTGGAAGAAGATATCCGGGTTCTGAGCGGAACCTCTCTGACATGGATGGTTCGGATTCAGAGCACGGTTACGGAACTCTGCGATTGCGTCCATATCTGCCATATCTTTCAGATCTTCATAGTCCCATGTCTCGATCTTCTGGATCTCATGAGATGTACGGAATCCGTCGAAGAAGTTGATGAACGGAACTTTTCCTTTGATTGCTGCAAGATGAGCAACCGGTGTAAGGTCCATAACCTCCTGTACAGAAGACTCACAAAGCATTGCACATCCAGTCTGACGACAGGCCATAACGTCGGAATGGTCACCGAAAATACAAAGTGCGTGGGAAGCAAGTGCACGGGCAGATACGTTGATAACTCCCGGAAGCTGCTCACCAGCAATCTTGTAAAGGTTCGGGATCATAAGCAGAAGACCCTGGGAAGCTGTGTAGGTTGTAGTCAGGGCACCTGCTGCCAGAGAACCGTGAACTGCACCTGCTGCACCAGCCTCAGACTGCATCTCTGTAACCTGTACTTCCTGTCCAAAGATGTTCTTTCTTCCCTGAGTTGCCCACTCGTCTGTTGCCTCAGCCATTACAGATGAAGGGGTAATCGGGTAAATAGCAGCTACATCAGAAAAAGCATATGATGCATGAGCGGCTGCATGGTTACCATCCATGGTTTTCATCTTTCTTGCCATTTGTTTATTCCTCCTTAAAGGTTTGTTAAAAAATATATTATTTAGGCTTATGAAGGCCTAAAATTCCATTGGTTATTATATCATAGATTCCCAGTTATGTCCATTTTCTTTCATTGTTTTTTGTATATTATCCTGTACAAACGCCGTTATCTTTTTCGCAAATAAAAAAGAGCTGTTCGGAATTTTTCCTCTCCAAACTGCTCTCCTTATCATCTCATACGCTTATCCCAACTCACATCCGGGAATCACTTCTCCTCTTTTCCGAAAAGATCCTTCATGGATTTCCGACGGAGCATTGTCCACAGCTGATCCTGGATCTCCTGAAGCTCATCATGTGCATGGCAGGGAACTCCGTCCTGTCCGTTCCTTGGACACTGATATGTGCCGTTCAGGCACTCAATGATGGACATATCCGGATCGATCGCACTGTATATCTCATATAATGACAGTTCTTCCGGATCTCTCTTCAGCGCGTAACCGCCATGAACTCCGCGGTATCCTTCCACGAGCCCTGCATTCTGAAGCTTCTTCAGTATCTTGTATGCAAAGGGTGCTGTGATCGATTCCCTCTCACAGATCTCGCTGACGCTCAAACGCGGCTCCCACATCAATGCGCGGATAACCCGCATCGCATAATCGCTTTCTCTGGTGATAAACATCTCTAACCTCTCTTCTGTTCAACTAAGCTGCTGATTTATGATAGTTTCCGCATTCCATCCGATCTGCCACGTTCCTGGGTGTTTCTGATGTGCCAGAGAGCCGGATATCCATATCCCCGGAATACTTCATTACCACATACGACAGTATAACCCATTTTTTTATATAATAAAAGGTTATTATTTTCCTGTGATTCATAGTAATCCCCTGTTTTTCCTTTATTTAGCCGAAAAAAGGAAAATACAGCTTGCAAATTTTTCAGTTTACGGTACAATAGGAAACGATTGTAATGCTTTCGTATGTAATTGAAACGATATTTATTTAATGAAAAAAGAGGTATGATATGATTTCAGCAAATAACATCACACTGCGCGTTGGAAAAAAAGCGCTGTTTGAAGACGTTAACATCAAATTTACAGAGGGTAACTGTTATGGATTGATCGGCGCCAACGGCGCAGGAAAATCTACATTCCTCAAAATCCTTTCCGGTCAGCTTGAGCCTACCAAGGGCGACATTGTGATCACCCCCGGTCAGAGACTTTCTTTCCTGCAGCAGGATCACTTCAAATATGATGCTTATCCGGTTCTGGATACTGTCATCATGGGTAATGAAAGACTCTATCAGATCATGAAAGAGAAAGAAGCCATTTACGCAAAGGAAGATTTCACAGACGAAGATGGCATCCGTGCCAGCGAGCTTGAGGGTGAGTTTGCAGAAATGAACGGATGGGAAGCAGAGTCCGATGCTGCTACTCTTCTCAACGGTCTCGGCGTCGACACCGAGTTCCACTATACACAGATGGCAGACCTTACCGGTAGTATGAAGGTCAAGGTTCTTCTTGCACAGGCTCTTTTCGGAAATCCTGATATCCTTCTTCTTGATGAGCCGACCAACCACCTGGATCTTCCTGCTATCGAATGGCTGGAGGAGTTCCTGATCAATTTTGACAATACAGTTATCGTAGTATCCCATGACCGTTATTTCCTGAACAAGGTCTGCACACATACTGCTGATATCGATTATGGCAAGATCCAGCTTTATGCCGGAAACTACGACTTCTGGTTTGAATCCAGCCAGCTTCTGATCAAGCAGATGAAAGAGGCCAACAAAAAGAAAGAGGAGAAGATCAAAGAGCTCCAGGAGTTCATCTCCCGTTTCAGCGCCAATGCTTCCAAATCCAAGCAGGCGACTTCCAGAAAGCGTGCCCTGGAAAAGATCCAGCTGGATGACATGCGTCCTTCCAGCCGTAAATATCCATACATCGACTTCCGCCCGAACCGTGAGATCGGAAACGAGGTCCTCATGGTGGAAAATCTGTCCAAGACCATTGATGGAGTAAAGGTTCTGGACAACATTTCCTTCACTCTTGGTCGTGAAGATAAGGTTGCCTTTGTGGGCGCCAACGAGCAGGCCATCACAACCTTCTTCAAGATCCTTACAGGTGAAATGGAGCCGGATGAAGGAAATTACAAATGGGGCGTTACCACTTCCCAGGCATATTTCCCGAAGGATAACACACAGGAATTCGATAACGACCTTACTATCACCGACTGGCTGACACAGTACTCCGAGATCAAGGACGCAACCTACGTCCGTGGATTCCTTGGCCGTATGCTTTTCCCTGGTGAGGATGGTGTAAAACGTGTCCGTGTTCTTTCCGGTGGTGAAAAAGTTCGCTGTCTTCTTTCCAAGATGATGATCTCCGGTGCCAATATCCTGATCTTGGATGAGCCAACCAACCATCTGGATATGGAGTCTATCACAGCACTGAACAACGGACTGATCAAATTCCCGGGAGTGATCCTTTTCACCTCACACGATCACCAGTTTGTACAGACAACTGCAAACCGCATCATGGAGATCCTTCCTAACGGCAAGCTGGTAGACAAGATCACCACTTACGACGAGTATCTTGCCAGCGACGAAATGGCCAAGAAGCGTCACGTATTCCAGGTTAACGAAGAGGACGCACAGGATAACTAAATCCCATGCTTCTGTAACAAAAAATCTCCCCTGCTTCCGCCTTTTACAGGCAGTCAGGGGAGTTTTTTTATCTGTTTTATATGCGCTTACTCCATGGTGATCGGAGCAAGCTTGCCCTGTGTTACATCCAGAAGATCTTTAAGCGGTACCTTCAGGGTAAGGCCTACTCTTCCACCACTTACATAGATCTCATCAAAGTTTTCGGCAGACTGGTCAAACACCACCGGATAATTTTTTTTCATTCCAAGAGGGCTGCAGCCTCCGCGGATATAGCCCGTGATCTTTGTAAGATCCTTTACATGGATCATATCTACTGTTTTTTCGCCTACAGACTTTGCGGCTGCCTTACGGTCCACCTCTTTCTCGATCGGAACTACAAACACATAGTAGCCGCCGCTTTTCCCTTCCATGACCAGGGTCTTAAAGGACTGATCATGAGGGGCTCCTGCGATGTCTGCACAGTGGATCCCATCTATGAACTCTCCACAGTCATATGCGATTGCTTCATATTTTACTTTTTTTCGATCCAGCATTCTCATCGCGTTTGTTTTGGCTTCTTTTCCCATTTCTGTCACTCCTCGGATTTTTCTCAGTTGTCTTTCCACTCATCAAGCTCATCCAGATCCTCATCATTCATCAGATCCGGGTCATTCCTGTAATTTCCATATTCTTCCTGCTCATCAAAATCCGCCATATTTTCAATATCCATCCGGCGTCTTTTCTGCTGCAGTTTTTCAAAATCTTCATAGCTATCCCTGTTTTCCGACTCATCAAAACGATCATAGTCTTCATGATCCTCCGGATCTGCATAGCGGGATCTGCTTCCCGTTCCTGCATTCCTTCGTTCCCTGGTGCTGCTGCTCTGGCTGTATCTGCGGCCTCTTCTGTCATCCGAAGCATAATTTCTGTCGGAGGTTCTGTTTCTGCCGGAGGTTCCGGAAGTGCTTCTTCTTTCAGTGGAACTGCCTTTGCTGTTTCTTTCGCTTCCGGATCTTTTTCGGCTGTCTGCATAATTTCTTTCTCGTCTGTCAGAGTTGCGTCCTTCTCTGTCAGATGGTCTGCGGGAACGTCTTTCACCCCGGCTTTCCCGGTCATCGTTTGCCCGGTTTTCGTATGTATATCTGTGATCGTCCCTGTTACGGTCAGAGGTGTATTCACGACTGTTTCCTCTACGGTCCCTTCCTGCCGGCTTCCTGGTCTCCTCCGGCAGAGTTCCATCGTCGTCATCCTCTTCTTCGTCATCTTCCTCATCGTATCGGTCTTTGTTGATGGCGAACTGGATCAGCATACCAAGGATCGCAATTCCCGCTGCCATACCGACGCCATATGGAAACTGCGCCAGCCCTGCGATCTTTGCAATGGATAATCCTGCCAGAACACCACCCAGTATACTGGTTCCGACAATGATCACTCCTTTCGCATAACGCATAGCAAGTACTCCCAGTCCCACGCCGATAAGGATGCACAGGAAAAAAGAAAAAGAACTGGTCGGATGGACCAGATAGATACTCAATGTTATTCCGATACCAAATCCCAGTACAAAGATTCCTGCCCTGTAGATCAGAAACGAAACAACAGCCAGTACGATCCCCAGTCCCGCCATGGCACCTGCGATCACCATTTTATCCTGAACACCGGACATATAGGTTACACCAAAGCCGGCGCCTGCTCCGATGATAAATCCAAAGATCATCATCCAGAACCGGAGGATACGATATCCCAGGATACAGTTCAAAAGCCCGAAAACGCAGAGCACTCCATATACGATCACCATCAGCTGGCTGATCTGTTCCATACCTCCTGCTCTCTGCAGTATGTCAAATCCTCTTGACAACATATCCATATTCATAACTTACTCCTCTCTTTCCAAAACCTCCGGAAATCTTCCCGAAGATGTTTCAGAAAATAAAATATATGGTATAAAAATTATCCATCACTCCATAATGATACTCCACCTGACCAAGTCCGTGAAGTTTCATATAATACTGTGCCACATTCTGTACCACACCATCATCCAGCAGTTCCTGACAGGCTTCGGAAAAAGCCTCCTGACTGCCAAACTTGAAACGCACTACAGCCGCACCATTATCCAGTCTCATCTTACAATAATCATATATGTCCTGCCAGCTGTAATCTTCAAAGTACCCCTGGTTCAGCACATAAAAATCCAGATCCTTCGCAGTACATGCCGGAACTGTCAGTTCTTCCGATGGTGTATAGGTTTTTTCATATTCTTCCGGGAAAGGGCAGAGATAATCGTAAATGATCGTCTTATGTTCTTCCAGCTGTGCGGCATCTCCATTTAAAAAATCCGGCTGATCCCCATTGGTAGCATCTACATAATAATACTCCTGGCCTATTTTTACAATATCCCATGCATGACCCTCTGTACTTCCTTTTGTGCTTCCGTCCACATAAATACAGGGAATATCCAGCCTTTCCAGAAGATACTGGACAGCTCCTGCATATCCGGCACAGACTGCGGATTTTTTCCAGAAAACACCTGCTATGCTCTGATCATCCTCCCCGGTCTGATACTGGGTATGGTCAATAACATACGTATAAACAATGCGTACCTTCTCGTAGTCACTGGCATCCTCCGGGATCAGGGCTCTGACCTCCTGAAAGCTCTGCTCCATCGCCGTCTGTATCTCATCGATCTCGCCGTCTGTATAAGTATAGCCCGGAGTAAAAACGCAGTAATCACTGTCTGAATACGTAGTTTTGTAGATTTTTTCACGATTGTGGACCCAGAATATCTCCGGGTGGTCTTTCAATACTGCATGATAGCTTCTGTCAATACTGTCATCATCGGAGATCGTCAGATAAAACTCCTTTTCCCGGGCACGGATTCCTTTCAGCAGCTCCCGATATACTCTCTGCTCTTCTTCCGTAAGCTGTTTGAAATAATATTCCTGATGCCCTTCTTCGCTCTGGGCAACCTCCATCTGACGCAGTTCCTCTACTTCCTTTGGTTCGCCTGAAATAATGCTCTTTGCTATGGAGCGGATCTGACCCAGTGCCCCTGCCGAAGTGCTAAAGGGCTGAAGGATCACTGCAGCTGTAAGCACTGCGGCTGCCATGGGGCAGAAATTTCTTTTTTTCATAATATCATGTCCTATGTCTGAAGCAGCGATTGTAAGAAAGGGCAGCCTCCCGTGGGAGACTGCCCTTATCTTCAATCGCTGTCCCTTAGTTTTCCATTTCCAGTGTTTCTACATCATCATCAAATGTATCCACTGCATCGTCCATGGTCTCCTGATCCAGAGTCAGCGTCTCAACTTCATCTTCTTCCTCATCCTCCTGCAAAGCCTTATTCTTAAAATCTGCAAGAAGGTCACTGGAAACAGTATCACCGGATGCCAGTGCATCCTTCAGTGCATCAGATCTAACCACATCCGTGAGGAGCTTTTCTGCACTCTCCTCTGTCAGAACATCATTCTCTGTAGCTGTGGTCTTATTTTCCTCCGCTGTTGTATCCTGATAGAAGGATGGCTTTCTGATATAACGGAAGCTTGCACTGTATGCCTCACCAACCGTTACACCATTCTTGCTTGAGGAACAATGTACTGCAATCCAGTCGCCGGAATCCGTCTTTCCGCACAGGATACCAACGTGGTTGTTGCTTCCTGCTTCCGGTCCTCTCTGGAATACCAGATCTCCTGGCTGTGCATCTGCTTCGCTGACAACACCGGCCTTCTCCCATTGGTCAGAGGTTCCATCTCCAACTGCTGCCTGCATTCCCTGATCCTTATATCCATTGATCACTGCCCAGGTAACAAAGCCGCTGCAGTCCAGACCATATGCACGGAGCGTACCGGAGCTTCTGCTGCCGTCTGCTGATACCTTCTCAACGGAGCCCCAACTTGGATCTTCTCCGATCACCGTAGATTTGCCGCCCCAGAAATATCCGACCTTACCAACCAGTGAATAAGCAGCTGCAATTACGTTTACACGCTCTTCTGAAACGTTGTCTCCCACGCTTTCACGGACAAAGCCTTTGGATGCGGTAACTACCGCACAGAGAAGCTTACAGTCTGTTTCCACATATTTCTTAAGGACGCTTCTGTCTTCCTTTGCAATATTGTTCTTCTTGATGTAGTAGTTGATCTTACGATTTCCGTAGGATATCTTGGTAATATCCTGCTTGTCCCTGACGATGGGGTTCATCTCCGCAAAGATCCTTGCCAGATCATCCTTGCAGGATGCATCCAATGTAAATGACGTTGCTCCTGCTTTGCTCTTTTCGTAAATATAAACAGCAAGGATATCCTGCCAGTTTCTTACCAGAAGTGTATTCTCCGTATCGGTAAGCTTGTTCTTCTCTTTATATTCTCTTTCGATCTCTTCCATTACAGAAGCAAAATCATCAGAGAAGGACAGATGATAATTGCTCTTAAGACTATCCAGATAAAAATCCTTGCCCGCATGGAGATTGGATACCATATTTGTCACATAAACAGGATCTCCGATCTGTGTTGCTGTGGCGTTATTTCCATCTGTGATCTCTGTATTCTTGTTATCTTCCGTGCTGCTATCATCTTTTTTGTTATCTTTTTTGTTATCACTGTCGTTCTTGTCGACAGCTGCAAGCTTGGCTTCTGCCTCAGTCAGGATCTTATAATTCGTAACCTTGGCCTTTTCTGTATTAGACAGTGCCTCATAAGCTGCACGTACGCTATTTATCTCCGCTTTATCTGCTGCTGTGATCGTTCTACCTGCCAGTGCTTTGATCTTCCGGATCACCGCCTGTACCTTTGCAGAGTCATCCCGGGCCGGTGTTGCCGTCGGTGCAGGTGTTGCGGTTGGCTCCGGCGTTGCCGTTGGTGCAGGTGTCGCTGTCGGTTCCGGTGTTGCCGTTGGTGCAGGTGTCGCTGTCGGCTCCGGTGTTCCCGTCGGCGCAGGTGTTGCAGTTGGCTCCGGTGTTTCCGTCGGCGCAGGTGTTGCAGTTGGCTCCGGCGCTGTAGTTGGTTCCGGGTCAGGTGCAGCAGTTATTTCCGGTTCCGGTGCAGCTGTCGGCACCGGTTCTGTCGGAACTTCTGGTTCCGGTTCACTTACCTCGCTCCCGTCTCCTGAAACACCTTCCTCAGCAACAACATTATCTGCTTGCTCGGCGGCTTTTACTCCGGTTGGAACTGCCAGTACCATAGCTGATAACATCGTGATGCAAAAAAACTTATTCAGGTACTTGTTCTTCATATTTATTAAGATGCTCCCTTCTTTCCTTGAACATCCCTTTACTTCCCCTATAATAAAGGTCTGCCTTAAACCGTTTGATAACTTAAAGTTTAATTCAATTTATTTTAGCATACGAAAATCGTGAAATCAACTGTTCTGGTAGGATATCCCCTTCAATTCATCTATTTTTCACTTTTTATTCACATTTTTGTAAGATTTTTTAGAGTTTACCATAACGTAAAAAAGCCACAGTGCTCTCACACACTGCGGCTTTTTATATACTGTCAGACAGTCACTGCCGGCTGTCCGCCCATATGAAACTGTTTTCTGACACAGAGCTGAAAAATCCCCTGTACAACCTGATAGCACACCCGAAGGATAAAACGGATGTCATCGGCAATGCACCGCGGGCTTTCCAGATAATATGCATGACGCTCACGGATATATTCCACAAGTTCCTCAAAGCTTTCAAACTGCTTCGCTTCTTCCAGCTGGCTGTCTGCTGCGCCGCTGAGGATACATTCTCTCAGGCGGTTCTTCAGCTCAGCTTCATAAGAATTATGTGCTGCAAGATTTCCTTTGTATGTTTTGTTATGAGGAAAAGTAAAATAATCAGCCATATAATGCATGACCTCACCGAATCTTCTCCAGTATACTCTGGCATTCTCTTCCTCCGGGTTCTTCTCGACAAGCGCCCTCATCTTATTCTGGAGGTGATCGAATGTTCCGAAAAACTCATGTCTGGTGGTGAGAAACGATGGTTTCAGATCAGGCATGATATTACCCAGGCAAAACGCTTTTCTGTGCTGCTGGAGACTGTACACCTCAGACATCTGGTCAGCCAGGTATCTGCCTAACAGTATATGTGATTTTTTACGCAATTTTTTCCCTCTTCCTTCTTTCCTGATCCAGATCCTGACCGGTCAACAGTAATTTGGTTCCGCCCGGTCCTCTTCTGGGATCCATAAATCATCCGTTTACCGGAACCAACTTTACTATAGCACTGTTTTTTCAAATAATCAAATAAAGATTATGTAAATTTTAATCCAGATCAAAAAGCTGCCGCTGCTTCAGATCAATAGATGCCCAGACGGTACTTGTCTTCGGTTCTCCGTAAAGATAAACCGTGCTGGAAACCAAGCAGCATATATAATTCACTTTTTGTTCCAATCCCTCCATCAAGTCCAACACTGTTGTGCGCAGCTTCAACCAGGGTCTTTGCCCTATCTTCAGTAACTCCTCTGCCACGCATCTTTTTATCATGCCAGATCTTTCGGATCCCATTTACTCCAAGCGCGATCACATCTTTTGGCAATGGTGCTTTTTCAAGCACTGCCAGGCCGCTTATTGCATCAAATCGTGTGTATAATCCCAGATATTCCGGGAAATGTATTGCAAGCCATCTCTGAATCCTGTTTGCAGATATGTTGTGCTGCTTCATGATCCCGTCACGGCTGTATACCAGGTCTCTTATCAGAACTGCAGTCTTTTTATTCTCAGTCTTAAGTGTCTCTGCCCAAAGGTTGAAAGAATTGAACCCTTCCAGATCGTTATGAAAAGAAAAATACGTTTTGTAAGTTCGCGTCCTCTGTTATCAAAAGCTCTTGCATAATGTATCTGGCTTCCGATATCAACTCCGACAACCATTGTTGAATCTGTTACTTGCTCAATCTTTTCATTCTGTGTATAATTCATTTGGAACCTCCAGTGCTTGATTGTTTTGTTTACATCCGCCAAGATGCAACTCAATCATACCTTGAGGTTCTTTTTTATTCAATTGGCGCTTTTAATTAATTACAGGAATGCTCCTTATTATATTTTTCAATCTCGTCATCAATAATTGAATCTACATGAGGGAACAGACAACCGGGACCTCCATAGGTAATACATGGAATGAAATGTCCGTTTGGTGCATACTCCTCACATGCTCTTCTGACTTCCTTACGGATCTCTTCTTCTGTGGAATCCACACGGTCTACAATAGAAGCATCGATTCCGCCCATAAGTGTCATTCTTCCGTTCAGCTGTTTCTGGAGCTTCGGAATATCATTCTGCGGAAGTGTTCCCTGCCAGATGTCAATCCCAAGATCAACCATATCCTCTATGATCGGTTCCATGAAGGAATCTGCGTGATGCATGATGATCACTCCATGGTCTTTCATATATTTATAGGATCTTTCATACTGTGGTTTGATAAATTCTCTCCATGTGTCCGGACTGATGAACAGGGACTGCTTGGAACCCCAGTCATCGTGGGAAAGGATGATATCCGGGTGGAGATTATCAACGATCAGCTTTGTAAGCTGGAAACGGTACTCCCCAATGGCATTGCAGAGATCCATCATATCCTCCGGCTCAAGAAGGAAGTTCACCAGCATATCCTCAAATCCCATCAGGAAGTGAAGCCTCTCAAAAACACCTGTAGGCATAAATGCCATGAAAAGGCTTCCTGAATCCTTTATCTCCTGTGCCTTCTGTTTAAATGGTTCCCATAAAGCCGGATCCGAGCACTGACCGACAATATCTGGAATCACCAGCTGCTCTTTCCATTCTGTGATATCATCAATGACCTTATTGTCCTCTGTTACATGTGGCATTGCAGCCAGCTGTTCCTGGGGCCAGAGGATCTCAGTTCCGAAAAGATCCTTCATAGGCTCCATACCACGGTGACGGTTTCCACGCACATAATTATTTGCCGGGTTCGGCGGGTAAAAGGTCGCACCCTCATACTGTCTCAGAAGTCGTTCCGGCCTGCCGTCCTTTTTTATCGTTTCAAGTAAAATCTCCGATGCTTTCAACATAATGCTTCCTCCTTTATTATCCTGTGATCTTTCGAAATACCCGATCACTTATCTTTATGATCTTGCGTCAATCTCAGCCTGATACTGAAGAACCTTTTCCTTTGTGATCTTAAATCCAAACACCAGAAGCAGAAGACCTGCCAGACAGAAAATAGCCGGAACAAGTGCAAAGGAAATCGTCATTCCCTGACGGGCCGTTCCTTCAAGAACAACTCCGGATTTCCAGCCTACCGCCACAAGACAGGCGCTGAGGATCGTTCCTCTTAAGAATACGGCAATCTTCAGCGGAAGATTCTGTAATCCCATGATCCATCCGGATGCATCTTTTCCGCTCTTCCATGTTGCATACACTACAGTGTCCGCATAAAGTGCAGGTGAAGCTGCAAAAGCCATACCATAGAAGAACTGGGCAAGTGTCATAAGGGCGATCACTGTCATTGCATTTCCATAGAAAATATATACAAGGAACAGTGATACTGCCATTCCTGCATAAGCAATGATCATAGTTGTACGGGACGATATTGCTTTTGCAATGTATCTCATGGAAAAAGCTCCGATGATGGCACCGATGGCAACGCAGAGAAGATAAGTGGTCATCAGTCCCGGATTTCCCATTGCATCCCTGAAATAGTAAATAGCAGATGCTGCTGTTACAAATTTCACACACCATTTTGCAAGGTCTGCCAGCATCAGGACCATAAGAGGCGGATTCTGAAACAGGGAAGCAAACATCTCTCTGATCGTGATCTTTGTTTTGTCATTTTTCTTTCCTGCTGTTTCCGTTTCAATCTCTTCATAGCCTTCCGTCATCTTGAAATGGGCAAAATAGGTTACGACCATCAGAATACCCAGGCAGAAAGCTGCTGCTGCAAATTTATTTTTCTCACCGACATATCCGGCAAGAAGTGTTGCAAATGGAAGACCCATATAGGAAAACAACAGACCGCCTATGTTATTCCAGGTTGCCCTGGAGGATGCAAGCGTTGCTTTGTCTTCCGGTGTTTTACCAACAACACTGATCAGGGTTGCATTGGCAACATAGCTGAAATTCCATGCCACATGAGATGCGATGGATGCGGCAATGATCACCACTGCCGAAAGCCATTCATTATCACTGACACGTATGAACATGAATGCGTACAGAAACGGTACCATCCACGGAACCATGATCAGCCAGGAACGATAACGCCCCCATTTCTTTGCTTTTGTGCCATTGATGATTCCTCCGTAAAGCCAGGACAGACAGGCATCAACAATGGTAAATACGGAATTGATCACACCAGCTACACCAGCTGCAAAGCCTGCCAGATCCGTCAGAAATGTCATAAAGTAAAATGTCTCGATATTACTCATAAGAACAAATCCGGCATCACCAACACCAAAGAAATATTTCAGGGCATTTGTAAGACCCTTTTTCTGTTTCGGATCTTGTTTCGGTATTTCATTTTTACTCATTTTCTTTCCCCCTTCGCTGTTTTTTGTGGGACCGGCCATTTCCACAACTTCACGTTACCTTTGATGGTTATAGTATAGTTGTTTTTTTCTTGTTCGTAAATCCGCACACTTCTTCATTCTTTCTCCAATGCTTCATACTTTTTGTACAGTTATTATTGTAAATATGCACAAATAATTTCCTCTCCGTTTTCTTTTTATTTTCCGTCTAATATGTTATAATTTCCTATAAATACAAGGCTTTTATGAATTGGAGGAAATATTTTGAACAAAAGAGAGCATTTCGTGAATAGCCCGCATACCGGCTTCCATCTTAATCTCCAGATCATTGCTGACGATTTTGCGGAGAAAAAAGAGGATGTTTCCATCCTCTGCCGTGAAGACCCCCTGACGCTGGATGGTCTTCGCATATATCAGGCAGGAGCCCTGCTGAAGCCATGCTACCTTTATCTTGTCTTCGGCAATTCTCTTTCCGAAAGCTTCCTGCGATACCAGAACATCGCATTTGTAGTGGTGGGCTCCGGTGATCTTTCCTGCTTTTCCGAAAGCTGCAGGATCCTTCACATTAAGGGAACCCTTTCTTTTTCTGAGGTCTTCAACCAAATACAGCAGACCTTTGACAGATATTCTGACTGGGACAGTAAACTCCAGCTTGCACTTGGAAGTATCGATCCGCTGAATGAGATGCTGGAAGCCAGTCTGGATATATTTCATAATCCGGTTTTTGCCCACGACACCAACTTTTATATCCTTTCTTCTCCCCGGCACGTAACCGGTATGTCCGAATGGGTCCATGACCAGCGTACAGGTAGACTCATCGCACCTTTAAGCCTGATTCAGGATTTCAAGCTTGATGCCGAATACCAGCGCACACTTATCACCCACGGCGCCAATATTTATTCCGAAGAGCTCCGCGGTTACCGTATCCTCTACATGAATCTCTGGGTCAGCGGCAATTATCAGGGCAGGCTTTGTGTAGATGAGCTCCAGACGGAGATACAGCCCGGACATTTTTCTGCTCTTGAGTATCTTGGCTCCTTTATCGAGCTATGCATCCGTCGGCACAATCTGTTCCAAATCTCAATGGGAAATGACTCCCGGCAGTTCTTCACGGAGTATCTTTCCGGAAAGCTCACAGAACTACAGGCAGTTACCGATCAGATCCAGTATCTGAACTGGAATCGCCATGACCGGTATCTTGTACTTCGTCTGGAAACCCAGCAGCAGGATGACCGTATGCACTCTTCCATCGCCACACTGGGACACATTGAAGCCCAGATCCCGGAAGGTCTGGCTTTTACCTATCAGCAGGGAATCGTTGTGATCGTTAATCTGTCCTTTAAGCACTCTGTATCTTCCGATGTTATCAGTTCACTTGCGATCATCCTGCGCGAAGGGCTTTTTAAAATGGGAGTAAGCTCTGAATTTCGTGATTTTCTCCTGATCCCTCAGGGATATATTCAGGCTGTTTCCGCCTTGCGCCTGGGCAAAAAAAGTCAGAGCATGGCCTGGTGCTATCATTTTGATGCTTATCTTCTGGAATATATGCTTTCCCAGATCAGCCATCAGATCAGTCCCGAGCTTCTGGTCTCTTCACGGCTGGATGCACTGCAGAATTATGACCGAAAAAACAATACTGAGCTGTATCACACACTCAAGGTCTATCTGGAGCATGAACGCAATTCTCTTCAGACAGCCCGTGAGCTTTTTATACATAGAAGTTCCCTGACCTACCGTCTGGAGCGCATCCAGAAACTCACAAAGGTTGATCTGGATAATCCGAAAGACCGGCTTCTTCTGCAGCTCTGCTTTCTTCTGCAGGAAAAGGACCAGACTGTCACCTGACAACCTGGTCCTTTTTTCTGCTTATATCTGTAAAAACTCCAATCCGAAATAATGTTCCATCCATAGCCTGATGGTTTCTTCCGAATCGCTTATTTTCGTTTCAATGGATCCATCTTCCTTCTGGATTGTAAGAACATCCCCGGTCAGCGCAACACTTCCTTCCGGTCTGCAGATGCTCACCACTCTTTTTCTGGTAATTAATACATCTGGAGATTTTGCACAATAGAAATTCAGCAGTTCAAAATCTGCTTCTACTGTAGGAGTCTGTGAAAATCTGAGTATTGGCAGATATTTTTCTTCTTTCCTTCGTTCAACAAGTATCTCTCCGTTTGTATTTCCCGGCTTCATGTTAACACGGTACCATCCGTTTTTTTCTCTGTGGATACCATCCTTCATAAGAACCGGCTTCTTGGGTCCGGGACCTCCGTATCCTACATCACAGTAATAGCTTCCTTCCTCAAAAATAACAAGGGTTGCCCGGTGCAGGACCGGCGGAAGCTCTTCCCGGTTCCACAATATCCTTACCGCCACAGGGATCACACGGAAATCCAAAGCTTTCAGAAGCTCATAAAACAATTTATTCAGCTCAAAGCAATATCCGCCTCGTTTTCTGACAATGATCTTCTCATAAATATCTTCCGACCTCAGAGAAGGAATCCTTCCCTCGTCAAAAACTTCCAGATTTTCAAAGGGAATACTGCAAAGATGAAGGTCCATTATCTTTTCCAGACATTTTTTATCTGTTCTTAATTCACCCTCATATCCGATCCTGTTCAGATATGCCTCCCGTTCTCTGTCATTCATTTTTTCACTCCTGTTCTATTCAAGAAGATAACAGCTGGTATAGGCGATCGTACAGGGACCATAATAGTATTCCAGACCATTTGCCTGGCATACCTGTGTTACCAGCATTCCATAGGCTTCCATCGAAGAAAATGCCTGTTCGGGGAAACGGCATGGAGCATCCGGATATGTACACGTTTTACATTTTGTACAGCACCCGGCCCCTATGGGGAGCATACCCGGCCATCTTTCTCTGAGCACTTTTTCAAATTCATAAAAATTCTGTTTATGAACCGCTTCGGTCTCCATCATCGTCTCTCCGTCCAGAGGATCCTCCAGTTTCCCCACTGTCTGGACAATAATGCCTTCCCTGTACTTTTCTATCTTTTTTCTGCATACTTCAAGATCTCCGCATCCGGGAGGACAGCTCCAGCGTTTTGCATACATATGGCAGGTATTATTTTTGCACATTTCCCTTACCTCCGGCATAAGCTGGATCGAATCGCTCTTCAGAAGTGCTACATAAGAAAATCCTGCCTTTTTTCCCATCTCTTCCAGTTCTTTTATATTAAGCATATCCATTCTCCTCGCATTACGGAAAGCATAAGCCATCCACAAAACAGTCCTGGAACTCCGGCGAAGCTGCCAGCTCCACAAAATCCATATTTTTGACAGTTCGATCCATTTCTTTTCTTTCCTCTTCATTCAGGAGTGCGATCCTGGCACCTTCGCCTGCCGCATTTCCCACCGGCTGTATCCTGGGCAGCAGCTCAGCCGGGAACATCCCGATCGCCGCCGCACTTTCCGGATTCATGTAATTGCCGAATGCACCGGCAAGATAGACCCGTTTAATATCCTTTTCTGTGATCTCCAGTCTTTTCATAAGAAGAAAAATTCCTGCTGCGATAGCCGCTTTTGCCAGCTGCACCTCTCCGATATCCTTCTGTGTCAGATAAACGCCCCTGTCATTTCCCGACTTTTCCGGAGGTACCAGCACAAACACTCCTGCCTTTTCCTGGCCACTTTCCAGATGACCACTTTCATCAATAAAACCAGCCAGGTACAGCTGTGCCACAAGATCGATCAGACCTGAACCGCATAAGCCTGCCGGAGCCTTATTTCCTATAGTCGTGTATTCCCATTTTCCATCTTTGTATACTACATGATCTACTGCTCCTGCGCCTCCACGCATCCCGCACTCGATCTTTGCACCTTCAAATGCCGGACCGGCAGCTGTTGAACAACAGGCTAATCTCGTTTTATTTCCGAGGACCATCTCCCCGTTCGTTCCAATATCGACCATAAGGCTGATCTCGTTCTGCTGATCCTGTCTGAGCGCCAAAATGCAGCCACAGGTATCTGCCCCTACATACCCAGCTATATCAGGCAGCATAAGCAGCTGCCCCTTTCTGTGGATATGGAGCCCATATTGCTCTGCATTCAGTGTAAGTCCCTGACTGATCGCCGGATTATATGGTGCATGGACCAGCGATGCCGGAGAAATCCCAAGAAAAAGATGATGCATGCAGGTATTTCCTACCACAGATACCTGACAGATATCTAATGTGCTTCTTCCTGCTTCCTCTGCCAGTTCCTGGAGCATTTCATCAACCACATTCCGTATGCAGCCGGTCAGCTGCTCTACGCCATGCTCCAGAGCATGATCCGCCCGCATGATCACATCTGCGCCATACTGAGTCTGTGGGTTCATTCTGCTCTTGAGAGCCAGCTGCTTCCCGGTCAATGCATCCATAAGATAGCCGACCACCGTCGTTGTACCTATATCAAAAGCCGCAAAACAGATTTTTTTCTCTTCTCTGCTGATATCCAGGAGCTCATTTCCTGCACAGATCACATACCATTCTTCTGCTTCTTTTCTGCAGCCGTAAAGCTTCGATGCAATTTCAGTATCAGGCAGAACAGGTTTTTCCACATCCAACTGTTCTGTCAGCCGCTCCCATTCAGAGCGGTTGTCTCCTGTCTCCGGTTTCTTAAGAATCACTTTTTTCTGTTTCAGATCAGGCCTGAACGCAACCGGTCTCTGCATTCCTTCTGTAAGGATCTCCTCTTCTTGGCATCCGGACAATGTATCTACTTCAAGGTCACTGTAGATTTCCGTCTGACATGCAAGCACCATGTGATCCTCTATTTTAACACGACATTTCCCACACTTTCCCCGGCCTCCGCAAGGTGCATCAGGAACCAGATTTGCTTTTCTTTCCGCCTCAAGGATCCTGGTACCCGGTTCCACCAGGATCTCCTTTTCCTCCCTGATAAATTTTATTCGGTACATTTTCATCCCTCCGATGGTCACTGTAAAGCAAAAGCCGCTCTGCCGTCTATGCCATGCACAGACAATACAGAGCGGCCTGTTTTATTTTCCCTTATGCTGCCAAAGCTTTTGCAAGAACTGCTGCGCTTGCTGCATCTTCTGAATATCCATCTGCGCCGATCTCATCTGCAAATTCCTTCGTGATCGGTGCTCCTCCAACCATGATCTTAACATTGCTTCTGAAATCTTCCGCATTAAGTGCTGCAACTGTATCCTTCAGAGCCGGCATTGTAGTTGTGAGTAGCGCTGAAAGTGCAATTACCTTAACATCCGGATTTTCTTTGTAACATTCAATAACCTTCGATGCAGGTACATCAACACCGAGATCAATAACTTCGAAGCCGGCACTTTCGATCATCATAGCAACAAGATTCTTTCCGATATCATGAAGATCTCCTGCTACAGTAGCGATGATAAGTTTTCCCATACTTCCTGTAGCGCCGGATGCAAGATGTGGTTTCAGAACCTCAACACCCTTTTTCATTGCACGGGCTGCTACCAGCATTTCCGGAACAAAGATTTCTCCGTTCTTAAATCTTTCACCTACAACAGCCATTGCATCGATCATGCTGTTAAGAATCTCTGTTGCCTCACAGCCTTCATCAAGAGCTGACTGTACAGCTGCACCTACAAGTTTTGCTTTTCCTTTTTCTACCAATTCTGCTACTTCTGTGATTTTTGACATAATCAAACACCTCCGCTTTTTATTTTTTATCCGCATTCCGCATATGCGTTTTATTTATTTTTTTACAGGTCCGATCAGACCTTCTCTGTATGCTCCGATGTATTCCATACAATAATCATCCAGACCAAGCAATGCCTCTGTTGCATATACAAGTCCAAGCATATCTCTGTTTGTAGGATCCATGATCGCGCTGTCAAGGCCGGCATTCATTGCAAGTACCACAAATCCGAAATTGATAAGCTTACGTACCGGCAGATTGAAGGAAATGTTGCTGATCGCCGCTGTAATGTGGATCATTGGATACTGTTTACGGACACTTGAAATTACTTCCACATTCATCGCAATACCATCTTCAGATGTACAGAGCATCTCAACCAATGGATCAATATGGATACGATCCGGTGAAATTCCGTACTCTTTCGCTTTTGCCATGATCTTGTCAAATACCTTCAGCCTGTCTTCCGCACTTTTGGGGATACCTGTATCATCGCTTAGAAGTGCGATAACCTGCCACCCTTTATTTTCAGGCTGTGCCATAAGAGGAAAAATCTTATCGATCTTATCTCCCTCACCGGATACAGAGTTAAAAATACCCGGTTTTCTGCAGAATTTGTAAGCTTCTGTAAGAACATCTGCGCTGGGACTGTCTACGGAAATCGGAAGATCTGTCACTTCCTGAATACAGTCGATCATCCATTTCAAGGTTTCTACTTCTTCTGCTTCCGGAACAGATGCGCAACAATCGATATAGCTTGCTCCTGAGTTTGCCTGAGCAAGTGCCCGCTGCTTGATGAATTCTGCATCTCTGTTTGCGATCGCCTCCGCCACAGAGGGGATGGATCCATTGATTTTTTCACCTATGATTATCATATTATTTATCCTCCCGTTAACATATTCTGGCCTGCATCAAGAATTATTACTGTTCATTTCATTCTCAGTAACACGCTTCGCAGAATATTACCAATGAACAGTAACCAAGAATTCTTATTTCAGTTCCATGTCTTTCATATAATGATTGTATCAAAATAAATGCAAAAAACCAGCCGCATTTCATACCATAAACATTGCATTTATTCCTACATTTTGTAGGAATGTTTTTTAGGAAAAGACCTTCGTAAGCAGCAATCTAAAATAAGCCCATAAATCATAGCTTTGTCTACGATTTATGAGCTTATGCTAACACTTATTTCATATTCCTTAAATTTCTCTGAAATCCGGTGTCCCGTACAGGTCATACGGAGTACTCTGGTATACGTAATAATTCAACCAGTTCGTATACAGGTTGTTGGCATGGGCCCTCCAGGTGAGGAGTGGTTTGTTGTTTGGATCGTCATCTTTGTAATAGTTCTTCGGGATTTCAATAGGCAGACCCTTGGCAAGGTCTCTCTTATATTCGCCATCCAAAGTCACGCGGTCGTATTCCGGATGTCCCATAACAAAGATTTTACGTCCTCCCTCTGCCATTGCAAGGAACAGACCCGCTTCATCAGATTCCGCCAGAATCGTAAGCTCCTTTACTTTACGGATCTCCTCGATCG
>OHVW01000263.1_pt1 | contig 24115 bp, 17 predicted proteins | sample 1579601 | NCBI WGS metagenome assembly OHVW01 (sample SAMEA3882549, study PRJEB24775) | human gut metagenome | biome: human-associated habitat; feature: intestine environment; material: feces | place: Netherlands | collected 2009/2010 | reverse complement strand
TCTACATCACTAATAACCACTGCATGTCTCGCTTTGACTGGGGCGGCGGCGGCATCTTTGTTCAGGGTGATTCGAATGTTGCAGCATCTAATGCTGGCAGGCTCTTTGTGTACAACTCGTACATTAGCGCCAATACAGCTGGCGGCTACGGCGGCGGCGTTGCAGTCTGCCCCACGGGCAAGACGTTGGTAACGAGCACTGAGGGCACGGCAATCTTTGGCAATTCGTCTGCCGGCGAAGAGCATGATGATAATCATTTTAATAAAGAAAATGTTTACAACAAGGAGAAAAATACCGGCAATGAAGCTAAACCCCATCTTTCAGGTGGTGGTGGTGAAAAGACTGAAGATAGAGATGCATACGAATCGGAGGTGTTTCGCAAGCACGGTCATGTCGATTTCTTCCTTGCGGCAAAGAAGGGCCATACGGATCCGATTGCGGCAGTAATCGGCAAGATGCTCGGCGGCGGAGATGCCCAGTATTCGGGAAGTAAAGAGCTCAAGGAGCCGATTGATATTCCCGCCAATGGCGGTGTGCAGATTTATCAAAGCATAGGATTGACTTCGGGTGTTCAAGCCGGAAGCGATGAGGCGACGGCTGCGCAGAAAGCTGCGACAACCTTCATCACCGGAAATTATTCCTGGGATCATGGCGGTGGCATCATGTCGAATGGCGATCTGTACTTGGGTCAGCCTGCGGATACGTATGTCTACCCGAGCCTTAAGCTGAAGGCGACCAAGAAGCTAATCGATTCGCAGACTGATAAGAACAAAACGCTCACTGGGAATGAGTTCACCTTTATGGTCTACCGCAAGGATTCGGAAGATCCTTTCGTTAATGGGAAATTCAATCGCGACGCTTGCGCTGAGGTGGGAACTGCAAATAATGATGCAAGCGGCAACATCACGTTTGAGCTTGGTGAACAGTTCGCAGCAAGCGGTACGGCTGACAAAATCACATACTACTTGGTCGAAGATACCGGCGAGGACTCCGACATCACATATGACTCTGCTGTGTATGAGATTGTGGCATCGGTTAAGGATACAAAGACCGAGCTCATGACTGTTCCGACAAAAGAAAACCCGAACAGGCAGATACCCCTCAACATCCATAACTACACGATTGAAAACGTCAATGTGACCAAGCGTGAACTCGACAAGTCATCTGGGGCGTGGAGTGTCACAAATTCATGGGACAATGTGCAGAATAGAGATGGCTATTATCCAATTGCCTGTGAAGATAGCTCGGTGACTTTCACTAACGAATACACTCCGTACAACTCGTACGGCTCCTGGACTCCTAAGGCGACTAAGGTCGTTAAGGGTGGCGAGATGAAGGAGTTTACGCTCGAGTTTGCGGATAACGAGGACTTTAATAACGCTGAGACGGTTAATACGAAGGCTGGCGACAAGAAGTCCCAGACCCTGAGCTTCGTCGACAAGATTGAGTACACACTCGATAAGCTAAACAAGCTCGAGTCTGACTCCACCGGCCGTGGTGCAAGCAATACCTTCACCTATTACGTCCGCGAACAGCCGCCGACCGCACCGTTCACGAACTACACGTACGACAAGTCGGTCTACAAGATTACGGTCAAAGCAACTGATCAGTCTGATAAGACGATTAAGTGCGAAGTGTCTTACACCAAGATTTTCAATGCCAAGGGCAAAGAGATTTCCGCTGATAAGCAGCAACCGCTTAAATACGGTGAGGACACCAGCGCTGGCCAAAGCCTTCCCACCTTCACCAACACCTACTCCACCTCTTTGCCCCTTTCTGGTATGTCGGGCGTCACGCTGACGTACCTTGCCGGCGCGGCGGTGCTTTGCGCTGCTGCAGCCTGGATGTACATTCGTCGCAAGGCGAATGCGAAGGGAGGTGAGCGTCGTGAATAAGAAAGTTTGCTCCTTCCCGATCTTGTTTGCGCTGCTTGCCCTCCTGATCGGCACCTGCGCGGTTGTGTTCCCCGCTTCCGCGCAGGCCGCGCCGACCTCGACCGGTTCCATCACGGTGAGCGGCACCGTGGCGAGCAGCTACGACGCCTACCAGATCTTTAGCGCCAACGTCATCGATGGCGACAAAGACGTTAAAATCGCCACCGACCTCGCCTGGGCAAGCGATGCCGTGCACGACGCCGCGCTGCCTGTGCTGCACAGCGCCGGCATGTCCAAATCCCAGACCACCGCGCAGGAAGCTGCCGAGTGGCTCAACACCGATTCCCACCTTACGAGCGCGCTGAGCGCACAGCTCGCTCGTTCCCTCCAGAGCTCTGGCGCCGTGTTCAAGGCCCTTAATGCGGGCACGACGGCCGAGCTGCCCTGCGGCTACTGGCTCATCGTCGCCGACGACGACGCCATCGCCGAGGGCGAGGCCGGCACCGCGCCGATCATGGCCCTTGTGGGCGGCAGCGCCGTCACCGTCAAGCCCAAGGCCGCGACCCCCAAGGTCGCTAAGCACGTGCTGGAGGACAGCACCGTCGCCTGGCAGAAGGCCGCCGACGCCACGGTCGCCGACGACCTGTACTGGCGCCTCTCGGCCACGGTTCCGGCGGGGCTCACCGCCTACGACACCTATACGGTGCAGTTCGTCGATACCATGAGCGCGGGACTCGACCCCTCCAAGGTGGCCGCGAGTGTGCGCGTGTACGTGGCGTCGGGGGCCGAGGGCGGCTTCGACGCTGTCTCGACCAATAAGGACGGCCGCACCGGCACCGAGCCCGCGAAGGGCTGGACCGATATCACAGCCCAGTGCAGGGTCTCGGCCGACGGTAAGACCTTCACCGTGCGCACCGGCGACCTCATCGCCGCGCTCGGCGGGGCCGACGCCTTCACCGCGGGCGCCCGCGTGGTCGCCGTGTACAACGCGCCGCTCAACAGCGCGTGCAACCACGGCATCGCGAAGGGCAACCCCAACGAGGTCTACCTGCGCTACCCGCGCTCTCCCTTTGCCGACCAGTCCGGCGACGCCGGCTTCACCCGCACGCCGAGCGACGATGCGTGCGCCTACACCTGGGATCTCGCGCTCACTAAGCGCGGCAGCGACGGCGACAAGCCGCTGCCCGGAGCGGTCCTGAGCATCGTCGACGACCGCGGTCGTACGCTAGCGGCCGACAGCACGTGGGATGCGGAGGGCAAGGCCACCGTCACCACGGGCGAGGACGGCCGTGTGGCCGTCTCGGGCGTGGACTCGGGCAAGCTGGAGGTCCGCGAGCTCAAGGCACCCAAGGGCTACACTGCCTTTGGGGGCACGCGCTCCGTGACAGTCAAGGCCGAGGGCCTGGACGTCGACCAGGTGGCCGCCGCCAAGCCCAAGCTCACCATCACAGCCGAGTCGCCCCTGCGCGCCGACAGCGCGGACGGGTCGACGGGCAGCCTGGAGGCGTCGCTCATCAACACGCCCGCCGGCACGCCCCCTAGTATCTTCACCGAAGGCTTTATGCCCTTGACTGGCGATATGGCAATGTTCACCGCGGCCGCCGTTGCGGTCGCCGGAGCCGCGCTCATCGTGGTCGCGCTCCTGGTCAAGCGGGGAGGTGGCAGCCATAAAGAGTAGCTGGCAGCCCCACCGAGAGCGGGGCTAGACGAAACGAAGCAGATGCTTAGAAACAGACACACGATGACCGATCGAATGGAAATCAACCGGAAAACGGAGGAAAAGAAGATGAGCATGAACAAGAACATCGCACGCCTGGCGGTAACCGCCGGCCTCACAGCAGCGCTGAGCTTCGGCGGTGTGATGGCCCCGGTGACCATGGCGTTTGCTGCGGATCCGGCGGCTACGACCAATAGCATCACGATCAATAAGAACAAAGATAATGGCAGTGTGAAGTACAAGGCCTACCAGATTTTCGAGGCCGATGTCGTGGATCCGACTGGGGAGGGGGCGACTGATAAGATCGTCTCCAACGTCAAGTGGGCATTTGATGACTCTGCGACCCAGGAGGCCATCATCAATGCTATTAAAGAGGACTCAACGTATAAGACTTCTAATCCCAAACCTAGTATTGTTACCGCCCAGGACGTGGCCGATTGGTTGACTAAGAACGTTACCGGCATTACTGCTGAGACTGTTGTTAATAAGAATCACCTTCTCAACAAGATTGCTGCTATTGTTAAAAAGAACGTTAAAGCTACGGGCAATTCGTTCTCGGCAGGCGATAGTTTTACTGTGCCTAAAGATGATAAAAATTCCCCCAAGACGGGTTACTACCTGTTCCTGACCGATGAGTCTTCCCTTAGCACTTCCGAAGCGGCAAAGAAGAACACGGGTACCTCGCCCATCTTCGCCGTTGTCGGCGGTAGCAGCGTGACCGTTACCGAGAAGACCAGCATTCCTACCGTCGATAAGCAGATTCTCGATGACACTAAGGACAAGACGGCCGATAACGCTACAACGGATGACTGGAAGAACGTGGGCGACGCCTGGATTGGTCAGGTAATCGACTACAAGTTGACTGGTACTGTTGCGGCCAATATTGCCACGTATGCTAAGTACCAGTATGAGTTCCAGGACCATCTCTCTGTTGGACTGAAGGCAGATCAGAGCTCTGTTGTTGTTGCTATCAACGGCAAAAAGATTGACGCATCTGGCAATTACACTGTGACGGTTACGGATACTACGGACGACTCAAACAATAAGACAGGTCAAGATTTGAAGGTCTACTTCGAGGATCTCAAGGCTGCTGCAAATTCCGTGGGTGAGACTCTTGATGGAACCTCCAAGGTCGTTGTGACCTATCGAGCTAAGCTCACCAGCGATGCCGAATACACGGCCACCGGCAACACCAATGAGGTCAAACTTGTCTATTCCAACGATCCCATGTCGCCTAAGGGTACCGGCACTTCCGAATCAAAGGAAGTCACCGACTATGTCTTCGGCTTCAATATCACCAAGACCGATCCGAATGATTCGAGCGCAAATCTCGTTGCTGGCTTTAAGGTCAAAATGATCAAGGAAGGGGCAACTAATGAAGTCGCTAAATGGCTGAAGCAAGACGGCAGCTTCACCGATGACGAGAAGCAAGCTTATACGTTTGAAACCAAAGGAACGAATAACACGGTCTCTATTCCTGGCCTTGTTGCAGGCACATATCTGATTTCTGAGAGCAAGACGCCTGCGGGCTACAACACCATCGCAGACTTCGAAATTACGGTGACGCCTACGTACAATCCGACAACCGGTAAACTGACGAATCTCAAGGTAACTGACACCTCTGATATGGTTACCACTGATCTCGATGAAAAAGTTGATTCGACCGAGATCCCCGTCACCATCCAGAACAAGAAGGGCTCTGGTCTCCCGCTGACCGGTCTCAACGGTGTGACCTTCACTTGGATCGCTGGTGGCGCGGTGCTGTGCATCGGCGTGGCGCACCTCATCCGCAGCCGTAAGCAGGCCGAGGAGTCCGAGCAGGAGTAACGCTCGCTCACCCATCCCTTTGGCAGGTGGGATGTGATGGCCATGAGACTTGCGGACACTTTTCTCGTCCATCGACGTTCTTGCTTTGCCATTCTCTTTTCGGGGCAGACTCCGCATTGGAGTTTGCCCCGTTCTTTTGGGATAACGCAGCCAGCCTCCATCGTCCGATGGATCAAGCATATGAATATCGAACAGATGTTTGCAATTATCGCGTTTACCAGCTGTGGGTGCATACACTCGCAGTAAAATGGCCTTGCGACGCATTCCGTGCGCGGGCGGCCGACGACTCGATCGGAGGTCCCCAAATGCTGAAATTCCTTAACGCGCTCGCCGCCCTTGCGGCGGTGGGCACATTCGTCATCGCGTTTCTTGACTCGTATGAGGTTTGGTTTAAGGTCCGTAGGCGCACGCGCGGTGCGGACGGTAGAAGGCATTTGCGCCGCAACAAGCGCAAATAAGAATGCCCGGGGTTAGAGGACCGGGCATTTAACAACGTCGGAAACTGGTCGCCCGCGCTTTCGAACACTTACGCGGGGTGCGTCGTTTCCTGTAGTTATTGTATCCCGAATCGCCCCGCCGATTCAGGATATTTTGAAAACGCAAATGCGGGCCCATACTCGCGCTGCGCAATGCTGCCAGGCTGCGTTGTCCGGCGCATGAGCTCGCTAATCGGCTATTATTTGTTTAGACAACTTGAGTTGTAGAGGAGTGACCGGCGATGGTGCAGGGCGCCAAACACATGAAGAGCAATAACGCCGCGGCCAACGGCGGCTCAAGCCCCCAGCCCAAACCTCAACCAAAACCTAAGCGTCGTCGCAAGCGACTGCCGCGCTGGGCCGACCGCCTCATCACCATCGTCATCATCCTTATCGGCGTGGGCCTTATGACCTGGCCGTGGATCTTGGACCGGCTCGAAGCCTCGGGCGTGTTCAACCAGATCAGCACCGTGTCCAGCACCGTGGACGCGCTGTCGGAAGAGGAGCGCGAGCGCATCCTGCTCCAGGCGCGCTCCTTTAACGAGCAGCTGGCGGGCGAGGCCACCGAGCTTCCCGCCGACCAGATCGAGCCCTACGCCCAGCAGCTCATCTTTGACCGCGACCCCATGATGAGCTGGGTCGAGATCCCCTCTATCGACGTGAGCATGCCCATTTACCACGGTACGAGCGAGGAAGTCCTCATGGCGGGCGTCGGCCACCTGGAGGGCACGAGCCTACCGGTGGGCGGTACCTCGACGCATTGTGTGCTCACCGCGCACTCGGGCATGCGCAACCTGAGCATGTTCGACGACATCCACTCGCTGGAGCCCGGCGACCTGGTGCTGCTGCACACCATGAACAAGACGCTCGCCTACAAGATGGTGGACTCCGAGGTCGTGTTGCCCGAGGAGATGGAGTCGCTGGCCATCGAGCCCGGAGCCGACAAGGTGACGCTCGTCACCTGCACGCCCTATGGCGTGAACGACCATCGCCTGCTGGTGCATTGCGTGCGTACCAAGTACAACAAGAAGGACGTCGACAAGCAAAAGTCGCTGGCCGGCCGCCACTGGGGCAAGCGCGAGTTTGCCGTGCTCATCGTGGTCGTAGCCATTGTGCTGTTGCTGCTGGACATCGTGATCCACGCGGTCCGCAAGCGCCGTAAGGCCAAGGCCTCGGCATAAGACATTCTCCAGAACCACCACAAAGGGGACAGGCACCTTTGTGGTGGTCGGGGGCTTCCAAACCATCACAACATTCGATGAAAATCGCGATTTTGGCGAAAAGCGTCGAATGTTGTGATGGTTTTCGTTGCGGGCGGGACGGTCTTCGCTGCGGACGAGACGGTTTTCGCTATGGACGGTGCGGTTTCGTTGCAGAACCGCCAGCCCGCCGCCTGTCAAACGCCGCCCTCGTTACGTTTTCGCTGCATTTGGGTAAAGCACCTGCTCCAAGCGGCGTTGCCTTGTATACTAGAGCGGTTTATCTGTTATGCGGAAGGGAGCGCCTATGGCACTCAGCGAGAAAGACGTGCGCGGCATCGCCGAGTACGCAAAGATCGCACTGACCGATGACGAGCTCACTCAGATGACGTCCTACATGAACGACGCCGTCCAGATGCTCGAGCCCGTCTTGCAATATGACTTGCCCGACGTGGAGCCCACGTTCCATCCTATCGGAAGCCTGTCCAACGTGATGGGCGACGACCTGCGCGAGCCCGAGCGCGACCTGCCGCTCGACGTTGCGCTCGAAAACGCCGGCAGCGCGCGCGACCGCTACTTCCGCGTGCCGTCCATTTTGGGAGAGGGGGAGAGCGAGTAATGGCGCAGAGCTTCGATTCCTTTACCGCCGCCCAGATCGCTGCGGGCGTTGCCGCCGGCGACTTTACCGCTACCGAGGTGGCCCAGGCCTCCCTTGCCGCCATCGAGGCGCGCGAGGGCGGGGTTCAGGCATTCCTGCAGGTGGCGCCCGAGCTTGCGCTCGAGGCCGCCGCGCGCGTGGATGCCGACCGTGCCGCAGGCAAGCCGCTGCCCCCGCTCGCGGGCGTGCCGCTGGCCATCAAGGACAACATGAACCTCGTGGGCACGCGCACCACCTGCGCTTCTCGCATGCTCGAGAACTACCAGAGCGTCTACACTGCCACCTGCGTCCAGCGCATGCTCGATGCCGGCTGCCTGCCCATGGGCAAGGCCAACATGGACGAGTTTGCCTTTGGTAGCTCTACCGAGAGCTCGGCGTTCCACCGCACCAACAACCCCTGGGATACCGAGCGCGTGCCCGGCGGCTCTTCGGGCGGTTCCGCTGCCGCCGTCGCCGCGGGCGAGGTCGCGCTCTCGCTGGGCTCGGACACCGGCGGCTCCATCCGTCAGCCGGCGTCGCTGTGCGGCGTGGTGGGCTTTAAGCCCACGTATGGCGCCGTGAGCCGTTACGGCGTGGTTGCCTTTGGCTCGTCGCTCGACCAGGTGGGCCCCTTTGGCCGCACGGTCGAGGATGTCGCGCTGGCCATGAACGCGCTTACCGGCGCGGGCCACGATCCGTACGACTGCACCAGCCAGGATTGCGCCGTCGACTTTACCGAGCATCTCAACGACAGCATCGAGGGCAAGCGCGTGGGCGTTATCCCTGCGTTTATGGAGGCCGAGGGCCTGACGCCCGAGGTCAAGGCCGCTGTTCAGCGCGCTGCCCAGGAGCTGCAGAACCAGGGCGCCGAGTTGGTCGAGGTCGACCTGCCTCACCTGGACGCCGCCATCGCCGCCTACTACGTCATCGGCCCGGCCGAGGCGTTCTCCAACCTGGCCCGCTTCGACGGCATTCGCTACGGCTATCAGGAGGAGGGCTGCGCCAACCTGTCCGACCAAAGCTCGCTCTCGCGCGCCCACGGCTTTGGCGCCGAGGCCAAGCGCCGTCAGATGCTCGGCGCCTACCTGCTGAGCTCGGGCGTGTACGACAAGTACTACTACGCCGCGCAAAAGGCCCGCACGCTCATCACGCAGGACTACGACGCCGCGTATGCCAAGGTGGACACCATCCTCATGCCCGCCTCGCCGCGCACGGCCTTTAAGTTTGGCGAGATCAGCGACCCCACGCAGATGTACCTCTCCGATCTGTACACTATCTCGCTCAACATTTGCGGCAACGGCGGTATCTCGGTGCCGCTGGGCCTGGGCGAGGATACTCAGCTGCCTGTTTCTGCCCAGCTGGTGGGTCCGGCGTTTAAGGACCGTCAGCTGCTCACGTTTGCCCGCGCCCTGGAGCGCGGCTTTGCCGATGCCGCCACGGGTGCGCCCGCGCTTTCCGTCGCGCCCGATTTTGCCGGGAAGGGAGGCGAGCTGTAATGAAGGAGCTTTCCGAGGTCCTGCAGGATTGGGAGGCCGTGATCGGCCTGGAGATCCATACCGAGCTCACCGCACTCGATACCAAGATGTTCTGCAATTGCAAGCTTAGCCACGATGACGAGCCCAACGCCAACGTGTGCCCGGTGTGCCTGGGCCTGCCCGGCGCCCTGCCGGTGCCCAACAAGCGCGCCATCGAGAGCATCGTCAAGGCCGGTCTTGCCACCAACTGCGAGATCCAGCGCCACTCGATGTTCTATCGCAAGCACTACTTCTATCCCGACATGGCCAAGAACTTCCAGACCACGCAGGGCCCGGTCGCCTTTGCCATGTACGGTCACCTGGACCTGGACGTGACCGGTCGCGGTGCCGCCGAGCGCCCCGAGTGCGCGTTTGGCGAGGCCGAGGCCCAGAGCCTGGCGAGCGCCTCGGCCAACGCCGAGGGCCTGTCCACGTCCATGACGTCGACCATGCGCGAGGGCAATCAGCGTGCCGGTCATCTGGCCAGCTATGATGCGTCCAACCTGCAGATGCCCGAGCGCCGCGAGGACGGTTCCTACACGGTGCCCATCCGCATCCTGCGCATCCACATGGAGGAGGATGCTGCCAAGATGGTGCACGTGGGCGGTGCCGAGGGCCGCATTACCGCCGCGGCCGAGTCGCTCGTCGACTACAACCGCTGCGGCACGCCGCTGATTGAGCTCGTCACCGAGCCCGATCTGCGCACGCCCGAGGAAGCGCGTCTGTTTATGGAAAAGCTCCGTCGCATCTTTGTGACGCTGGGCATTTCGGACTGCTCCATGGAGAAGGGTTCCATGCGCTGCGACGGCAACGTGTCGCTGCGCCGCCGCGGCGAGACCAAGCTGGGCACCAAGACCGAGCTCAAGAACCTCAACTCGTTTAAGAGCCTGCATGATGGCCTTGCCTACGAGATCTGCCGTCAGGCCGAGGTGCTCGAGGAGGGCGGCATTATCTACCAGGAGACCCGCCACTGGGAGCCCAGTCGCAAGCGCACCGTTGTTATGCGTGTGAAGGAAACGGCAGACGACTATCGTCTGTTCCCCGATCCCGATCTGGCGCCGTTCGATCTGGACGACGAGTTCATCGACCGCTGCCGTGGCGAAATTCCCGAGCTGCCCGATGCCAAGCGCGTCCGTTTTGAGGCCGACTTTGGTATTAAGGCGGCTGACGCCGAGCAGATTGCCGGCGACCCGGAGTTTGCCGAGTTCTTTGAGGCCGCCGCTGCCGGTATGGCTGGCAAGGAGGCCCAGACGGTTGCAAACTTGCTGGTGAACGAGATGATCGCCTACCTTAAGGACGCGGGCGTCTCGCTGGCCGAGTCCGGCATCGCGCCGGCTCAGGTGGCAGCGCTGGCCAAGCTGCTGGCGACCGATGCCATCAGCTCCAACCAGGCACACGAGGTCTTTGAGGCCATGGCCCAGACCGGCGACGACCCCAACAAGATCGTCGACGAGCGTGGTATGCGTCAGGTGAGCGATGCCGGTGCGCTGCAGCCGATCGTGGACGAGGTGCTGGCTAACTGTGCCGATCAGGCGCAGCAGTACCGCGACGGTAACCAGAAGGTCGTCGGCTTTTTGGTGGGCCAGTGCATGAAGGCGAGCCGCGGCAAGGGCAACCCGAAGCTCTTCAACGAGTTGCTGAGAACGTCGCTCTCGTAAACGGGAACCCGGGAGCCCCGGCAGGGCGGGTGCTTCCTCAAAATTTCGAACAGTCCTGCGCAAGACGAAGGCCACATTAAGTGGCCTTCTTTGCGTGCGGAACTCATTTTGAGCAAGCACCCGCCCTGCCGGGGCTCCCGGGTTCTGTGACGACTCGGCCGTTCGGGTCAGGCGGGGCTGGATGGAATTTGGTGAATGAGGGCGCCGTTGGCGCCCTCATTTTTTGTGGATGTTGAAAACGAAGGTGAATACTTTTCCGCGAAGTGAACGACCTATTTTGGACCCCTGAAACATCAACACTTTTCTGGCTCGGTTTCCTGCGGTTTTGTCGAGTGTTTCCTGCGGTTTTGCTGCGAAAAAATGCGGATGCTTCGGGGGTCCAATTTTGCTCGTTCATTTCGCGGAAAAGTATTAGACCTCGATTCGTTGGGCCGGGGGAGAGCCTTTCTTGGATGTCGGAGATGTGCATCGCGGCGGGCGGATCGCCAGAAGCCGATTGTTCCGCGACCCAAGATTTCCAAAAAGTTAACCTTTGTTGACCTTAATAGTTAGATAAACTAAACTATTTTCCAAAAGTGTGCTCGAGCAAACTTGTTTACTCGGGTGCTGAGGCACCGTGCCGCGTCCAATGCGGCAAAAGGGAGAAGCAACATGAAGAAGTCGACGTTTAACACCCTGCTTGTCGGTGGCGGTTTTCTGCTTGGTACGGCCGGCATCAAGCTGCTCACCAGCGCTCCGGTAAAGAATGCCTGCGTGCAGGGCATTGCGTGCGGCATGCGCGTCAAGAACTGCTACCAGGACATGGTCGAGCAGGCCAAGGCCAATGTCGATGACATGGTTGCCGAGGCTGCTTACATCACCCAGAGCGAGGCCGCTGCTGACGAGGCAGCTGAGTAACGCTCCCAGGCACAAACTATGAGATTCTCGATTATTAGCGAAATCCCCGGCAGGACCCGTCTTCAATTGGCGGGTCCTGTGCCAGAGAGCGATCTCGATGCACTTCTTAAGCTCAGCGGCGATATCGACGGCGTGCACAAGGTGCGCGTTTACGGTCGTATTGGCCAGATGGCGCTCGAATATGACGAGCAGCGTCGCGCGGCCGTGCTCGATGCCCTGGACGCGCTCGATGCTCAAGCTATCGCCGATGCCAAGTCGGGCTACGTGATGCAACTCGAGCCACGTAAGCACAAGCTCGTCATGGATCTTGCCACACTTATCGGCGCCCACTACGCGCGCCGCTGGTTCTTACCGACGCCGCTTCGTGCGGTGTTTGTCGTGGCCGGTTACATGGCATTTTTGCGCGCTGCCCTTCATGAGCTGGCGCAGCCGCGCCTGACCGTTCCCGTGCTCGACGCTTCGGCCATCGGCATTTCGTTCGTCAAGCGTGATGTCGACACCGCGGGCCAGACGATGTTCCTGCTCAACGTGGGCGAGCTGCTCGAGGACTACACCCGCGCCATGAGCGAAAACGAGCTCATCAACTCGCTGCTCGATGTGCCCGACAAGGCGCAAAAGGTCGTCGGCGACACCGAGGTAAGCGTTGCCGCCACCGAGCTCGAACCCGGCGATTTGGTCGCCGTGCGCACCGGCATGTCTATCTGCATCGACGGTGTTGTCGAGCAGGGGAGCGCCATGGTCAACCAGGCGACCCTGACCGGCGAGCCGCTGGCCGTCGAGCGCAGCGTGGGCGACGACGTGTTCGCCGGTACCGTCGTGGAAGACGGCAGCATCTTGGTGCGTGTGCGCGCCAATACGGCGCAAACCAAACTGCGATCAATCGTCTCGCTCGTGCAGACGGCCGACTCGCTCAAGTCCGAGGGCCAGTCGCACATGGAAGACCTCGCCAACAAGATCGTCCCGTGGAACTTCCTGCTCGCGGGCCTGGTCGCGCTTACCACCCGCAGCCTCATCAAGACCTCAGCGGCGCTGATGGTCGACTACTCGTGCGCACTCAAGCTCACGGGTTCCGTTGCCGTCATGACTGCCATGAGCGATGCTGCCAAGATGGGCGTCATGGTCAAGGGCGCGAAGTACTTTGAGTCGTTTGCCAAGGCCGACACCATTGTGTTTGATAAGACCGGCACGTTGACCGAGGCGCAGCCGCGCCTGGCTTGCGTGCTGACGACCGACGGCTGGAGCGAGGACGAGATCCTGCGCCTTTCCGCTTGCTTGGAGGAGCATTTCCCTCATCCGGTGGCGCGTGCCGTGGTCAACGCCGCCCGCGAGCGCGGGCTCGAGCACCGCGAGCGACATGCCGCCGTCGAGTACATCGTGGCGCACGGCATCGCTTCGTCCATTGAAGGGCGTCGCGCCATCATCGGATCCACGCACTTTGTATTTGAGGATGAGGATGCGCGGCTCGAGTCCGACATCAAGGAGCAAATCGAGTCCCAGATGCAGGGCCTGTCGCCGCTGTATCTGGCGGTCGACGGCACCGTTGTGGGCGTGCTCGGTATCGAGGACCCGCTCAAGGCCGGGGTCCGTGAGGCCATCGCTGACCTGCATGCGCTGGGCCTCAAGCATGTCGTTATGCTCACGGGCGATTCGGAGCGCACGGCCGAGCGCATTGCTCGCGAGGCAGGTGTCGACGAGTTTAAGGCCGAGCTGCTGCCCGAGGACAAGTACGCGTATGTTGAGCGCATTAAGGGCGAGGGGCGCCACGTTGCCATGGTGGGCGACGGCGTCAACGATTCGCCGGCGCTCGGTTTGGCCGACGTGGGCCTGGCGATGGGTGGCGGAAGCGACATCGCCAAGGAGGTCGCCGATATCATCCTGACCGATACAGATCTGGCCGCAATCGTGCGCCTGCGCCGCATGAGTCAGGGGCTTATCGACCGTCTGTCGAGTTCGTATTCCAAGGTGATGCTCACCAACTCGGCGCTGTTGGCATTGGGTATTACCGGCATGATCACTCCGCAGGCGTCGTCTCTGCTGCACAACGGCTCAACGATCGCCTACAGCCTGGGCAACGCAAAGGCTTACCTGCGCTAGCGTTTTCAATTGAGTATATGGCCTGCATTCGGGCGGCACCGCAGCCGCCAGGGTGCAGGCCTTCTTTTGTTTGACGAGATGTTAGCTCGGATATATGCTCGTGCTAGCAATGCTAGTAAATGCTGAAGGTGAGGTTGAGATGGCTACCGTTGGCAGCATGGCACAGGTGAATGTTCGCGTAGATCGCTCGGTTAAAGAGCACGCCGAGGAGGCGCTGCGGCTTTCGGGCGGGTCGCTGCCCGAGCTCATCAAAAAGGTGGTGGCCAAGGTCGCGCAGGGTGGCGGGCAGTGCGAGGAAGTGCTTGCGGCCGTCGACGACCGGCAGCAGGCCGTCGCGCCCGATACTCCGTTTGCCGTGTCGTGGGCAGCGGCAGACCGGCTTTATGCAGATATGGGCATCGCTGCGTCGCCTGTATCCGACGATCGCGATTGGGACACAATCTATTCCGAAGCCATGGACGAGCGCTATCGCCAAAAGGGGATGATCCTGTGAGCGGGGCTCCCCTCAAAATAATGGTGGACGCCAACGTATGGGTCGATTCGTTTTGCGTCGACCATGCCGAGTCGCTTGCCGCGCGTGCGTTTATTGGGCAGGCGACGGAGACGGGGGCGTTGCTGTTCTTTCCGGTTCATATCGCTAAGGACGTGCTGTACGTTGTCCAACACGAGCTGAAGCGTAGCGTTCTTGCCAGTGGGGGAGCGCTCGACGAGGCATCTGCCCGTGCAATTGGCGATGCGGCGTTGGCGTTTGTTCGGAACATGACCGAAAACGCCACGGCCGTGGGCGCAGATGCGTCGGACCTTTGGCTGGCCGACAAATACTTAGCGCTCCATCGCGATTACGAGGACAACTTGGTGCTCGCCGCGTGCAAGCGCGCGCAGGTCGATTACTTGGTGACCAACGATCGCAAGCTGCTCGAACATGCCGATCTTGCAGCAAAGACCCCGCGCCAAATGATGCCGATTCTTGCTCTGGCCGAACGTGGTGGGCGGGTGTCCCGATAGCGCCTGGCTGTCTGCGTGGCCTTCGGAACGTCGGCGCTCGGAAGGCCACGCATCCTTTAATTACAAAAGTGCTGCCTTGATGACAGGAGCTTCGACGAGCTTTTCGACAGCCTTATCGTCGGAGTCGTTTAGTGCTGCCAGACTGCGGTAGACCCACTCGTTGACCTGGGTGTTCTTGACGCCTGCGGTCTGCATAAGGGCGCCTACCTCGCGGAGTGATGCGAGTAGATCGGCTTTGGGACCCGCGAGCTCGACCTCGACGCCGTGGTAGGCGGTCACGCCGCGGTTTTCGCTCACGTGGTCGATAAAGCCCTCGACGGTCTCAAGCTGCTGGGCGAGAGCTGCATCATCGTCAGCGTCCAGCGCAACAAGGGCGTTCGAAACCGTGAGGGCGGGATGTCCGCAGGGGACAAAGCCTTCGATGACATCCATAGCTTCGGTAATGGTTGAGCCCAGGCCTGCGAGGGCATTGACAAGTTGCTGCTTGGTATCCATAACGGTCCTTTCGACGGGTCAATTTTGCTTGGCGAAAATATACGTGACGCGATCGGTAGCAAAAGTGCGAAGTGCGGCGCACATTGGGGTCTTCACAGCTCGTGCATAGAACAGCTGTCCGCTTTCAGAACGTGGTAAGATAACACTCCACAAGCGGGGCTCGCCCTGCATGTTCCTTGAAAAGTCGACGGGTGTTGGGCGCTCGTGCCCAATGCCATCCAGACTTTCCCGACATTCGGGGGCGACTGGTTTCGACACGATAGCTCTGAGAGAGGAAGCAAGCCGAGGTCTCCTCGCCTCGTTAAACAGGGGTACCGTCAAATTGAATTGACAACAACTCTTCTTTTGAGCCTATGGCTCTCGCTGCTTAGTTTATAGCGGCGCGTCAACCCGGTGATTTCCCCGACACCGGCGCGACGTCATTTTAGGGGAATGCTCCCGCGCACGTAATCGGTATGGCGCGGGTTAAGACCGAACCGGTTGGGATGCTGCGAGCGTGTCGCTGCGCGCAAAGCGTCCGAGACAAAACCAGCGACTGAGCTTGGAGATGCCAATCAGGGGGCTTTCGTGGACCGGAGTTCGATTCTCCGCGCCTCCACCATAAGTAACAGGCAGGTAGATACTTATATCTACCTGCCTTTTTATTTCTTGTCCGTACCGCGGAGAATCGAACTCTATGCAGGGCGCGAGCGTAAAGAAAACGCCTTGGCAACGCAGACCGGGACACGCTTTCCCAATGGCGGCCCAGGCGGAAAGTCCATCCCGGAATCCGCGCTCAGACTGGGACGTAGTTTCCGGATGATGCCTCAAGCGGAAACTGCGACCCGGAATCGAGCCGTAGAGTGGGATATGCTTTCCCAATGGCAGCTCAAGCGGAAAGTACATCCCGGAATCTTCGTTCGGAATGGGATGCAGTTTCCAAATGAATGGCTAGCGGAAAGTTCGTCCCGGAATCCGCGCTCAGAACGGGACGCGCTTTCCCGCCGACCGCCCCGCCCTCCTCAACTCCAAAACCTGCGCTCTCGCCATCCCAAAACTGGGTAGAAGAAAGCCAAAACGCAATCGCAGGAGGTCAAAATGACTGCAGAAGATAAGGCAAAGAACGCTGGCAAGGTCGCGCTTGTCTTGGAGGGTGGCAGTTTTCGTGGGCAGTTTACCGCGGGCGTGCTCGACGTTCTCATGGAGGCCGGCGTCGAGATTCCGGCTGTCTACGGTGTATCGGCCGGCGCCCTCAACGGCGTGAACTACAAGTCGCACCAGATCGGCCGTGCCAATCGCATCAACCTGGCTTTCTGCAGCGACAGCCGCTTCATGGGCGCCGCATCGTTTGCGTCCACGGGCTCTATTGTGGGTTACGACTTTATCTTCAACGATGTCCAGGACCGCCTGGATCCCTTTGACAACGAGACGTTCGACGCGAGCCCCATCGAGATGTACGCCGTCGCGACGGACATGCTCTTTGGAACCGCCACGTACCTCCCGGTCAAAAGCGCCGTGCTCGATCTCGACGCCGTGCGCGCCTCGACCTCGTTGCCGCTGGTGACGCTGCCGGTCGAGATTGACGGGCACAAATACGTCGACGGCGGCGTAGCCGATTCGGTTCCTATCGAGCATGTGCTCGAGGAGGCGGGCTTCGATCGCGCGGTTGTCATCGTCACGCAGGACCGCTCGTACGAGAAAAAGCCCTACGAGTTTATGCCCGCCGCACGCGCCCGCTATGCCGACTACCCCTACCTGCTTGAAGCTATCGAGACGCGCCACGATCGTTACAACATCCAGCGCATGCACCTGTGGAAGTATGAGCGCGAGGGCCGTGCGTTGGTCGTCGCTCCGCAAAAGCCGGTCGAGGTCGGCCACGTTGAGCACGATCCGGCAAAGCTCCTCGACCTGTATATTCAGGGCCGCCAGGAGGCAAAGCGCCTACTGAGTGATATCGAGGCATTTGTCGAGCGCTAGCGTCGCGACGTCATGACCCATGGACGACATGTGCAGAAAGTCTGGTCAGAGCCAAAATACCTGTTGACTCGGGCGACGAGCGGGGTAATATGGACAGGTTACTTGCAGAGCCCCGTGAATCTCTGTAACAACACGTACTGTACATGGAGGAGTCTAAGTGATTTCGAAATCGACTCACTACGCCAAGCAGGGCGAGGTCCAGCGCAACTGGGTTCTCGTCGACGCCGATGGTGCTGTCCTGGGCCGTCTTGCCACCCAGATCGCAATGATCCTGCGCGGTAAGAACAAGCCCCAGTTCACGCCCAACAGCGACTGCGGCGACTTCGTTGTCGTCATCAACGCCGATAAGGTCCAGCTTACCGGTAACAAGGCCGACACGAAGACCTATTATCGCCACAGCGGCTACAACGGCGGCCTCAAGGCTGAGAGCTTCCGCCAGGCTATGGAGAAGCACCCGGAGAAGGTCATCGAGCGCGCCGTTCGCGGTATGCTGCCCAAGACCACCCTCGGCCGTGCCCAGATGACCAAGCTTAAGGTCTACGCTGGTGCCGAGCATCCGCATGCTGCCCAGAACCCCACGAAGATTGAGCTGGAGGCTTAAAGATGGCTGAGAACACCGTTGTCTACCAGGGTACCGGCCGTCGTAAGAACGCCGTCGCCCGCGTCCGTCTCGTCCCCGGCACCGGCAAGGTGACCATCAACAAGCGTGACGCCGAGCAGTATTTCGGCCGTCATCAGCTCGTTGAGAACGCCCTTGCTCCCTTCAAGGTGACCGACACCGCCGGTCAGTTCGACGTTATCGCTCTGTGCGATGGCGGCGGCATCTCCGGTCAGTCCGGCGCTCTGCGCCTGGGCATCGCTCGCGCTCTTCTGAACGCTGGCGACTACCGTGCTGACCTCAAGAAGGCCGGTTTCCTTACGCGCGATGCTCGCGTGGTCGAGCGCAAGAAGTACGGTCTCAAGAAGGCCCGCCGCGCTCCCCAGTTCTCCAAGCGCTAAGGTTTTATCTCCTTACGAGATACAATGTACAAGCGGGGCCTGCCGATTGCTCGGCGGGTCCCGCTTTTCTTTTTCGACTAGGGTGGGCGGTTGCATATCGCCTGCTAGGGAAGGAGCGATCCTATGCCCCAGAACATCTTCGGTACCGACGGCGTCCGTGGCGTCGCCAACGCCGACCTCTCGTGCGACCTCGCGTTTCGCCTTGGCCGTGCGGCGACCAAGTTCCTTGGTCCGGATATTTGCATCGGCCGCGACACGCGTCTTTCGGGCACCATGCTCGAGAGCGCTCTGACCGCCGGCATTATGGCCGAGGGCGGCCGCCCGCACTGCTGCGGCGTTATCCCTACGCCGGCCGTGGCGCTGCTTACCGTCCAAAACGAGCTCGACGGCGGCATCGTCATCTCCGCTTCGCACAATCCGCCGGAGTTCAACGGCATCAAGTTCTTTAGCCGCAAGGGTATGAAGCTCCCCGATGCTGTCGAGGAAGAGATCAGCGCCTGGGTCATGTCCGAGGAAGCCATGGCTGCCGACACGCTGCCGACCGGTGCCGGCGTGGGCCACATTATTAAGATGAAGGACGCTCGCAAGGCATACGTCGACCACGCCATCGATACGCTTGATGGCCTGAGGCTCGACGGCCTGGTCGTTGCCGTCGACTGCGGCCACGGTGCTTCTTGCCAGACCACGCCCGCCGCGCTGCAGCGCCTGGGCGCCACGGTCCATGCCATCAACACCGATTACTGCGGCACCGACATTAACGTCGAGTGCGGCTCCACTCACCTTGAGCCCCTGCGTGAGCTCGTGCTGCGCACCCACGCCGACATCGGTCTGGCCCACGACGGAGACGCCGATCGCGTGCTGTTCGTGGACAGCGAGGGCAACGAGATCGATGGCGACTACATCCTGGCCATCTGCGGCTCCGACCTGGCCGCTCGCGGCAAGCTCGCCAACTCCGAGATTGTCTCGACCGTTATGTGCAACCTGGGCTTCTCCATCGCCATGAAGGAGCAGGGCTTTGAGATGGTGCAGACCGCCGTGGGCGACCGCTATGTTCTTGAGCGTATGCTCGAGGACGGTGCCGTCATCGGCGGCGAGCAGTCCGGCCACATCATCTTCCTGGAGCACAACACCACCGGCGACGGCTTGGTGACGGCCCTGCAGCTTCTGGCCGTGCTCAAACGCACCGGCCGCACCCTCACCGACCTTGCCGGCATCATGAAGAAGTACCCGCAGGTGCTCGTCAACGTGCATTCGGACAATAAGGCCGGTCTGGACGATTGTCAGCCCATTTGGGACGCCGTCGCTGCCGCCGAGAAGGAGCTCAACGGTCGCGGCCGCATCTTGGTGCGTCCGAGTGGCACCGAGCCGCTGGTTCGTGTGATGGCCGAGGCGGAGACGCACGAGCTGACCCAGCGCGTTGTTGACAATATCGTCGAAGTTGTCAAGCGCGAACTTCCCTAATGGCCAAAAACGGGTGCCAAGTGGTAAACTGACAAGGTTATTTTGATTGATTGGTATGTCCGAGGGGGAGCATGTTCACTAAGGTCCTAAGGTCTTTTGGTATGCGTGGTCGAGTCCTTACGCTGGATGCTCCCATCTCGGGCGACGTCATTCCGCTTTCCGAGGTAAACGATCAGACGTTTGCCACTGGCCTTTTGGGCCAGGGCGTGGCGATTCAGCCCACCGGAACGCGTGTGATTGCACCGGCTGACGCCAAGGTCGAGGCCATTTTTCCCACGGGACACGCCGTTGCGCTTAACACGGTCGATGGCTTGGACGTGCTCATCCACGTTGGTTTGGACACTGTTCAGCTCGAGGGCAAGCACTTTACCGTACATGCGCAAGTGGGTGACATCGTCCATAAGGGCGATGTACTCATCGAGTTCGATCGCGAGGCAATTGCTGCCGAGGGCTACGATGTGACGGTTCCCATCTTGGTGTGTAACTCCGTTGAGTTCTCGAGCATCAAGGGTTCCGTTGGCGAGCATGTCGAGGAGATGGACCAGCTTATCGTCGCGCGTGAGCGCTAGTCGCTCCGCTTGGCCTTTAGCCTACAATTCAATCACGTTTACGGAGGGTGCCCTTGAAAGAGGGCGCCCTCCGTGGCAAGATGGGAAATGTCCGAGGCTAAACAGCTTTGGGTCACCGTGGACGGGCAGGGGCCTCGACGCGGTTAGACACGAGACACATACATTACGCGACCTCGCCCTGGTGGCCGCACACGTTGGTTGCGGCCGACGCGGGCCGCGGGCAAGTGCTTGTAAGGGGAGCCTTGCCTCTCTTGTACGAGAAAGGACGCGTAATGAAGATCATTAAAGCTAAAGACTACGAGGATATGAGCCGCAAGGCCGCTAATATCATCTCGGCCCAGGTTATCCTCAAGCCCGATTGCGTGTTGGGTCTTGCCACCGGCTCCACCCCGATTGGTGCTTACAAACAGCTCGCTGCTTGGTACGAGAAGGGCGACATCGACTTCGCCGAGGTCAGCACCTATAACCTGGACGAGTATCGTGGTCTTTCGCACGACGATCCCCAGAGCTATCACTACTTTATGCGTGAGAACTTCTTCGATCACATCAACATCGACCTGAACAACACGCATGTGCCCGACGGTTCCAACCCCGATGCCGCCGCTGCCTGCTCCGAGTACGACAAGATCGTCGCTGCCGCCGGTTACCCGGATCTGCAGCTGCTCGGCATTGGTAATAACGGCCATATCGGCTTCAACGAGCCCGATGACCACTTCTCCAAGGGTACGCATTGCGTCGACCTGACCGAGAGCACCATTCAGGCCAACAGCCGCCTGTTCGACAGCATCGATGATGTACCCCGTCAGGCTTACACCATGGGCACTCAGACCATCATGTATGCCCGCATGATCCTAGTCGTCGCCAACGGCGAGGCCAAGGCTCAGGCCGTGCACGATATGTGCTATGGTCCGGTTACGCCCAAGTGCCCGGCTTCGATCCTGCAGCTGCACACCAACTGCGTCGTCGTTGCTGACGAGGCCGCTCTCTCGCTCTGCGAGTAACGCGACCAAGCGATCTTACATAGCTTTTCAAAAGGCCCTCGCTTTGCGGGGGCCTTTTTAGTGGACATGGGCCGTGTGCATGCATGACGGAAACCTTGCCGCATGCTTGACTGGTGGGTTCTAAATCATTCGATTCATTCTATAGCAGATTCTATGCACAATTACTACCATAGAGTCGCAGGCGGTAGCGAGGAGTAGGCGAGTTGCGCAACTCAAATAAAAATAGCCGACTGCGCTACACTGCAAATGGGATGGGACATGCTGGCAAGCGCATTGACCTGCGCAAAGACCTATTGGTCGGGGGATAAGTTACCATCGGGCCTCGCTGTACAAAAACTTGCCAAACACGTACCGGCAGACAACCAAAAACTCTAAGTCACGCTATTCACGGGGTGGCTCATATGGTCCTGCAGCTACGGTGTCCATATGGTCGAGTTGAGGAGCAGGCATGGAAAACGATCTGGGCAATACGGACGATCTCGAGCTGATGCCGACGGGCGGCGGCTATATGGTGCGGCGCGATCGCTTGATGAACGAGCTCATCGCTAAAGGGCGCAAGGCGGGAATTGTTTTGCTTTACGCGCCCGACGGGTTTGGTAAGACGTCGGTGTTGCTGCAATATGTGCAGGAGGTTAAATCGGACCCCACGCGAGGGCCGGTTCGGATTATCGAGGCCGAGCGCGCGATTGGACGCGAGCTCTTTATGCAGCTCGAGGTTGTCGCCGATGAGCTTAAGGACAAACCTCATTCGCTCGTTGCGATCGACAACGTGCCCAATCTCGAGCAGCACGAAACCGAGGACCTCATCGATCGAATTCGCAGCTTACGTGCTATGGGGACAGGGGTCTTTATTGCTTGCCGCCCCTCAAACCGATTGCTTATCCACGGGCTGGGCGATTCTGTAAAAGTCAATGCGCAGATGCTCAAGGTGCACGCCTATGAGTATTCGTCATGGGCCACGGCGTTCTCAATCAGCACATCGCTCGATTTTTATCGGCTCACGCAAGGCGTACCCGAGCTGGTATCGGCCCTGCAGACGGGAATGTATGGACAGGGCGATGTTGCCGGGTTGCTCGAGAACGAAATCGTCAACGTGTACGGTGCGGCGCTGGCCGATCTTGCATCGTTCGAGAACAACCTGTTGTTTACCGTTGCCTGCTTGATGGTGCTGATGGGCGAGGGTCGCATCGCGGAGCTAGAGGCGTGCGGTGTGAGACTTTCGATGGTCGACCAGTCCATCTTTGTGCGCGATTATCCGATTTTTGGCGTGGATCCGTCTGATCGCACCTTTAGATGTTTGGGCGATAAGGACAATGCGCGCCTGAGGTTGCGAAAACTTGTTGCCGAGATCCGTCCCGAACTAGTATCGCGGGCTGCTCGCATTTTGATTAAGGCAGGCCGATGCGATTTGGCCATGGACCTGGCCGATGCATTCTTGGACCGCCGTGTGGTGTTGGAGCTAGCCGGGCAGTATGGGGCCGATCTTGCCCTGACCGGGCATGGAGGGGACATTTGCCGTGCGGCGTCGGCGATGATCAATGCGGAAAAGCAGGAGCAAGAGCCGGCACCCGCTGAGGCACTCGGCGTGTATCTGGCGGCTGTCAGCGTGTGCAATACAAAGCTGGCAAGGTATATGGCGTCCGTTATCGAACGTGCGGGCGATCAGTCGGCGCGCGAGGCCGATCTCGCTACCTGGAAAATAGCCCAGGCGCTCACTATCGCCTTTTACGGCGACAATGACCTGGGGCTTCCCGCCAACCCTGTTTTGCAAGAACAGACATCCTGCGAGGTACTCGACATGCTGTCCGCGCATATCGAGATCAAGCGCCATCTAACCGAGCGAGCGGAAGACGGCAATGTTCTCGCGAAGCTCAAGGCGTGCAAAGTCTATGATTGCGAGCTCGACATCGCGGGGATTCTCATACAGGCCGACCATATGCTGGTGGAGCTGTTCGACGGCTCGTTTACTAAACCCGACGAACGCGATGACAAGATGGCGCAGATACTCGAGGCACTCGATATCCGCGGGCTTAAGGCGCCATCCATTTGGCTGCGTATGGTGCTGGCGGCGCGGCGCCTGCTCGCGGGCTTGCCCGTGACCGACGATGTGGCGTTTGGCGAGCTCGACCGCTTTGCGGTGCGTGTTCGCGACAATCAAATTCAGCTGTTTGGGCTATTGCTGGAGGGCTGGCAATCGCTGGCGGAGGGGCGGCCGGTCAACGCAAAGTTCCGTGCGGTCCAGGTGCTCAAACTTGCCGACGAATCGATTACGTACATGCGCGAAAACGCTTTGCTGCTGGAGCGCGTGGCGTATCTGCGCAATACGTCGCTGGTATCGGTTCGCGAAGAGGCGGAGCTGCTCGATATTAGCAAGACGCAGGTCGGCGGCTCAGAAGCCTGGGTCGTGGCGCTGCACCTGGCCGCTGCGGGCCGCGATAGCGATCTTGCCGCTTGGATGTCTATGAATCGCTCGGGGATTTTAGACCCATCGTATCGGCTATTCGCACGTCTTGCGATGCATTGCCTGGGCGAGCCTGCCGTTAGGATTCGCAAGAAGCTTCCGGTGCGCGAGCTGTCGCGGTATTCACTACGCGATGACTTTGAGGGCGAAAGTGAGCACCTATTCCAGGCGGGCGAGGTTGAAGCTGTCGATACAATCGGCCATATTGAGATGCGCATGTTTGGCGCGTTTCGCGCCGAGCGCGACGGGTTTCCCATCACGGATAAGATGTGGCG
>OHVW01000255.1_pt1 | contig 24638 bp, 15 predicted proteins | sample 1579601 | NCBI WGS metagenome assembly OHVW01 (sample SAMEA3882549, study PRJEB24775) | human gut metagenome | biome: human-associated habitat; feature: intestine environment; material: feces | place: Netherlands | collected 2009/2010 | reverse complement strand
CTACTAATAAAAGTTCTTCTTTAATAATTCCTGTATCATAGTCGATTATTCGTCCAGCACACATTTCTCTAAGAAAAATCAATTCGAGAACAAATTCTGGTATATAAATCGAAAGTATAAAAATTTTATCTTTCCAAATGCCTTTTTCATTCAAAAAAGCATTAATATTGTTGTAACATTCTCTATATTCATTATGATTATATAATTTATACGAATTCTCTAAAGCCATAAAAAAGTCAGCATACGGAGAGTTTCCTAGAAAATCACTTAATTCTAAAAGTTCCTCATTTGTTCCATATATATCTCCTCTTGCTATAGAACAATATGCTAGAATTGAATTTGCATAAGAATTGTCATAATTTTCTATTTTTTTGTACAGTTTATATTTCAACACATAATTAAATGGCGCTATATTTTCTAATTCTCTAACAAATATTTCATATCTATGCAAAGCAATATAATCAGGAATTGATTTTCTTATACTATTTCGCAACAAATCTGGCACTTTATAAAATATGTTTTTATTAATTTCCAATCTATCTATTAATGAATTAGCTGTAAGAATATCAAGTCCTTGTGATAGTTCATAGTTTGTTAAATCCGATAAGAGTATTGTCAAATTAGCAAAGGACATCTGCTCATCAAATAACGATAATGGTAAAATAATTTTCTTAATATACGTGTTTTCCTTTGAAAGATTATCCAGTTTATCACTATAATAGAATTCAATATTCTGACACTTATCGCCTAATTTCAAGAGATATGTTATCGGTATATGACGTGCCAAACTATATATTGCTGGATCAACAAGCGTACTTAAGTCCGTATCTGTAGGACAACAAATATTTACTTGTTCCATCTTAGTCAAATAATAACTATCAATAATTTTGTTTCTGCCTTCTATGGTTGTATCTATAACAACTAATATTTTTACGTTTTTTAATTTATGATATAGTACAGCATAAAGAATTTTATGCAAAAAAAGTAAAGATTTTTTGTCGAAATAATCTAGACCATCAAATACATATAATTGTTCTTTATTATGCTTCTTCTTAGACATGAAAGATATAAATTCATCAATTTCGTTTTTTTCATCTGCCGAGAGAAGTGATTCTAATAAATTCTCAATACTCAAAAATGCTATGTTTGAAACAGTACTAGCAATATCCTTTAATATACTTTTACCGTACTCATTACGTTGAAGTTTTTCATGGAATTCTTTTTTTAGTTCCGGCGAAAGACAATTAAAGTCGCAAAATTTGTACTGTGGTTCAGAAGAAAAGAATGTAATAAAATAATTACTATTTTCCTTACAAAACTTTCTAATCAAAACAGTTTTTCCACTTTCTTTTTCACCCATTAACATAACAAGATTGTTATCTGACAATTTGTTTTTAAGTTTCTCAATGGTCTGATGTTGAAATTGAAATAGATCACACATAGAATACTCCTATAAATATATTCGTTACAATAATACAGGATAATATAGTATTATCCATTATTGATCAGGATAATGGAATTACAGTCTGGTGGAGAAATTGTTTTTTGTCATGGTAATGCAAGAGAAAATGATAATTGAGTATCTGGTTACTTCTATTATTTGGGTCAAAGTATGCTGTTTGAGTTATCATGATATTATGAATAAGCAGAGGAGAGATTGATCATGGAAAATCGTATCAGACAGCTCCGTGAAAAAAGGGGCTTAACACAGGAAACCTTGGCGATAGAATTAGAAATAACACAGCAGCAGCTTAGTAAATATGAAAGGAACATTGCATCTATCAAAGTGGAATCTCTTAAAAAGGTGGCAGCTTATTTTAATGTGACAACGGATTACCTGCTTGGAACATCAGATGTCAAAAGAGATGTAGTAGGTGCAGTAGAAATGTGTAAAACGTTGGAGGAATATTACGATCTGGTTGAATTATATAGAGGCTTGAAACAGTGCGACCAGAAAATAATTCTGGCGATAATTGCTATTATTAAGAATGCAAGCGGCCGGAAAGAGTGAGAAGAGTTTTGGTATGTTCAAATAATGTGTGCCGGAGAAATAGAAATGTTATAAATTGTAAAGGAGAATCAGGGATATTTTCCATACTTTACTTTATTGACAAGACGGATTTGTTTGTATGATAATTTATGAAAAGGGAATTTGGTAAAGGGGCAACTTCGGAAGTAATTACTTGATGATGAACCTGTCATAAGTTGAGAATGTGGAGGGGTACATATGGGCCTGGCATCACTCATTATATCAGCAGCAACAAAAGAGATTGCCGGATTTACGGTAATGGGATATCTGACGGAGAAAGCTGCCGATATCGGTACCGGCAAAATCTGGACAGAATTGAAAAAGAGAATAGGCGATAAGCCTGATTCGTTTGAATGCAGGTTATATGGAGCAATCGAGAAAAGTGTTAGGGAATACCTTTGCAAGGGGATTGAGGAAGATGTGTCCGCTGCAATTTGCGAATGTATTTTTGACGTGTGGTGTCGGGAAGGGTATGTAACACCTGAACGGATTGCAAACATACTGCGTCGCTATTCTGCATATGCAAAGCAAAATGATATCCTGGCGTGGTATCGCATTTTTCAGAACCAAATCATAAAAGATGACATCTTGTGTCCTATGTTTATGATGAATAACATACAGCTAAGCGGCGAACTGCAAAGGGAGCAGGATAAAAAAATAGACAAGGTATTGGCATTGCTGCAGGCTGTTATGAAAGAGAATAAAGATACACAGCAGGAAAAACCGGAATATATATCTGATCCGCCTACGGATATTTATTCGTTCTATGTGGACAGAACGATTCTCGAAAATGAATTATGGACTACCATTGTTTTATCCGGAAAATCGGTGCTTCTATATGGAATAGGCGGAATAGGTAAAACGGAAACGACAAAATCTGTTCTGAAAAAAATCTATTCCCTGCCCTGTGATGTTACAGGCATTTATCAGATCGCGTGGGTTACTTATACAAATGGAAAGTTGAAAGATTCTCTGATCGAGGCGTTTCATGATACAAAGGGGTATACAGACGGGGACGAGGCATGGAACCATATATATAACATGATACAAACCCAGCGCGAGAAACTTCTGATTGTAATTGATAATGTAGAAACGATAGAACAGGATCTGGATATTGAAAGATTGGGAGACCTGCCCTGCAGGATCCTGGTAACGAGCAGAACCGAAAAGATAGGAGGGCTTTATAGATGTTCCGTAGACCATTTGCCGGAGGAAGACTGCCGGGATATTTTTTATCATTATTATGTGGGAGACCACGATAATCATTACTTAGATAAAATCCTGGGATTAATAGAATATCATACGGTAATGCTGGAGCTTCTGGCAAAGACAGCTAATATGGAAGAAAAGACTCTGCAGGAGTTTTACGAGTTGCTTGTTCAAAAAGGATTCCGCATGAGTAATGAAGAAGTCGGTTCGCATCATCCATTATTGCAATCAGAAAAGAGGGTGACAGAACAATTAAAAATCTTATTTACGATTTCAAAGTGCCGTATCCAGGATAAGGAGTTACTGTGCCAGCTTTCCGTGATACCGGCAATCCCATTCCAATATAAGGCTGTGAGAAATTGGATTGAGATTCAACATAAGTCACAGTTGGAATATCTGGTAAAGACAGGCTGGCTTAAAAGCAACGGAAAACTTGTTTCAACATATATCATGCATTCTGTTATCGCTTCTGCCATACGGTTTCAGAATGAGGAGCATTTGTATGAAAAATGCAGATATGTGATCCATTCCATTACAAAAGAAATGGAGTGCGGAGAGCAGGAACATGGTGCAGAAAAGTCCTATCTGATTCCGTTTTCATGGTCCATTTCCGATGTGTTATGGAATCATTTGTGCGATGAACAGGATGCAGAGTTCCTGACAAATCTTGCATATATTTATTATGATATAGGAAACTATGATAATGCGTATCAGTTTTTTCAAAGGGCATTAGAAATAGATGGACGGGTATCCGGGTCGGATTCTATTACCGTTTCTTCAGATTACTATAATCTTGCGGATGTAAGTTATAATATGTATCAATTTTCCAAATCTCTTTCATATTTGCGGAAAGCTCTGGCAATCCGTAAAAAATATTATTCGTCTGACGATATTGAAGTTGTTGTGCTTATAAAGCTATTGGCAGGAATATATGTAAAACTGAACCGGCCGGACCGCGCTGAAGCACTATATTCCTGGGCGGCAGACAAGTTTGAACGGAATCCGGAAACCGATATCCTGCAGTTGAGCACACATTACTCCGATATGGCTTCTTTTTTTAGGGAGCGCGGATATCCGGGAGATTACGACAAGGCAAAAATCTATTATCAGAAAGCAGAACAAGGGATGAAGCAGGTCTATGGAGACAAGCCTCATCCGGAAATGGCTGCCTTTTATGATGAGTATGCGCTGCTTTATGATAATATGGGAAAATATTCAGAAGCGCTTTCCTTATTTCAAAATGCATTGGAAATAAAACAAAAAACATTAAAGAGAGAGCATCCGGATATTGTTCAATCCTATGGAAGTATCGGACTGATTTATTATGAACTTACAGAATATGATAAGGCACTGGAGTATTTAAATGAGGCTTTAGAAATTGCGGATAAAATCTGGTCAGGCCCGTTTTCCTTTAAAGCAGATATTTATAATAATCTGGGGCTCGTATACCGGAGTAAAGGAGACTATCCGAAAGCAGAAGATTTGTATGGGTGTGCGCTGAGTATAAGAGAAGAGATTTATACACCAGATCATCCGATGGTCTTGGCAACAAAAAATAATATTGCACAGGTCTATGCCAGTGAAGAAAAGTATAGCGAAGCTATTTCACTGTTTGAAACAGTTATCCGGGAGTACCGTGGAAATTCTACAGAGGATTCAGCATTTCTGGCAACCGTATATGATAACCTGTCAACTGCATACCGGGAAATGGAAAGATACGAAGATGCCATTGACATATGCACAGAAGGTTTGAATATACGCAAAAATATTTACGGGGAGAGGAGTTTGGATTACGCAATCAGTTTGAATAATCTTGCCCTGATTTATTATGAAATGGGAGTGCTTAATGATGCGGCGGATCTATTTAGTGAGGCACTGGCAATTAAAAAAGAGACCCTTCCAGAAATACATGGGCAGATTAGCACCGGTTATTTTAATCTGGGCCTTGTGTATGATAAGCTCCATAGGGATAATGAAGCACTGGAAAATTACCGGTCTTCCATGGAAATAGATAATGAACTGAGAGCATATGAAGATGTTCTGCTGACAGCCGAATATGTTGCCGAAATATATGAAAGGAATGATATGCCGGAGGAAGCAGAAGCATATCGTACACTTTGCAGCGAAGATGATGAGCATTAAAGAGGACAGATAGGAAAGGGCAAGTGATATGGAGCCAATAGCTTTGGTAGGAACATTTTTATGTGTTGAATTGGGAACATTTTCTGTTGCAGATTATGTGATTTCTAAGACATTGGATATTGGGACCGGAAAACTATGGCTGGAGATAAAGAAAAGATTTACCCGTGACAGGGAGACGGTAGAATCCCTGCTTTATGATGCAATCGAGACCAGTGTCAGGAAGTATTCGGAGTTAAATGACCGGGACCACATAGCCCAGGCATGTGAGATGATCTATGCCACATGGATTGTTGAGGGCAGTTTATCCCAGGAGCAGGTAAAAAAAGCACTTGGGCAGGTAAATTCCCGCTACATTGCACAAAGAAATATTCAGTTATGGTATAGCTTGTTTTATCAGGAAATAGCTAAAAATGAACTTTTGTACCGATGGTTTACGCTGCATACCGCAAATGGACAGGGAACTGATAAAAGCAGAAATGATAAAGTTTTGGCACAGATGAAAGAAATCCTGGAGGAACCTCAAAAAGAGCTATATATAAAGCAGCAGGAGAAACGGACGGAATATGAAAGGCAGCTAAGAGAACAGGTCCTGCAGCCTGTTCTTGGAGAGAGGTTTTGTCTGAGGAATATTTACGTTTCATTACATGGAAAAAGAGGGAAACGGAATACTCCGCAGAAAGAGAAGAAGGTCATTGTTAATATAACCAGTTATATATGGGAGTGGTTCCAGAGACAGGATTCTTCGCTTTTATTTTTATATGGAGAACCGGGCAGTGGGAAATCCTCTATTGTAAAAATGGCAGCAGCTACGATTGCAGCCTCTGTGGAAATGGAAGGGATGGTCATATTTATTGATTTGCATCGTCTGTTTTTTTCCGATAAAGAGACGGCACTAAAAGTCGTGGAAGCATATATTCAACACAATTTTCCATGGTTTCTTGACGAAGAATGCTGTGGGAAAAGGTTGCTGATTCTGGACGGCCTGGATGAAATAAAATATAAAGTGTATGAAAATGCTATGGAGTTAGTGTGGGAACTGGAAAACCTTGACTGGGGATTTCCTGTAAAGGTAATTGTTAGTGGAAGAACGCAAATTGTATTAAAGACCATTGAAGAGATCCGATGTGAGGAATTAGAAATCCTTCCGTTATATCTGGATGATGATGATCTTCAAAAGCATGGTTCCGGGACAGATGATCCGGATGGGCTTCTTGGGAAGGATCTGCGTCAGGGCTATTGGAATGTTCTGATGAAATACTTCCAGACTGAGCAGGAAATGCCACTGTTGAACAGCAGGTTTGATGAATTGAGCAAGTCCCCATTGCTCTTGTTTCTGGTGGTTTGGACGATCAAGCACGCAGGTATTCAATTTTCGGAACTGAAAAATGCAACAGAACTGTATGAAAATATTTTCCGATATATTTATACGCGGGAATATAACCGTGTATCTTCGGATATTTATTTCAAATCCGGAGAGTATTTGGAGTATCAGCAGATGCTCCGTTACCTGGGAGGCTGTGCTTACCGTAACAACAGTAGGAGCATATCCATAAGTGCGATATATGAGTATTGTGAAAAAATGGGACAGGAAGATCTGTGCCGGCGGTGGATACAGAAGCACAAGGAGGATAATCCCTCAAAATTGGTCTTATTCTTTTTCCTCCGGGAAACACATCATGAAATGGATTGGAGCAATTCGGAGATTGAATTTATACATAAAACATTTTATGAATACCTTGCTGCTGTTGCAATCATTGAATTTCTTTATTATCAGACGAAAGCACCTGACAGCAGGATGTTCCTGCCGCTTCTGTTTTATTTGTTTTCAAGAAATGTACTTGGCGGAGAGATTCCCCGCTTTATCAGCGAAATCATACAGAATGAGAGCCTGGAAATCGAAGGGGAGCCAGTAACACTGGAGCGTTATGGGAAAATTGTGAGCAATCTGTTGTCCTGGGGATTCAATGTAAATTATCCGGTTATTATAGCTGAGAAGAATGTGAATAGTGAGAATATCGGTGCAGAGTCTTATACTGTATTGATGCAAATGGTAGATACCTATGAGGAAAATGTAAAAATACTCCTGGAAATCCTTACAGGAATGGAAGATGTGCATATTGAGGAACATACAGTGAATCTCTCTTCCCTGGGACTTCAAAACGCAAAAATTCCATGGTGGAAATTTGATGGAGGATCACTGAAAGAAATCCATTTGGATGAGGCATATTTAAGCGGTACATCTTTCCAGAAGTGTGATCTGCAAAGGGCAATGGTTATAAATGCAGTTGCAGACAGGGCATCTTTCCGTCTGGCTGATCTGAGTGAGGCAGACTTTTCTGGAGCGCAGTTGGCAACGGCTGATTTTACTGAGGCAATATTGGTAGAAACAGATTTTGAGCTTGCAATGCTTGAAGGGGCATATTTTTGTAACACTACCTTGGAGAATACAAAATTTGCTTCTTCAAATTTGACAGCGGCAAACTTTGACGGGACAATCATCCGCGGAAGTGATTTCCACGGAGCAGATCTGTCAAGGGCAGATTTCAGTAACGTCGTATTGGAAAGCGCAAATTGGGAGAATTGTATCATGGAAGGAACCGTATTGCATGGTGTTAAGTTGCAGCAGTTTAATCTGGACAATCCAGAAATCATTGAGATGCTGGCCGAGGCAAATTTGTCAGGCGCAGACTGGACAGGAGTAAGCAAAGAGCAAAAGCAGATGCTGCTCGGCGGAGAAGAAGATGAATAATTTGCGGCAAGCAGCAGGAAAGCAGTTATGTTTCATTTCCGTTATGGAAGTTCAGGCAGAGTCAGATATGATAAGCAATTATATCGAAATGTATCACCTTGCTCCGGCAAAGCGCATGAATCATAAACACTGGCTGACAGTTCCGATAGATGGGATCATCAGTGATTCGAAAGTATTAGATCTGCTTGATATGAGCTACGATATTGTAGATGAACAGGAAGAAATGGCAGACAAGTAATGAATCGTCATATAGAAGAAAAATTGTTATTTTATATGGAATGATAAATTGACAGTATGTAAAAATCGAGAAGGGGTCTCATTTTCAAATATTTTCTTTTTCTGCATATCCTTGGCAGAACGTCATTGTGCGGTTATGGGATTCTTGCTTTTCAGCGTAATATATTCAGACGTATGATTCCTTCAAAATTCTCCTGTAAAAAAGTGCCTCCATACTGCTACTGAAGTTGATGCTTTTGGAAACTTAAAATATCAACATCAATAACGTCAATATATGGTAGCTTAAAAACCATATTCGGTTGACTGGCGCAACATGTTGTGATACTATGTAAATGGATTATTTTTTATGCTTGGTTTACCACGCAGTTAAGTTTTTTGTTTCGGATCAGATATTCCGAGAGCAGCATTTAGGCGAATGCCTTTTATCAATAGGAAGACATCAAAAATCAAAAGAAGATTTTTGGTGTCTTTTTTTGTTGTTCAAAAAACAAAATGTGAGGTATACGAAAAAATAAGAAGGGAGGAAACGTAAAATAATCCAGAAACGATGAACAGGAAAATCAAAAAAGGAGGCAGAATATGGGACAGGATATATGCATTCGAAAAGATGAAAAACCATTGGGATATGACTGGGAATGTGGACATGAGGAATTATATGTCAGAGTGAATATGTACTACGACGGATCCCTGTATGTCGGATTATGGCAAAAGCAAGAAGAATGTAAGGAAAAACTGGAATTATTCGGAGACCTTACAATTGGAGTTATGGGATTCCTAAGGCCAGGGCAGGCAATAATCTCGGATTGCGGAGCAAAAGCAAAGGTTGCGTTTATTGAGAAGTATAAACTAGGAAAAGTTGTAGGTAAGAGGAAAATCAATTATGGCAGCTATTATGTCGTAGAGTTTAATCTTGCACGACTTGCACAGCTCGATCCAGAAGGTACGGAAAGATATCTGCTCGAAAATGTTCTTGATCAAAAAGAATTTAAAACAAATTAGGGTAAAGAGGTACATTTGAAAACCAGGCAATAAAGGTGGTGCGGCATGAAAGACGACGAATATAAGGGATATTGCTGTCTGCTGATCGCAATCCTGTGCGATTTGAATGCAGCGGAAGCCAGCACAATGTACGAATACGGACCAGATCATCCGCTTTGTCGGAAAATCCTGAAAAAGAAAGTTCGGAAACCGTCCATAAAAAAGCTAAAGGAAACAGAACAGGCAGCGGCTATGAAGGCTCTTCTTGATCAGGGATACAGCCAGGATGCAGTATCGGAAGCATTTCAGTGTTTTCCATCTACGGTCAGGCGCAGAGTAAGAAAATTCACAGAAAGGAAGGAAACGAATGACAGATCAGAAATTGATTGCAGGAATATTTAATGATTTTTTAGGACTTTATACGGGTAAAATACAGACCGGTATCCGCCCTTTGATTGAAAAATATAAAAACCATCCCATGCTGATGGGGCTCCTCTCCAATTTGGATGAAGCGGCAAAGATTCAGGCACCGAAAGCCATGAAAGAAATCTATTCTTTCTATAAAGAATATCGTGGCAGGGATCTGGAAGATGCTGACTGGAAGGAACTGACGGAAAAAGCCCGTCAGATCAGTGCAGGATGGGAGGAAAATGAATGGGTTCGCCGTATTGTACTGGAAATGATCAGCCTTTTGGATTCTGATGATGCTGAGAGACGCAGGATTGCATTGGAAGTAGAAAAAGAAATGGAAGCGGCTGAACAGAAAATGAATGCGGCATAAAAAGCAGGCAGGGGCAGGAGATTTTTTCTTCTGCCTCATGTTTTTATCAGGAAAGAAGGGACCGATTATGTTAAATGAGATCATAAAAACTGCAGAAGAATTAAATACAGCAGCATTGTATTACCGCCAGAGTGGGAATATGGATGGTGTGCGGGAACTTGCCAAAGCACATGCAGTTTCCCAAAAACAGACAGAGGAATTTATTCAAGGCAGCCGCTACCGGCTGGTTGATATACCGATTGAGGAAAGAAAGTTTGCGAATGCGTCTGAAAAACTGCGTGCAGAAATGTTTGCCTTAAAGGATGCAGGCTTTGCGGACATCATAGGACAGTATCTTGTAAATCTTGCCAAAACGGATTCTGCTTTAGATGCACAGGTGTTAAAAAAACATAAGATGCTTCAGAGATGTTTGGATTATGTGACGCAAAAAGCCTACAACATTGCACTGGAGGGAGCGAAAAAAAAGGGAGAGAACGGCATTCGGGCCAATACAGGCCTGGCACTCTCCGGCGACCAGGTTTTTCCCTGGGTACTTGAATATTATGCGAAAGATGATGAAAAAGAAATAGCAGAAAAAGAGCAGGAAGAAAAGAAAAAGATTCAAAAGGAATGGGATTCGGTAAATAAGAGAACGAAAACAATACCGAAAAACCAGGGGACAAAAAAAGATTCCGAGGTGCATCCCAAAGAAGCAGCGGAGCAGGAAGAAAAGCATATCAGCAAGAAAAAATCAAAAGATTCCGGGCAGATGTCCTTGTTTGACATGATGCAGCCGAAAGAGAGTTAAAGGAGAAGGATATGATCGCATATAAAGGATTTCAAAAGGATTTGAAATGTCGGGGCTTTCAGTTTCAGGAGTATGGCATAAATGAAACGGAAAAAGCAAACTGTAGACAAAATGGATTTCATTGTGCAGAAAACCCATTGGATTGTCTCTGCTATTATCCGAATTGGAAAAATTCCGTGTATTACATAGTAGATGCATCAGGGGATTTGGATGAAGATGGGGAAGATTCAAAAATCTCCTGCACAAAGATGCGCCTGTTAAAGAAAATTGAATTGAGAAGCCTGTTATTACATGGAGCTGCTTACATGGCGAAATATCCAAACCGGAAATGGAACTCCCATGTTGCAAAAGAAAGCGGGACCAGCTGCAACGGATTTTGTATTGTACGTGGAAAATCCCCCAAAGCCAAAGGACAAAAGGGCGATTTACTGTTACTTTTAAAGGAGCAGCCTGGCAACAGCCAGATCCTGGAAATTGGGATCATCTGTATCGATGGTCAGAAATATCCGGAGGAAACATGGATTGATGTGACTGGAAAGCTGGTGGAGTTATGAGAAAAAAGAGATTGATGGAATTAAAACCATTAAAAGTGATGAACAGACATATCGCCGATGCAAAGAAAACTGAAATATCTTTGAGTCCATTGGAGAAACAAAGGGGTGAACCCGGAAAATATCGGATGTATTGTCGGGCAGCAGTAGAAAAAGGAATTTTAAAAGTGTATCTGTTTGCCGTAACGGATATTGAGGAGAATATAAACTTTCCAAGGTACCGTCTGTTTATCAGCAGAAAAGAGAGACGGTTTATAACCTATGATGAAAAATTAAAAAAATGGAGAAAGGCACTTCTTGAAAGTATCTTATGGGATGTAAGGATTAATCTTGGCAACATCTATGTAAATGGCTGTGATACAAAGGTCATCCAAAAATATTTAAAGACAATGCAGCCTGCAATCCGGGCACTGGAAGAGTTTCAGGCGAATATCCGTAAAGAACAAAGGATACGTCATGATAAAAAACTTACAGATTCATGGGACCAGGTGATGAAAACTATATCTGGACTGCCTAAGAACTGGATCGGATGGGTTTCAAAATATGGAATTACGGAACACTATATCTTCTACAAGTATCAGAAAAATGGTGCTACAGAAGGATACTGTACATATTGCAAAAAACATGTTCCAATCCGCTCACCCAAATATAACCAGAAAGGACGATGTAACGTGTGTGGACAACCGATTACTTTTCGTTCCGTGGGAAAGTCTGGAAGATTTTGTACAAAGTGGTACAGAGTCTATCTTATCCAGAGGAGACGCAAGACTTCTGGTTTTGTGCTCCGGATCTTTCATGCCAGAACGTGGTATAAAAAGGGCGGCTATACAGATTGCGAAACTACCTGCCATGAAGAGCAGAGAAGAATCTTCTCTGCAAATGGAGAGGAAATTTCCAATTTCGTTTATGATCTGTTCAAACAACGGGAAATGCGTTGGATTTCGTGTAGAAGTTCTTGGTATTATACTTGCTGTGACAGTCAATATAAAGGAATGGTTTATCCATATACCCTGTCGGATCTGTCCAGGCATGAATTAAAAGAAACAGGTCTGCGTGAGTACGCCCTTGGTCAGAAAAAGATAGATCCTGGAAAATATCTTTACCTGTGGAAGACATACCCGGTACTGGAACAGATTGTAAAGACAGGGCTTTTCCAGTTAGTTGATGATGTACTGGACCACAGGGCAGCAGATGCAATAAAAAGAAAAGGCAGAAAACCAACAGAATTCCTGTCCGTAGATAAGAAAGAGTTTCGAAGACTCCGAGATATGAATGGCGGGGTAAAAGAACTTAAATGGCTGCAACTTGAAAAGAGTACAGGAAAAACAATCGGGGATGAAGAAATATGCTGGATGGTAAAAGAAGAATTTGAACCAAACGACCTGAAGTTTGTTCTGGACCAGATGAGCATCTGCCAGATTCGACATTATCTTGTGAAACAATCAGAAAAATCCGGGGATGATATCAGCCATGTGCTGCAGATGTGGAACGATTATCTTTCTATGGCAAAAAGACTGGGAATGGATATACATGATTCCATTATTTACCGTACCAGAGATCTTCAACTGCGCCATAAAGAGGCGGTTTTGAAGATAGAAGAAATGAAACGCGGAATCCGACGCAGGGAGCTGGAAGAAAAGTATGTCGGATTTCAGAAACATCTCATTGATTTGAAAGAAAAATATGAGTTCAGTGACGGTGAATATCAGGTTATTGCGCCAAAGAGTATCGATGACATCCTATATGAAGGTGATACGCTTCATCACTGTGTAAATAAGACGGATACTTATTTTGACCGGATCGTTTCAAAGGAAAGCTATATCCTGTTTTTGCGGGAAAAAGAGAATCCGAAAGTACAGTTTTATACACTGGAAGTTGAACCAGATGGAACCATCCGGCAAAAACGTGCGGAATTCAACCGTCAAAATAAGGACATTGATAAGGTGACTTCTTTTTTAACATTGTGGCAGAAGGAAATTCAGAAACGATTAACCAAAAAAGATCGTAAGAGCACAGAAGAAAGCAGGAAGCTCAGGCAGCAGAACTATCAGGAGATACGTGATAAGCATGTAGTTGTCCATGGCGGAGCATTTGCTGGGGAACTTCTGGCTGATCTTTTAGAGAAAGACTTAATGGACCTACCAGTGGAATCGGCAGAAAACGAAGAAAGCCCTACTGAAATAGCGGCGTAAATAAAAGGATAAAGTGGATGCGGCAGGGAGTTCCCCTGCTGCATTTGAGCAGAAAAGAGAAAATGACATTATGTGCAGCAGAAAATGAAGGAGAGGACGGAAATGAATAAAAAAGAATTGCGTAACATGAAATTGCTGGAAGCTACGGATGAACTGATAAAACTTGCAAAAGAAGATGTGCCAGTAAGAGATAAAGGATACTATACGGAGCAGCTGATTTATCAGAGAGGGCTATATTTACGTGCAGAAGTAGAAAATAATATTTTAAAAGTAGCATTTTATCTGGCAGAATATCTTTCCACGGACTGTCGGAAACCTGTATATACATTATATATTGATAAAAAGAACGATGTTTTTAAAGGGTATGATTACCGGACAAAGAAATGGTCAGATAGTATGCTGGATAAGACCATTTTCTCAAAATGGTTATATCAGGAAAATTCTTATATGAAAGAGGCGGATACAGCGTTGATCCAAAAGTATCTTGAAAGTGAATATGACGATGCTTTTTATGCACTGTATGTATATCAAAGTGAGCAGAGACACCGGAGGCTGGGCATGAAATATGAAAAAATTCTGACAAGCTGGGATCAGTGTATGGATAGACTTCCAAAAATTCCGAAAGACTGGCTGAGATGGCAGAAAAAAGTTGGAATTACCCAGAATTTTATCTTTTATCATTACAGCCGCAGGAAAGATCAGACAGGATATTGTAGTTGGTGTGAAAGCGAAGTTCCAATCAGCCATCCTCACCATAATGCAGTGGGGAATTGCCCAAAATGCAGACATCAGATTCAATATAAAGCATTAGGCCGGGCCAAAAATATAGAAACCCAAAAAGAGACTGCATACCTGCTTCAGACCTGTGGAAATAATGTGTTTGTTTTGAGAGAATTCCAGCTTCAGATGCTCATAGTAAGCAGCTCATATAAAAAACCAGTATATTCTTTCTTTGAGCGCCGGAGAATCCTGTATGATGAAGAATTAAATACGAAAGAATATTATTTCGGCCGTCATCATTGGACAAAAGAAAACCGATGGATCCAGGGTAAATTACAAGTTCCACTGTATCCAGGTTACGGTGGCTATATGACATATGAAAGATATAATATGGGAAATATTTATGGAAAATCACTGCATGGTATTAAGAACAGGACATTCCGTAGGACAGGATTCTACGAATATGCAAAAGCCAAAAAGTACTTAGATCCGGTAAACTTTTTTGAAATGGTTAGAGAAAGACCTTATCTGGAACGGCTCATTAAAGCAGGACTTTATCATCTCGCAGAAGACATTATGGATAATAAAGCACAGATTTATTGTAAAGATTCCGGAAACCTTGGAAAAGCACTGGGAATTGACGGGTTCCGCTTGAAAAGGCTGCGTACAAACAATGGGGGAGAGATTTTTCTTCAATGGCTGTTGCTTGAAAAAACTCAAAACAAACTGATCCATGACGATGTGATTTTGTGGATGTGCCTGGAAAAGCTTAAACCAGCGGATCTTATGTTCATTATGGATCGTATGGCTCCTTTACAGATTAAAAATTATCTGGAAAAGCAGGCAGCAGAAAGTGGGGAATCCGTGAAAAACCTGATCAAAACATGGAAGGATTATCTCAATATGGCAATTCGGGTCGGAGTGAATGTGCAGGATTCTGTTATCTACCGTGCACGAAAGCTCATGCAGAGACATAATGAAATGATAAAAGAGATAGAAGCAAAAGATTTGATTTTAAGAGCCGGAGAGCTGGAAAAGAAATATCCGGGTCTGAATCGCATATGCAGGGATTTGAAAAAATATGAATATGCGGACAAAGAGTATCGGATCGTTGTGCCGGAAAAAGTGGATGATATTTTGTATGAAGCAAAACTGATGCATCACTGCGTAAATAATACAGAAACCTATTATGAACGAATGAGCCAGCAGGAATCCTATATCCTGTTTTTGAGAACGGCAGAACAACCAACGGAGGCATACTATACGCTTGAAGTGGAACCGGATGGAACCATAAGGCAGACACGCACTTTTTATAACCAGCAGAATGAAGATATCGAGCTTGCAAGGGATTTTCTTATAAAATGGCAGAAACAATTAAAAAAGAAACTGGCAAAAGAAGATTATAAACTGGCTGTAAAAAGTCAGAGTCTCAGGAAAAAAGAGATTGAAGAACTCCGCAGCAAAGGCGTTCGTGTAAACGGTGTTGGGTATTGCAACAAATTGCTTGCTGAAATTCTGGAGGAAGATTTAATGGAGGCAGAGAGACTGGAAGTGGAAGAACAGGCCGCATAATAGCAGATTGATATATCACAAAAGTAACTTTAACAGTAAAATGAAATTCCTGTGAAAATTCTGGGATATTTACGGAAACAGCTCTGAAATTCTCTTTTATTTAAGTATAAGGGATTTTATGGAATTCCTTAAATATACTCGAAACGGAGGATGAGATTTGGAGGAAAAATTAAAGTTGCTTTGGCTGATATTGATCTTTGTTGATTTTGGGCTTATGTTTGTTTCATTTCCAATCTTGATTTATGTGATTTTTTGTATGACATGAATACAAAAAGCCTTCTGTAAGTGCCCTTGTCCGGTGAAAAGACCGGAGGGGCATTTGCATGTATGCAACAGTTTATGCATGTATTCGCAGGAATACGAGTAAAATACTACCCAGCTGCTACTGTTTAAAGCCTGTAGTGAAATTGACATTAAGTATCTGGAATGATACGATAAAATTGAACATTTTGCAAGGCAGATCGCACAAATTTTATTCTGATACGAGGTCAGAATTTTATACTTTATACCGCGTCTGCGGATCAACCGATAAAGACACAAAAAGAGTAAAATGAACTCTTGGAGTGTCTTTTTTTGTTTGGCAAAATGTTTTGACATGTATCAGATCCAATCACGATAAAAGGAGGAAAGAAGTTTTTATGCCACGTAAAATCAGATCAAATTACATGGAGAAATTCAAATTTGTGTACAATGGCAGAACTTTTGAAAGTAAGCATAAATGCTGTAATTTTTATGGAATATGTTACCGTAGTGTAATGGCATATCAGAATCAATATAAATGTAGAACTGAAGAAGCGATTACACATTTTATTGAATTGAAAAAAAGTAAAGAGATCATATTCCGAAATCGAAAATGGGCCAGCATTAAGACTTGCTGCGAATTTTATGATTTAAACGAAGATTCTGTCAAGACCGATATGTGGAATCGAAAATGCACACCACAGGAAGCGATTGAACGGGCAATAGAATGGAAAAAGGCACATGAAATCACATATCATGGTGTGAAATACCCATCACTGCCTCAATGTTGTGAAGACCTGGAGATAAATCCTATATCAGTACGTTTGTATATGGAAAAAAATGGGGTTTCTTCTACACGTGCGATTACACATTATATCAAATCTAAAGAGAAAAGAGCCTTTGAATTCCGTGGAAAAGAATACAAAAATTTTACGGAATGTTGTCTTGCGTATGGATTAAAGCCAAAGTCAGTAAGTTCAGCAGTATTTAAAGCGAAACGTCCTCACGCGGATGTTATGGAAGAAATTATCTCTCATATGGAAGGTTGTATGCCAAAAGAAGTAACGAAAAAAGAAGAAATTCCTGAAAATCAGGTGATGTCTAAAGAAAGGCATCGTGCGAAAGAGGCTTTTTTTTATGAGGGAAATAAATATATCTCACTTGGACAATGTTGTGAATTCTATGGAATTAATGAATCTAGTGTACGCAGTAGAGCTTGGCGAAAAAAGTGTACATGGGAAGAAGCTGTGAAATATTATATTCAAAAAAAGGAAACAGAAACACCGAAAATGCAATTCTTTTATAAAGGGAAAAGGTATAAAAGTGTTTCAGCATGTTGTGCTGAATACGGCGTTAATGCTTCCAGTGTGCGTAACCGTGCCAAAACAACAGAATGCAGCATTGAAGAATCTTTGGATCATTTCATAAAGAAAGCCAGAATGGAAACACAGCCGTCGGTATTTATTTTTAGAGACAAAACCTATAGGTCTTTGGAAGAATGCTGTCTGGAATATGGAGTCAACGCTGACAGTGTATCTTCAAGAAAATATAGATTGAATTGTACTATGGAAGAATCATTGGAGCATTTTATTGAAAATAAAGATATGATTGCCGAAAGAATACAAAAATTTACATTTAAAGGAATAGAATATCGAAGTCTCCGGGCATGTTGTCAAAAATATGGTATTGATGATATATGTGTGAGACAAAGAGCATGAGATAAGAATTGTTCTCTTGAAGAATCGTTTACACATTTTATGACGAGAAAAAGGAAAAAAATGTTAAGTAACCCGGAATTTGAATATCATGGAACTGTTTATCCATCGCTTAAAGTATGCTGTGAGAAATTAGGAATAAATAAAAGCAGTGTAATAAGTCGAAGCCATAGGACCGGATGCAGTTTACAGGAAGCAGTGGAGTATTATGTCAGCCAACAGGAACGTAGAACATTGGATTAATCTATAAGGCCAGCAGGCAGCCTTTTTTAGAATTTATATTAGGTAATTGCGAAACTCGATAATTGAAATATATATGTTTTGCATAAAAACAAGTTTTAATTTCGATATATGAAAAGAAATTTTTATGCAAAATAGATATAAAAGTTCAAAGCTTTGTGAGGAGAAACAAAATCACAATACCGAAAAAAGTCAGTATTTATGCGGCTTTCAGAGTTTCGCAAATGCCTATAGAATTTATATAATAGAGAGGAGGAACGGTCAATATCATCTGCCTGCAGATATTGACCGGTTATATATGTTGCGAAAAAAAACACAGCCGGAAGCAAACAACGATAAAATTCTTATATCCGTTAAAGAAGCCTGTGAGCTTACAGGACTTTCTGAGAAAACAATGAGATCATTGATGAATGAAAACTGTTTCATGGTACGGATTGGGCGCAGAACACTGATTGATAAGAAAAAATTTCAAAAATGGATAGATCGGCAGTCTTGAAAGCTTTTTTTTGTTGTGCTAAAATATATATCCAGTGCCATGCATTATCATCAGAAAGGATGGTGGTGTTATGGGCAAAAACTTAAAGGGTAAAGAATTAGGAAAAGGATTATATCAAAGAAAAGATGGACGATATGAGGCCAGAATTTTCGTTCGCGGTACAGGAAAAACGTTTTCAATTTATGGTACAAATTTACAACATCTAAAAAAAGAAAGAAATGCCTACCTTGCTAATGTTTCCCCCGGAATTGCAGGATATGATCCTAGAATTTCTGTTTCAAAGTGGTATGAAAAATGGATGCTTATTTATGTGGTGCATTCTGTTAAAGCAACCACTTTAAGTAACTATGTAAATGGTTTTGAGCGAGTAAGAGAATATATTGGTTACATGAGGTTAATAGAGGTCCGTCCAACACATATTCTTGACATGATAAAGGGACTCGAAGAAGAAGGATATGCACGTACAACGGTAATACAATCATTAAGTGTAGTCCGTCAGCTTTTCAAAAAGGCATATGGTGGAAAAATGATACCCATAGATCCCGTAGCCGATATTAAACTGCCTAAAGAAGAACCGGGTGAAATACCTGATGAGAAGATAATGCAGGAACAAGAAGATGAAAAATGTCTTAGTATATATGACACTCATCGTTTCCTTGAGAGCTGCAAGAATACCCGGTATTATGAACTCTTTTTTATTCTTCTTCATACAGGATTACGTATAGGGGAAGCACTTGCCCTAGAATGGTGTGATCTTGACTTTAAGCATGAAAAGCTTCGTGTATATAAAACCTTAAACAGAGTTACAAAATATTATGATTCGAAAGGAAATGAACTTCCTGAAAGGTATTCTACTATTCAGATTACAACACCAAAGAAAAGTGCCAGCAATAGAAAGGTTCCATTAACGGATGCAGTGATTGCTGCTTTTATGAGCTGGAAGGAAAAACAGGATCGTGATAAAGAAAAACTGGGGAAAAACTGGGGAAAAACAAATATACTTTTAAAAAAATATCCCGGTCTGATTTTTACAACATCTTCAGGAAGAAGTTATCTTCCATCATCAGCTCAAACAGAATGCAGGCGGATTGTTGGGATTGTTAATAAGCATGAAATTGCTCTGGCAGAAAAAGAGAACAGAGATCCGAATTTAATGGATGTTCATCCTCATATTTTCCGTCATACTTTTGTAACAAGATGCATTCAATCGGGAATGGATGCCGCTACAGTAAAGAAAATAGCTGGACACTCTGATGAAAAAATGACTAATTATTATACACACATTGAAGAAGAACATATAGATGACGAATACGAACTGTATATTCAAAAATACGGAACAGAAACCTGATTTTGCAAATGGAGATAAAATTTTAAAGAGAGGTTTAAATACTTGAGTATAGACAAAAACACTAACGAGGGAAAAAACTATCGTAATAATGTGGTCAAATCAACATCTGGAACTTCTAAAAGCCGCATAAACACTGGGTTTCCGGAGAATATTAGTGTATTATCACCGATGATGAAAGAATACGTAAAGACCAAAGAAGAGTACAGCGACTGTATCCTTTTTTACCGTCTGGGCGATTTTTATGAAATGTTCTTTGATGATGCGCTGACTGCATCCAAGGAACTGGAGATCACACTTACAGGAAAAGACTGCGGATTGGAAGAGAGAGCGCCCATGTGTGGCGTTCCTTTTCATGCTGCGGAAACTTATATCAACCGATTGATAGAAAAAGGTTATAAAGTTGCCATCTGTGAACAGGTAGAAGATCCGAAAAAAGCCAAGGGTCTTGTAAAACGTGAAGTTGTTCGTATTGTCACACCGGGAACCACACTGGATGCCATGTCACTGGACGAATCCAAAAACAATTATCTGATGTCCATTGTCTCCATCGGAGATCATTTTGGCTGTGCTATTGCAGATATCACAACCGGTGACTGCTTTCTTACAGAGCTGGATAAGCCTCAGAAACTTCTGGATGAGATCAATAAATTCACACCTGCAGAGATCATCTGCAACGATGCGTTTCTTTTAAGTGGTGTGGATGTGGAGGATCTGAAAGGACGTCTTGGAATCTGCGTATTCGCCCTGGATCCCTGGTACTTTGACGACCAGCTGTGCCAGCAAGAACATTTCCATGTGGGAAATCTGGAGGGGTTAGGAATTGGTGACTACGACAGCGGGATCATCGCTTCCGGTGCTCTGTTCCTGTATCTGAAAGAAACACAGAAAACAGCACTTTCCCATATGGCAAGTATCCGCCCTTACTCTGCCGAGAAATACATGCTTATCGACAGCTCCAGCCGTCGTAATCTGGAGCTTGTGGAAACCATGCGCGAAAAACAGAAAAGAGGTTCTCTTCTCTGGGTACTGGACAAGACCAAAACAGCTATGGGAGCCAGAACACTTCGGTCTTATGTGGAACAGCCTCTGATCGATGCAGAGGAAATCGAAAAGAGACTGGGTGCTCTGGAAGAACTGAATGAAAAACCCATGGAACGGGATGAGATCCGGGAATATTTAAACCCGATCTATGATCTGGAACGTCTGATCAGCCGTATCAGTTACAAATCCGCTAATCCGAGAGATCTGGTTTCTTTTGCCTCTTCTCTGGAAATGCTTCCTTATATAAAACAGGTCCTGGCAGAATTCAAATCTCCACTGCTTACTAAGATCAACGAAGATATGGATCCTCTGACAGACATTACCTCGCTGATCCGGAACTCTATCACCGATGATCCGCCTCTTGCCCAGAAAGACGGTGGCATTATCCGGGAAGGATATAATGAAGATGTAGATAAATTCCGCCGTTCCCGGACAGATGGAAAGAAATGGCTTTCTGAGCTGGAGGCAAGAGAGAGGGAACGTACCGGTATCAAAAGCCTGAAGATCAAGTACAATCGTGTATTTGGTTATTCTCTGGAAGTTACCAATACTTTCAAAGATCTTGTGCCGGAGGATTATATCCGCAAACAGACCCTTACCAATGCAGAGCGTTATATCACCCAGGAGCTGAAGGATCTGGAGGATCTGATCCTTGGAGCGGAAGATAAGCTTTATGCATTGGAATTTGAACTGTTTTCAGATATCCGTGATCAGGTTGGAGCTGAGGTTGTCCGTATCCAGCGTACTGCAAAGGCAGTAGCTGCTCTGGATGTTTTTGCTTCCCTTGCACTGGTTGCACAGAGGAATAACTTTGTCCGGCCCAAGATCAATGAGACCGGCCTCATTGATATCCGAAATGGCCGCCACCCGGTTGTGGAACAGATGATCGAAAACGATATGTTCATTCCAAATGATACGTATCTTGACAACCACAAAAAACGTATCTCCATTATCACAGGACCGAACATGGCCGGAAAATCCACATACATGCGCCAGACAGCATTGATCGTACTGATGGCACAGATCGGAAGCTTTGTTCCTGCGGACAGTGCGAATATCGGTGTGGTTGACCGGAATATCGGTATCTGCGACCGTTTCTTTACCAGAGTAGGCGCTTCTGATGACCTTGCAAGCGGCCAGAGTACCTTTATGGTGGAGATGACAGAGGTTGCCAACATTCTTCGTAATGCCACTTCCCGAAGTCTTCTGATCCTGGATGAGATCGGACGTGGAACCAGTACCTTTGACGGCCTTTCCATTGCCTGGGCAGTGATCGAACACATCAGCAACACCAAACTCTGCGGCGCCAAGACCTTATTTGCGACCCATTATCATGAGCTTACCGAACTGGAAGGCAAGCTTTCCGGTGTCAACAACTACTGTATCGCTGTCAAGGAAAAAGGCGACGATATCGTATTCCTGCGTAAGATCGTAAAAGGCGGAGCAGATAAAAGCTATGGTATCCAGGTAGCCAAGCTTGCCGGTGTTCCGGATTCCGTGATCCAGCGTGCCAAGGAGCTGGTAGAGGAGCTCAGTGATGCAGATATCACTGCAGCTGTAAAAGATCTGACTGCTCCAAAGAAAAAGCAGAAGATCACCTATGATCAGTTAGATATGGCACAGATGTCACTGTTTGACACGGTACAGGACAATGATATCATTGAAGAGATCAAAAACCTGGAGATCGGGAATCTGACACCAATGGAAGCTTTGAATATTCTCTATAACCTGCAGAACAAAATTAAGAACCGGTGGTGATACCCTTGAAAAAAATTGCAGTTTTAGACCAGAATACCATTGATAAGATCGCAGCAGGAGAGGTCGTAGAGCGCCCCTCCTCTGTTGTAAAAGAGCTTGTGGAAAATGCCATTGACGCAGGTGCTACCGCTATTACTGTAGAGATCACAGACGGCGGAAAAAAGCTGATCCGTATCACGGACAATGGCTCCGGAATGGATGCAGAGCAGGTTCCGCTTGCTTTTCTCCGCCATGCCACAAGTAAAATTGAAAAAGTAGAAGATCTGACCCACATTGCCTCTCTTGGCTTCCGTGGTGAAGCACTTTCCAGTATTGCCGCCGTCTCCCAGGTGGAGCTGATCACAAAGACTCCTTCCGGGATCAGTGGTACCCGTTATGTGATCGAAGGCGGAAAAGAACAGTCTCTGGAGGAAATGGGGGCACCAGAGGGAACAACATTTCTGATCCGAAACCTCTTTTACAATACACCTGCAAGGAGCAAATTCCTAAAATCCGATATGACAGAAGCCGGTTACATCAATACTCTGATGGAGCAACTGGCGCTTTCCCATCCGGAAATCTCCTTTAAATATATCCAGAACCGTCAGGTGAAGCTTTCCAGTTCCGGAAACTACAGCGTAAAAGATGTGATCTACAGTGTCTACGGACGGGAGATTGCCAAGGCGCTTCTGGATGTTTCCTACGAAAATGATTTCATGAAGATCGAGGGCTTTGTGGGGAAACCGGAGATTTCCAGAGGAAACCGTACTTTTGAGAATTATTATATCAATGGCCGATATGTAAAAAACAAGATCATTACCAAGGCCATTGAGGACGGATATAAAGGACTTGTCATGCAGCATAAATTTCCGTTTGTCTCACTTCGGATCGAAATGGACGGCAATGACCTGGATGTTAATGTGCATCCCGCAAAGAGAGAAGTGCGTTTTGCCAGAGAAACCGAAGTTTATACGGCCATTTATGAAACTGTCCGCAAGGTATTGACCCACAGAGAACTGATCCCGCAGGTATCTGTGGGCAAAGACGAACCGACACCCCGCACAGAACAGATAAAGCCAGGAAATATTCCGGAGCCTTTTGAAGTAAAACGGCGGCAGGAGATGTACGGTCACCCGAATCGGACGGCAAATATAGCTTCCCATGCTGCACCGACAGCTTCTGAAGTACGTAGTACAGCGCCGGTTCCATCGATACCTTATAATAAGCCAACAAATGGTACCGCCTCCTATGGTTCAGCTGAAACAGCTCACAATTCTTCAGCTTCTTCTGCAGATAAATACAAACGTGTGGATTCTCTGCGGGAAAATCCCGTATATGGATCGCAGCCTTTCACAAAAGAAGAAGAGGAAATGTTTTCCGGAACATTAAAAGACGGAAGAAATGAAAATTCCGCTGCAGAAACCGCAGATTATGAAGTGATTTCTGAAAAGCCTGCTGAATCGGCACCTCCTGAGGTAGACAACGATCCGATCAAATCGCTGGAACAGGAACCGCCAAAACAGCTGGAACTGTTCGAAGAACGGCTTCTTGCTCCTGAATCCAGAAGCCGCCACAGACTGATCGGACAGCTGTTTGATACCTACTGGCTGGTACAGTTTGAGGATAATTTTTATATCATTGACCAGCATGCTGCCCATGAAAAAGTATATTATGAGCGATTTGTAAAGCAGTTTCAGTCCCAGAACATCCAGTCCCAGTATGTAAGTCCCCCACTGATCGTTTCACTCAGCCTTGAGGAGGAGAATCTGCTGAAGGCAAACAAAAAGTATTTCCGGGATTTCGGCTTTGAGATCGAACCCTTTGGCGGAAGGGAGTACAGTATCAGTGCGGTTCCCTCCAGCCTTCTGGGAATG
>OHVW01000190.1_pt1 | contig 30169 bp, 30 predicted proteins | sample 1579601 | NCBI WGS metagenome assembly OHVW01 (sample SAMEA3882549, study PRJEB24775) | human gut metagenome | biome: human-associated habitat; feature: intestine environment; material: feces | place: Netherlands | collected 2009/2010 | reverse complement strand
TGGAAGATATGGCGGAGATGAGTTTATAGCAGTCATTTATCATACAAGCGAGGCGAAAATTAAGGAAATATTAAAATCCTTGAACAGAGAAAAAGACAGATTAAATAGTTATGAAAATCAAATACCAATCGACTTTGCATGCGGATGGGCATTATCCTCCGATGATATGTCGTGTACAATGCAGATGTTATTGGATGCTGCAGATGCTTATATGTATAAAAATAAACAGATATGCAAGAAATATAATTAGCTTTCAGCTCAGAGTAGATAAAAGATAATAGACGCGATCAGACGAAATATTGTTTTGCGTAGAAACACTGGAAAACCTTGAAAACAAAGGATTCTTGGTATAAGATGAAACAAGTCAAAGCACGTTATTGCGTAATAAAAAAGAAAGCAATGTATTTATACTGTGAAGTCTGGAAAGTGTTGATTTTAAAGCATTTCTGGATGTGTGGGATGCTTTGAAAATATGATTTTGTGACAATTTTGTGACAAACGGCGGAAAAATCACGGATTTACAAAGACGAAGCATATTGATTTCATGATCGGCATATGCTATAATGCCAGTAGGCAAAAAAGATATGACGATGTTCCATGTGAACAAAGAACGAACCCCCGTATGTACCACCAATACATGCGAGGGTTCTTCTCTTTTTATTTCAGTGGTTGAGCATCCACTAGGCTATTCGTTGTCCTTGTTATGACTGTCTAACCATTTGCAAATGAGATGGCAAGTCACACCTGCCGCAACAGCCACCAAAAAAGATATGACTATTTCCATGTGTTCACCTCCCCCCGTTGCCGGGTCTCGGTTGGACAACGCAGTCAGTATAACACAACTTAGAACAGAATGGAACATATAAAAATACCCGGTGCAAATTAATGTACCGGGCGTTTCTTTGGCCTTTTTGTCAATTCTTGATGTTTTTGTTTTAACCATTCTTCATACTGCTTTTGAGTTTGAATAGAAGAGTTATAGTCATTAGGGCAAGGAGAAACTTTCTTTCCCTTAATCAAATCTCTGTAATAGTAGGATTCTTTTTGCGTTTCCGGTCGTTATATTGCTTTTGAGCTTTTTTGTCAGCAGAACATTTAGGGCAAAAATTTACACGTTTACAGAATGAAATGAAAAAGCTTGAAAATGTAATGTAATAATCAGAGCCATTCCCTTTATTGGGCGTGGCTTTTTATTATGACAATTTTTGTGACAAATTTTGTGACAAACAAAAGAAAATAGACGTAACCAGACGAAACATTGTTTGGCGTAGAAACACCGGAAATCCTTGAAAATAAAGGATTTTTGCTATATGATGAAACAAGTTGAACTCTATCATTGCGTAATAAAAAAAAATCCTGTATAATACCAAACTGTAATATTGTATCATTCAGCGGACAGAGAAATACGCTGTGAATCATTAAAAGAAGTCAGGAGGACATAAGTACATGCGAGTCGATGCGGACGATTTTGCCCGACCTTGCAGCTGCGGGAGGGAGCACCACATAGACGTTAGAGAAATTGTAATTGAATCAGGAGCTATCGGGAAACTGGAAAAGGAAATGTCAGACGGTGATCTGAAAGAATGTATTTCCCCGCTTCTGATCTGTGACACGAACAGTTACAAAGCTACAGAGGAACTGATGGAGGATATCTACGACCGGTGTCAGGTACTGATCCTGGATGCTGAAGGTCTTGAGGCAGATGAGCGTGCCGTGGAGATCGTGGAGAATTATATGGAAGAGGACATCGATCTTGTTCTTGCAGTTGGAGCGGGGACGATCCATGATCTCAGCCGTTTTGTCGCCCATCAGTACCGGATCCCTTTTGTCTCTGTGCCCACCGCAGCCAGTTCAGACGGATTTACTTCCACAGTAGCAGACATGACCTGGAATGGTGTAAAAAAAGTATTTCAGGCATCTGCGCCACTTTTTGTTTTTGCGGATACGGATATTTTTGCTAAGGCGCCTGCAAGGCTTACAGCAGCCGGGGTGTCGGATATTCTGGGAAAATACATTGCGCTGGCAGACTGGAAGATAGCAAGTATTCTTATGGATGAATACTATTGTACAGCGGTGGCAGACCTAGAAACAAAAGCGATCCGGACTGTTAAGGATAATCTGAAAGAAATTGCAGCAGGAGAGAAAGATGCATGTGAGAAGCTGATGTATGCGCTGATCCTTTCCGGACTGGCCATGCAGATGACAGGAAACTCCAGACCGGCATCCGGGGCGGAGCACCATATGGTCCACCTCTGGGATATGGAAGTGGTCAATGGTCACCTGGATGCTCTTCACGGGGAGAAGGTTTCTGCAGCAACCATGCTGGTCCTTCTGGAATATAAAAAGCTTGCAGATGCTATCCGAAGAGGAGCCTGCAGAGTGCATGCCTTTACAGACGGAGACACAGAACTCCTGCAGGAGACCTTCGGCAGAAAAGGGATTCTTGGAGCACTTGAAAAAGAAAACACCCCGGAACTTCTGGACGATGTAAGCACAGAAACACTTTCCGGTGCACTTCCGGAAATCCTTAAGATCATAGATCTTCTTCCTGCAGTTACAGATATGCAGGAGATGATGAGTATCGTTGGCTGCGTGAGCAGAGTCCGGGATATCGGACTGCCGGGAAAAGCGATCGAGGAGAGTCTCAGACTTGCACCGTATACAAGAAGAAGGCTGAGCCTTCTGAGACTTCGGAAGATGCTCACATACTGAGCAGGAACAGCTCATAAAAGGTTCTTTTGACTTGACATAAATTTCAGGAAAGGCAGTGATGAACGGTTTGATGAGAGTAGGAATGGGATATGATGTACATAAACTGACAGAGGGCAGGAAGCTGATCCTTGGTGGTGTTGATATTCCCTGGGAAAAAGGTCTTTTGGGCCATTCGGATGCGGATGTTCTGATCCATGCGATCATGGATGCACTTCTGGGAGCTGCGGCTCTTGGAGATATCGGAAAGCATTTTCCGGATACAGACCCTGCATATAAGGGAATCTCCAGTGTGAAACTTCTGGTGCATGTTGCCGAATTACTGAAGGAGAATGACTATGCGATCGGAAATATCGATGCCACCATCATCGCTCAGAAACCGAAGATGGCACCACATATTCCGACGATGAGAGAAAATATCGCAGAAGCACTTGGGATTAAAATATCACAGCTGAATATCAAGGCGACCACAGAGGAAGGCCTTGGATTTACAGGACAGGGAGAGGGAATCTCCTCACAGGCGATCTGCTCCCTGTACAGAATCGGGAAATTGGAGGAAGAGTAACATGAAGATTTTTAACACACTGACACGCAGAAAAGAGGAATTTGTACCTCTGGAAGAAGGAAAAGTAAAAATGTATGTCTGCGGACCTACGGTATACAATCTGATCCATATCGGAAATGCCCGCCCTATGATCATTTTTGATACGGTGCGCAGATATATGGAATATAAAGGCTATGAAGTAAATTATGTATCCAACTTTACCGATGTAGATGACAAGATCATCAAGAAGGCCATTGAAGAGGGCGTTTCCGCAGAGGAAATCTCTACCCGTTATATCAAAGAGTGCAAGAAGGATATGGCAGATATGAATGTAAAACCTGCTACAACTGCACCTCAGGCTACACAGGAGATCCAGGGCATGATCGACATGATCCAGACTCTTATTGATAAAGGATATGCATATCCGGCAGCTGACGGGACCGTTTATTTCCGTGTAAAGAAATTCAAAGAGTATGGCAAGCTTTCTCATAAGAATCTGGATGATCTCCAGTCAGGATTCCGTTCTCTTAAGGTATCCGGTGAGGATCAGAAGGAAGATCCGTTAGACTTCGTGCTTTGGAAACCAAAGAAAGAGGGCGAGCCGTCCTGGCCATCACCGTGGTGCGACGGCCGTCCTGGCTGGCATATTGAGTGCTCTGTTATGTCCAAGAAATATCTCGGAGAAGAGATTGATATCCATGCAGGCGGTGAGGATCTGATCTTCCCGCATCATGAGAATGAGATCGCACAGAGTGAGTGCTGCAATGGTAAGATTTTTGCAAGATACTGGATGCATAATGGTTTCCTGAACATCGACAACCGCAAGATGTCCAAATCTCTCGGAAATTTCCGTACCGTTCGTCAGATCGGTGAACAGTATGATCTTCAGGTTCTCCGTTTCTTTATGCTGAACGCACATTACAGAAGTCCGCTGAACTTCAGCGCAGATCTGATGGAGGCAGCAAAGAACTCTCTGGAGCGTATCCTTGAGGCGGCAGGCAAGCTCAGCGACCGTAAAGACAATGGGGCGGCAGAGAATATTACAGAGGAAGAGCTTGCGCTTCTCAAAGAAGCAGAAGGTTTTGTTACCAAATTTGAAGCTGCCATGGATGATGATTTTAATACTGCAGATGCACTTGCGGCAATTTTTGAGCTTGTAAAATTTGCCAACACAAACGTAGACGAGAACAGCTCAAGGGAGTTTGCCGGTGGTCTTTATGAGGAACTTTTTAAGCTCAGTGATGTGCTGGGACTGAAAATCGAGAAAAAAGAAGAGATTCTTGACAAAGAGATCGAGGATCTGATCCAGGAACGCCAGGCTGCAAGAAAGGCAAAGGATTTCAAGAGAGCAGATGAGATCCGAGATGAGCTCCTGAAAAAAGGTATCATCCTTAAAGATACAAGAGAAGGTGTGAAATGGCAGAGAGCTTAAAGAAACTGAAAGAGCTGTTTGATCTGAAAGACGCAGACCTTCGGACTTATTCGCCGCTGACGCTGGCCTATATCGGGGATGGTGTTTATGAGCTGGTGATCCGTACTATTCTTGTGAAAAAAGCGAATTGTCCGGTAAATCGTCTCCACAAAAAAGCCAGCAGCCTTGTAAAAGCATCTGCACAGTCGGGTATGATGGAGATCCTCGAACCACTTTTGACAGAAGAAGAAAAAAGTGTATATCGAAGAGGAAGGAATGCGCATTCCGCTACTATGGCCAAACATGCCACCATGGCGGATTACCGGCGTGCCACAGGGTTTGAGGCGCTGATGGGATATCTTTACCTGAAAGAGGATTTTTCAAGGATACTGGAACTGGTCCATGCAGGACTTGAGAAGGAGGAAATTTAAATTGACTGAAATGATAGAAGGAAGAAATGCGGTCCTTGAGGCATTTCGTTCCGGTAAATGTGTTGATAAACTGTTTATTCTGGATGGCTGTCAGGACGGACCGGTCCGCACCATCGCAAGAGAAGCCAGAAAACATGATACCATTGTAAAATTTGTTCCAAAGGAACGATTGGATTCCATGAGCGAGACAGGTGCACATCAGGGTGTGATCGCACAGGTTGCGGCTTATGATTATTCTACAGTGGAAGATATCCTGAAAAAAGCAGAAAATAAAGGAGAGCCTCCGTTTATCATTCTTCTTGATAATATTGAAGATCCTCATAATCTGGGAGCTATCATCCGTACCGCAAATCTCGCAGGTGCTCATGGTGTGATCATTCCCAAACACAGAGCAGTAGGACTGACTGCTACGGTTGCCAAGACGTCGGCAGGCGCACTGAATTATACACCGGTTGCCAAGGTTGCTAATCTGGGACAGACTATTGATGAACTGAAAGAAAAAGGCATCTGGTTCGTATGTGCAGATATGGACGGAGAGGTGATGTACCGTCAGAATCTGACAGGACCTATTGGCCTTGTGATCGGAAATGAGGGAAATGGTGTAAGCCGCCTTGTAAAAGAGAAATGTGATTTTACTACCGCGATCCCGATGAAGGGGGATATCGATTCCCTTAACGCTTCTGTAGCAGCAGGGGTGCTTGCTTTTGAGATCGTGAGACAGAGACTGTCAAAATAAATACATCAAATACAGCCATAGCTGTTCGGAGAAAAAATGTGCCGATATAATGAGATGACGGATGAAGCTCTTATCGAAAGACTTCGTGCAGGGGAATCTGCAATTGCAGATTATCTGATGGAAAAGTATAAAGGTCTGGTCAGAAAAAAGGCCCGTGCCATGTTTCTGATAGGTGGGGACACAGATGATCTGATACAGGAGGGGATGATCGGACTGTTTAAGGCAGTCCGTGATTACCAGCCAGACAGGGAGTCGTCTTTTCAGTCTTTTGCAAATATATGTATTGACAGACAGATATATACTGCAATTAAAAGTTCAAACCGCCAGAAACATCAGCCACTGAACACTTATGTGTCTTTAAGCGACGGAGAGGCGGAGGAAAACTTCAGAGATTCCTGTGTGGAGCATGATAATCCGGAATCGATCCTGATCGACCGGGAAAATGTGGCGGCTCTCGAAAATGAAATGAAAAAGAGCCTGAGCCCTCTGGAAAACAGGGTACTGCAGTTGTATCTGGATGGAAATGGATATATGGATATTGCCCGGATCCTTGGAAAAACACCGAAATCCATTGATAATGCACTGCAGAGGATCCGTGGGAAAATTAAAAGCTATTTTTGAGAAGAGTAAATACCTCTTTCCTTTTGAATATAAAAGTATTAAAATAATATTCATAAGGAGCAGAATAAGAAAGGAGACCAAATTATGGCAAAGATCAATAAATATTGGGGACTTGTTGCAGTAGGAGCGCTTACCGCCGCAGCAGCAGGAGCTATCGCAGCACTTGTATCCAGACGATCCGTATGCGAAGAAGACTTTGAGGATGATTTCGAAGATCTTGATGATTTCAAGGATGACGAGAAGAAGGAAGAAAAAGAAGAGAAAGAAGTCTTCCAGGACTGGGACAAGACTGCATCTGAGACTGTAGAAGTTTCCAAAGAGGCAGAGGATGCTGAAGAGGCACCAACAGAAGCAGAAGAGGAAACACCTGCAGATGATGAATCGGAGGCCGAAGCGGAAGAAGAGACAGAAGCAGAAGAAGAGACAGAAGCAGAAGAGACAAAGACAGAAGAGTAAAAAGAGAATCCTGCGTGCTGTGTCTGTGAGCGACAGCACACAGGATTTTTTGCGCTATAATCATGAAAATATGAATTTTTAAAAAAATAAAAATAATGTATTGACAATATGATAATCATCTGATAATATAAACAACTGTGAGCGGCACAAACGTCGCGAAACAAGCTGCTGTGGCTCAGTCGGTAGAGCGTCGCCTTGGTAAGGCGGAGGTCACGGGTTCGATTCCCGTCAGCAGCTTTTTTTGTGTCTAAAAACAGACAATTTTTTGTTTAGATACAGGTTTTGCGGGTTTCAAAAACTCCGGATTTATGATAAGATAAAACATCAGGATGATATTTAGGAGGGAAAGCAATGGAGAACGAAACAGTTTCCAAAAACTTTATTGAAAATATTATAGACAAAGATCTTGAAGAAGGCGTTTATGACACCGTGCATACACGTTTTCCACCGGAACCTAACGGCTATCTTCATATCGGACATGCGAAATCCATTCTTTTAAATTATGGACTGGCTCAGAAATACAACGGAAAATTCAATCTCCGTTTTGATGATACCAACCCTACAAAGGAGAAATCCGAATTTGTAGAGTCCATCAAGGCTGACGTGAAATGGCTTGGTGCAGACTGGGAAGACAGACTTTTCTTTGCATCTGATTATTTTGATCAGATGTATGAGGCAGCAGTGAAGCTTATTAAGAAAGGCAAGGCCTTTGTCTGCGACCTGACTGCAGACCAGATCCGTGAGTACCGAGGAACTCTTACAGAGCCAGGTAAAGAGAGCCCGTACAGAAACCGTACTGTAGAAGAGAATCTTCAGCTTTTTGAAGAGATGCGTGAGGGCAAATACGGAGATGGCGAGAAGGTTCTCCGTGCCAAGATCGATATGGCATCACCGAATATGAACATGCGTGACCCGGTCATTTACCGTGTAGCCCGCATGACACATCACAATACAGGAGATAAATGGTGCATCTATCCGATGTACGACTTCGCTCATCCGATCGAGGATGCCATTGAGGGTGTGACACATTCTATCTGTACTCTGGAGTTTGAGGACCACAGACCGCTTTATGACTGGGTGGTAAAGGAACTGGAATATCCGCACCCACCGAAGCAGATCGAGTTTGCAAAGCTGTACCTGACCAACGTTGTTACAGGTAAACGTTATATCAAGAAGCTTGTTGAAGACGGCATCGTAGATGGATGGGATGATCCGAGACTAGTATCCATCGCCGCACTTCGCCGCCGTGGATTTACACCGGAGTCTATCCGTAAATTTGTAGAACTCTGTGGTGTTTCAAAGGCGAACAGTTCTGTAGATTATGCAATGCTCGAGTACTGCATCCGTGAGGACCTGAAGCTGAAACGTCCGCGTATGATGGCGATCCTTGATCCGATCAAGCTCGTGATCGATAACTATCCGGAAGGACAGGTTGAGTATCTTGAAGCTCCGAATAATATGGAGAATGAGGAGCTTGGAACCAGAAAGATTCCGTTCAGTGGAGAACTTTATATTGAACGTGATGATTTTATGGCAGAGCCTCCTAAGAAATACAAACGTCTCTATATTGGAAATGAAGTTCGTCTTATGAATGCATATTTTGTAACCTGCACAGGTTATGAGGCAGATGACGACGGAACGATCCGTGTAGTCCACTGTACCTATGACCCGGAGACCAAGGGCGGAAATGCACCGGACGGACGTAAGGTAAAAGGAACGATCCACTGGGTGGAAGCATCCAATGCAGGTAAAGTTGAGGTAAGACTTTACGAGAATATCGTAGATGAAGAAAAAGGTGTTTACAATAAAGACGATGGTTCTCTTAATGTAAATCCGAATTCTCTTACAGTAACAAGTGCTTATGTAGAGCCGGAGCTTCTGAAAGCAAAAGGTTATGACAGCTATCAGTTTGTACGTAACGGTTTCTTCTGCGCAGATATCCATGACTCCAGGGAGGGAGCACCGGTATTTAACCGCATTGTATCTCTGAAGAGCTCTTTCAAATTACCGAAAGCATAAAAACTGTCAAAAAGAATACGAAACATATGACAGCAGTACACCGTGAACAGGTATCAGGGTGTACTGCTTGTTTTGTTTTATCGTCATCAGGAATAAATGGATAAGTACAAAATGCTCCTGCAACGATTTCGGTTGCGCCCATTTACAGAAACGGTTATACTGATAACACAGGAAAGAGAGGAATTACACATGAAGAAAATCGTGCTTGCTTCCGCATCTCCCAGGAGGCGGGAACTTTTAAGCCAGGTAGGAGTCGCCTTTGAAGTGAAGCCTGCCAGCGGGGAAGAACGGATCACCAGTGCAGAGCCTGCGAAAGTGGTGGAGGAACTTTCTCGTCAGAAAGCTATGTTTACGGCATACGCGCTGGAGGAAGAGGAGAACCGAGATCTGAGAGATGTGGTTGTGATCGGTGCAGATACCGTTGTATCTTATGAGGGTAAGATTTTAGGTAAACCGGCAGATGAGACAGCTGCAATAGAGATGCTCGCTATGCTGCAGGGGAATACACATCAGGTATATACCGGTGTAACTTTGCTGATAAGAGAAAAAGGGAGATGGAAAGCTCATACCTTCCATGAGTGCACAGATGTGAGCTTTTATCCGGTGACAGAGGAAGAAATAAAGGAATATGTAAACAGCAAAGACCCAATGGACAAAGCCGGAAGCTATGGGATCCAGGGCGCCTGGGGAGCCTATGTGAAGGGAATCCGTGGTGATTATAACAACGTGGTGGGACTGCCTGTGGCAAGACTGATCTATGAGACAAAAAAACTGGGAATGAACCTGAGAGGATGAAAGACAAAATGATAAAAGCTTGTATATTTGATCTGGATGGAACAATTGCGGATACACTGGAATCTATGGCATATGTGGCGAATGAGATCATGGAAAAGTTTTCCCTGAAACCACAGCCGGCAGATAATTTTCGTTATTACAGCGGTGAAGGTGCAGATATGCTGATCAGAAGATGCCTGATCGATGCAGGAGATCCGGAGCTGGTACACTACGAAGAAGTCAGGGAACTTTATCGCAGGAAATTTGATGAAGATCCGCTGTATAAAGTTGTGCCATATAAAGATATGCCGGAAACCCTTCAGAAGCTGAAACATACAGGCCTTAAGATGGCTGTATGCTCCAATAAGCCTCATGTTGCGGCGCAGAAAGTGGTAAAGGCGATCTATGGCGATCTGTTTGATGAGGTGATGGGACAGCAGGAAGGAATCCGCAGAAAGCCGGCGCCGGATGGTCCGCTGAAGATTGCAGAAGATTTCGGCGTAAAGCCGGAAGAATGTATGTATATCGGAGATACAAAGACAGATATGCAGACAGGAAGTGCTGCTGGAATGTATACCGTTGGTGCACTATGGGGATTCCGTGACAGAGAAGAGCTTGAAAATAACGGTGCAGATATTGTAGCAACTGTACCTGGTGATCTGTTTACTATTTATGAGGAGAAGCAGCATGATTAAGATGGTTGCCAGTGATCTGGATGGAACGCTGCTTATCGGTGGAAGACAGACGCTGCCGGAAGAGATCTTTCCGCTGGTAAAGGAACTGAAAAAAATGGGAATCCTCTTTGTGGCAGCCAGTGGCAGACAGTATGCCAATATGAGGAATCTTTTTGCGCCGGTAAAGGACGAGATGGTATTTATCAGTGAAAATGGCGGGCTTGCTGTCCAGAATGAGAAGCTTCTGTACTGCGACAGCTTTGACAAAGAACTGGTCAGAGAGATCATTCAGGCAATATGGGAAAAGCCCGGAGCGGAATTTTCCTGTTCTACAAAGGATTTTTATTATATCATGCCCAAGACAGAACATTATCGCCATCTGATGATCGAAGAAGTGAAAAATCAGTGTAAGATCATAAAGAGTTTTGATGAGATCACAGAGCCTTGTATGAAGGTTGCAGTTTATGAGAGAGAAGGAATGACGGAGGAATCCATCCGGTACTGGAGAGAACGGTTCAAAGACAGATGTACTGTTGTGACATCCGGATTTGCGTGGGTGGATTTTGTTCCATTTACCACGAACAAAGCAAAAGGGATCCGTAAATACCAGGAACTTTTGGGAATCGGACCGGATGAATGCATGGCGTTCGGGGATGAATACAATGATATTGAAATGATGAAATCTGTAAAATACAGCTTTGCCATGAAGCATGCGAAGCCAGGGGTAAAGGCGGCGGCTTTCTACGAGACAGAGAAGGTGGAACCAGTACTTCGCAGACTGATCGCGGCGGGCGGAGATATAAAGGAGGTACTTTAATATGTACAAGAAAGAATATGTCCAGACATTTCTGGAAAAACAGGGTCAGCTTTTTGATGAGCCGGTAGCAGAGGATTTTGAGGAGGCAGAGGAATTTCTAGAGGATTGCATGGCAGTTGTGCTGGATTCCCTGAAGGATGTTAAAAAATATCTGGATGGAATGGGCGCAGATGTGGAGGGGATTTCCCTGAAGGAGCTGGAAGAAGAAAGTGAAGTATTCAAACTCCCGGACGGAAAATATATGATCGTAGAAGGCTGACGGAAAGCAGGGATTACACCTCTGAAAATTAAATATGATAAACTTGCATCAGCAAAAAGAAAGCCCTGCGTAGAAAGGGTAAATGTGGGGAAAATAAAATGATGTAAAGGAGGATGGGATATGAAAAAAAGCAGAGTGCTGGCAGTCGTCATGGCTGTGCTTATGATGGTAACGCTGCTTCCATCGATGGTATTTGCCACTGCAGCTCCATCTGGAAATCTTGATGGAAAGCTGAAGGTCAAAGGAACACTTGCGATCGGGTCTACCTTAAGTGCAGATTACTCAAAGGTCAAGCCGGAGGGGATCACAGATGATAATGTGAGTTTTTCCTGGTCATTAAAAGACGGAGACCTTCTTACAGAGGTAGGAACTGACAAGACTTATAAAATCGATGAAAAAGATCTGGGTCTTCCGATCGTTCTGAAGATCACCGGAAAAGAAGAGACGGGAGTCAGTGGTGAGCTTACGGTGACGACCCAGGAGGTTTCCGAAACAGAGGAGGAAGCCAAAGCACTGGCAGAAAAGAAAAAGGAAGAAGCCAAAGCAGCAGGAGAAGATCCGGATGCGGAGGAAAGTGAAGCTTCGGAGTCTTCAGAGAACACGCCGGATACAGAAGCTGGAACGTCAGAGGAGCCTGATAGTGCTCAGCCTGAGGAAACCATAGAGCCGGCAGAAGAAACGGAGTCTGCGGATGTGCAGGAGAATACAGATGTACAGGAACCTGCAGATACCCAGGAGCCTGCTGAAAACTCTGTTATAGAAGTAAACGGAGAACAGTCAGGGACTCAGAATGCCGATGAGGCAGATACATCCGGAGATAGTCAGACAGAGACACCGGATTCCGCAGATACAGCAGCAGACGCTTCCGAAAAAAATGAGGAACCGACATATTCGGCATCTGCATACACGGAAGATGGAAGTGGAATTCTGGATTTTGGTTCCGTGGAAGAGGGATATACGGAAATTCCGGAAGCACAGATGGTTACTATCACAAATAACGGAACCGGAGATCTTAATTTTAAAGAGATCGCCCCGGAGAATTTCATGGCTGCAGATATTAATGATGCGCCATTAAAGAGTGGTGAAAGTGTTACTGTGTGGGTAAAACCACGAGAAGGTCTGAAGGCTGGAGAATACAAAGATCTGATCACGTATCAGACAGAAGAAGGTGCCGATGTCTTCTTTGAAGCGGACTTTACAGTAAAAGAACCGGAAAATAAAAAAGCCGAAGATCATGAAAATAATGAGCAGACAGATCCCGGGGAAACATCGGATCCTGCAGCGGAAAAAATATACAAGCTAACTGCGGATCCGACAGAACTGCCTTTTGATGATCTGACTGCCGGTTATGAAAAGGTAGAAACAACAAGTACAGTCACGATCAAAAACGAAGGTACAGAAGCTGTGACGTTAGTACAGCCTGAGTCGGAGTTTTTTGATATTGCGCCGGTCAGTGAAGTGGAGAGTAGCGGAAATATCCAGTTGGCGCAGGGAGGAGAGCAGACCTTTACCGTACAGCCTAAGCTTGGACTCTCTGCAAAAGATGATCCATACGTGGAAGAGCTTGTATTTGCTTCTGATGAAAGCACGGAAGCATCTGCTACAGTGACGGCTTCGGTTATGGTAAAGACAGAAACACCAAAAACAGTTACTGCAACAGTGAAACCGGAAGGTCCTCTGAAGTTTGGAACACTGGAACAGGGCTATGAGACTGCGCCGGATGCACAGCCTGTAACCGTAGAGAATACAGGTACAGAGGCTATCCGGATCCAGCTTTCTGCTCCGGAGGATTATGAGGTGGGAGAGCCTTCTGCGGAAGTGCTCAATCCCGGAGATAAGGCGGCAACCTTTACCGTACAGCCCAAGACCGGTCTTCAGGTCGGAGATCACAGCGATACGATTTCTGTGACAGATCAGAATACCGGAAACACACTGGCTGAAGTCCGGCTGGAATTTACAGTTTCGGAGCCGGAACCGGAACCGGAACCCAATCCCGGTCTTTCGGTAACAGATAGTCTGGAGTTTGGAACCAAAGAGGAAGGCTATAAGGAACTTCCTGATGCGAAGAAAGTTACAGTTACCAACACCGGAAATACAAAGATCGTTCTGAAACAGCCTTCATCAAATGCATATACAATTGGTACACTTTCCGCCACAGAGCTGGAAGCAGGAGATAATGCAACCTTTAGCGTACAGCCGGTCAGCGGACTTTCACAGGGGGAATATCTGGAAGACATTGTGATCGCCAATGATGCAAATGTGGAAGCTTATGTAAATGTCCATTTCAGCGTTACAAAGAAAAAAACAGATAACGGTAAGAAGGCGAATAACCTTACAGGCATCAAAAAGCCATCCGATATCAAAGATCTACCCAATGGAACCCAGAAAACCCAGAAAGCCCTGAAGCTTCCGGGAACAGTAAAGATCACTACAACAAAGGGAGAGCAGAAGGCATCTGTTAAATGGGATGTTAAGGGATCTTCTTATGATCCGTCTTCTGCAGAACGTCAGATATTTAATGTAAAAGGTACCGTCATTCTTCCGGAGGGGGTTAAGAATCCCAACAAGATCAGTACAGTGATCGCAGTAAGTATTACAGTAAATGGATATCAGGGCACGGAAGCCGCTGCATCGGACAATAAGATCACAGGCATTGATTCCAATGGCAAGTATGATACCAATACAAAGATCACCTTTACAGCATCTGGTGCAGGGATGGATAATACAAACCCGCGTAAGGGAGATACCAGATATCAGCCGAAGAGCTGGAAGATCACAGAGACCCGTACCTGGGATGGAGAGCCTTATACTGCAACATTCCGTGTCAGCAAGCCGGGAAAATATACTCTGAAAGTTACCTTTGGACAGCAGAAATACGACGGCTCCAGCTGGAAGGATACCGGTACACAGTCAGAAAGTACGGTTACTTTTACGGTATCACAGGCAGCAGTTCTTACTGCGACTCCGAGTCCGGCAGTGACACAGACAAATCAGAAATCTGCAGTGCAGACGGGAGACAGTACACCGATCATGACATTTGTGATCATTTTGATCGTGGCTGTGGTATGTATTGGAGGAATCCTTGTATATCGTAGAAAGAAAAAATAAGAACAGAATGTAGAAGATAGTTTTACAGCACCCTCCGTACAAAAAATGTACGGAGGGATTTTTTTGAACATAGAGATCCGTTTTGTATGCTGTTACTAGCACTCTACAATGATGAGTGCTAAATTTTTCTTGACTTTTGTAAAAAGTCGTATTAGTATATATTTATTGAAAAAAACAACAGGTTTCCGGCTCTGTCGGAACATCAGAAATAAAAATAAAAATAAAAACAAAAGGAGAGTGACATATATGTCAGCAAAACATGGCAGTTTATCAATCAACAGTGAAAATATTTTTCCGATTATCAAGAAATGGTTATATTCCGACCATGATATTTTTGTAAGAGAGATGATCTCCAACGGATGCGATGCGATCACCAAACTGAGAAAGCTGGAAGTTATGGGAGATTATACATTCCCGGAAGGTTACAAACCGGCTGTAAATGTTATCGTTGATCCGGATCAGAAAACTTTGAAGTTTATCGATAACGGTATTGGTATGACAGCAGATGAAGTAGAGGAATATATCACACAGATCGCTTTTTCCGGTGCCACAGAGTTTCTTGAGAAATATAAGGATAAAACAACGGATGATCAGATGATCGGTCATTTCGGACTTGGATTTTATTCTGCATTTATGGTTGCAGATGAAGTTCATATCGATACTCTCTCTTACAAGGAGGGTTCCACACCGGTACATTGGACCTGTGACGGTGGTACGGAGTATGAGATGGCAGACGGAAACAAAACAGAACCGGGAACAGAGATCACTCTTTTCCTCAATGAGGAAAGCCTGGAGTTTGCCAATGAATATCGTATGAGAGAGGTTATTGAGAAATACTGTTCTTTCATGCCGGTAAATATCTATCTTTCCAAAGCAAATGCTGAACAGGAGTATGAAACCATCGATGAGGCAGATCTCCGTGAAGATGATGTGGTAGTTGAGCATATCCATGAGGATGCCAAGACAGAGGAAAAGGAGAATGATAAAGGCGAGAAAGAAGTTGTGGAAGTTTCTCCTGCCAAAGATAAAGTAAAGATCAATAAACGGCCGGTATCCTTAAGCGATACACAGCCGCTCTGGATGAAACACCCAAATGAGTGCACGGATGAAGAGTATAAAGAATTTTACCGTAAGGTATTTATGGATTACAAGGAACCGCTGTTCTGGATCCATCTGAACATGGACTATCCGTTCAACCTGAAGGGTATCCTGTATTTCCCGAAGATCAGGACAGAGTATGATTCCATTGAGGGAACCATCAAGCTTTATAATAATCAGGTATTTATTGCAGATAACATCAAAGAGGTGATCCCGGAATTCCTTCTTCTTCTGAAAGGCGTGATCGACTGTCCGGATCTTCCACTGAATGTTTCCCGTTCTGCACTGCAGAATGATGGTTTTGTGAAAAAGATTTCTGAATACATCACCAAGAAAGTAGCAGATAAGCTCACCGGAATGTGCAAGACAGACAGAGAGTCTTATGAGAAGTACTGGGATGATATCAGCCCGTTTATCAAATTTGGATGCATCAAGGATGCGAAATTTGGTGAGAAGATGAATGATTATATCCTCTTTAAGAATCTGGATGGCAAATATCTTACCCTGAAAGACTGCATTGAGGAAAATAAAAAAGAAGAAACAAAAGCAGCTGAAGAGGAGAAGACAGAGGAGAAAGCTTCTGAAGGATCCCAGAATGAGGAACCGGAAAAAACGGTGATCTATTATGTGACCGATGAGGTACAGCAGAGCCAGTACATTAATATGTTCCGTGAAGCGGGTAAAGATGCTGTACTGCTGAAGCATGTGATCGATTCACAGTTTATTTCCCATCTTGAACAGCAGGATCAGACGATCCAGTTCAAGAGAATTGATGCAGATCTGACAGAAGAGCTTCGTGAAGACGGAGAAGCGGATGAAACAACAGTCAAGACACTTACTGAGGTGTTCCGTAAGAATCTTGGCAAGGATAAACTTGAAGTAAAAGTAGAGAAGCTGAAAAATGAGGGAACTGCAGCGATGATCACTCTTCCTGAGGAGAGCCGCCGTATGCAGGATATGATGAAAATGTACAATATGTACGGAATGGATCCGAATATGTTCGGTGGTCAGGAAGTACTTGTACTGAACGCAAATCATCCTCTTGTAAGATTTATAGCAGAAAATCAGGGATCAGAGTATGTTCCGGTGATCTGTGAACAGCTTTATGATCTTGCAATGATGAGCCATAAACAGCTTTCTCCTGAAGAAATGACAAAATTTGTAAAGAGAAGCAACGATATCCTTATGGTCCTTACAAAATAAAACGACATATAAAATGATCGAAAGGCTTTGCCCGTAATGGGGCGAAGCCTTTGTTCTTTTTATAACAATATGTGTATCTTTAACACAATTAGAGGAATTTTAAATAAAATAATAGATATTAAATAAAAATAACCTGTAAAATATGACTAAAAATTTAAATTAGTATCTAATATGTATAAAATAAATTTTCAGAAGAAAGCGAAAAATATAGATAAATGTCGTATTATACATAAGGGAGTGCTTTTAAAAAGAGAAAAAAATGAAATGGAGGAACAAATGTATGAAAAAGGTGTATGGATTGATCAGAAGACTTGGTGCAAATTCGAAATACAAAGGATATTTTTTCGTTGCGGAAGCGGTAAAGATTTCCATGGGGTATCAGTATAAACCATTGCGGATCACAAAGGATATTTATCCATACCTGGCGCGGAAGTACAGATCAACACCTACCAATATTGAGCATGATATCAGAACAATGGTAAATGTGTGTTGGGAAGGAAATAAAAAACTGCTGGATGAGATTGCAGGATATCCTCTGGAATACAAGCCTACCAACAGTGAATTTATTGATATGCTTGCGTATTACCTGAGGGAAATAGAAGAAGAGAATTGACTATAGCCTTTCAAAAAGAATCTGATTCCTGGACAGAAAGCTCAGGATCATATCATCCCAGAGCTGCTCTGGGCGTTTATCCATAGAGAATGTTTTAAGAGAGGTTCCGGTAGTACAAAGAAGGCTGTTATTTTTAAATTGAAGATTTAAGAATAGTCCGTCTATCTGTTCGGAGGAAATTCCGAAATCTGTATTTCTCATTGCAGCTTCAACTCCACTCCGACTTAAATGCAGCACGATCCTGAAGCTTAAGGGCGTACGCTTACCGCGGATCACAGACCAGCAGAAAGGTCTGATGTCCTTCCAGAGAGAATGTGTCCGGCCGTGTTCTGTGAGTCTGTTCATGCTGTCTGTATCAAAAAAATCTTTCTGAAGCCTGCCATCAATGGTAAAAGTATTAAAAGTAGTCACAGTCGCTTCGGACAGACAGAATTTGTCAAATACTTCTCCTATAAAAAGTTTGTTTGTGAAATCCCGGATATCTGTGATCTTTAATGCAAGCATGCCGCACTTCCTTTCTTTTATGTGATCGCGTGTAGACATTATATCTCAGATAAAGAAAAAAGGACAGACTTTTTAAAAAACTCTTTTCAAATATCTGTTTATGTGATACGATAGATGTGGTATTGAATACTACATATAATGGAAAAGAGGACGATATAATTGAGCTATAAGATTGCGATAGATAGCTGTGGGGAGCTTTTAGATGAATGGAAAAATGACGGCAGGATTGAATCCATACCACTGACGCTGACGGTGGGCGGTGAGAATATTATAGATGATGAGAATTTCGATCAGAAAGATTTTTTAAAGAAGGTTGCGGCCTGCCCGGAATGCCCCAAGTCTGCATGCCCTTCTCCGGAACGCTATATGAAGGCATATGAGTGTGATGCGGAACACATTTATGCGGTGACGCTATCGGCAGAATTGAGTGGTTCCTATAACAGTGCGATTCTTGGAAAAAACCTGTTCCTGGAAGAGCAGCCGGAGAAAAAGGTTCATGTATTTAATTCCAAATCTGCATCCGGTGGTCAGAGTCTGATTGCCATGAAGATCGTGGAGTGTGAAGAAAAGGGACTTTCTTTTGAAGAAGTAGTAAGTGAAGTAGAGAAATATATTGAAGAGATGAACACATTTTTTGTGTTGGAGAATCTGGAAACTCTGCGCAAGAACGGACGTTTGGGCAGAGTGAAAGCTCTGGTGGCCAGTGCACTGAAGATCAAGCCGGTTATGGGAGCTACTCCGGAAGGAACGATCTGTCAGCTGGATCAGGCCAGAGGCATGAATAAAGCAATCGTAAAAATGGTGGATCACATTGGAGAGAAGGGGATCAACATCCCGGAAAAGACAGTTGCCATCACTCATTGCAACTGTCCGGAAAGAGCGAAGATGCTGGAGGAGGCTATCCGTGAGAAACTGCACCCAGCAAAGATCGTAGTTATGGATACTGCCGGTGTCAGCAGTATGTATGCCAACGATGGTGGCGTTATCGTAGCAGTCTGATCAGAGAAAATCTCCAGTTCAGAAAATTATCACATTTCTTCAGGGAGTTGCCGCTTTTCTTTTGAAAACAAGTGTGCTATAATGAACGAAGTACTGAAGCGGCAAAGGAGAAAGACAATGAGCCAGAAGAAAGTTGACAAATATAAAAACAACAAATACTCGCGAAACAGTGCCCTGAAGAAGGAACGCGCAGAATTTGTACTTGAGATGGCGGCATGGATCCTCATCGCGGTTCTGCTTGTAGGCTGGATCGGATATTCCGCATATGCCAAGATCCAGGCGAAGGAAGCCAGTGTGAAGGTGGATACTGTGATGGATACTTCTGCATTGACAGATTATATTTCCGGATTATCTTCAGACAGTGCGGAATAGAAAACACATATGAAATGATGGGTTCCCGGGATGTGTTGAAGCATCCCGGGGATTTTTATATACAGGATAAATATAATGCAATAAAAAACGGGTCTGCCATAAAGCAGCCCCGTTTTGACTTATACGTTTTTTATGGTTATAGAATTATAACTTTGTAACGTTAGCAGCCTGCATTCCGCGAGCGCCCTCTGTTAAGTCGTAGGATACAGCCTGTCCTTCTTCAAGAGATTTGAAGCCTTCACCGTTGATAGCGGAGAAGTGTACGAATACATCCTGTCCGTCCTCACCTGTGATAAAACCATAACCTTTTTCTGCGTTGAACCATTTTACAGTTCCCTTGTTCATTTTGTGTTACCTCCATAAAAATAAAAAAAATTAAAATAGCCTTCTGATGATAATAAAAAATCACCAGATTTTACAGACTATATTCATGTAAATATAATCTCTAAAAACTAGTGATTTTACATTAAATATTTTGCCATGCTCTGATTATATAACCCGTGTTTTGAAATGTCAAGGAGAAAATTCCAACAATTCCGGGGTGTAAAAAGGGGCGAAATTGCTTTGTAAAAAAAATCTTTATAAATAGAGAGATTTCGTGTATGATATAGGAGAATACAAGCGGATTGAAGGATCTGCTTTGAAAATACAGGATGAGAGGAGAACAGAAATGGGGATTCTGATTCGAGGAGGCCGGATCGTCGATGCGGCTACAGATACGGATAAAACAGGCGATATTTATCTGGAAGACGGAATCATTGCGGAAATAGGCCAGAAGCTGAAAAAGAAAGACGGCGACCGTGTGATCGATGCGAAAGGAAAGCTGGTCATGCCGGGAATTATCGACCTTCATGTCCATTTTCGTGATCCGGGCCAGACACATAAGGAAGATATCAAGAGTGGTGCTGCTGCGGCAGCACGTGGTGGTGTGACAACTGTAGTTGCTATGCCAAATACAACTCCCACTATTGATAATCCGGACCGGGTAAACTATGTACATAACAAGGCGGCGCAGGTTTCCGGTATTCATGTACTTCAGGCAGGTGCAGCCACCATGGGAGAAAAGGGTACTGAACTTGCAGATATTGCCGGAATGGTGAAAGCGGGGATCCCGGCAGTGTCCGAGGATGGTAAATCTGTGATGAATACAGCACTTTGTAAAGAAGCAATGAGGATCGCAGCAGAATGTGGCGTGCCGTTTTTTGACCATTGTGAAGATATCGATCTGCGTGGAGATGGATGCATGAATGAGGATGAGAACGCCAAAAGACTGGGGCTTCCCGGAATCTGCAATGCAGTGGAAGATACCATTACAGCCAGAGATATCATTCTGGCGCTGGAGACAGGAGTCCATCTTCATCTCTGCCACTGTTCCACTTATGGGGATGCCCAGATGATGAAGATCGTAAAAGAGAAAGGATACGACAATATCACAGCTGAAGTATGCCCGCACCATTTTATCCTTTCATCCGATGATATTAAAACAGATGACCCGAATTACAAGATGAATCCGCCGCTCCGTACACCGAAGGATGTGGAAGCGCTGAAACAGGGCCTGAAGGACGGTACCATCGAGGTGATCAGCACGGACCATGCACCGCACAGTGCACAGGAAAAAACAGGTTCTATGAAGAATGCACCATTTGGAATCGTAGGTCTGGAAACAAGCCTTCCGCTCACCTATACAGAGCTGGTGGAAAAAGATGTGATCACACTGAAACAGATGGTTGAGAAGATGTGCCTGAATCCGGCGAAAATCCTCGGGCTTGACAGAGGAACTCTCCAGAAAGGCCATCCGGCAGATGTGATCATCGTGGATACGGAGCAGGAGTATGCTATCGATAAAAATAAATTTGTTTCCAAAGGACATAACACACCGTTTGATGGCTGGAAAGTAAAGGGAAAAGTGCTTTATACCATCTGTGACGGAAAAATTGTATTTAATAACCAGGAGGAGAAAGAATCATGATTAACAAACTGATCAGTAATATCCGCAAAACAAATGCACCAATCGTTGTAGGACTGGATCCTATGCTGAATTATATTCCGGAGCATATCCAGAAAAAGGCTTTTGCAGAGTTTGGGGAGACTCTGGAGGGCGCTGCAGAAGCAATCTGGCAGTATAACAAAGGAATCGTGGATGCGACCTTTGATCTGATCCCGGCAGTGAAACCACAGATCGCCATGTATGAGCAGTTTGGTATCCCGGGACTGATCGCATACAAGAAAACGGTTGAGTATTGTAAATCCAAAGATCTGGTTGTGATCGGTGATATCAAAAGAGGTGATATCGGTTCCACATCTGCAGCATATGCAGTTGGTCACTTGGGACAGGTTCAGGTAGGCTCAAAAAAATATGCAGGTTTTGATGAGGATTTTGCAACAGTCAATCCATACCTTGGTTCTGATGGTGTGAAACCCTTTATGGATGTATGCAAGGAAGAGAAAAAGGGTATCTTTGTTCTGGTCAAAACTTCCAATCCATCAAGTGGTGAGTTCCAGGATCGTGTCATCGACGGTCGCCCGCTCTATGAGCTGGTAGGTGAGAAGGTTGCACAGTGGGGCGATGAGCTTATGGGTGATGGATATAGTTATGTTGGTGCTGTTGTAGGTGCGACCTATCCGGAAATGGGAAAGGTATTAAGAAAGATCATGCCGAAGACATTTATCCTTGTTCCCGGATATGGTGCTCAGGGTGGAAAAGGCGCAGATCTTGTCCATTTCTTTAATGAGGACGGACTTGGTGCTATCGTAAACTCTTCCAGAGGAATCATCGCTGCATATAAGCAGGAGAAATATAAAGAGTTTGGCGCTGAAAATTACGCAGATGCTTCCAGAGCGGCAGTAAAAGATATGATCGCGGATATCAGCGGTGCGCTGGAGAACAGATAATACAGGAGGCATTTTATGAGTACATCAGAAAGTAAAAAAACAAAAAAGCCCTGTAAGATACTCAGCCAGGAATGTATTGGTACAGATATTTACAGTATGTGGCTGGATGCAGGTGAGATTGGAAAAAATGCAGTGCCGGGACAGTTTGTATCACTTTACAGCCGCAATGGCGGTAAGCTTCTGCCAAGACCCATCAGTCTCTGTGAGATCGATAAAGCAGAAGGAAAACTGAGACTGGTATATCGCGTTACAGGAAAAGGAACCGGTACGGAGGAATTTTCCAGACTTCATGCAGGGGTCCCCATTGAGACTATGGGACCTCTGGGAAATGGTTTTCCGCTGGATGCAGTAAAAGGCAAAAAAGTATTTCTCATGGGTGGAGGAATCGGAATCCCGCCAATGCTGGAAACTGCTAAACAGCTGGACGCAGAAAAGATCATGGTTCTCGGATACAGAGATGAGCTGTTTTTAAATAAGGAATTTGAAGCTTATGGAGATGTCTATGTGGCAACAGAAGATGGCTCTGCAGGAACAAAGGGAAATGTTATGGATGCCATCCGTGAGAACGATCTTGAGGCAGATGCGATCTTTGCCTGCGGACCTGCCCCGATGCTCCGTGCCATCAAGGCATATGCCCTTGAAAAAGGAATTCCGTGCTGGATCTCCATGGAAGAGCGTATGGCCTGTGGCGTAGGCGCGTGTCTTGCCTGTGTGTGCAAATCCAAAGATGTGGATTCTCATTCTCATGTCCATAACAAGAGAGTATGTAAAGACGGACCTGTATTCCTGAGCACGGAGGTAGAGCTATGAGCAGAATGAATGTAAATCTTGCCGGCGTAGAACTTAAGAATCCGGTGATGACAGCGTCCGGAACATTTGGTTCCGGAGCGGAATACAGTGAATTTGTGGATCTGAACAGACTTGGCGCAGTTGTGACAAAAGGTGTGGCAAATGTACCGTGGCCGGGAAATCCTACACCGAGAGTGACAGAGACAGCATCCGGAATGCTCAATGCCATTGGTCTTCAGAATCCGGGAATTGATGTTTTCTGTGAAAGAGATATTCCGTTCCTTAAAAAATATGATACAAAGATCATCGTCAATGTCTGTGGAAAATCTGCAAAGGATTACTGTGAGGTTGTAGAACGCCTTGGAAACGAGCCTGTGGATATGCTGGAGATCAATGTTTCCTGTCCGAATGTCAAGGAAGGCGGAATTGCCTTCGGTCAGAATCCGAAAGCTCTTGAAGAGATCACAAAAGAAGTAAAGAAATATGCAAAACAGCCGGTGATCATGAAGCTGAGCCCAAATGTAACCGATATTACCGAGATGGCGAAAGCAGCAGAAGCTGGCGGCGCAGATGTTCTTTCTCTTATCAATACCCTGACAGGAATGAAGATCGATATCAACAGACGTACATTTGCACTGGCAAATAAAACCGGTGGAATGTCCGGTCCTGCAGTAAAACCGGTAGCTGTCCGTATGGTATATCAGGTGGCAAATGCAGTATCCCTTCCTATCATCGGTATGGGAGGAATCGCAACTGCTGAGGATGCCCTGGAATTTATTATGGCAGGTGCTACTGCAGTGTCTGTGGGAACTGCAAACTTTTTTAACCCTTATGCCACTGTGGAGATTGCAGATGGTATTCAGGCATTTCTTGAAAAACAGAAAGTGGAAGACATCAATGAGCTGATCGGAGTAGTGAAATAACGGAGGATTGCCGTATTTGCAATTCTGTTGTTCATATGTTAGAATTAACAGGATAAATAAAGGGATTTTACACTGGGATTGCAGCAGAGTGTGGATCCTGGGTTTGTCGTATATATGAAAAACATGGAGGATTAGATAAATGGAACAGTATAAGCAGGAATTTATTGAATTTATGATTGACTGTAATGTCCTGAAATTTGGAGATTTTACTACGAAATCAGGAAGAAAGACACCATTTTTTGTAAATACAGGATTTTACCGTACCGGTGCGCAGCTTCGCAAGCTGGGACAGTATTATGCAAAAGCGATAGAAAGCAAATTCGGACTGGATTTTGATGTGCTGTTTGGACCGGCATACAAAGGAATTCCGCTTTCTGTAGCAGCAACTATGGAGATCAGTGAAATGTACGGAAAGGATATCCGTTACTGTTCCAACCGTAAGGAAGTGAAAGACCACGGAGATAAAGGAATTCTTCTTGGCAGCCCGATCCAGGATGGGGATAAGGTAGTGATCATTGAGGATGTTACGACTGCAGGAACATCCATTAAAGAAACACTTCCGATCATCAAAGCGCAGGGAGATGTAAATCCGATAGGTCTTGTGGTTTCTGTTGACCGTATGGAACGCGGCCAGGGAACAAAGAGTGCGCTCAAAGAGATCGAGGAAACCTACGGCCTTCAGACTACAGCTATTGTAACTATGGCGGAGGTTGTTGAGCATCTCTACAACAAAGAATACAAAGGCCGTGTTGTGATCGATGATAAGCTGAAAGCTGCCATTGATGCATATTATGACCAGTACGGCGCAGAATAATATTGTTATAAAAGGTCATAAAAGAGCGGCGGATTCCGAAGGTCCGCTTTTACTGGGAGGACGCAGCCTTATGAATGAAAAAATTTATAAAACTATGGCGAGCAGCGGGGCGGGAAGCCTTGCACTCGGTATTGTCGTTCTGGTGACGGGACTTGTCACAGGAATTCTGATGATCGTGAACGGTGCGAGACTGCTCAGAAGAAAATCAGAGATATTAATCTAATATGATCTGAAAAGCCGCACGTTGTTCCGTGTGGCTTTTCGGACTATTTAAGCAGGGGAGAATATTGGAAAAAGGGACAAAACGCAGAGTAAAAAAACTCGGGACAGCTTTTTTTGTATTGTATGTTCTTGTTCTTGTGTATCTTCTGTTCTTTTCCGAAGGATATGGAAGAGTGGCGGATGCAGAAAGAGAATACCGTTACAATCTTGTTCCGTTTGTGGAGATCAGGCGTTTCTGGACTTATCGAAAAATAGTGGGTACATTTGCGCTTTTCACAAATGTTTTTGGAAATGTGCTGGGATTTGTGCCATACGGATTTATTCTTCCGGTAATAACCGGAAAAATGCGAAATGGCTTTTTTATCATATTATCCGGCTTTTTTATCAGTCTGACGATAGAAGTGATCCAGCTGCTTACAAAAGTTGGCTGCTTTGATGTGGATGATATGATATTGAATACTCTGGGCGCAGCGCTTGGATATGGGATTTATGCAGTCTGCGACAGGATTAGGAGAAAAATTAATGGCAAGAAGATATAGATATGCATTTGCAAAAAAAAGAGAAGCTTCCAAGGGAAAATGGTCTGTAGGACTTGCGGCGGCTTCCCTCGTGCTGTTTATCGCGGCAGTTGTGCTTGCACTCTTTTTTGATGGAAAGCTCGGGGGCCTGATCGGCGGAACCGGGCTTTTTGCCATGCTGCTTTCTGCATATGGCTTTACACTGGGGCTTTCCAGCTTTTCGGAAGAAAACCGGAAACACAGGACGAGCATGGTCGGGTCTATTTTGAACGGAGTGATTCTGGTTATCTGGCTGGGACTTTTTTTATCGGGGGTATAACAGATGGATAAAAAAGAACGCTTAAAAAAACAGCTGGACTTTATTATGGAAATAGATAAAGTCAAGAATATTTTCCGTCAGACATATCTTGCAGACGGAAAGCGGAAAGAGAATGATGCGGAGCATTCCTGGCATCTGGCGTTGATGGCAGTGCTTTTAAAGGAATATTCCAATGAGGAAGTGGATCTTTCGAAGGTGATTCCTATGGTACTGGCGCATGATCTGGTAGAGATTGATGCAGGTGATACCTATGCATATGATGAAAAAGGAGCGACAACCAAGGAATACAGGGAGAAGCAGGCAGCAGAACGGATCTATGGACTATTGCCGAAAGATCAGGGACAGTGGTTAAAAGCATTATGGGAGGAGTTTGAGGCTTACGAAACCCCGGAGGCGAAATTTGCCCATGTGCTAGATAATTGTCAGCCATTGTTTCTAAATGATGCTTCCAACGGAAAAAGCTGGGAAGAGCATCAGGTGAAGAAAAGTCAGATTTATAAGAGAAACCGGAAAACAGGAGAGGGTTCTGAAGTGATCTGGGAATATATGAAAGAACTCGTTGACAAACACATTGCCCTGGGGCATGTGATCGATGATGAAAAAGATGGGAGATGAAGTCTTGGAAGAATGCATGAAAGAACGTTATGGACTTGCGAAGGAACGGATCCGTGAGATCATAACAGAAGAAACCGTAAAAAAACCGTTTGGAGATTTTTTCAGAAACAGGGCAAAGTTTCTTTCCATGGCAGCAGATGTGATGGATGAGAGCGCAGCAGAGCTTACGATGGAGGCGTTGAAAGAGAGAAATCATTGCTTTTATCAGGATATCCTCCCGGAAAATTATGAAAGCAGCTATGGAAATCCGGCGTATGCAGTACAGCAGATGGGAGAATATGGAAAAGCCTTCAGTTTTCTGTATGCAGAGATCGCAGGAACTGTAGCTTATGCTCATGAGAAAAGGCTGTGGGATATGACTGTATCCATGGAACTGTTTCTGGAAGTATATTCTGCATTTTGTGAGGAAGAACTTCCGGAGGCGGCAACAGTGGAGGGGATTCTCCGTTCCTATGTAAATGATTACTGCCAGGATATGATGGAGCAGAGGATACGGGAAGGTGTAGATCCGGAGCTTGACTTTGCAGCAGATATCATCATGAATTCGGATCTTTCGGATCTGAGATATCTGTATCGCTATGGCGAGTTTGTTTCAGAGAATGAAACAGGAGTTGCAGAGTTTCTGAACTTCCTTTCTCAGGAAGAGATCGATAAGATGGCTTCTACCTATACAGAAGGCTATCGGATCGGATTTATCACCGGACGGAAGGATATCACAAAAAAGAAAACAGTAAATATCCGATATAGTCTTGGTTTTGAACGGATGGTAAAAGCAGCGATCCTCCAGTTTGAAAAAATGGGTTTGAAGCCGGTGATCTATCGCCATGCAACGCATGTGGTAAATAAGAGAGGCGCCGTGAGAGTAGGCTATACAGGCGGCGTTGCCAATCCGCAGTACGATTACGATCATCGTCAGGACAGTGCATTGTTCCTGGATGGGGATTTTGTTCAGCGAAAACTTCGTGCTATGCAGACCTCCTATGAGAAGTACAGAGAACTGGCAGAAGTACATGGCGGTCCGGCCTGCATTGATACATTTGGAGAAAATCCTTTCTCTCCGATAAGTAAACCGGAAGCTTATGCATTAAGCGAGACACAGCAGAAGCTTCAGACAGAACTTGACAATGAATCCGGACAGATCGTAAACCGATACATCAAAGGTGATGAGAGAAGTTTTACGATCATTGCATATCCGGTTCCTGAGATTGGTGGAAATTATGAGGAAATTTTCCGTGAGATCGTAAAGATCAATACATTGGATTACCATCTCTATCAGGAAATCCAGCAGACGATCATCAATACCCTGGATACCTGTGAGTGGGTGGAAGTCAAAGGACGTGGAGACAATGAGACGGATCTTCTGATCCATCTTCATGAGCTGACAGATCCGGAGAAACAGACGAATTTTGAGAACTGTGTGGCAGATGTGAACATTCCGGTGGGCGAAGTCTTTACATCTCCGCAGCTGGCAGGCACAGGCGGAATCCTTCATGTGAAAAAAGTATATCTGAACGGTCTTCAGTTCCGGGATCTGAAGCTGGTATTTGACTGCGGCCAGGTTATTGATTACACCTGCTCGAATTTTAAAACCGAAGAAGAGAACCGGAAATATATTGAAGATAATATCCTCCACCACCATCCGAAGATCCCCATGGGAGAGTTTGCCATCGGTACAAATACCACAGCTTATGTGGCGGCGCTGAAATACGGAATTGCGGATAAGCTTCCGATCCTGATCGCAGAAAAAATGGGACCGCATTTTGCCGTGGGCGATACCTGTTACAGCTGGGCAGAGGATACACCGGTATATAATCCGGATGGAAAAGAAATCATCGCCAGGGATAATGAGATTTCCGAGATGCGAAAGGATGACGTAAGCCTTGCTTATTATGGCTGTCATACAGATATTACGATACCTTATGATGAGCTTGGAAGTATTCGGGTGATCGATGATGAGGGAGAAATGCTTTCCATTATCGAAAACGGAAGGTTTGTTCTTCCGGGAACAGAGGAATTAAACCGTCCTTTTGAGAAGCTTCCATTAAATAATAATATAAGTTAATTAGTAAATTTACAGTTTTTCCGATCGTATTGACAGAAAGTGAGAATATACGTAGAATAACCATAACAATAGTCAAAGGACACAGGCTAATATTCAGTTAGTGTACCATGAAAGGAGAACACAATGGCAAAAGTAGGAATTGTAATGGGTAGTGATTCAGATATGCCGGTTATGAGCAAAGCAGCAGATATCCTGGAGAAACTGGGGATTGATTATGAAATGAAGATCATTTCCGCACACAGAGAACCGGATGTATTTTTCGAGTATGCAAAGACAGCAGAAGAAAAAGGCTTCAAAGTTATCATCGCAGGCGCAGGAATGGCAGCTCATCTTCCGGGAATGTGCGCAGCGATCTTTCCGATGCCGGTGATCGGTATTCCGATGCATACAACATCTCTGGGAGGAAGAGATTCCCTTTACTCAATCGTACAGATGCCAAGCGGTATCCCGGTTGCCACAGTAGCGATCAATGGTGGCGCCAATGCGGGACTTCTTGCTGCCAAGATCCTTGCAACTTCCGACGCAGAGCTTCTTTCCAGACTGAAAGCCTACAGTCAGGATCTGAAGGAGCAGGTTGAGAAGAAAGACGCAAGGCTTCAGGAAGTTGGATATAAAAATTACTAAATAAATCTTTTACCATAAAAATAAAAAGGTGTTGTCATAAGGAGGACATTATGGATTACAAGACTTCAGGCGTAGATATTGAGGCAGGATACAAATCAGTAGAGCTGATGAAAAAGCACATTGCCAAGACAATGAGACCGGAGGTACTTGGAGGAATCGGTGGATTCTCAGGTGCATTTTCCATGGAGAAATTCAAAGATATGGAAGAGCCTACTCTGGTTTCCGGAACAGACGGATGTGGAACCAAGGTTAAGGTAGCCATGGTTATGGACAAGCATGATACCATCGGAATCGATGCTGTAGCCATGTGTGTAAATGATATTGCATGTGCAGGCGGCGAGCCATTGTTTTTCCTGGACTACATTGCCTGCGGCAAAAATTATCCGGAAAAGATCGCAGAGATCGTAAGTGGCGTTGCAGAGGGCTGTGTACAGTCAGGTGCAGCACTGATCGGTGGTGAAACTGCAGAACATCCGGGAATGATGCCGGAAGATGAATATGACGTTGCAGGATTTAGCGTTGGTGTTGTTGAAAAGAGCAAAATCACTGACGGTAAAAATGCAAAAGCAGGTAACGTGCTTATCGGTATCGCGTCAAGCGGTGTTCACTCAAACGGCTATTCACTTGTAAGAAAAGTTTTCGGTCTTAATGACGATAACACAAAGGAAACTCTTAATACATATTCAGACGAACTTGGCAAGACAATCGGTGAGGAACTTTTGACACCGACAAGAATTTACGTTAAACCGCTTCTAAAGCTTATTGACGAAGTTGGTATTAACACTGTTTCACATATTACAGGCGGCGGATTTATCGAAAATGTTCCGAGAATGTTGCCTGATGGTTTGAAAGCCGTTATCAAAAAGGGTTCATGGGAGGTTCTTCCTATATTTAACCTTATGCAGAAAAAGGCTGATATTCCTGAAAGAGATATGTACAACACATTCAATATGGGTATCGGTATGATAGTAGCTGTTGATGCGGATAAGGCTGAAAAGGCTGTTAAGTGCCTTGAGGACGCAGGCGAAAAAGCTTATATTATC
>OHVW01000131.1_pt1 | contig 36982 bp, 29 predicted proteins | sample 1579601 | NCBI WGS metagenome assembly OHVW01 (sample SAMEA3882549, study PRJEB24775) | human gut metagenome | biome: human-associated habitat; feature: intestine environment; material: feces | place: Netherlands | collected 2009/2010 | reverse complement strand
CTTCCTGAGCTGCATCCCAGTATGTAGACTGGAAAGATTTAACCATCATCGGGAACTCATAAGCTTCGTTTGCTTTCAGTCCGTCGAACTGTGCGGTAGGATCCTCAGCTGCTGTGGAATCTGCGGATTCCTCTGTTGCTGCATCTTCTTTCTCCTCAGCTGCAAAAGCTGCTGTTGCGCTCATGCTTGTTACCATTGCTGCACAGAGCATTAATGCCATAACCTTTTTTGCTTTCATATAATATTTCCTCCTTAAAATATATTATATAGTTTTTTTATGTTCATACGCCGTTGCTACCCCTTGGCGTTTCACATCTTTGATTATCGGGTGCTGTTCACATTTCTCTGTAAACAGCACCCTTACTTATTATACACACTTCTTAATATCAGTGTGCTGCTTTTTTCTCTTTCAGGATATCGATCAGAACGGCTACGATCAGAACGATACCAGTGATGATCTGCTGCCAGTTTGCCTGCAGGCCGATGTATGGAAGACCTGTTTTCAGAAGCATGATGACGAAGATACCAACGAATGTACCGATTACGGAACCATATCCACCGGTAGCTGCTACACCACCAACGAATACACCACCGATAGCATCCATCTCAAGTCCGGCACCAGTACCAGGCTGTACAGTAGGTGTTACTGCTGCGTATGCGATTGCTGCAAGACCTGTAAACAGACCGCAGACAACGTATACCATTACGTGATAGAACTTTGTATTGATTCCAGAAAGGGCTGCTGCCTCTTTGTTGGAACCGATCGCAATTGTGTAACGACCGAATTTTGTGTGGTTCAGGATGTACTCCATAAGAAGAACCAGAATGATCATCCACAGGAAACCGAGCGGATAACGTGAAGCACTTCTTCCTGTACCAACGGTTACCTTGAAGATGCTGTGGAACCATCCGCCCGGCTGTGTAAGTCCCGGCCAAGGTGTCGCACTGCAAAGAGATCCGGCACCACGGGTGATCATACAGGTACAAAGTGTTGCCAAAAATGGCGGCAGGTTCATAACACCGATCAGTACACCGTTCAGTGCACCGACTGCGATACCAAGAACAATACAGATCAGCATTGCCAGAGCTACCGGGCAATTGTTGTTTCTGATCAGTGTTCCGGCGATCAGTGCGTATGCTACCATACCAGTTCCGATTGACAGGTCAACACCACCAGTGATAAGCGGGAATGTAACTCCGATCGCCATAAGAAGATCGTAATATGAGAAATCCAGCATACTCAGGATCGTGGTGTACTGTCTGAATTCTTTACTCAAGCCTGAGAATATTGCACACAGGACAATGATAACGAGCAAAACAATAAATCTCTGATCACTTAAAATACTTTTTTTCTTCTTAGTCATGACTTTCCTCCTTAATCGATATTCCGTGTGGCCTTGTCCATGATGTTTTCCTGGGTTGCCTCGGAGATATCAATACATCCGGTAACTTTACCCTCACACATGATGATGATACGGTCACTCATTCGGAGAACTTCCGTCATCTCAGAAGAAATCATGATAATGGATTTTCCTTCTGCTGCCAGTCTGTTCATTAATTTGTAGATTTCGTTCTTGGCACCAACATCGATACCTCTTGTCGGCTCATCGAAAATAAGGATATCACTGTCTCGTGTCAGCCATTTTGCAATAACAACCTTCTGCTGGTTACCACCGGAAAGGTTTACTACCAGCTGATCTGTTGTAGGTGTCTTTGTTGCAAGCTCTTTTACATATTTCTCAGTAACTTCTTTTTCTTTTGCCTTATTAATGAAGAGACCGTTTGTAAAGTTCTCCATTGTAGCAAGTGTTGTATTCTCTGTTACAGATTTCTGTACAACAACACCGTATCTTCTTCTGTCCTCTGACAGATAACCGATACCACATTTAACAGCATCCTGCGGGCTGTTGATAGTCACCTCATGAAGCTGACCGTCTTTACCCATAACGGAGATTTTACCACTCTGCTTCGGATCTGCTCCGAACAGTGCTCTGGCTGTTTCGGTACGTCCTGCACCCATCAGTCCTGAGAAACCAAGGATCTCGCCTTTTCTCAGCTCAAAGCTTACATCCTGGACCATCTTGCCTGCGTTCAGATGCTCAACCTTCAGAACTACCGGTGCATCTGCCGGAACTGCACTCTCCTGCTTCGGATCCTCATAAATAACACGACCAACCATCATGTTGATGATATCTTCTTTTGTACTGTCTTTTGTGATGAGGGTTCCTACGTAACCACCATCTCGCATGACTGTTACACGGTCTGTGATGGTTTTGATCTCATCCATACGGTGTGAGATATACACGATACCAAGATTTTTCTTACGAAGGTCACGGATGATCTCGAACAGATCCGCGATCTCTTTCTCGGTAAGTGCTGCGGAAGGCTCATCGAAGATGATGACCTCAGCTTTATGAGAGATTGCTTTTGCGATCTCACACATCTGCTGTTTTCCGACTGTCAGGTTTTTCATCTTTTCCTTCGGATTGATCTCAATGTTCAGATCCTGGAAAAGCTTCTTTGAATCCTCGATCATTTTTTTGTCATCGATACGGAAGCCCTTCTTCGGCTCACGTCCGATAAAGATGTTCTGAGCAACGGTAAGATCACCTACCATGTTCAGCTCCTGATGTACGATTACAACGCCGGCATCCTGTGCCTCACGTGTATTGTGGAATTCTGTTTCCTGTCCTTTGTAAACGATGGAACCTGAATCCTTCTGATAAATACCGGTAAGAACCTTCATCAGTGTTGATTTACCGGCACCGTTTTCTCCCATAAGTGCATGTACTTCGCCGCGTTTTACTTCGAAATTAACGTGATCCAGAGCATGAACTCCAGGAAAGGACTTATCAATGTCCTTCATAGTTAAAATAACTTCACCCATTGTCGCATCCTCCCTCTAAGATCAGTTCTTTCTGCGTCTTGCAGAAACGTCGATATAAACTGCAACGATAACGATGATACCTGTGATGATCATCTGCTGTCCTTTACCAAGGCCAAATGCCATGATGCCCTGCTGAAGAAGAGAGATGATAAATACGCCGATTACAGTACCGCCGATGGAAGCAAGTCCACCAACCATGGATGTACCACCCATAACGCAGCCTGCAATAGCCTCATTGTTGTACTGATCGCCATAACCAGGCTGAACAGTTGTGTATGTAGCTACAAAGAAGAGTGCTCCAATACCTACCAGGAATCCGCAGATCACATAAGCAAGCATTTCCCATTTCTTTGTGTTAACACCGGAAAGGCGGACAGCCTCTTTGTTGGAACCAAGGCAGAGGATGTAACGTCCCGGTTTTGTGTTGTAAAGAACGATACCGCAGATAACTGCCATTCCCAGGAAGATAATGATTCCTACAGGGAAGCCGTTTACGGAAACGATATTACGGAACCAGCCGTTTGCATCGCTGGCTGCCGGCCAGCTTACAGACTGTGTTTTTGTGAATACAGAAGCAATACCTTTTGCAATGTTCATGGATGCCATGGAAATAATGAATGGTGGCACTGACATGTAAGAAACCATCCAGCCATTGAAAATACCAAAGCAGAGACCGATCAGAATGCAAAGGATCATGGCAACTGCACAGGGAACCTTGTAAGATGTCATGCAGTAACCGGATACCAGTGCACAGCAGAACATTACAGGTCCGATGGAGAAATCAATTCCTCCTGTAGCGATTACGAATGTAACGCCAAGTGACAAGAAGCCCAGGAAGTACACATAGTTCAAAGTAGACTTGATACTATCAACAGCCGGAAACTTGTTTCCAAGAACTACTTTAAAAACCAGGAACATAAGAATCAGAACACAGACAAGAAGTATTCTGTTCAATCCGAGCTTCTTAACGATTGGATTTTGTTTTAAGTTTTCCAATTTTTACCCTCCTCACGTTTTGCACGTATCTTGTGTTTTCTTGGTTATTATAATACCGTCAAAAATCAATAATTGTAATAGAATATCTTTCAAAAAAAGGTTAAATATTTACTGTATGGTAAATATTTAACCCTTTTCTTTGTGCATTTATGACTATTTACGGTGTAAGATCACCATATGTTTTTAACGTATTAAACGGGAAAAGCAGTTTTTCGATCTCACTGGTATACATATTGTCAGGAGTCACCAGCTGGCACCCGGAATTAATATTCTTCTTATAGTCTTCTCCACGCAGCATCTTAACAGTTTCCCGAACACCCACATACCCCATTTTAAATGCCTTCTGTACAACGATTCCCTGGAAGATTCCGTGTTCCATCAGCTGGACGGCCTCCTGTGAGCTGTCTACTCCCACCACCCTGATCCGATTCTCTGCTTTTGCTGCCTTTACTGCTCTTGCAGCACCTACAGAGGAATATTCATTCATTCCCGCGATCATCTTGAGATCCGGATATTTTTTCATCAGCTCTTTTGTAAGCTCATAGGACTTGTCATACTGAGAATCACAGTATACCACATCTACGATATTATCCTTCAGACTGCCAAGTCCTGTCCGGAAACCTTTTTCTCTTTCAACTGCCGTAGATACACCCTTTACATGTGAAACGATCGCAATCTGATCATCCGTTCCCACAAGATCCTTCGCAAACCTGCCAAGGATCTGTCCCGCTTCCAGATTATCGGTCGCAACGGTAAGATCCTGGACCTCTTCCTGTGTGTAGGAATCAATAAATGCGATATGTATTCCCTGTTCCTTTGCCTTCTTCAAAAGCTGGTCGGATTCAGTGAAGCTGGACGGCGAGATCAGGATCGCGTCCGGTTTTTCTTCTATTGCCCTTTCGATCAGCTTGTTCTGCCCAGCCACATCATTCTCTTCCTCAGGTGCCCATACGCGGATATCTGCATTATATTCCTTTGCAGCCATCTCCGCCCCCTGGATCAGTGATGTCCAGAAATCATTGGTACCGTCCACAACCTTCGGAATATAGATCAGCGATAGTTTTCTCTCTTCTTCTACCTGTTTATAATAGACTATTCCGGCTACAAGCCCCGCCACAAGGCAGATGACCACTCCTAAAGTCAGGAGTTTTCTATGTTTTTTCATATTGATTCCTCCTGTATTCCCGGAATGGTGATCGTGGCAGTGGTTCCGACACCTTTTTCACTTTCATAGGTGATCCCGTAATTTTCTCCATAATAAAGCTTCAGACGTTTCTGTACATTGTAAACACCCACACCATTGGAATGATAATTCACCTTATGCTTATCATAAATATGTGACAATGTTTCCTCATCCATACCTACACCGTTGTCGATCACCTGAAGAACTGCATTTCCGTCCTTCATAAAGCCTTTTACCTGCAAAAGTCCCTTACTCTCTTTATATTTCAGTCCATGATAGATGGCATTTTCAATGATCGGCTGGAGAACCAGCTTGATCAGAGGGATATTTAATATAGAAGGTTCTACATCGATCTCGAATTCCAGCTTGTCCTTGTAACGCATCTTCTGGATCGTAAGATAACCCTTGGCATACTCCACTTCCCTTGCAAGAGGAACCACTTCATCTTCATTACTGATGCTCTGACGAAGAAGACGCGCCAGGGATGCTGTCATCAGAACAACCTCTTCGTACTTTCTGCCCTCTGCCATCCAGATGATCGAATCCAGGGTATTGTAGAGAAAATGAGGATTGATCTGGGACTGAAGGGCCTTAAGCTCACTTTTTCTCTTTGCTTCCTGTTCCTTCACGTTCTGCTCCATAAGATCCTGTATCCTATGTGTCATCACATTGAAAGATTTCGTCAGGCTTCCGATCTCATTCTCAGAATCGATCTCCACATCTGCTCCGTCAAAATGCCCTTCCTGTACTCTGGACATGGAATCTCTGAGACGCTGAAGAGGATATGTAAGACTCTTTGCCAGAAATCTGGAAAAAAGCAGTGCCACGATCATCAGAAGTGCGGAAATAAGCACATAAATACTCTGTGCCTGATTGCTTTTGCGCAGAAGCTCGCTGACGCTCATACAGCCCACAACGGTCCATCCGGTTTTATTTGATCTGGAAATGGAATACAGCTTTCCTCTGTTTCCCTTTTCGGTACGTACCGTATCTTCTTTTGATTTCACGATCAGGTCGATATTCTCAGTCTGCAATTCATTGTAAAGCTGCTGCTGTTGGGGATGGTATACAATATTTCCGCTTTCATCCAGAATGAATGCGTATCCCTTTTTCCCGATCGTATTCTGATCACAAAGTTCACTGATGGCACTGTAATTCAGATCAATAAAAAAGACTCCCTCTTTCTCACCACTGTTGGAAAAATTACGGATTCCCCTGCTTAAAGTGATCACCCACGGACGCTCTCCGCTGATGATGTGCTGTACATGAGAAGATGTAAGAAGCGGGCCTTCCGGCTTCTGTAAAGCTTCCAGATACCACTCCTGGGTGGAAAGCTTCAGATCCGGATTCACAGACTGTTTGCCTTCGTTGATCAGCTTCCGTCCATTACTTCCAATGATCCCAAGATTTCGGATATCACTTCGTCCATCCAGAATAGTCTTGAACTGATTGATCAGACGCTCTCTTGTTCCATTGTCCACATTTTCACCAAAAAGATATTGCTGTACATCCTCGTTACTGGAGATCATATAGGCTATATTTTCCATGTAATCAATATAGGAATCAATATTCTGATTCATCTGCTGCACGATATTCTGGGTGTAGACAGCAGAATTTTCAAAAATAGAATTGCGGGTATATCTCATGGAAACACCTGTTATGACCAGCACCGCACTTAAAAGCAGCACCGTCACTACCGCAAAGATCGCACTCTGGATACTCTTAAATTTTCCTATGATCTTTGCCGCAAACCGGATATCTCTCATTTACGTTTCTCCCTTGCATATTCTGTTGGTGTGCAGCCGGTCATTTTTTTGAAGGAGATCCCAAAATAATGGGGATCTGCAAATCCGACTTTCTCGGCAATTTCATAATTCTTCATAGTTGTATTCTCCAGAAGTTCCTTCGCCTTCTCCATACGGGTACGGATCAGAACCTCTGTAAAAGTCTCTCCCGTAAGATCCTTAAAGATCGTACTGAAATAGCTTGTACTGATATTCAGATAGGAACAGATACTGTTCAGGCTTAAATCCGGATCCATATAATTCTTCTGGATATAATCCAGGGCAAGTCTGGCCTGACGCTGTCCGCTGGAGCTGTTTGCATCGGAAAGTGTCTGGAAAATCTCTCCGATATGATTCCTGACCAGTTCAACAGCACTGTCAAAAGAATTCTGCTCCGTAACCTGCTGCAGAAGTGCTTCTCTTTTGGAAAAAAGCCTGTTGTCCGGAACCATATCCTCACAGGTTTCATCTGCTGCACGGATGATCTGCTGAAGATACACGCAGGCACGACTCTTATCCACCCGCGCTTCCTTGATCTCAGAAGAGATCTGTTCCAGAATATGCTCTGCGTTTTCCTTTTTACCCGCTTTCAGAGCAGCTGGCAGCTTCTCTACATAAGCTTTAATGGAAAGATTTTTTTCCTCCGGCTGTTCTTCCATATCAATAAGAAGGCTTCCGCCAAGAAGATAACGATATTCAATAGCTTTCTCTGCAAGTTCATGGGATACACGAAGCTCCTGCTGAGTTCTGGCCCAGCTTCCCACACCGATAGAAATATCCAGCGACATCAGTTCCTTCAGCTTATCCTGGATCGTCCTGCAGATCTCCATGATCTTGTGTTCAAACTCTCTGGTACGGTTTCCCATGAAAAGAGCACCGACCTTGTTATTTCCGGCCTGATATGCCACTCCTGCTTTTTCTTTGCTGATGATCTCATCACTGATATTAAAAAGGACAAAAGACATCAGTGCACTCTCCTGGCGTTTCTCCGCAGTAAGCTGACTGCCGTCCGAATACAGATCCAGATCAAAAACAGCCACACGATAGCATGCTGCCTCAAGATCGATTCCCAGTGCTGCAAGCTCTTCCAGACTTTCCTGCCGTGTCTTGATATTATCCACAAAGCCCTGCAGCGCTCTGGAACGGATCACAATGGCGTTTTTCTGATAATTCTCGGAAGTCTGTGTCAGACGTTCCAGCTTCTCTTTTTCTTTTCTTTGCTGGTCCACCTTCTCCTTCATTTTTCCGATAACATTTCTGAGTTCCATGGCTGTCACCGGCTTCAGCATATATTCACTGACACCATACTGGATCGCCTTCTTGGCATACTCGAATTCTCCGAATCCGCTGAAGATCACGATCACGATATCCGGATAATTCTCATGGAGAAAACGGCTCAGTTCCATACCATCCATATATGGCATAAGGATATCTGTAAGCACGATATCCACCGGATGGTTCTGTACAAATTCCGCTGCTGCTTTCCCGTTATCACAGTCTCCTACCAGCTCACAGTCCATTGCTTTCCAGTCAATATTCTCCCGGATCGCATCTCGAACAAGTATCTCATCATCTACCAGTAAAATACGATACATAATTTCTGTTGTCCCCCTCTGATCAGTTCCTATTATTTTTATTGCACATCCCCCTGACAGATTTCTTTTCCGGTCTCTGTCACTTTCATTGGTAAATATTACTGTTCTTCCTGTGAACAATAACTGTTAATTCTTTCTATATGGTAACATGTTTGGTTAAAATTTACAACGGAGTTTCTTAGTCTAAATTATAGCAATCCTCTTAAATGCATTATTTTAGAGGATTGCTATAGATACAAACAAATCCCGCATCCGACATATAGGACACGGGATTTTACTGCAACACTTTTATTATTTTACGATAACGCCATCCTCGTCCCAGAGGTCATGCCAGTCCCTGGCACCATGCCACAGAAATACCTGTCCTTTTACAAGACGGTTGCCTTTTTCCAGAGTTGCGATGGTTGCCATTTCTTTCTCTGTAAGGGGATCCTCTGTGACACATTTCAGGTTGCTTGCATAGTTGTGCACAGAGAACGGAATGGAGATCTCTCCTCTCTGATGTGCCCATTTCAGAGCGATCAGAGCCGGATGAACACCATGTGCCTTTGCGATCGCCTGCATCTCCGGAACCTCCAGATCCGCAACATCCTCCGGGCAGATATCTCTCTCCGGTCTGCGTGGAGAACCGATCGGCATATAGCCTACCGGCTGGATGTTATGCTCTACCAGATAATCATAAAGCTCCTGCTGCTGGAAGCATACATGAAGCTCAAGCTCACAGGTTGCAGGTTTGATCTTCATAAGCGGAAGAACTGCCTCAAGCTTCGGAATGGTCATATTGGAAATACCGATGTAACGGATCTTTCCTTTTTCTACCAACGCCTCACACTGGCGGTATGTATCCATAAACTCCTCCACACTGAAGGGTTTGGAATCCGGATTTCTGGAATCCACATCACATCCCGGTGCATGATAGTTCGGGAATGGCCAGTGGATGAAATACATATCCACATAATCGCACTGAAGATCCTTAATGCTCTTGTCACAGGCTTCCTCTACTCTTCTGTGCATGTCATTCCATACCTTTGTCATGATAAAAAGATCCTTACGCTCTACAACACCTTCGTCAAAAGCGTCCTTAAATACCTGGCCAATCTCATGCTCGTTTCCGTAACATGCGGCACAGTCAAACATACGGTAGCCACTGCGGATCGCGCCTGCAACAGCTGCAGATACATCCTCTGCGGATACACGGTCAGAACCGAATGTTCCCATTCCGACACACGGAACCTGCTCGCCGGAAGGAAGTGTCACTTTCGGCACAATTGCCGGATTGATAACTTCTGCCATCTTTACATCTCCTTTTTTATAAAAATTTTTTTATTATAAGCTTATCTTATAAACGCCTGATCTCGATCTTCGGAAGAAGAGCCTCCATATCCTCCATCACAAAGAAGCCCGTTTCCTCGCGCATGGCTGCCGCCGCTGAGATCGCACTGGCTCTTTGCAGAGTCTCTTCCAGGGAAAGTCCCTCACTTAATCCAAGGGCAAAGCCTGCGATCATGGAATCTCCGCAGCCTACGGTATTTACCGCATCGATCTTCGGAACCACCGCACGGAAAATCCCTTCCTCTCCGACTGCCAGGGAACCATCTGCTCCAAGCGAAACCGCCACGATCTCCACACCACCGGCATGGATGGCTTTCGCTGCTTCAATGATATCGTTGATATCGTCACAATGCTTGCCTGTCAGCATACGGATCTCATCAATGTTAGGCTTGATCAGTGTCGGTGCTGCCTTGATTCCCTCTTCCAGAAGCTTGCCGCTGGTATCCAGGATCACCGGTTTTCCGGCGTCTTTCACAATCTTCACAAGGCGCTGGTAGGCACTTCCGTCAAGTCCCTTCGGCACGCTGCCGGATATCGCCACAACAGAAGCGTCTTTTACAAGCTGGCGAAATTTTTTCTCAAAGCCCTCAAAATCTGCCTCTGTCAGTGTAAATCCCGGCTCCAGGAATTCGGTCTGTACATGATTCACCTCATCCCAGATGTTGATACAGGAGCGGCTCTCCGCCTCTACATGGTAAAAAGCACTCTTAATGCCAAAGGGTTTCAGGGCAGCTTCTATATAATTGCCTGCGTGGCCGCCTACAAAGCCGGTGGCAACCACTTCAGCACCGTAAATGGACGCCGGCTTGGAAACATTCAGTCCCTTTCCGCCGGGAACGTAGGTACATTCACGCACACGGTTCACTTTGCCCACTTTAAAATCATCCACTACATAACGCTTGTCAATGGCAGCGTTTAAGGTTACTGTCAGGATCATATCAGTCTTCCTCATTGGAAAGAAGGATCTTTCCTTTTACAAGGCCCGGTGTCTTGAACAGCTGGAATGCCTCCTGTGCCTGGCTCATCGGGATTTTCTTATAGATGAAGCCCGGGTCAAACTTCAGCTGGCCAGTTGCAAAATAATGCGCCGTCAGCTCCCACTCACGGCCCGGATACGGGGCACTGTAGGACATCCAGGAACCGGTAAGCTTGAACTCCTTACGGTTCATGTTCTCCCACTCCTTCGGTGTAAAGGTAAGGTTTTCATGAGGAGTACCAATGAAGCATACATGTGCCTTGTTTGCTGCAAGCTCAAATGCCATATGCATGGTAGGAACCTGTCCTGCTGTCTCAAATACGAAGCCGTAGCCCTTTCCACCTGTAATGGCCATGGCTTTTTCCATATATCCCTCTTCCTTTGTGTTGATGATCTCATCTGCGCCGAGACGCTTTGCAAGAGCAAGTCTCTCATCGCTGATATCAAAGACCACTACCTTTTTGGAGCCAAAGATCTTTGTCCACTGCATGGTGAACATACCGACCGTACCGCCGCCAAGGATCGCCACATACTCTCCGCCGTGGTAATCGTTCTGGAATATACCGTGGATGGCTACGGTTGCAGGCTCAAACATGGCTCCCTGCTCATATGGAACATTGTCTGCGAATGGTACTGCATTCTGCTCAGGAACCACTACATAATCTGCGTTTGCTCCCTGCTCTCTGGAACCGATGAAGCTGTAATGCTTGCAGAGAGAGAAATTACCCTTCTGGCAGTCGTCACATTTCATACAGGGAAGAAGTGGTGCACCGGATACACGGTCGCCGACCTTCACCTTGGTAACGCCTTCTCCCACTTCCACCACATCGCCGGAAAATTCATGTCCAAGCACGATGGGATAAAAATGTACGCCGTGATTTAATACACGCGGGATATCAGATCCGCAGATCCCGGAATATCTTACCTTGATCTTCACATGGCCAGGTGTTACCTGGGGTTCTTCCACATCCTGATATTGAACATCCTCATTTGCTACTACTACTGCTGCTTTCATGATCACTTTTCCTCCTCATTTCTCATCATAGGTTCAAGAGATTTATAGAGATTTAAATAGGTTTTATAGGTTTTCTCATAAACGTCCCGGTTTTCCGGGTTCGGTTCATGTCTTCTTGTTTCCTTTACCGTAAGACGGATGGCCTCATCATAATCCTGATACATTCCAACACCAACACCTGCCAGAATCGCTGCACCAAGTGTTGTTGCCGTATCAGAGGACGGCACTACGATGGGTTTTCCTGTGATATCGGATTTGATCTGTGTCCAGAGAAGAGAATTTGCAGAGCCTCCCATTGCACGGAGAACTTCCACATCTGCTCCCGCTTCCTTTGCCACCTCAAGGTTGTGTTTCAGAGAAAGTGCTACGCCTTCCATACAGGCACGTACCATATGTCCCTTGGTCTTGGCAAAATCCAGTCCGTAGAATACGCCCTTCGCATTAGGATTCCAGATCGGGGAACGCTCACCGGACATATATGGAAGAAATACCACTCCGTCACTGCCTGGTGCGACCCTTTCCGCGATCTCATTGAGCTGATTCAGAGAAGAGCCTTTTTCCCCTGCTACAGAGCGCTCATAATCTGCAAACTCACGTTCAAACCAGCGCATGACACCACCACCTCCGGTGGTTCCTCCCTGAAGGAGCCACTGTCCCGGAACCACGTGATAGCCAAGGATCAGTCTGGGATCTGCCTTGTACGCATCCATGCAGATACTCATTCCGCCGGCCTGTCCTCCCTGCTCCTGTGTCTCACCCGGATGGATTACTCCAGCTCCCAGTGTTCCGCATGCCGCATCCAGACCACCGGCAACAACCGGTGTTCCCACAGCAAGGCCGGATTCCTCCGCCGCCTTCTCTGTAACTGTTCCCACAACATGATCACAGGCACAGATCTCAGGAAGAAATTCCATGGGAATCCCAAGCTTTCTGCACATATCTTCATCCCAGGCTGCCTTTCTCATGTCAAAGCAATGCAGGCCATAGCCCTGGGAAACATCCTGGCTCATCACACCCGTCAGCTTATATGCAATGTAGCTGTTAGACTGCAGGATCTTGTGGATCCTTTGGTACACCTCCGGGAGATTTTCTTTATACCAGAGGATCTTTGCAGTTGTGTAGGACGGCTGAAGGGAATTACCGGATACTTCAAAAATCTGCTCTGCCCCGATCTCTTCATTCAATCTGTCACAGATAGACTGTGCTCTGGTATCCATCCAGATCGGAGTGTTTGTCAGTACATTTCCGTCCTTATCCATGGCAATGGCTGACCAGCTCTGGCCGTCAATACCGATGCCTGCGATCTCCTCAGGTGCTATCCCCGCTTTTTGGATGGCCTTCTTTACCGCCTGACAGACAGCACTCCACCATTCTTCCGGATCCTGTTCTGCCCAGCCCTCCTTCGGATAGTAAACCGGATAATCGCCGTTGGCCGCAGCCACAACCGTTCCCGATTTTTCAAAAACCGCAACCTTGCAGGCACTGGTGCCGATATCAATACCTAATAAATATGGTTTCATTATAGCTTCTCCTTCTCGTCCAGCACACAGACGGATTTTCCCATGATGATCTCTGCGCCAAGCTTCTCCGTGATCGGTTCTGTTTCTTCACTTGCAGCCCCTTCCAGCCGTTTCAGCATGATTCCCGCCACTTCTCCGGCAATCCCCTGTGTAGGCTGTGCCACAATGGTAAGCTTGGGATTGCATGCTCTGGCAAACTGCAGATTGTCAAAACCGATCATAGACAGCTGTTCCGGGATCTTAAGACCCAGCTCATTCATCCCGATCACCGCCCCCATGGTCATCTCATAGTTGGTAACAAACACAGCCGTCATATCCGGATTGTCCGCAACAAGCTTCTCAATTCCCTGCACACCGCCCTGAATGGTATAATCGCCGTGATAGATCAGAGATTCCCGTACCGGTATATTTTCTTTTTCGTATGCATTGCGGTACCCCTGGAGACGTTCCTGTGCTGTGGAAATTTCCTCCGGTCCTCCAATGATCCCGATCTTACGGTGTCCTGCCTGAAAAAAAACTCTCATTGCGTCCTCAGCCGCCTTCTCGTTGTCTACAAGAACACTGTCACAGGAAAGCTCCCTGATCCTGCGGTCAATGAGTACGATGGGCTTTCCGGTTTTCTGGAATTTTTTCAGATGATTGCCTTCCGCATCTACCGGCATGCTGATGATCCCGTCCACACGCTTCCGGCTTAAAAACTCCACTGCATCCCGCTCCAGTCTCTTATCGGTACGGCAGTCACAGACAATAGTCGCATATCCGTGACTCCTTAAGACATCCTCCATTCCTGTGATGATCTCCGCACAAAAGGTATTATTAAGCTCCGGGATCACCACGCCGATGGTCTTGGTAGCATTAGTCTTAAGCCCTCTGGCCACCTCATTGACCTCATAATGCAGCTCCTGAATGGCCTCCTCGATCTTTATTCTGTTTTTTTCTCTTACGTTTCCGCCGTTAAAATAAGAAGAAATCGTTGCGAGCCCAAGTCCGGTCCGCCTGGCAATATCTTTCATGGTTGCTGCCATACTGATCACTCCGTTTCTGTTTTTTTACAGAAGATCATTCTGCCTTTCCATCACAGCCGCAAACCTTCATACGCGCCTCAACCAGCTCCTTCACTGCCTGGATCGCTTTCTTTCCGTAGGCCTTCGGGTCGATGGTGTTCTCATTCTCTGCAAAGGTCTCCTTCACTGCCCTGGAATATGCAGCACGAAGCTCTGTTGCAAAGTTAACCTTGCAGATACCACGTTTTACACAGTCGCTGACATCCTCATCACTGAGTCCGGATGCCCCGTGAAGAACAAGGGGGATATCTACGACTTCGCGGATCTCGCTTAAGCGTTCCTTGTCAAGAACCGGTGTTCCCACATAGAAACCATGTGCGGTTCCGATGGCAACTGCCAGGGAAGTAACACCTGTACGCTCCACGAATTCCTTCGCCTCCTGCGGGTCGGTGTTAGTGTCTGCCTCAGCCTCAAGATCATCCTCTTTACCACCGACCTTACCGAGCTCAGCCTCACATGGGATATCCAGGGCTGCTGCCACATCCGCAACTCTCCTGGTCTCTCTGATATTATCCTCAAAATCCAGCTTGGAACCATCGATCATCACAGAGGTATAGCCTGCATGCATTGCCTGCATCGCAAGCTCAAAGCTGCTGCCGTGGTCAAGATGAAGGCATACCGGAACGGAAGCCTTGGCTGCCTCTGCTGCTACGATCGCAGCGTAAGTCTCAACCGTACCATATTTAACAGTAGAAGGTGTTGTCTGGATCATAACCGGTGCTTTCAGCTCCTCAGCTGCCTGGATGATCGCCTTCACCATCTCCATATTCTCTGCGTTGAATGCTCCTACTGCATATCCGCCCTTCTGTGCCTTTAACAGCATTTCCTTCGATGTAACCAGTGGCATAATCTTCTCCTCCTTGGAATCATAATCATTGTGTTTGTTTTGTATTATTTTCTCATTTGGTTCAGAAACCGAAACGTTTCTGTTTGAGTTCATCATAGCGCTCCATACGTTTTCTGTCAACCATAAAATTTTCATCATTTACAGGAAAATATTCCCTTGAAAAGAAGACCCAATACCGTTAGATTAATTAATAAGAGTTCTAAAGCCTGTGGCCGGGCAGGTCTGTCTGATACTACCGGCGTCATAACAGTTTCGGAAATCCATGTATCCTGTTCTGATCATCTGAGCCTGATGCTGTAATTTCCGAAAATACTGTAAGTACACAATGATCTTAGGAGGATATAAACTATGTTAAAAGGAATTCCAGAAATCTTATCACCAGAATTACTGAAGGTTTTATGTGAGATGGGACACAGTGACCGTCTTGTTATCGCTGACGGAAACTTCCCTGTAGAATCCATGGGAAAAAATGCCATCACCATCCGTTGTGACGGACATGGCGTTCCGGAGATCCTGGATGCCATCCTGAAGCTCTTCCCGCTGGATACCTATGTAGAGCATCCGGTAAACCTGATGGAAGTAATGCCTGGCGATAATGTGGAGACACCGATCTGGGATACATATAAAGAAATCGTTTCCAAGCATGACGAGCGTGGCGAAAAAGCCGTCGGAAACATCGAGCGTTTCGCATTCTATGACGAAGCAAAAACTGCATACTGCATCATCTCCACAAGTGAGAAAGCACTTTATGCCAACATCATGCTCCAGAAAGGCGTTGTGATCAACAACGACTGATCTTTCTTTTGAACTGCCTGATATAATCATATATAATACACATATTCAACCAAAACATAAAACGCCCGGATCTGGAATGTTTCAAGCCAGATCCGGGCGTTTTATATTTTAACACTTTTATCTCTTTGCTGCTTTTGCGGCGTATCCTCCGCAGAGTACTTTTCCACCGGAGGTTTTTATCCCTGCACGCACCGCATAGTAATACGTTGTTCCCTTCTTTGCGGTCTTATCCTCAAAGGAGGAGCTGCTGCCTCCGGAAACTGTACTGATCTTTTTCCATGAACCCTTTCCGGTCTTACGGTAGATCTGATAGCAATCTGCTTTCTTCTGCGCTTTCCAGCAGATCTTCAGCCCCCTGGAGGTCTTCCTAACACTGGATATCTTCTGAAGTTCCGGATAGGACAGGATATAGCTGCTTGCCTGATATCCTCCTAAAACTTTTTTCCCGTCTACATTCTTATATGGCCTCACAGCATAAGCGTAGGAGGTGATTCCCTCAATCTTCGTGTCCTGCCAAGACAATACTTTGTTGTTAACGGTTCCAATCCGAACCCAGCTTTTCCCCTGGAGTTTCCGGTAGATATGATAGCCACTTGCTCCGGAAACCTTCTTCCAGGATACCCTGTTACATGGTCCGCTGACAGCCGTAGCCACTGCACGGGCCTTCCCCAGCTCCGCTTTTGCTGAGAACGGCGAAGATGCGGCTCCATAAACAGTCTTCTTTCCGGAACGTACATAAAAAGCCCGGATCCGATACGTATAAGTGCTTCCTGTTTTCACTGCAGTATCCTGCCAGGTCACTACATCTGCTGTCACGATTGCCATTTTTTTGGAATTTCCTCTTTCATCCCAGCGATAGATAGCATAACGATTGCAGCCGGGAACTGCTTTCCAGGAGATCCGTATCCTGTTAAATGCCTTGGAAACCAGTTTTACACCTGTGATCTGACGAAGCTTCACCGTAACCTTACAGGTAGCTCGGATTCCCCTGGCATTTTTTCCGTAGCAGGTTATGGTTGCTGTTCCCGGATTTTTTGCAGTAACAACGCCGCTTCCATTTACAGCAGCCACACTGGTATCTGAGCTTTCCCAGACAATGCCGGAAGCAGCCATCTCGGATCTGGTAGCCGAGGCATTCAGTGTTTTCTGATCTCCGGAATACAGATCTATCTCAGAGGAAGAAAGCTGCATCCTGGCCACACTGCTCAGAGTCCTGGTATGCGCCTTGATCCTCGGCGTTACCGATGGATTAAATTCAACCGCATCCATCCAGGTATCCTCTGCGTTATATCGCAGAAAGCTCTGACCGGATACGATAGACGGAGAAAAGCTGCACCAGCCATAACTAACCTCTGCCTCCACACAGTATTTTATATATGTGCTTCCTGCATTTGTCACCACAATAGAATACAGACTGTTCTGGCTGAGCAGGACCTCCGGAATCTGAAAGGTCATAACCCCAGCCATCGGCTGACTGCAGGAAACCGGTGTGGAATACGCCGGTGTTCCACTGGTAGGATCACTGGCATCCTTCAGATTTGTGTATACCTGCACAGTATAGGAATTATTGGCAGACATGGAGCTAAGCGTCACCTCACCAAGCGATTCCGCTTTTCCATTTCCTGCACTGGCACGAAAAACCGTGGACAGCTGTTCCCCTGCATACATGCGGATAGAACCAAGTCCCGACGTTCCGTCATAAAAATAATTGTTGCTATATTTCGGTGTATTGACAGCCGTAGCCGCAACCAGCTCACTGACAGACTTATCCTCATAGGACATATAAAAATATCCGGATTTTCCCCAGCCTGTACCCCAGCTGTTCTTGACGATCCAGGCTCCGTCTCCCTTTACCTTGGAAGATGCCCGGAAATTCTTCGCAGAATAATTGTCATCCCAACCCACCACTGTAACTACATGATTCACGTTCTTGGTACTGGTAGGATAGGAATAGGCCGCTGTACTTGCATTGTAATAGGCATTCTGTGCATTATACATCACAGTAACTGAATTATTTGCAACCAGAAGCTTCTTCATGGCATTTACGGAATAATCGGAAAAATAGGCATTTTTCAGATAAGCAGCTGCATTGTACGCCTTGGATGCCGCCGGAGTCACACCGGTTTTCTGTGTATGCGTGGAATCTGTAGCCAGAGGCACATCCCCTTCTGTTGTCATTCCGGACCAGGTGCTCAGAAACATGGAAGCCAGAAGATCATTTCCGCCCTCATGATAATCTGCGTTTCCTTTATCATCTGTCCCCATATGCTTATTGACATCCCCGTAGGTATTTCCAAGCGGATCATTCTTTCTGTTTGCAAAAAAATACGCCAGATGCTCTTCCGACAGATCATAAGTTCCAAGGCCCTGGGTCAGAAACGAAGTTTCCAGAAGAGAGGCCATTCCAAATGCCCAGCACATACCGTAGGGCTCCTGATTCTTTACGGAAGTGACATATCCCTGATCCGCTGCATTATAATAGGACGGATAGGCCGCAGCTCTTCCCATCGGTACCTCATCCACATCATTTCCAATCTCCACGGCGGTGGAATAAGAGGTCAGATTATCAAAGGGTGCCAGCTGTTCCTGCTCCTCTTCCTCCGTAAGCGGACGGCCCTTGATATATTCGATGCCGGACTCACCACTGTCTGAGGCATCCCCGAAGCTCTCCTCACCGTCGCCAAAGGTATCCTCCTGGGAATCAGAAGACAATCCTTCTGATGTTTCGGGAGTCTCTGTATCCTCCTCGGAACTCTGCAAGGCTATATCCTCGGTATCCCCGTCGGCTGCCTCTGCAATATCCTCTGTCTGTTCATCCGGGATACCGGTATTCCCTGCGGTATTCTCTTCTGCGGTCTCCGTCGTATCCTCTGCTTCCGCTGACTGCGTCTGTGTATCTTCAGACCATTCTTCATTGAAGCCTTCCGCAGAATCACTGAAGCCTTCCACATCGGCTGCCATAACCGGAACCTGGCTGCCCACAACTGCCACACACAGAAGAAGCGGCAGTAATTTCTTACTGACAAGCTGTAATCTCTTCACAAAATTCTCCACTTTTCTTATATTGATCTGGTTTATCTGTTAACGTTTCTTAAAATGATAACCCAGAATTCCGATTACTGCAAGTACTGTTGCGATCCCGATCCAGATAAACGGACTTTTATACCAGGAATTTTCTTCTTTAAAGGATGTCGCAGCTGTGCCATTGACCGGCTTGGTGACAGCTTCTTCCGCATAGTCTCCACCTTCTGTTGTTCCATCCGCTGCAGGCGGTCCCTGGACCTCGCCGCTCTGAGCCTGAGAACTACCTGTGCTGGCCATCCCTGCAGGTGGCCCCTGAACCTCACCTCTCTGAGCCTGAGCTTCATCTGTGCTGGCCATCCCTGCAGACGCTCCCTGTCCTTCGCCATTCTGAGCCTGAGAGCTGCCTGTGCTGGCCGTCCCTGCAGACGTTCCCTGTCCTTCGCCATTCTGAGCCTGAGAGCTGCCTGTATTGTCCGTTCCTGCTGCTTTCCCCTGAGTCTCGCCGGCTGCGGAATTCTGCGTATCGGATGCATCTCCCTGATTCACTGCAGAAGTCTCTTTCTCCGTGCTCCCAGCGATTCCAGCCTTCGCCAGCTCCGCATCCTTTGAGGGCCGCAGCTCCTCCAGCGGCACATAACCGTATCTGCCATTATACTCTGTATATCCCCAGGTCTCACCATTCTTCTCTGTCTCCCCTTCGATATGCAGGACAGTACCATCCCTTACCGTCTTATCATTGAGCTTTTCACCTTTTCCGTCGGTGGACGGATAGATATCCACACCAACTCCACCGGAATCCACAGTCATATAATAATCTGTGGTATCTGCCGGAGCTTCCACCTTCACCACAACCGACTTGTCCGCATACACCGGAACACCCATACTCAGCACCAGCATTCCTGCCAGAAGCACACCTTTGCACCTTTTCATTGCTCTTTCCTCCCTCAAAAATTCTCACTGCCATTCTATGCATAAAATCCCCTTATATTTCTCTTTTGCCTTGGCTCCGAAATATAAGAGGATCTTATCATTAGTTATATCCAGTATCTTTTTTATGCAAGCTCCCGCTCACACATATCCAGCGCAGAAGCGATCACCGCATCCATGTCATAATATTTATATTCGCCAAGACGGCCGCCGAAGATCACCTTCGGTTCCTTCTCTGCAAGCTCCTTATACTGTCCGTAAAGCGCTCCGTTCTTCTCATCATTGACCGGATAATACGGCTCATCTCCAGGCTTCCACTCGGAACTGTATTCCCGGCTGATCACCGTTTTCGGAAGATCATTCCCCTCCTCATCCTTTCCGAACTCAAACCATTTATGCTCGATGATACGGGTCCATGGAGTCTCCACATCCGTATAATTCACTGCTGCATTTCCCTGGAAATTAGGTTTATCCAGTGTTTCATTCTCAAAACGCACAGAACGATACTCCAGAGTTCCCAGCTTATAGTCAAAATACGCGTCGATGGCACCTGTGTAGATCACCTTCTCCGCCATTGCATCGTACTGTTCTTTTTTCTCCAGATAATCCTCATTCAGCCGTACCTCGATACCGTCCAGCAGATTGGCAACCATCTTCGTATAACCACCCACCGGGATTCCCTGGTACAGCGCATTGAAATAGTTATTGTCAAAGGTCAGACGCACTGGAAGCCTCTTGATGATAAAAGCAGGAAGCTCCGTACACGGCCGTCCCCACTGCTTCTCCGTATAGCCCTTGATCAGCTTCTCATAAATATCCGTACCTACAAGACTGATAGCCTGTTCCTCCAGATTTGAAGGTTCCTTGATCCCTGCAGCCTGCCGCTGCTCCTCGATCTTTGCCGCAGCCTCCTCCGGAGTCACCACGCCCCACATCCGGTTAAAGGTATACATATTAAACGGAAGACTGTACAGCTCCCCGTGATAATTGGCAACCGGACTGTTGGTAAAACGATTGAAGGTGGCAAACCGGGTGATATAATCCCAGACCTTCTTATTATTGGTATGGAAAATATGTGCACCGTATTTATGCACGTTGATTCCTTCCACCTTCTCTGTATATACATTTCCCGCAATATGCGGACGCTTGTCGATCACAAGCACTGACTTCCCGGCACGCTTCGCCTCCTGTGCAAAAACCGCACCGTAAAGACCGGCACCTACGATAAGATAATCGTACATTGATTTCATTCTCCCTGTTCTTTCATTGATGCTATTATTTTAACACCGGAAAAGGGTAGCTGGCAAGAAGCCACTGTAAAATCCCGATAAAATATCAGATATCCGCTTCTCAAACACCAAAATGTATGATACCCTGTAACTGGATCAGATAATAAACTACTCTGATCACATAAACAGATCGAAGGTGGTGAAACCTATGGGTACAAAGGATACCATCACCAAAGATTACATGGCTGACAACCGCGTTTTTGCGGATGTGTTCAACCATATGCTGTACAAAGGAAAAAACATCATAGACCCTGACACGCTTCATCCACTGGATACCACAGCTCTCGCTGTCCCCTATGGATCCGGCACTTCAGAAGTTCCTGTCCAGAAATTCCGGGACGAATTCAAATCTCTTAATGTTATGCACGATGATTCAAGGATCTATCTTCTCCTGGGGATTGAAAATCAATCGGAAACACACTACGCAATGCCGGTCAAAAACATGGTCTATGACGCATTAGAATACGCAGGGCAGGTAGAAAATTCCGCCAGATCCCACAGAGAAGCAAAGCAATGGCCTTCTACATCCGGAGAATATCTCACTGGCTTCTACAAGGATGACCGGCTCATCCCGGTCATAACCACGGTCGTGTACTTCGGTTCCGACACCTGGAACGCTCCCAGGAGCCTCCACGAAATGCTCTCTGTCCAGGACCCCGAAATTCTTTCCATGGTCCCGGATTACCGAATCAATCTCTTCTCACCTGCCGAGATAAAGGATGAAGAGCTTGACAAACTCCAGAGCAATCTCAAAGAAGTCATGCTCTTCATCAAATATTCCAAAGATAAACGGAAGCTTCAGGAGCTTACATCACAGACCCCCGGCTTCCGCTCACTCGAGCTCAAAGCAGCCCGGGTCATCGACTCCATAACCGGTATCAACTTACGTTTCACAGAAACAGAAGGGAGGGTTAATATGTGTCAGGCTGTTCAGGAAATGTGCGATGATGCGCGTGCCGAAGGCCATCAGGAACAAGCTATGCTGACAGCACAGCGTATGCTTCAGGATCCAAGATTCTCCCCTGAAGACATCTCCAGATTTTCAGGACTTTCTCTTGAAGACGTACTGAAATTACAGAAGAAATAGTTCGTATTGGAAATGCTCAGATCCTTTGTGAGGGATCTGAGCATTTTGCTATTTTACAATACCAATATTACTTTATATCACAGAACAGTTCTTCTTTATAAACACCACGCTCCAGCATACCACGAAAACTCTCTTTTACAACCGCAACATCCTCTTTATAGGTCATGCCATACCATGTATCATTAGTCCGCAGCACCTTAACAGACATCTTATCCTCTGCCAGAAGTTCACCGATAAAGATTGGAATCAGATACTCGGCTTTCTGAGGATTACCCGGTACTTCTTTCTCGAAAAACTCTTTGAAGCCCTCTTCCAGCACATCCAGAAAATCAGGAGTCAATCCCCACATATTCATAGATACCAGAGAATTCACATCGACAGCCACACCGTCTGCTTCTGCTCCGGTTGCTGTCTTTACAATGTTCTTTGTTTCCACAACCTCTGTCAAGTTATTTCCTTCATCCATCTTGCAGATACCACGGGTCACACCACCGTTATCGGACAGCGTGTTCTTCAAGACAAATCCTGCCATGTAGGATTTGCCACCATTCACCAGATACTCATGGACAGCCCTAAAGCCCTCCTTGCCATAGTAATCGTCCGCATTGATCACAATGAACGGGGTTTTTATTATATTTTTCGCTGCAAGCACAGCCTGACCAGTTCCCCACGGCTTTGTACGGCCTTCCGGAAGTTCTCCCGGAATATCGTTGATATCCTGAAATGCGTAGTCTACAGTTACATTATGAGCGGAGCAAATAGATGCAATGCGATCACCGATAGCCTCTTTGAACTCCTTCTCGATATCCTTACGGATGATAAAGACCACATGATTGAAACCAGCTTCAATCGCATCATGAATTGAGTAGTCCATGATGATGTGGTTAGCATCATCAACCGGTTCCAACTGTTTTATTCCTGTTCCAAATCGGCTGCCGATACCGGCCGCCATGATAAGTAATGTTGTTTTCATATCTCTCCTTACTGTGCTCGTGCTGCTTTAATTGGACATACCTTGATGCACTGATAGCACCGCACACACTTGTTTTCATCAATTTGCGGATATTCAAAGTCTTTAGTATCTCTCACGCAAAAAAATAACACCTATCTTTCATTATTTTCCTGTTCAAAGCAATACTTCATAAATTCGTCATAGCTTTTAAACTTAGGAGCATGCTCTTTCATATATAGAAATGTTTGTTCCTCACTATCTCCAAGTCGAATCTTTTTTTCAAAGACAGTGTTGTTTGTAACAGATTCACTTGTTTCAAATAACATAAAATATTCATGGAACACCGCTGGTTCCGGCATTTTACGGTATCGCTCATAGTATCTTCGAGCAAGAAGTTTTGCCTCGTCTAGTTGTTTATCTCGCCTTTTCATGAGAAATTCATCAATGTTCATTATGCGCTTCGCCGGCACACCGGCATACACACTATTCTCTTCGCAATCCTTTGTTACTATACTTCCAGCTCCAATGACAACATTATTACCTATTTTAACATTTCTCTCAATAATGGCATTCATTCCTATGAATACATTATCACCTATTTCAACAATACCGCTTGCGCCAAATACCCCTCCCCGATAGTTTTTGAGAACTGACCATGAATAATCATGAGTCAAAATCTTAACTCCCTCAGTTATCCGTACATGATTTCCTATTGATATCATCCAAGGATATTGTTCATCTATCAAAGTTTTTGTTGGAACATATACAATGCAGTCATCTCCTATTTTCATACCAATAGCTTTAAGATGCTCAACGTAAGACTCTGAATCCGACTTTGCACCATAGACTGCTTTTTTTAGCACCTTTTTTAATTGCATAATTGTGTTTCTCACTTTCCCTTTTATTATTCTTTACGTTTCTTAGATATCTGACAAATGAATGCAATTATAGTTGCTCCACCCGCACAAATAAAACTATGACTTAAAATTATGATAGCTTTCTTTATATAGCACAAGCGAACAGAATGCCACGAAATACATATGTACAAAATATATAGTTTCACTCATTCCTCTTAAGTGCATATAAAATGTGCCTTTGAAATCCCACCTTTTGCATGCATATATTATAAGCTCAAACAAGAACCTGAACGTTGGCAAATCCAATATTTTTGAGAAGTACTGCCCTCCCCCGATTAAACCGAAGCCTACTTTTACTATGTAGATTGCTCCGACAAACAAGCCATTTGTCACAGACGGCTTCAACTCATCTGCCTGATCTATCTCGCCTATCAACATTCCAAAAGACAGAAATACCAATGACTGGAACAAGCCATTTCTTGTTGTTGCAAACAGAGAAAAATACAACTCAATAGGTCTTTCCAAAAATAGAGGTAAATTTTCTAAATGGCCATTTAGCATAGTCAGTCCGATTCCTACCAATATGTAAACACACCAATGCCGGAAATTTGTTTAATTGAAAATCTTTTTAATAAAATATCAATCAAAAGCAGCGCAAAAACCAGACCATTCAAATACCATAGTGTCCAAGAGTAAAAATTTTCTCCTACAAAAACAAAATTTCGTAAGCAAAGAATCAAATATGTCGGATCTAGCCCGCCCTCAATTATCCATCCACTTATAGTTAACGGAAGATAAATGGCAGACCACATAAAAATAAATTCGCAAAATCTTTTTACAACGAAGTATCAATTTGTCATGCAGGCTTTCTTCTGATGCTTTAACAATTAAAAAATATCCTGTACACGCATAAAAGAAAGGCACCGCATAATTAGAAATGTCGTAGTAAAATAACCTGTCCAAAAGATTACTACTCGCCTGAAATAGTCTGGTATGTATTCCAATCACTAAAAACGCACAAACAAATTTCAGTAGATCAATTAACTTATAATTCGAATCTATGCTTTTCTCCTTTATATTTTCCACCGCAATTTTCCTCTCACAAATCGCAATACACAGCATCGAAATATTTTCTTAGTTCTTGCATAAGATTTTGCTTTTAATTTTCTCGATAATTTCAAATATCAGCGCATTCTTCATTGCCATATTTACAGCAGCGTATACAATCGCGCCACAAGCTACTTCAATGAAAAGACCTACTGTGTTCGGTAATCTTAATTGCATAAGCATAAGTACGCTTACAGACATTATCGCTGTACTAAACAGCCCTGTTACAAGCGCTTTTCCATTAATACTAAATCGTACTTTCTTCTTCATGTAAATAAACTGGATTGCGTTGGTAACCAATTCACTTAATACAGAAGCTATTACTGCACCATTTTGCAGCAACATAGGAATCAATATGGCATTTGTAATAACGTTAATCGCCGATGCAGAAGCAGCTGCCGGAAGAATAATTTTTTCACTTTTGGTGCTATAGACCAGTTGATAGCAAAATAAATCTCCAAACCCTTTAATTAAAATCAATGGGCACATCAACTGTATTGTCAGTGCAGCCGGTGCAAATGCCTCGCCGTAAAGAAATTGAACGGTTTGATATGCCACCAAAGCCATACCAACAGCTAATGGAAGAGTCATCACGCATAAGATTTGGAATCCCTTATCCAGTAATCGATAAAAGCCTTCCCGGTCATTGTCATAATAGTAACTCAGCCTAGGAAGCAATGCTGCTGTGACTGCATTTGCCATAGTAAGTACCATGTTGATGGTCTTTTGCGCATACGAATAGAATCCAACAGACTCATCCGTCGCCATCATATTCAGCATTGTCACATCAATCTTATTATAAATACTGGACAAGAATATAATGCAGGCAATTAACAAAACCGGCTTTATATGCTTTTGAATTCTAATACTAGAAAAATCAAATCTAACAAACTTTTTTGCATGGATAACATTGAATATATAATTTCCACCTGTTGCAAGACTTGAAATCAATGCATACGCAACGTAGTCCTGCCGAGTTTTAACAAATAAAAAGAGTGCAACAAGAGAGATGCCCTTTATTAGCAGACTTCTTCCAGTAATGTAGCCGTATTCTTCCAATCCCTTATACATCCAGTCAATGTTCAGGTAGTTGAAAAAAACAGCCAATCCGCAGGCAGCATATAATGCCCATTCACCGTTAAAACCAGCATTTATAAAAACAAGGCCAAAGAATCCTATTACTGCCAACGTTGTAGACACAATGTTCAGTAATAGGAGCTCTGTAAACAACTTATTACTTTTGCGTTTATTTTCTCTAACTTTCGCAAACTCTCTCACGCCGTAGGATGGGAGTCCTAAAGCAGCAATCGTCACAAAATAAGACGCAATATTCTGTGCAGATGCAACCTTACCAACGCCAACCGGAAGAAGGATTCTCGATACATATATCGATGTCACAAACGGAAACAGAATATTTGCAACGGTATATATAATATTATATATTGAATTTTTCGCTAATGATTTCTGCATTATTTCATTTACATGGCAAATGTTCTGCCATCATTTCCTCCGTTAAGATATAATAAATTCACATACTTTTATTTTCTGTCGGCAAACAATAGAGTCCTATACTGCATCAGCAAAAGCTAATCTTATACTCTATTCGGCTTGCCTCCCCCCCCGAATGATTTTGAGTTTTATCAGGCTTTCTTTTAATTTCTGCTTGTAATATACTTTAGGCGCACACTTTGAAACAGCTTTATAAAATCCTTTATCCAAATTTTCAAAGAAACTTTCACGTGTTTTCGGAGGAATGGAAGGATGTCTCAATTGGTGGTTCGCCTCTATTGCTTTTTCAACATCAACTTCTTCTAGTCGCAGTCCAGATTTTTTAATCAGTTCCATGCCCTTGTTTGTCTGACATAAAATTAAAGATATACCTTTTCCCTGCTCACTATTCGGTTGATTGCTTCCCCAAGAATCTCCAATCGTAACATCCGATACTCTACCTAATGTTGCATACTGGCAAAAATAGCAATTTTCTGTGTAGTCTAAAGATGTAAGGAATGCATACGTGTACATATCCTGAACGCCATTCGGTGTTATTGTTTTATACTCATCATTCTCATTTTGCGAAGACAGTCCAAAATTGGTCTTATTTCTGAAGCGAATCTCCCTCAACTGCTTGATGTCAACACCTTTTTCACGCAATGCAAGGGTCAAAATTTTCGGTGAGGGCGATCCATGACAAATCAAATCTACAGTATAAAGATTCTCACTTATATTTGCAGGCATCATCTTCGTATAATTTTTAATTGCTGCCACTTGACAAGGCAAGCCAATAAACTGGACCTTTTTTCCATTTTTGATTTTTTCGATAACTTTATCATAAATACCAACTGGATTACTTTTCACATATTTTGATCCCGCAAAACGAATTAATTCATCTTTTTTATTAGTTATGTCAAAAATGAATTCTCCATTTCTAAACAAGCAAGCTGCAACATAGCCGCCATCATCAACGAAACACTCCATCATTGCAGATGCGGCGCCACCAGAAGACGCTTTTATTCTGACATCATCTGGTGCCCAGCCTTCTTTCCAATAAATAGGTTTGTTCAGGGGCACTTTGTGATTATTCGGACAAACTCGCTCACAGGCTCCGCAACTCACACATTTTCCTTCATCAATAACCGCATTATATGCCGAAAAACTATCCTGAATAGATATGGCCTCTTTTTTACATTTTCCTACGCAAGCCATACAACCTGTGCAAAAATTCTGTTTACATACAGTTCTCATCACCTAGTTAACTCCTGCTTTTCCACTTAACTTCCTGCAAAACTGCTCAAGTCTTTCAACTTCCGCTTTATAGGAGATTTTTTCAAAATCCAAGTTTTTCATTAATCGTTCATTGTTAGGATGTTGAAGTAAATAATCGATTTTTCCTGCGATTTCATTTTCATCCATCGGATCATAAATCACATCCTGCTCCGTAACATTTAACAACTCCAGAGCTCCTGCCACATTTGTTACAAGAATGCTACATCCACACAGTAAAGCATCAAAAACAGAAAGTGCAAAAGGTTCATAGACCGAATTTAAAACATACAATTCGCTTTTCATCATTTCTTCATAAAGTTGTTTCTGTGGAACTAATCCTTTAAACTCGATATTTTTTTCCTTTGGCAAAGCATCAGGATGATAAAGATACCCATAGACCATCAGTTTTTTACTATCATCTAATTTTGCAACAGCATTTGCAACAACTATATTGTTTTTTAGCTTTCGATCTCCACCTACAGCTATGATTCGCCCCTTTTCTCGTGGCATAGCAATATAATCAAAATCAGCCTTATCAACACCATTATGTAGATAATTCATCCGATCTGCGCAGAAAGAATACTTTTCCTGAATCATTTTACTATAGCGTTCTGACACAGCCAAAATCAAATCCGAATTATTTAGAAAATACTTTTCGTATTTTAGAGCTTTTTCGTTTGGCGATATCTGATTCAATTTAAATTCAATTTCATTGCAACCGTGCATAATATAAATAGTTTTCTTGCCGAGGAATTTCCCCAACTTTGAAGAATACATTCCAATTTTTGACAGACCGGAAACAACAATAACTTCGCAAAAAAGTGTCTTAATTATTGAATTCAAATACTTGCATAACTTATTATTACTAAACGAAGTACAAAAATTCGGTGATAGATGTTTCACAATTCCCTTATTCACATTTGCCGGTCCTGTATTTTCATTTGTATTACCAATAAATAAATATTTTCTCATTCAATCACCTATATTTTTTCTTAAATATTGCAAGGATTTCTCTTTTTCCCTTTCTATAATATTTTGAAAGTTTTTCATATCCTTTTTCATTTTATATTTCTCATCAAGTTTTGAAATCTCCATCACCATATGTTCTTGCATTTCGATTTTTTTCAATAAATCGCCCAACTTATTTCTATTACTTTCTCTAACTAATACTGCAAATTTTTTTGAATATTTTGAAGCAAAAATTGTTCCATGAAAGGTATCAGTAAACACAAAATCTGCCCTTGCGAACATCTTCAAACATTGAAACGGAGAACATACAATATAATTTTTAATCCAAAACTGTGGTGCACCAACCGCCACAGGTGTCAAACAATGTTTTCTGCAGAACTGAGTAATCTTTCTTATTTCTTCTTGAGTATGAATTCGATTGTAATATGAGTAAATCACACAATAGTGTTCTGGTACTCTAGGCATTTCAACATCTTCAAGCTCATCGTCAAAATTATAAATTAGAACAGGATCAAGATTGTCTTCAATATCTGCATCTGTAAGACTTGCAACAAAATCATGTGTATTCTGATCTCGCGTGGAAAAAGAAGTTACACCTTTAAAAGCTTCACTTATACGTTTAGCTACTTTTGTCGGCAAGTCTTTGTAGCTTGTTGAACCGCACGAAGCCGCATAAGTAATAACCCGATTTGCTTCTGAAACATTTCCAAAAAGTTGAGATGTAAATCCCCATCCATTTGTATTTAAGCAATTGAAAACTTCATCACTACCTATAATGCATAGATCATATTTATTGCTCTTCTTTTCAGTTTCCAAGCAGTTTACTCTAAACTCATTGAACAATCGATTTTGTTGATTGCTCTTGATTTTTATTGTAAAACGATTCAATGTGTATTTGTCTATCTTACTTATCTTTCCAAAAAGTCCGTCCTTTTCTCTCTCCGCAACATACTGTTGCCTGATTCCATTTAATAGATTGTTATCTTCTTCGTTAGATGCGATGTCCAAAAATTCAACTTGTACATTCATCTCCTCAAGTATTCTCTTTAAAGCAAATGATTGAAGTAACGATCCCATATTGTCAACCATTTGCATTGATAAAATACATACTTTCATTTATCCAATAGTCCTCACTTAATTTTTCATCATATGTTGTTGGTTATAATCTTTGCTTTAGAATCATCTAAAACTATGTCGTCAGCAATTAAATAAAAATACACGAAACTGCTATATACCTCCAACATCTGTGATTCACAAAAAGAATAAATTGCAAGAAGTAGAGCCACAGACATTATCATATAATTATGACGTTTGATAGCTTTTTTCATTAATAAAATATAACCTATTAGTATAATAACTGTTGGAATCAATCCCATAACTAATAGAGTTACCATATAGCTACAATCGCATGTAACGCTCCAGTTATACCATCCATGAATATTATTATAAATTGTTCCTGAATTATCTCTCAGTGTTACATTTTGACCAAATAACTTTATCCCAAACTTGTTGAGAACATAATAATTTAAAAATAATCTATTTGTAAAAAACAAATCTAGTGTTTTCAACATATTACTAGTTTCAAGAAATCTTGCAGACAGATATGTGAAAAGTATTACCAATAATTGGCTATATGTCATTAGAAATTTAGGAACCTTACTATACCATGTCCGACTCATTATTTTTTCACTAAACACCATAACAAGTGGTATTAAAAGTATTACGATAGTAGATGTTTTACTGTCTGTAAGTAAAAAAGTTATCAGTCCACCTAATTCAATTCCTATATAATGAATAGGTTTCAATTTTCCTGCCTTCTCGGATGTCCACAATAAAATAATAATCATTATTAGCTGAGCTGTTACATTCGGGTGGCCAAATCCAAGACCGCTAGCTCCACGTCTCGATATTCCAGAGTTAGAAATTCCAATCAAAAAAAGAAAAATTCCCAATCCCAAAACAAATGTCAACGCTTTTCGGCAGACATTTAAAATTTTTCTATATGGTATATTCTTTGATGCAATTATAAGAAGAAAGCCTTTAAAGTAGGCTGCTTGACCGCTAACAACATATCCTATAAGCAACAGTATCCCAACAACAAGAAACGTCATTAATTCTTTTAAAGAGTACTTTTTTTGTGCGATAATATAGATTAATCCACCATACATAGGAACTTGCACAAATTCAATAGCAGTTCCGAGAAATTCCATCTGTGAAAACACATATATCGTTGTTAGTTTATTCATAAAGACTAACAAAAACAATATGATATATATAAGCTTTGTTTTCCTAAAATCCATCTTTTCTATCGTTAATGCCATGTTTAATCGCCTTTCATTCTCTCACCTTGCTTTTATGCTTAGTAGAATATAGCATAATCCATACTGCTTACTTTTCATCAAATCAAGCAGTATCTTTCTTGTAAGCTTTTCATTATCATAATTTGTACATCTTAACACAGTCTGCAGGTGCTCATCGTCCACTATTTCCTTAACTTCCTGTTTTTTTACATTCTTGCTAGCATCAGAAAGAATTATCATCTTCAATGCTGCAATCGTATTAGACAAATAGGGATATGTAATTCTATCTAACACCGCCACATCGTAGCCATTATTCTCAATCAACTGATAGCATGCATTATAAAAATCTTTAATTTTACTATAGCGATCTTTCTTGTACGTATGTGTCAAAGAGCTCGCATTTTCACAATAGAAATACAATGCTTCGGATAATACCGAAACTCTGTTAACATACTTATAAAGTTCCAGTAACGAATAAATATCCTCTGAAATAATTTCACGCTCCGAAACAAATTTCCAAGACGCTTTCCTTATCATATCAAGAGAATACATACTCGCCCAAGCACTCATCCACAAATTTGTTTGTGTGCCATTTTTCACATCTGGACCAATCAAATCTGCCAAAAACACATTTTGTACTTCGTTGCCCGAATATGTAACTTTTTCAGTTTTTGGAATAACAGTCTTTCCCGTTTCACCATTTGACTTGACATCGCAAAAGCCAAATACTACAATATCTGATTTTTCCTTTACTGCTAGACTATATGCTTTTTCGATAGCATCCAATGCAATGTAGTCATCACTATCAAAAAAACAGATATATTCTCCCGTTGCATTTTCAATGCCCGTATTTCTTGCATACCCAAGTCCAGCATTCTTTTTATGGACAACCTTTATCCTGCTATCCTTTTTTGCCCAATCCTCGCAGAGTGTTGGACAATTATCTGGCGAACCATCATCAACCAAAATAATCTCTAAATTCTTATAGCTCTGGTTAACAACGCTCTTCACACAACGGTTTAAATACTTTTCCACATTGTAGATTGGTAAAACCACTGAAACGACGCCTTTTCTCATAATGTTTTCCTCCAAGTGCAACTCATAAGAAACGACGTCCGCTCTTTTTAATGATTAGAACAAAACTTTCGCTTCCAACATTTTTGCAGAATCAATCCGGGAATCAGGCAAACTAATGTCAGAGTTCTATCAGGCATATCCTTTAAAATTTTCGCAACACTCACGCCTGCGAATTTTCCATAGATGATATACTGTAGAGCAGCCTTCACCCTATAATTTTTTTAAACTCAGACCCCATAAATTCTTTTGCCCGCTTCATACAACCAATAGGCGATTTAATATTATTTAGCCTTCTATTTTTCGTAAGCCCGTCATCCTGATAGTTTCCTATATAAATTGCTTTGTTAATGTGAACCATCATGTATTTTCTTACCATTCTGATCCACACAATATCTTCTCCAAGAAAATCTTTCACCATGATATTCTGGGAACGGGAACTCTTTCAGACATGCTGTCTTAAACACTTCCGCTTTATCTGCCATCGTGTCATCCGAATTTACTCTAGCTTCTGTGTATGATGCCACTCGTTCATTCGGAACAAATTCTTTTCCATTTACATTTCCATCAAGATGCACTCTTAAAAACGCATAGCCACAGATGTTCTTTTCATCCTCATACCTTCTGTGATAACGTAAAACAGTTTCAACTGCATCCAGCGTTAAGGTATCATCTGAATCCACAATAAAAGTCAATTATGATTCGATTTCCTTAACTGTATAGTTCAAGGCCGTATGCTTACCACCATTTTCTTTAAAAAAGTATCGAATCGAAAAATCAGAATCTGATAGCCACGCTTTTACAACCTCTTGGGTATTATCCTTACTCCCGTCATTTACGATGACCCATTCAAAATCTTTGCATGTTTGCTTTTTCAGCGAGTCATACAGTTGCGGCAGTACCCCCCCCCAGTTGTAAGTAGGGGTTAAGATTGTCAGCCTCATTACTTCGTCTCCATCTGCTGTGCGATATCAGCATCCACGATTTCCTCGCCAGTCTTATGCTTCAGCTGCTCTTTAGAAGCATCGCTCAGACCATTGTTAATCACGCAGTTCATATCGCAAGTGCTGCACTTGTCCAGTTCCTCTTTGGTGACTTTACCGTCACGGTAATCACGACAAATCTTCAGTTCATACATGCTGTACGGATGCTTAGTGAAGAGTGCCTTGAACTTGTGAACCAGAACCCAGGTAGCAGGCTTCCAGATATACTTGTGCATTGCTGGAGAAACAGAACCAATCATCCAGCAGTCACGGTCACAGCAGCGAACCTTTGCACGAACCTTTTCTGCTTCCGGACTGTTCCACAGCTCATCCCAGGTCTGGTTGTTCAGGTTGCCCATAATCTCTTTGTCCTTAGTACCATTGCAAGGCATAACATCGCCATACGGATCGATGAAGAAGGTATCAAAGCTCATGTCGCAAGGCAGAAGACGCTTCTGACCGTAGATGTAGTTAATCAGACCGTGATTGAAGTAAGCACGGAACCACTTCTTCGGGCTATTACTACGGAGCAGTTCATTGACCAGATTCTCGAAGTTCTTCGCAACCATCGGACGATCGTGGATGATGTTCTTTGCCTCAACAAAGTAGAAGCTGTTGTGCAGAGAGGCGGTTGCAAACTCCATGCCCATCTCATCAGAGATCTTATACAGAGGAACCAGATCAGGAGCATTCTTATCCTGAACGGTCATACCGAAACCAACGTCCTTCATGCCCATCTCACGCAGCTTTTTCAACGTACCGTAACCACGCTGGTAGCCGTTCTGCAAGCCACGGATCTCGTTGTTGGTCTGCTCCAGACCCTCGATGGAAATACGGATGCCGATCTGAGGGAACTCTTTACACAAGTCAACGATACGGTCAGTGAAGAATCCGTTCGTAGAAATAACGATACGGTCAGACTTCTTATACAGTTCACGCACGATATCTTTCAGGTCGGTACGGATGAACGGCTCACCGCCGGTGATGTTGGTGAAATACATCTTCGGCAGCTTCTTGATGGTTTCGATGCTAATTTCCTCTTCCGGCTTGGAAGGTGCTTTATAACGGTTGCACATGGAGCAACGAGCGTTGCAACGATAAGTGACGATGACCGTGCCATTCAGTTTCTTTTCGCTATTGTTAACCATTTTCTAATACCTCTATCTCTCTTTTATCTATAAACCTTCATAATTTTCTCGTAATACTCATCGATGGTATCGAAGCTGATGTCCTTACAGTTCTTGCTATACTGCTCACATAGCTTCTTATCACCCCAGAGCTTCTCAACCTTCCTCTTCAGATTTTCCGCGTTACCGCTCTCAAACAGCTCACCGGTCTTGCCAACCTGAATCAGTTCCGGGATACCACCAATGTTCGCTCCCAGCACCGGTGTGCCGTACATCTGAGACTCCATCACCGAGAACGGACAGTTCTCATACCACTCAGACGGGTAGATGGAGAACCGTGCCTCACGGATGAGTTTTTCCAGCACCTCACCCTTCTGGAAGCCTACGTTCTTGATGTTCTTAACACCATTCACCGTCTCTTCCAGCGGTCCAGTACCGGCGAAGATGAACTGTACATTCGGCAGTTCCTTGCAGACCTTGATGAGTGTGCCGATACCCTTTTCCTCTGAGAAACGTCCAAAATAGAGGACGTAATCCTTTTTCTCTACCTCTTTCCACTCCACCTTGTCGATGAAGTTGTGCATCGCCACGGTCTTCGTCGCAAACAGCGGATTGCTGTCCATCTTGCTCTTCATGAACTCGGAACAGCAGATCATCGTGTCAATGTACTTGTAGGTACCCTTCCACTTCCAGAACTCCGCTTCCATCATACCGATGGCCGACTTCGCCGTGGAGCCGTGGATGCACTTACCTTTCATGCAGTTCATGAAATGGCCACCGAGGCACTCCTCACAGTTCTGGTGGGTGTTCGGATTATTCAGCATGTGGTTCGGGCAAACCAGCTGATAGTCGTGTGCCGTGAAGACGATCTTACAATTCTTCCCCGTCTCCTTACGCCACTTCACAATTTCCAGAATCATGGATGGTGTCAGCTGGTAATTGAAGTTGTTCAGGTGACAGACATCCGGCTGGAAATTGTCCAGAACTTTCCGCAACTGCACCCGTGCTTCTTTGCTGTAAATTGTCTTGATCGGGTAGGTCAGCTTGCTCAGTTTGCTGCCGCCGTGGAAATCCATATCGCTCGTGTACGCATTGACCCGATTGCCAACACATCGACCCTCATGTTCCATACCGAAGTACTGAACCTCGTGTCCCATCTTCTCAAGCTGTTCGCCCAACTTGAATATGTACGTCTCGCTACCGCCATTTGGAAATAAAAATTTGTTGATAATTAGCGTTCTCATGTTATTTTTCCTTATGTGTTCTGCTTTGTTTCACTACCTATGTTAATATAAAACAGTTTCAATGTATTACTCATAAACCAGAGTGTTCTATACGAACGCAGGGTGTGATACTGAAAGTTCTTTCTTATAATAGAATCATCTGCTGTTGGTGAACTGTGGTAGTGAGATAAAAGAGGGCGATAACCGTTCGCCCATATTGCAAAATATACCGTATTATCGCTATTTTCTAGCCATTTCCACTATGTACATCTCACTACCTGCGTTCAGTTAGAGGAAATTATTAATTAACAACACTTTCATCCATCATTTTCCCTATACAGCTCCATCGTTTCTTTTACGACATCATTCCAGTTGTATTTCTCACAGATAAAATCAGCTGCCTGTTTCTTCATCTCTGTAACTTTTTCTGGATGATTGCAGGCATCTTGTAACTTATCTCTAAGATCCCCAACATTCGATTTCTTAAAGTTCAGCGCCTTATCTTCTACAACTTCTGCACATTCCGGAATATCAGACACCAAGCAGCAGTTACCGTAGCTCATGGCTTCCAGTAAACTCAGCGGCATGCCCTCCAAGTCAGAAGGCAGTGTGTAAATATAGGCATTACTGTACAGCTCATCCAACATCTGTCCCTGAACAAATCCGGTAAAAATAATTCTATCGTCATCCTTTGCCAGCTTCTTTAGTTCTTTCATAAAGGAATCCGTATCACTAGAGCCACCAGCAATAACCAATTTCTTATCTGTTTTAACGTCTTTGAACGCTTCAACCAAATACCGGATGCCTTTTTCCGGCACTAATCTGCCAAGGAACAATATGTAGGAATCTTTTGTCAGTTCAAATTTTTCTGTTATTAAATCAGCTTTTCGAATTTCTGGCCTGTTTACACCATTCGGAATGAAATGTGTCTTCCTGCCATAAGTATCTTTGAAATAATCCTGAACACCTTTGCTTAAAATGATGATCTCATCCGCATATTTCACAGCATTCTTTTCGCCCTGTCGGATGAATTTGGATCCGAAACCAGACTTCCATTTTTCACGTTTCCAGTCTATACCATGTATAGTAACCACAACCCGTTTTCCGAACAGCTTTGGAAGCCATGCAAAAAAAGCTGGACCCTCAGCATGAATATGTACCACATCGTATTTTCCAAATGCACTGTAAAGAGCCGCAAAGAAAGAGGAACTCACAGCTGCAAGACCTTTTCTTTCAATGGTTGGAACAAACTTCTGTCGGATTCCATCATATTCAATTTTATTGTCATACTCTGCACCACTCACGT
>OHVW01000124.1_pt1 | contig 38049 bp, 28 predicted proteins | sample 1579601 | NCBI WGS metagenome assembly OHVW01 (sample SAMEA3882549, study PRJEB24775) | human gut metagenome | biome: human-associated habitat; feature: intestine environment; material: feces | place: Netherlands | collected 2009/2010 | reverse complement strand
CAAATGCATTTACTGACTGTGGTGTAAGCCCTAAATGTGCACATACCGGAATTGACGCATCCACGATAGCCTTTATCTGTGGACATACCTCCTTGCCACCCTCGAGCTTGACTGCCTGCGCATGGCCTTCCTTCACGAGTCGTCCTGCATTGACCACAGCATCATAAACCGATGTCTGATATGACATAAAAGGCATATCTGTGATGAGCAGCGTATCCTTTATGCCTCTTGAAACAGCTGCGCTGTGATGAATCATATCCTCCATAGTCACTGAAAGTGTATCCTCATAGCCAAGCACCACCATGCCGAGAGAATCTCCTACTAAAATTGCATTGATTCCGGCCTCATCTATGAGCTTTGCTGTCGAATAATCATATGCTGTGAGCATCGTGAGTTTCTCGCCTTTTTCCTTTGCCTGTTTAAAAGTTACTACTGTATTTTTCATTGTCCAATCCCTCTGTCTTTCTGCAACAATCCGTTTCTTGTAACTACTTGGAACCATTCACGGTATTGTCAGCCTCTTAGCAATTCCATCATCTGAGTGTAATCCTTATCAGGATTCTTTTTTTCAGCAATATTTACTAGTTTTGTACCAAGCATTTTGTACAATCTGACATCATCGCTATCGTCATTTTGCATACATGCGATGTGCTTTTTCACTGTTTCAATATCGTTTCTCTCGATTGGCCCGGTCAGTGCGCCGTCACAGCCTGCTTCGAGTACGTTTTCGATATTGCGCATCACAAGCTGACCTGTGGCTCTTACCGCCTCAGCCCTTGTAAAGCCACAGTCCTCCAAAAGAGAATAGCCCATGTCAAGAACAGCAATCACCTGATTGCTTAAAATGCTCGCCGCTGCATGGTATTTTGCCTTTTTAGCGCCATCAATGCGGCATACCTCATTTCCAATAGAACAAAACAGCCCGGATATTGCTTCAACCGCAGCATCCTGCCCTTCTACTGTGAAAAATGCTTTATTTAATTGCTCATATGATGAAAATCTGTTACTGAACGGTAACATTGGATGAATTGAACAGCATGATACACTCATGCTCTCCCTTCCGGAAAATGAATCGGATGATAATGCGCCACTGCAATGACATATAATCTGATTCCTTAGAGACAGCTCTTTTAATTGTTCCCAAACCGGTATAATAAATGAATCCGGTGTGGTGATAAATATAATCTGTGATTGATCCGCCAGTTGCTTTAGCGAATCAAAGCTCTCTGTCCTTGTAAACTCCGCAGCCTCCTTAGTTGCCGCAGAATCCACGTCATAATAGCCTGCAAGCTCTATGTCCTTTGTTCTTAGATATTTACCTATAGAACAGCCAACTCTGCCTGCGCCGATTATGCCTATTTTCATGCTACCACCTTCTTTCCAAGCCGGTCAGACCATTCCATATATCGCAGCCGATATAATCTCCGCCATATGCCGTATGGCAGCGGTCCATTTATCCTGCGCGCGCCTGTCACTTTGCTGTCTGCTTCATATTCTGATGCAGCAATGTGCTTTTAGGTTCCTTGTGTCTGCCGGATATGCTCTGTCATAAGGTGACAACACATCCTCCATGATACAGTTTCCTTCGAATACCGTTCGAAGAAAACTATACCACATTGACTATTATTTAACAATCCCTATTTTATTTTGCCTCAGCCATCTTGATATACTCATACTGTGGCTTGAAATCCTCTCTGTCACAGAGTTTATAGTAATGCATAAAGATTCTCTCCATGACATTTGGAATCTGATTTTCCTGTGGTTCAAATAGTATGATAAGATACTGCATTGAGCTGTAGCGCGTGCAGACATCCACCTTTCTGATCTTGCTGCGGATAGACTGCTCCATGCAGTCAAGTGCCTTCTCAATTTCCTCGATATCTGCAAGCTGCTCCGGCAGAGTGTTCATAGTCACCATGACCAGATAGCAGTTGTGCTTGTGTCTATCTCCTACATTGTTCACGAACTCATAGATTCTTGCAAACTCTCTGTAGTTTAAATCCAGCGCACCTGTATAGCTGCCACTCTCCTTTAAAAGCTTTGCCACGTTTCGTAAATCCGCACTCAGATTTGTATTCTCCTTATTGTCAGCTAAGAGCTGCTCATAGAAGAAATATGAACCCTTACAGTTCTGCTTCACATAGTAAAGTGCCTTATCTGCCTTTGTGTAGTCACTTTCAAACATGGCTCCCTTTGTCGTCATGCACAGTCCTGCTGAAAGAGCGGCCTCCTTTATCTCACAGTCTGCTTCCCTGGCGCTCTCGAAGCCCTCAAATATGCGCTTTATAACACTCTCCACGCTTGCCCTGTCAGAATATGGCATAAAGATGAGGAACTCGTCACCTCCAAGCCTGCAGGCTGCAAAGGTCTCATTCTCAGTCTCTTTAGCAAGGAGATTACCTATAAGCTTAAGTGCCCTGTCACCCGCCTTGTGACCATGCACATCATTGACTTTTTTAAGATTATCCATATCTATGAAGGCAAGACAGCCATCATTATCCTGCATCAGGGCTGCTATTACCTGCTGTCCACGACTTCGCATGTAAAGCCCTGTCAGATAATCAACACTATCGGCTTTTTCCTGACTGCTCATGGTCTTCATGACCTCAGATATGAATTTGTCTGCCACTGACTCGATAGCCGCATTATCACGGTAGCCCTGAGCCGCCGGATTATCCTCATCAATCACAACCATGCCATTGTCAAGCATATCAACAAACATACTCGAAATCTGCGGATCAAACTGAGTGCTGCAGTTATCCAAAAGCTCCCTTCGGATTTCTTCATCTGGCAGGGCATTCCTGTAAATCCTGCGCGACCTCATGGCATCATAGCTGTCCGCCACACACACTATACGGGCAGAAAGCGGTATCTCCTCTCCCACCAGTCCGTCAGGATAGCCCTTTCCATCGTAGCGCTCATGATGATTCCTTGCAATATCCACCAGATGGTCTAACAGGGTAATATCCTTTAAAATATCTGCGCCCATCACAGTATGGCTCTTTATGGCGGCAAACTCTTCATCAGTCAGCCTGGTTGGCTTATTTAAAATAGTATCAGGCACGCCAATCTTTCCGATATCATGCAGATATGCAGCATTTCTAAGATTTTCCACATCATGCTCACTCCAGCCAAGCTGCTTTGCTATGAGAGCAGAATACTCTGCGACTCTGTATGAGTGACCTCTCATATAATCGTCCTTTGCCTCAATTGTAGCAGCAAGTGTCTTCATCATCTGAAGGGAAACTCTCTCTGTCTGATTTCTAAGCTTATCACTCTCTTCCTTCTGGCGCTTGTATTCTATCTCGCTGATTCTTTTTATTGTGACTATGATATTGACAAACAAAATCACAATAAGGCCTATTCCGATAAATAAACCTGACATGGTGACAACAAAGTACACAGATGCAGCCTCTATAAGCGCTAGAACAAGTGCCACAATCATGGCAACCATCTCTGGTCTGTATCCCAAAGCCCTGTGTTTAATTATATCAATGATAAATGTTGTGATGACGACCACGCAGCATACAGCAAGCATTCCCTGTCCTGCCGGCAGAGTCTCTATATAATCGCACACACCAAAAAGCTGCAGTGATGTGCAGACAATTAAATTCACAGCCGCAAGCGCCTCTATGCATGTATACACTCTTGTATAACGCCCGCCCTGTATGCTGTCAATATAAATCGAAACAGCAATAGGACTAATCAGAATAACCACAAAGCACATAGCCGCCAAAACAGATGCATTCGGCACCAGCATCTGACGCAGCTTCGATTCACCAAGCATCCATATTGCCCCAAGAAGCATACACCAGCCTACATACTCCATGTCAAAATGTGTCTTGTATACAATACTGAGTGCTATACTGAACATAACAGACACTACAGCAGCAAAAAAAATGAAAAATGCTATAATCGTCTCTCTTGAACTATTATGAAATATATTTGTCCATATATCGCTCTTATCTCCACAGTATACTGTATTTACAACGCCTGAATAGTTGGATGCATGGCTCGTCAGCTCAATGCGCAGCTCTTTGCCGGCATCATCCTCCGACATATTGCAAAATACATATCTGCTCGCGGAATCCTTACCGAAGGGTCTCGTGTCCTTTGTATCATACTCTGCTCTCAGACTGCCATCCACGTAAAATCTGACTGTCTGAAGTGATGCTCTGATTGCCATGACATTTGCATTGAAATCATCAGGCAGAACAGTAGTTATAACCATCGTATCCCCCGGCTTAACATCGTACCTGCCGGGTACTTCAATAGCCTCCCTTTCACCATCGGACTTCTCCCATGTAAAGCTGCCCTCGTAGGTGATATTATTATCACTTACAGACTAGCTTCTCTCACTCGGTAATATGCACTCGGCAATTATAAATCCAACAATCAAAAAGGCCATCATTAAATAAAACAATGACCTCTTTGTCCTACTCACACTGTATCTATCCATAACTTATCCTATTCCGCAAACATAAGGTCTGCTTTATAATAGTCAGGTTTTCTAATGTCGCAGATGGGAATTCAGACACACTATGCAGTCTGCTGTTCAACCATGGTGTTGATTTCCTTGCTGATTTTGTTTACATACATCATGATTGCTACACCTGCAGCAAAAATCACTACCGTGACAATAATTCCAACTGCTGAAAAGCACAGCTGGCTTAAGTATCCTATAAACGGAGTCTTTGCGATAACCTGCCCTTTAACTACCTTATATGATACACCATTTCCATCACGAAGTGCAATCTCTTTTGCAGAAGAATCATTAGAATCTACATAATAAGAATCAACCCTTCTGGCTGATGAATCAGCTGATTCGATGGCTACTATATTGCCATCCTTGTAAGATGCCTCGTCGATAGTCTTTAAATATACCACACTGCCATACTTTGAGATATTTCCTGTGTGATCTGTGCCCGAAAGATATGTATGATAGCCAAATATCGGTGGAAGCACAACCGGAAGCACTGTAAGAAGTGCCACGATCACAAGCACATAGCCCAGTATTGTAAGCCCTGTCCTTTTACCCTTTTTCTCGTCTACTGTCTGATTGTTGTTAGTGTTTTTACTCATATTAAGCTCCTTTCTGTTCATAAACCCTGTATTACTACAAATGGAGTATTTCCATGTAGTCTGTTGCATCAGCCGCTACAGCAGCCTTTTTCTGCATGGCAAGCGCCTCATCAATGAGATGCGGCATAGCCAGTGTCAGGTTGAGGGCCTCCGCCATATTAGCGTACTCGCTCTCCTTAAATGTATTCGTGTCTGCGGTGTAATATGCGTTGTGCATGGTCTCCTCATAGCCCACTATAAGCATGTTGTTTAAGAAAGCTCTGTGAACCGCATCCACTATCTCACCCTCGTGATTGATATCGAGGTAGAAATCACACTTCTCAAAAAGACTATCCAGTACGGACATCTTCACATTAGGGTAGAGTGACACATTGTCATACTGCCCTGCCGACATAAGCTTCGACGACATCTCTGTGATGGCCGCCACATGAAAATGCATCTGCGGCATGAGTGACGCAAGCTCTGTCAGATGACCTACATTCTCTGAATTGGTACATACGAGTATGTGCGGCCTGTGCTTATTTTCCCTGACGAAGCTGTAGATATATCCAAGCTGCTTCACCTTATCGGAAGGAGCACCAAGTGCTATAAGCCTGTCGTAGGACTCCCTGCGCGATACAAATACGCGCTTTGCCCTCGTTCCCTGATCATGCAGTATAATCTGCATATTGCCGGGTATTTCATCTCCCACCGGCTCGTGCCAGAAAAGTGCGTCGCGAAAGCCGTTTGGCGCAAGCGCCTGTGATGCAAAAAACGGATATGACAGCGAGTTGAAATAAACCGCTGTATCCTCCAGCCCTGAGCACCTGATGAAAAACGCTATAAAGTCTGTCTTACTTCTGAAAATCCAGTCCTTATCCTGCCATCTGACGAGTATATCACCGGTAACGAAGTTCTCCACTATCATCTCCCTGCCTGTCACATCAAAAAACTTCCTGAGTGCCTTCTGTCCCTTTTTATTAAAAACCGTGTGACAGAAGATCGCGCCATACCTGTTATAATGCTCTGAAAGCCTGACCTGACCGGCATCATCGAGCCAGTCAACAATCTTAACCTGCCGCCTGTGCGTAGGCTCCGTGAAAAATATCCTTGCTCGCTCCCTGGTGCGGTCCATGACCTTCGCAGATGAATTATCTCCCTCTATGCGCCAGTAATCAGGAATCTGTATCTGGTTGAAATACAGCGGCTTCCCCGGTAAGCTGTCAGCTTTCCTGTAATCGCCTAAGAAAAATCCATACACGCTCATCACATCATCCGGCAGGAAACCGTCATCCTCAATGACTGCTGCATGAAAGGCAGCACCGGCATTCTTAAATGACTCAAGGAGATTCTTGCTCTCGCCTGAAAATGTATCAAAGAGCAGTGTGATACCATCCGCCGTGTGTGTTACTTCAACAGCTCTATCCATCTGTGAACCACCTCCTTAGTCAGATATTCTTTGGCCTTCTCATATGAATGTCCTGAAAATGCATCCATGTCATCCTCTGTAAACATCCTCACTATACGCTCAGAAAGGAGCTTTATCTTCTCCTTCTGATCCATCTCATCGGTGATTGGAATTTTGTAGCCGTTTTGCCCATCATCGATAAAGGTCTGGTTGCCATACCTCACATCAAAGCCCACTATAGGAAGCCCTGAGCCTATGGCCTCCATGAGTGTGAGCCCGAAGCCCTCACTCTGTGAAGCTGCCACATACGCATCATAGTGCTTGTATACATCATCTAATTTCTGCTGTCCCATCAAATGCACATAATCGGCACAGCCCAGCCTGCCGATAAGTCCCTTAAGCTTCGCCTCATCGCCACCCTTGCCATATATGTCAAGCGAAATGTCAGGCACGCTTTCTTTTGCTTTCACAACGGCCTCCACCAACCAGTCACAGTGCTTCTCAGTCGCAAGACGCGACGCAGTGATGAGCGAGTGCCTCTTTCTCGGCTCATCCGGATACTTAAGCTCATCCAGACTGCCCACCGGAATAGTCACCACTTGAGGCTCTTTTCCACAATACTTCTTGAACTGCTGCCTCATAAGCTCATTCTGCGCATCTGTCGCTGTGATGTAAAAATCTATGTGCTCAGTCTGTGAAAACGAATACTCATAATAGTTGTTCCACAGTATGTAATCATCATCCGTGCCGCCCTCGCTGAAATGGTCCGCATGCACCACTATTCCTACGCGCGCCGGTCCACAGTTTTCGAGGATTGCCTGACCTATGCCTGTCGTCCTGTCGATGATCACCACATCATCAGCCGTAAGGTTAAGCCTCTTTACCATATAGCCGACCAGGTCAGCCTTGGTATAAAGCACCTGCGCTCCGATCCTGTAAAAGGTGCTGTCATCCTCTATGACCTCCTCGTAGCACACCGAGCCATCCTCATTGAAAAAGGTCCTGCCGTACAGATGAGCCTTGCCGTCGAGCGGAGCATAGTACTCGCTGAAGGTCCTGCAATAGGTGTAGAAATCCTTCCTGATCAGGCATCCGTTTGAGACAATCTCGACTCTGTGCACTAGATCACTTGTATCATCGACCATGTAGCAGGTGTAGAACCTGCCGCTCTCCTTAAACTGATACCTGCATGTCTTGCCCTCTCTGGAAAAGGTATAATCCTCCTCTGCCATCGCAGCCTCAAGCTCCTTTAGAGTAAAGGTGACAGGCGATGTCCTCACATCTGTAAAAAATGTGTACAGCCATATCACTTCCTCATCCAAAAAGCCGATATTTCTTGTCATGTGCTCTATATTTTCAGTTGGAAACATATCTGTGAAAACAAACCTTGCCGGAATGTGCGCCCTGCGGAGCAGATTCGCCCTGTAGCTCTGTGCGTACTCCACGCCGCTTGAAGCCCAGCCTATTCCGAGATTGAAGTTATATACCATATGATTCTCCTCGTATCTGTCAAACTATTTAAATTATAATAACCTTTAAGGGTAGATGACCTGCAGCCTGCCATCCTTGCCGATTTTCACATCACTAAGCAAAATATTCCTTATGATATTACATTTTACCGCTTTTTCTGTATCCAAAAACGACTCGAAAGCCTCATTTTGGTATTCAAACATAACATTTCTCTGTGCGGATGCTCTTCCCGCTACCGCATACTTGAGCTGCTCAAGGTAGTCAATCAGCTCAACCCAGCCATCATCCACCGCCTTTAGAGTTGCCTCACGGACAAACTGCTCGTAAGCCTCCTCATCGCCTATGCGCTCACGCTGTCTTGAAAGCCCCTGATACACGCGAAGCATCAGGTAATCGCTAACAGTGGCGGCGCTTTGCATGTCAGACAAAGTCAGACCGGCGTCCAGCTTGTAGGAGATGTTGTCAAGAATGTATCTGTTAAGCATGGATGTGTATTGCTGTGTATTGGTATTTTTATCGCTATCTTTCTTTCTGCCACGGCGCCTGCCATGCTTCTTATTACTCTGTATGCAGTCAAAATGATTAACGAAGTCTGAGATATTCTCCTTCGCAATCTCTACTATCTTCTCCTGCTCGACGCTGGCGCCGTCGAGCAGTTTTTTTCTGGTTGCGTAGATTAGGTCTCGCTGGCGCTGGAGGACCTGGTCATACTGCAGTGATTTCTTGCGGTTCATCTCCTCAGACTCCACACTAAGCTTCTGACACTGGTTGACAATACGCTTTATTTTGCGCTTTCCGATACGCTTTTTGCCATCAATATAGCGCTGCAGCTTGTCATCATCCTCAGCTCCCACTATATCATCCTCCAGGCTCACATAGTACTGGCTGAAGCCCGGATCACCCTGTCTGCCGGCGCGGCCCCTCGCCTGCCTCTCGGATCTTGAATTGTTCATCCTGCCTATACCTATGACAGCTAAGCCTCCAAGCTCCTTCACTCCGTCTCCGAGCTTTATATCTGTTCCTCTTCCTGCCATCGTTGTAGCAACCGTGACCGCATTCAGCTGGCCTGCGCCTGCGATAATCTGTGCTTCCCAGAAAGCATTGCTTGCGTTTAGTACATTGTGCGGGATATTTTTCTCTATCAAAAGCCTTGAAAAAAGATCCGTATCCGTAACGGAATTAAGCACCACAAGCACCGGCTGGCCTGTCTCGTGAAGCCTTATCACATCATCCACTGCTGTCCAGAACTGGTCATGACCGTTTTTAAAGTATCTGTCCTTCCTGTCGACTCTTTTAAGAGGCCTGTTTGTAGGTATTTTCACCACCTGCTTGCCGTAGGTCTCAAAAAGCTCATCCTTTGCATCCATGAGTGTCCCGCTCATGCCTGCCATCTTGTCAAACATCATAAACAGATTTTGGAAGGTAACTGATGCCACAGTTCTGTATTCCTGCGATATCTCCACCTTTTCCTTTGCCTCTATAGCCTGATGCTGGCCGCCGCGCAGCTTGACACCGTGCATGAGACGGCCTGTCGCTCCATCAAACAGCTCTACCTCCTTCTTGTCAGTGACAACATAATCCTTTTTGTTCTTCAAAAGCTTGTGCGCCCGAAGAGAAAGCGTGACATGCCTGTTTATCTCAAAATTCTCTTTACCGTAGAAATTGGATATGCCAAAGAAGCTCTCAGCAAACTTCACACCCTTTGGAGTAAGCCAGACTGCCTTATCCTCCTCTATGTAGTCTATATCCTCCACAAGTGTCGTGACGAAAAAATCACATACATCGTACAGGTTCGACTGCACTCTCGGCACTCCCGATATGACGAGCGGCATAATTGCAGAGTCTAAAAGCACCGAATCAGCCTCGTCGATTATGACATAGTGGAAATCACAGAGAAATCTGTCATCCTTTTTCTTTACCAGATTGTCAAAAAGGAAATCAAAGCCAAGTGCACCATTTGTAGTGTATATGATATCAGCCGAATAAAACTGTCTTTTCTCGTCATCATCCTGCTTTTTTGTATCATCCGCATCCGGGTATGAGCAGCTAAGACCCATGAAATTATAGACCTCTCCCATCTCTGCACCATCTCGCGATGCCAGATACTCGTTTGTGGTCACGAGCATGCAGCTCTTGCCTGTCAGCGCATTCAGATAAAGCGGCATCGTGGCAGATAGAGTCTTTCCCTCACCTGTATTCATCTCAGCGAGATATCCACCGTGAAGAGCTGCTGCCGCTATGATTTGCACATCATACGGTCTCTTTCCAAGCACCCTGTAATCAGCCTCGCAGATAGCTGCAAAAGCCTCCGGCATAAGCGATTCAAGCGATTCCCCATCGCTATACCTGCTCTTAAACTGCTCTGTCAGTGCAGAAAGCTCTTCATCACTTAGATTTTTTATTTTTTCTTCGCTTTTTCTTACTTTTGTTAGAGTCCTCTTTAAGTCTCTCAATTCTTTCCTGCTCTGCATCAAACTCTTCCTCTGAAACCTCTTTAATCACCAGTGATTTGAATGTAAAATCAGCATTTCCACCATTTATCAGCTCTATCCTGTAGCTGTAGGTCCTGATGGACGGCTTGAAAACCGCCTTTTTATCGCGGACAATAATACTCTGCGCCTGTACATCATACCTGTCAAAAAATATGATACGAAGCATCAGCGCCTCACTCTCACTGTTGTGATAGTCAATATTCACCGCAATGGAATATGCCCGCTCTCCATCGATGAGCGGAAGCGACGGCTCTATCCTATTCCCCTGGAAATTCGTCATAGAATACCATGTGTGAATCACCGTGCCCGGCGGCATGAGGCGGTTTTTATAAGAGACTGAACCATCCTCATTAAATTCAATTTTAGATCCATATACATACGAGTCCGATAGAAATTCCTTCCAGCGGACCTGCCATGTGTCACCATACATAATACTTACCTGTCTTACTATTGTTCACTTAATGTTTGTTTTCCTGTTACTGTTCACACCTGACTGTGTGACCGGCAACGTTTATTTGCTTATCTTGAAAAATCATCATGTAGCAGATTATTGTACTGGCTCTTGAACCATGCCATGACATTTGCTGAATTGTCAGTATGTCTGCCGTGTGAGCCCTTGCCATACACCTCAACACCGCTCGACTTCAGATGCGACAAAATGCTCGGATAACCATCCGGGTCGTAATCATCCTCATACAGATATGAGATGATGAACTTTGTATGTGACCAGTCTGCACTGTCGAATCTGTCCCACATCCTGTTATTGAGCTGCTCTATCGCCTCGTCAGAGAGATTGTCATAATTTTTCATCAGAATATCAAGCGAGGTAGCGAAACCTCCGGCTCTAAGAATTCGCTCGTTTCGTGCTACATTTCCCATGTTTGCAAGCGGCTTTGCAAGAAGCAGTGCATGTGGTGAAAGCTTTGAGCCATAGTAGAGCGAACCGAAGGTTCCCATCGAAGCTCCTGAGAGCACGAGCTCATCCTTTGTAAGGCCAAGCTCATCGAGCTTATCAGTCACATAATCCGTAATCATCTGCTCAAACTCACTGTCTCCCAGATAAAAGGCTCCCCCCTCACTTCTTGGGTCTGTCACAAGAATAAACGGACATCCGAAGCCTCGCATCATATAGTAGCCCTCAAAGCCCTCCTGAGTCCTGTAGCCTGAGAAATAGACAGCAAGCGGTGGCTTCATATCACCCTTCTCAAAGTACACAAACACTTCCTCTCCCTTAGAAGAGACAAGCCTCTCACCTCCTGGCAGGAAAAATCCGTGCCCACGGCGGGAATGTCTGTCGTGAAGTGATATGATATTCAGGCTGCCTGTACCCCTTGCAAGGATTGAAACAAAAACAGGACCATAATCTGATTCATTATCTATTCTGAAAACATCCTGAAGCTGTTCCTCATCAAGCTCCCAGACCTGCTTTATATCACCAATCGAACCATTATAGAACTGAAATATTCTCAGCTTAATCTCAACATCACCTGTTTTCTCATATTCAAGATACATATCAATACACTGTCCCTCAAAAACCGGGATATTATATCTCCAGTATGCAATCTGCGAAAAATTCTCCCCAAACTCTCCATCTAGAACCAGGTTATAGTTTCCATCACATGCTACCCTTCCTGTAAAGGAATCACTGACAGCAAGCTTGGCAGGATTAAACTTCTCACCATAAGGATTTGGATAGTAATTTCTCACCTCATGAGCCAGAAAATACTGCACATCGCCGGTATACAGATACTGTCCCATTCGTGCCTTGAAATATCTGCTCGTCGCGCTGTTTAGCATCTGCACATTTTCCGTTGCAAAAAGACAGTAGCCCCTTGTAAACTTCGTAAATTTCTTTTCCTCTGAAAGTGTTATATCCCTGTCAAGAATAACTAAATCCATGAGCTTTCTCGCAGGTCTGTTTGTCGAGGGTTCACTCTCATCAGACTCGTACACTTCAAACTCTATATTGTCCGGAATGCTGTATTTAGTTGTCCAGTCGTCATTGCCAACATATAAAACATGAATCTTACTCACTGAAATTTAGCACCTTTCTCCACTTCTTAAGCAGCACCGATGTGGTATATTTCTGACCAAGCTCATAGCACTCCACCAATGCCTGATTCCAGTTTTCAAAGCTGTCCAGATAATAGGTCAGACTCCTTCCGATATCAGAAAAATCATCTATGACCATTCCGTTTTTCCCTGAAACAAGAAACTGGTCTGCACTCAGGCTGATTCTCGGCACGCCCTTGCTGATAGCTGTGACATAGACGAACACATCCATCGTGCCTCTCATATCGAGGATGACTCTCTGCTCGTTGATACACTTGCTGATATCACGCTCATCCACACATACATCCACGAAAAATCTCTGCTCCACCGTTTTTTCTATATCCCCCAGCTCATTCTCGGCAAATGCATCAGCCCCGCTGCCGCCAAAGCCGAGAGCTGCCTCACCATCGCCTGTTACCAAACGGGAATCATAGCCCATACTATCAAGAAGCTTTACCGTATCATTCTTTATAGCATCCTCATGCCCCCATGAGGCATCTCTTGTAAAGAAATGAACTCTCGCAAGGTCATTAATGGTCAGATAATCCGCAAGCCCCTTTATAATCCGAGCAAATGCATCCTCAGTCAGTCCATCAACCGGCACGAGTATGTTCTGCACACGAAGCTGCGAGCTGATACCGAAGTCCATCCTGGTATCATATGGCGGAATATCTGTGATATTTAATCTGACCGGCTTGTTATTTACTGCACCCAGATTTTCCATAATAAGCTTCGTCGTATAATCAGAATCCGTAATGATATTTTCCGCATGCTCTAAAAAATCCGCTGCCAGTGATGTCTGCGTGAAATCAAATCTGTTTTCAAAAAATGTAGCAATAATCCTTTTCCCCTTAAGCACATGCTCTGCAACCCTGATATGAAGCGGATGCATCGCCACGAAAAAGTTGTCATTTTGCCTTGTGAGATTCACATAGCTTGCAAATACCTCTTCGATAACCGCCTCGAGGCTGTCATATTCAGCCTTTGTAAAGCGCATCTCAACCGGCTCACCTGCTTTGCCGCTCTTGGCATCAGGCACCACATCATAGTCAGGGCATGTCTGATTGACAACCACATGACCATCATTTTTATACTCACGTATCTTCCAGATGCCGTTTTCCATCAAAAAATCCTGATACTGCTCTATGCCGTTTTCATATATAACAGTACTGGAAACAAAGCCTCTGTCATCATAATAGTTGCGCCTGCAGATTTTGCCATCCTCAAACATATCTATGGATATCGGATTGCCATCCTCACCAAACTCTACCTGTGCATACTTCACATCGCCCTGCAAAGCGATTATAGAAAAAGGCGAATACACAAACTCCAGCCCCTTCGGCCACTTGATATCGTGATATGACAGCACAGCGACCTTCTTTCTCCTGACCTGTGCTATCGCATCAAAGCATGACCAGTACTTTGAGCGGTACATGCCCTGCCTGTGTAGGAAATGTCTGAAATTTGGCGAGTATCCGAGCACAAGAATCCTGTAAGGCCTGTCCACATTTCTATGAAAAAGAGTAATCTGCTTTATAGTCTCGTCAAACTCTGACTTGAGCCTGCGCATATACCACTGCTGCTCGTTTTCGCACCACATATTCTGTTTATACCATGCCGGTATAAAATATAGCATTATGATTCCTCCTAATTCTTAATTCAAAGCGCCGGGAGCTATATGAATGTATGATATCTGTCCATATTCCGGTACACCTCTGCCTCGCGGTACAGCGAAATCCAAAGACCTGTCGTCATCATGATAGAGCACGGCAGCATAGCAAGTGATGCGTCCACATATCCTCCAAACTGTAAAAACAGCGGTCCACCCTGACATATACAGATAATGATTGAGCTTATAACGGAAAAGCTGAGCACTGTGCCAATCAGATATCTCTTCGTAGACTTTCCTGCATATATATCCTGTATAGAATCACCCGACTTAAGCAGATCATCTGCTGTCCTGCCCGGAGACAGCATAACCATAGAAAAGATAATTGTAAGCAGACATATAATCACCATGTATACTACAATTCCAAGCGGTGATGTGAGCCTCATATTGTCCATCCACCACTGAATATCAGCATTGTCCGGAAACAGATAATGAAGTCCATTGCACATAAACTGTGGAAGCAAAAAAGCGGCTGACGCAAACATAAGCGGTGTAGCACCGACAGGATTGAGCTTGTAAGCGATATAGTTCTTATCCGCATAAATATTGTTTATGGAAACTCTCTGTACTGCTATTCGCTTCTCAGTGGTCTCAAGTACTATCATGACAGCAATCTCTGCCACTCCTATGGCTACAGGCAGTGCCAGCTTCTCAAGTGGCTTGCCTGTAAACATGGTCATCATACCACTAACTATATTGACCATGAACACACTCACCTTGCCACCGATACCATACTTGGTAGCTCTGTCGCACATATACACCACTATCAGCATGCCCGCGATAAGCTGTATGAAAACTATTATCTTATTCCATATAAGTTCATCTCCACTAACTCTATACATAAGTGTCTGTGTTTTGTGATATGCCTGAACTGCTGCGATAATCATCATGATGGTAACTGTCCATATGTTTATCTTCTTCGGTGACAGCTTTCTTGTATTGTCAAGCGACATGATTGCAACTATCAGTATGGCAAGCATGGATGCCAGCATGTACGGCCACAAGCCTATGATGAAAATGGAACAGTTCTTCATATCACCTGAAATAGCCTGTAAAAGTATGGACTGCGCATCTACGTTTACATTGCTATATGCATCTATATCAATCCCGTAGAGTGGTATATTTCTGCCGACCATGTACACAAGCATGGTCATGAACGAATATAAGAGCTTATATAATAATACATGTTCCTTCTGTTGTTTTTGTTTTTTCTTCTTTATACTATCTTTCTGCTTCAAGGAATTCACCTTTCCTCACAAAGTAATCTCGTCTTACTACAAAACAGCTTAACGAATTAGTGACCATCCGCTACAGATGGTCACTAATATTATAAAACAATATTGTTAGTATTGCTATTAATTATTTATTTCTCATCAGAATTATCTTCTGAATCGTCGCTCTTTGCAGGTTTTCTTCTGTGGTTGTCATAAACACCCTTTCCTGTGATAGCTGCAACTGCTGCTGCAATCCACCACCACCATGTTTTGATACCGTCCTTGGCTGTTCCGCCTGCTGCAAGAGGTGTATCCTCATCCTCGATGTTCTGAAGATTATCTTCTTCCTCATTTACTCCAAGAGGAACCTGTGCATCCTGAATTGGTGTATTCTGTGCTGCCGGTGCCGCAGGAGCTGCTGGTGCAGGTGCTGCCGGAGCTACCGGTGTAGCTGCTGCAAGAGGTGTAGCAGCCGGTGTGATAGTTGTTGCAGGTGCAGGAGCATTATCTACTGCCGGTGCAGGAGTTGGAGCCGGTGTCGGTACCACATTTGCAGCTGACTGACTCTGACTCGTACTTGTGCTTGTGCTGATGCTCTCGCTTGTGCTGAGTGACTCGCTTACACTTGATGACTCACTTGCACTTGTTGAGGCACTTGTACTTGCCGATGTACTTGCGCTTGTTGAAGCACTTGTACTTGCTGAGGTGCTTGCACTTGTTGAGGCACTTGTACTTGCCGATGTACTTGCACTTGTTGAGGCACTTGTACTTGCTGAGGTACTTGCACTTGTTGAGGCACTGGTGCTTGCTGAGGTACTTGCACTAGTTGATGCGCTTGTGCTTGCTGAGGTACTTGCACTTGTCGATGCACTTGTGCTTGCCGATGTACTTGCACTTATTGAGGCACTTGTGCTCGCTGAGGTACTTGCACTTGTTGATGCACTTGTACTTGCCGATGTACTTGCGCTGGTTGATGCACTGGTGCTTGCTGAGGTACTTGCACTTATTGAGGCACTCGTACTAGCTGATGTACTTGCGCTGGTTGATGCACTGGTGCTTGCAGAGGTACTTGCACTAGTTGATGCGCTTGTGCTGGCTGAGGTACTTGCACTTGTCGATGCACTTGTGCTTGCCGATGTACTTGCACTTGTCGATGCACTTGTACTTGCCGATGTACTTGCGCTTGTTGAGGCACTTGTACTTGCACTTGTTGATGCGCTTGTACTTGCCGATGTACTTGCACTTGTTGAAGCACTTGTACTTGCTGATGTACTTGCGCTGGTTGAGGCACTTGTGCTAGCTGATGTACTTGCACTTGTTGAGGCACTTGTGCTGGCTGAGGTACTTGCGCTTGTCGATGCACTAGTGCTTGCCGATGTACTTGCGCTTGTTGAGGCACTTGTACTTGCCGATGTGCTTGCACTTGTTGAGGCACTCGTACTTGCTGATGTACTTGCGCTGGTTGAGGCACTCGTACTTGCACTTGTGCTTGCGCTGGTTGATGCGCTTGTGCTTGCTGAGGTGCTTGCACTTGTCGATGCGCTCGTACTTGCACTTGTGCTTGCGCTTGTCGATGCACTCGTACTTGCTGATGTACTTGCACTTGTTGATGCACTAGTACTTGCTGATGTGCTTGCGCTTATTGATGCACTCGTGCTGGCTGAGGTACTTGCACTTGTCGATGCGCTGGTACTAGCCGATGTACTTGCACTGGTTGAGGCACTTGTACTTGCCGATATACTTGCACTGGTTGATGCACTCGTGCTGGCTGAGGTGCTTGCACTTGTTGATGCACTTATTGAGGCACTGGTGCTGGCTGATGTACTTGCGCTGGTCGAAGCACTGGTACTAGCTGAGGTGCTTGCACTTGTCGATGCGCTAGTACTTGCTGAGGTACTTGCACTGGTTGAGGCACTAGTGCTTGCCGATGTACTTGCACTTGTTGATGCACTGGTGCTGGCTGAGGTGCTTGCGCTTGTTGATGCACTCGTACTTGCTGAGGTACTTGCACTTGTTGATGCACTTGTGCTTGCTGAGGTGCTTGCACTTGTCGATGCACTGGTGCTGGCTGAGGTGCTTGCACTTGTCGATGCACTCGTACTTGCTGAGATACTTGCGCTGGTTGATGCACTTGTACTTGCCGATGTACTTGCACTTGTTGACGCGCTAGTGCTTGCTTCAACACTCAAACTCTCTGATATTCTTACTGATTCACTCTTCTCATAGTTTGGATCTGCACTATCCAATAAATCAATGGAATCCCCATGCTTATATGCGTATTTATACGTATGTACTCCACCTGTACTACTACTTCTAAATTCTACCCATTCATTATCAGACACTTTTAATACAAACGCATTTCCGTCACATATATACAATTCACCTGTTTTATTATATCTAGTTTCATCCCACCAAGGTCCTTCTGTCCAATTAAATGTCACAGAATTAAAGTCATTAAAATATTCCCATTCATTCGTATTAGAATTTTGAATTCTATATTTACAACTCGACTTTTCCCATTTTCCAAATGAATGATTTTCCTTTGTTTGGATTAAATTGTACTTTGTTCCAAACAATGTATCCCCCTTATACTGCGAATAATTACTTTCCGTAATCTTAGTCACATGATGTACCTTATTTGATACACAACCATCTCTATATGTATCATTACTTGCAAGCTGCGGCATTCCACTCATTCGAGCATAAACAGCCGTATCCTGTTCTGCATCATCTGTGTATGTAGCCGCTACAACATTATCACCACTCTGTTGTTCTGCATCACTCTGCTTAGCACTTTCGCTGATGCTTGAGCTTTCACTGGTACTTTCACTTTCACTTTCACTTACACTCACGCTCTCACTCTCGCTAGTGCTCTCTGAAGCGCTTTCACTCATGCTCTGTGTTGTACTCTCGCTATACTCTGTACGTTCGCTCTCAGACAAAGAGCCTGCGTCAACTAATGAATTGGAATCTGCTGCCGATTCATTAATTGCAGCCATAACCATATCAGCCCCCTGGATAGAGCTGACTCCACCCATGGCAATTCCTGCTGCGGTTATACCTTTTAAAATACTGTCAACCTTCTTCTTATTCATATAGTCTCTCCTTATTCACATGAATCCGGATACTTGGATTATCTGTTTCCTAATCCTCTTTCATCCGGACATAACTATAGTTTTCCTCTTTTACACTATAAATATAAACTCCTAGGTGTATCTAAAATCGTATAAAAACATTTATATACCGCCAAATCATAGCCTTTCTCTACACAAAATCAAGGTATCCAGCAATAATTTTCTGGTATATATTCCATTTATGAACAAATTTTGCAGTTTTTTGACATTTGCGTAGTATTGACTCAATTTATCTTCCGATTCTGATACAGCTATCTGGTATACATCTTCAAAATCTGTCGCTGCTGCTCCTATTTCATTATCTGTCACATACTTTTCACAGCTCAACCCCTTTTTAACTATCACTGGGATTCCGGCAGCCATATAAAGTCCAAGCGCCTGTTCATCCGCATCCCAAATCAATCCAAAGCCTCCGTCTGACAACCTGAGTATAGATTCCATGGCACGGTACTCATCATATTGCACCACCTCTATATTCAAATTGTTCAATGGATATTCATTTTGACTCGTTTCCGCCATGATATATAGTTTTTTATTTTTATGCTCATTTGTGCAAATGTCTGTCATATAATCCGGTATATTCTGAATCAGATAAGGTTTTTCTTTTAATCCATTTGCGATATAGTAATCCCGCAGCGCAGCTGAGGCAAAAATAAACATATCAGCCCTGTTAAGCAGCGTGATTTCATCACTCAAAGAATACTCACTGTCATCTCTATCGGATGCTATTTCCTGTATAAACGCAACAATTTTTGTTCCATGATATCTTCTTAAATGCTCAAATAAAAATCCATCGTATCTGGGACTCTCACCGCTTGGATGCTGAAAAATCACTATATCCTCCGGACAAAGTGATGCGATTATGCCATCCATCCTAACATGAAGCTCATCATCACTATCATATGCATCAGGAAATTTAAATAAACTCATTTCTTTAAAGCCAAGTGTTTCACCAGCGTTTTTCACTGCATTTTGACGGAGACCAATCAATCCGCCTATGTTATAAGTTTTTGTAATATGTACGCTCATAATCTCTTCCCCATTATTCCACTGTAGCAACTATCTGTGATTCATACACCTGATCATGGTCAAATACTATATCCTGTCACTGTTGATTTGTCTGCTAAATCTATATATGATCTTGATATCTGTTTTCAACCGGTGTACAGGCATTTTCCAAAACCTCAATTATTGCATCCTGAAGTGTTTTTCTTGTATATGCGCCATCTAATATCAGCTTTTGAATATTCTTCACATTATGGTAAAGCTTTATATACTCTGCATCCGTAATACTCTGAACCAGTTTATCAGCTTCATCCAACGTATCGACTGCATATCCCAGACCGTTTCTTTCGACAAATTTCTCATGAACACAGCCTCTTTTTACTATAACTGGTATCCCTGCTGCCAGATTTGTACCGAGCTTGTACGGCTGATTCATCGAATAATATCTGTCAAAATATTCGTCATCACTCCAAACAAGCCCAAAGCCACCTTTGGAAAGCTCATGCATTAGCTTTTCCTGCTCAAAATACCCTCTCCAGCAAAAGCTGTCATCATTTTCTCTGTCCGGCTTATTTGCATCATATTGATAAATCGGAGTCTTGCCATGATACTCTGCCAGAAACGGAAAACGATTATAGTTTCCAGCAAAGTGAAAGCATCTCGTTACAGCATGATCAACAAAACAAATGTCTGATGGCATATCCCAGATAGTCTGATAGATAACAGGCTTCTCATCAAGCCCATTTTCTTTCAGATATCGATGCATCTTCTTTGATGGCAAAATAAGTAAATCCGCCTTATTGAGAGTTTTAATTTCCATATCAAGAATTGCCTGCTCAGAATCAAACATGAGCTTTTGTATATCCTGAACAAAAATTATCAGCTTTGTATCCCGGTACGACTTTATCTTGTTTACAAAGCTCTCATCATAATTCACCCCAATCCAGCTTGGATACTGAAAAATCACAATATCCCCATAATTAAGGGGCGCTATTATCCCATCAAGACGTTTGTCTATCTCCTTTGCATAGTCTGGTTTTAGAGGATAAAAAGATAAGCCCATTTCATGACAGCCAATACTCTGCGCCACCTTTAATACTCTTCTATGTGCCAGACTGGCAGTTCCTGCCATGTTGTTTAATGTAGTAATGTGTGTTTTCATTGATACTCCTGTCTACAAGCCTGTTGTTTCATTGATGTTTTCCAACATTTTTCTCTCATACTCAAGCCAATAATCCTTAGGATGTTTTACCTTCATGTTACTGCATTTCTCTATAAAATTAAGTTTGACGGATTGAGCTATGGTATATTTTTTATAAGCTGCATCCATTTTGATTCTATTACATGCTCCTTATATTCTTCAGCAATCATATAAGAATTTTCATGGAATTTCTTCAATCTGTCATCATCCTCAAATATTTTAACTATTGCTGCTGCAGTTCTTTCACAGAGCTTATCTTTATTTTGAAAATCTGTCTCAATATCAAAATCCACCAGATAGCCATTTTCATCCGGATGTATAAAAAGCCTGTTCCCATATCTTACATCCAGTCCAACCATGGCTAGTCCGTCTCCAACAGCCTCCATGAGTGAAAGTCCAAATGTTTCCCACAAAGAAAAGGATGCAAACAATTCATAGTGTGGATAAATCTTTTCAAGATTACACCGCCCTTTAAAGTGAATATAATCATCAGCACATGCATCTTTAACTATATTTTTTAAATATATAGTATACCCATCATCGCCACTTCCATATATATCCAGATTAATTGTCTGATTTATCTCATGAGCTTTTATCACACTCTTAATAAGAATATCAATACCTTTTCTCGGACTAAGTCTTGAAGCAGATATTATGCTGCCTCGCCTACGATTATTTTTACTTTTAAGCTTGCCTTCTGGTATGGCGCCCGGTGGAATAGCTGCAATATGCGGAACAAAACAATCATACTCTTTTAAAAATGCTTCCAGACTTCTTTTATGTTCATCCGTACCAACAACAAAATAATCTATTGCCTCTGAATATTTGAACCAATAATAATACTCATAGTTCATGTATAATGAGCTTTCATCCTCATATATTTTGTAAAAATGATCTGAATGTAATACAGCTATCAGCTTTGATTTGCCTTTATTTTCAAAAAGAGGCTGTATATAATCAAGATATCCCGCTCTATCCATTATACATATATCATTCTCACAAAGATTAAGTGTCTTTACAAATCTTTCTAGAAACTCTACATTGTCTATAACTTCACCATTTTTAAACAGATATTCAACATTATCTTTATAGATACATTGTTCATAAACCATCTGTCCTTGTTTGTTCCAAAAAATTCTCCTTCCTAGATTTAAGCCATCGTTCGAATCATTATCCCAATTATACAGCTCTGTATATGACAAACTGTCTGTATAATAATTTTCTAAATACTTTTTTCCGTTTTTAAAGAGACTTTCATTTATAACAAATCCATCTTCATCGCATAATATTTCAACTGATTTTTCACCGGAATTATATAGACGAATCACCTTTCCATCCTCATCTATATTGTCATACTCATAGTTTTCTTTTTCATTTTCTAAAAGAGCTTCTTTTTTCACAGACAAACTCATATCTAATCTTCCGGTCATAAAAAGATGTGCAGACATAATCTGACCACGTTTTATTTTTTGCGAACCATACAGTTCCATATCCCTAATTGTCGGCAGCTCTGTAAAAATAAATTTAGCGTTTACATTGTTTTTTGCAAACAATCTTGCTCTAAATCCCTGAGCAACATCGACTCCGGAAAATTCATATCCACTAAGTAATGTAAAATCAAATACTCTCATCTGTATCACCCATAACTACTTTTGCAGCTAATTGTTTTAATTGCTTCTTTTGCCTGTCTATATATTCATTGAATATCGTCTGACTAGTTATTATATTTTTTAGAGTTTCTTTCATCTTCACATAGTTGCTGCTTTCAAAAATATTTCCCATTGGATATAATTCTTTTGAATGCGCTGTATTGTCAAACGCTAGTATTATCATATTATTAACCATTGCCTCGTTTACTGCATTGTATAGCTCTCTGTAATGATTAATATCCAAATAAATATCGCATCTTTCAAACAGTTCTTTTCTCTTTTGTTCCGTAATACATGGATATAACTCAACATTATTATTTATATCCAGTCTCGTTAATTTATCTGACATAATGGTACTGGCAGCTATATGAAAAGTTATTTCCGGAAAGTCATTTATAAGCTGTTCAATATACTCAAGCTGATCCGATTCTGTAATAGTAAGTGCTTCCTTTTTTCCAAATTTTAATTCATTATTTTCAAAATATGAATATACTCTGTCGCATTTATAATTTGAATTTTCTTTATACCAATTGACCTGCTGCTCTTCACTGCACAGTATTCGAAACGCTGTGTTAGTCTGAGTTATTACTGTCAAATCTGAGTTTAATCTATTTTGTGGCAGGTATGATATTTTAAAATTACCATAATCCCAGGCAAATTTATTTAATATCTCATCACTTGTCAGCCATATATTTTCATCATAAATTTTATTATATTTAAGATAAGCTTCCAAATAATCAGCAAAGCCTCTATAGCTCTTCGGACTAATGCGGGTGCCAAACGTGGTATATGTCTTTGGACCTGTCTGTTCTAATACTTTAATGTCACCATTTCTATCATAGAATTCCCTGACTGTAACATTGCCGCCACTCACATTCTCCGAACAATACATATATCCGTATTTGTTGTAATAATCTATTCTATATACTGTATTATTCCTGTCAATCCACTCGACTCTGCTGACCATTCTTTTCTCTATCGGATTCTTAAAATAGATGTTTGCCTTTTTGGTTTTATTATCATATATAGCACCATTTAGACCATCTGCACGAACACTCCAATATTGAGGGATATCTATGAATGCATAATACCTGTCTTTTTCCTTAAGCACATCGTTTTTTTCAGATATGCCACAAAACAAATCTATGGCTTCTATTGTTTTGCATTCTTTAAATCCCATATTTTCTGCCAGCTCTATTATATTTTTCTCAAACTTACCTAATTCATCAGTAATAAAAATCATAGGGCAAACCCACCCTCTGTATAATGTAAAAACCTCTGTGTTATAAAATAATTCTCGCCATTTTCTAATCCGGCATTTGCAAGTATTTCTAATCCATTACTATCGTCCGCATCCGCTGAAACTATATAGACCGTATTATCATCACAGATAATCTCATTCTCCTTTAAATGCTCATGCCATTCACAGCTATCGAATTTTCTATTTAATAGCCTCATTGCATTCCTTATAGAGCTATTCTCTCCACCATAGAATACGAGTCGTATATTGTTTTGAGTAGCTTTTTTTAGCAGCTTCTCCAGCATAGCTGTTCTATCCACAATTCTGCCCATAGAATTACACAATAAGCCATCTTCCATCTGCTCTCCCCATGGGGTTCTCAGTATTGTGAAATAGTAGGCTCTGTCAATTTCATTATTTGTATGCAGCATCAACAGGGTTGCAGCATAATGATATATTTTTTTCTCTGCTTTCTCATTATTTTTTCTTGCCTCATCAATAAAATAATTCCATTTTTCATCTATCAATAAGGTTTTTCCGCTGAATATGGCATTTAAAGCATCCTGGTCAGGAAGCCATGTCCGTGGATTATCGTTCAGATAATCTATAACCTGTTGAAACAGGCTTCCATTTTTCCTGATATTGTCAAGATTCATGCAAAGAACACCCGCATTAAAATATCTGTCACGACTTGTCTGCCCTGCTGCTACAGCGTATGGAGTTCCCCAATTTCTTATTGTCGAACAATCCTGAGCAGCCGCCAGACAGTAATTATCTATATTTAGGTTCCATAATTCTTCAATATCTGTATTTACAAATAAATCAGAGTCCAAATATATTATTTTTTTTAAATCCGGCATAATATCGGGCAACATAATTCTGAACATTGTTCCAATTGCAAATCTATTCATTGAATCAGCAAACGTGCCAAAAACGTCCGAATTAAAATGATGAAATTCTATATCATTTCCACTATTATCAGCAATAAGACTCAGCTTATTTTTATTTATTTCGTTCAATGTGTCATCATGTAATATATGAAAAACTATTGGCGCTTTTGTGTTTTCAACAATGGATTGCATCGTTGTTCCAGCCCAGACACTGTAATTTCCATCCTTATCATGTATACCAAGACAGATATGCATTGCATTATCCAAAAAGTATGCATTATCCATTTTTTTCGCAGTTACTCTCAGCCTTGACATTCTTTTCAATACCACATCATCTGAAAAAAACTTCACATATGGATTATTAAATATATCCGGTTCACTCTTTAAAAACTCTTCTTTGCAAATATCCAGTTCCCTATTCATAAAGGTTTCTATTCTACTATATGGCTCAATATATTGGTGCCATAACAAAAATGTCTGGATTTCACAATAACACTGCTCAATTACATTTCCCAGTTCTGCTTTTCTACTTTGAATAGCCTGCCTTATATGATCCATAATAATCTTAGCATCCCGGATCTTTGCATTGCTAATTTCAGAACGTATAATGCCCTCTGTATTCTCAAAGTAATAGTATAATGTCGATTGCACCTTACAATATTTCTTTGCAAGTAACACACAAAGCATAGAAAAATGTGTATCCTCATAATATACATCTTCTATAAATCTTAGATTATGTTCTATTATAAATTTGGTTGAGTATAGCTTTGCCCATGCTGTTACATTAGTAAATCCGGTCAGACCTATAATGAGATTTTTCCTATTATCAACATTATCCAAATCAAGCCTTTGAATTTCAAAATCATTTACTTCTAATACATTTGGCTTATCTGCTTTAAAGCACGATACACCACACTGTGCCACATCATAATCGTCCTCTGTCATTCTATCATACAGCACCCTGAGCATATCCGGATGCACATAATCGTCCGCATCCACAAATGTGATATATTTGCCGGTGCAGATATCCATTCCCAGATTACGTGCACCGCCACACTTTCCTTTTTTCTGTATTTTAAGAGATATAACATTCTCCGGGTATTGTCTTTGTAAGGATTCTAATATAGACCATGTATTGTCTGTCGATAAATCATCTATGAGTATCACTTCGAGATTTTCAAAGCCATATGTCTGGCTGTAAATTGAATCGAAGCATCTCATAATATATTTTTGGACATTGTAGCATGGAATAATTACTGATATCTTGTCTTTACCATTCATAACATTTTCTCCATAATATATAAAATAATCAAATTAACTCTAACCTTAATTGTGTAACAGCACCTTGCATCTTTTCCAACCAATTTGTACTATTCCCTTTACAACTCACAAACTATACTGTTCACATGACATTTCTCTGCGGCTCTCGGATTTTTCTTTGCGAACTGGCGGTTGATTCTCTTTTTCACTATCTCGCAGTCCTCACGCTTGATTCCGATGAGCATGATAAGAAACTGCACCTTTCCATACGAGGTATATATGTCACTGTAGCGGATTGATTCACCAACGCACTTCTTAAGCTGCCTTGAATACTTGTTCATCTTTGTCTCGCTCTGTACCTGTCTGCCTTCCTCGTCCTCCAGAGTACAGAGCATGAGATATACAGGTACCCTTGTGCGCTTCATAATACGGATGGACGCCTGGTATATTCCTCTGAATACCGGATAGCTGCAGAAATATCCACCTCTTTCTGTTTCCTCCTGCTCGTTCATGCCCTCCTGGATGTTTTCCAGTATCTCATGTGCATGATTCATCTGATTACTGTATTTCTCAAGGATTTCCAAGAGTCTTGAAGATGGATAAATACCGCACTCCCTGAGATAATAGTCCACGACATCCGTGTATAGCTCTTCCGCCTCATCATAGCGCCTGGTCTCTACCATCGCCTCCATTATGAGCTCCTCCCACTCATTGAATGGGTCGACCTTTGCCGCATATACTCCGAGCTTCTCCAGTCCCTTGAATTGTTTTCTCTTTCGCAGTATATACGCAGCTTCATTTATGATTTTCTCAAACATAATGTGATAGCGTCTGGCCTCCTGTGCTATCCACGTCTCGCCTGTATATGCCGCCAAAAACTCTCCCTTATACAGATATAGTGCTTTTATGTACAGCTCAAGCATATTGTCTTCTATTTCCTTTATCCGCTCATCACACACTGTCTCTGCACTCTCCGGTTCATGTGGCATCTGCTTTTCCAGTGCACAGGCCTCGTTATAGAGCTTCTCAAACTCTGCTGCATCCTCTTCTATCTCTATATCCGGAGTCCAGTAATATATGCCTCCCTCCAAATATACGAGGTTCTTTCCCGGCAGTCCAAGCTGTGCGAGCTTTTGCTTTGTCTTGTATACAATAACTCTTAGTGCCGTGTGAGGTGCATCTATGTCACGCTCACCGATTACTATTTCCTCGAGCTTATCCTTTGCTATTCCGCAGTCAGAATAGTGTATCAAAGCCTGCATCATGCGGTTGAACTGGCTTTCCTTATGCATTTTTTCCGCCACAAATGGTGCTCCGTTATAGTCCATTCTGAAATTGCCAAACATCTGTACCTTGATTTTATGCGTCATAGGTGCCTCTCTTCCCGAGTTTTATAAACCTGCTTATTATAGAATTCATATTATCATTGACTCATATATTCAGCTAGTTTTTAACTAAACAAATTAATCTAATTATCATTATACATCAATTCCGCGCATGGCAATAACAACGACAATTTACACAAAAAGTGTCAAAACTCGTACTTGACAAATTGTAAGATATATGATAGCTATTCGAAGCCAGAAATAAAAAAAGATCCTGCAAGAAAATCTCACAGGATCCGGTTATTTCTGATATATTAAATCAGATATGTTAAATCAAATATTAAATTAGAAAATAGCATTTACAATTGTTGAACCAATGGCTGTTGCAAGGAATGCCAGTCCACACACGAGTGGAAGCTTATTGTCATCCTCTTCTATTGCCCTTACTCCAAAGAATATGCTTACATATCCTACTACTCCCGCAAATGTATGCAGCCAGCCGCTCACATTGCCAAAGAACTGGAATGGGATTATGTCGATGATTGCTGCCACAAGGATAATCGGAAGGTATACTGCATCATACAGACATGCTGCTGAAAGTGTCTGTGCAAATGTCACCTTTTTATCCTTCTGCACTGCGTTTAATACAACCAGAATAACTGCTGCCAGGATGAGTACTCTCACTGCCTCTCCTACGATTCCTGAGAAGATTCCCTCAAAGAAGCTCGCCGGGTAAAATGAGAATCCAAAGCCGCCTATGCTGCCAATTACACTTGATAACAGATATACTACAGACAGCACTACTTCTACTATGGCAAATAAGCCAATAAATATAAAGCCTGATGCCATATTTGCATTCTTTACAAAGTCTGCTGCAGCCTGTGCCGGCTTCTTAACAAGACCCTTGTAGAATGTGATGATAGATGCCACATTCTTGTCATTCTGCAGCTGCTGTCCTGCTGCACTCACCTGCTGTGTGAAGTTATCAAATGCCTGCGACTGTGCATTGCCCTGTGGCTGTCCGTTGAACTGTCCCTGTGCACTGCCCTGTGGCTGTCCGTTGAACTGTCCGTTGAACTGTCCCTGTGCGCTGCCCTGCGGCTGTCCGTTAAACTGTCCCTGCTGTGCTGCATTATCTGCCTGTGCATTGTTGTCCTGTGTCTGATTTGGTGCCTGTGGCTGTGCCTGCTGACGACATGTGCATACCTCATCATCAGCTAACTGCCTGCCACAATTTGTACAGTATTTCATAACTGAAACCTCCTTAAAATAATTAATTAACTGCTGATAATTATATTAGCATTTCGGATATTTAATAGCAATATTTATTTGATATTTATTTCATATTATATTATGATTATTTATAATCATTCACATTCTACAGAGGAATAAACATGCCACAAACACTTAATATAGCTGTATGCGAGGACGAAGCTGCAGAGACCTTGCTGCTTTGTGATATTCTCAGCCACAGCGATATCCAAAATACATACACTGTCTTTACGGATGCAGATTCTTTTCTTGCCTCATATGAGCACGGAAAGTATGACCTGCTGCTCATGGATATATATATGAAAGATTCCATGACCGGCATCGAGGCAGTCTCCATAATCCGCGAGACAGATGCCGATATCCCGGTTGCTTTCATCACAACAAGCACGGAGCATGCCCTGGAAAGCTACAGGCTGTCTGCCATCGGCTATATCGAAAAGCCGGTTTCTGCAGCTGAGCTAAGTAACATTCTTCACCTTGCCATGCTGAAGAAATCAGATGCCCCATCTCTTTATGTGAAGAGAAACAAGAGTATGGAGAAGCTTGCCCTTTCTGATATCATGTACATAGAGCAGAGAGCCAGGCAGATTTTCATACATTTAAAAGAAAATGAGGAAATCAGCTGCTATGAGAAGCTTTCAGATCTTTCAGATCAGCTGCCCGCTGAGCTGTTTTTTCTGCCGCACAAAAGCTACGCGGTAAACCTGTCGTATGTCACACGCATTGATACTTCACTCAAATGCTTCGTGATGGCCGATGACACAAATATCCCTATCAAGAGAGAGCTCTCCGGCAAAGCCAAAAAGGCTCTGGAGAGATACTACTTTGATCACACCAGAGGGCTTAAATAAGGCACTTTCCTATTGATTTGATATGAGCTAGACTGTCAAAAGTAATACACTGCAAGGAGCCCGGATTATGAAAAAAATTAGCGCTATACGAAATATTCCCTATCTGACAATTATACTGCTTACACTGATTTGCATACTGCTTCTTTCCTCAAAAAACATGATTATGAGCCAGGCGAGCTATCCTGAAGCCACTATCGTAAGCTCTGCATATGCCGTAGTTGAGGGCTCGGATTCAGATAAAGAAGAAATCACATTTCCACATACCTTTAAGCACCTTTCGCCGCGCACACATGTCACCGTCACCACACATATCAACCTGAACAAGGATAATCCAATCTACATAAAAACTGTCTATTCCCCTGCGAAGGTCTATCTGGACGATGAACTCATATATGAGTTTGGCAGGACCGAAAACTATCCATCCTATATGAAGGATCCCGCAACCGAGGGGTACCTGATAGGCACTGACGGTCATTCGGGTGATACAGAGCTTCGCATAGAGTATCTGTCTCCAGTTACCAGAAGCTCTCTTACGGTATATTCTCCTATCTACGGAGCATACAAATCCTTATTTTTCACTCTGTTAAAGCTGAATAAATGGTCATTCTTTATAGCACTGCTTGAGCTTGCCGCAGGTGTTTTGTTTATATTTATCTCACTAATGCTTTTATGCTACGATAAAGAGGTTTGCAAGATGATATTTCATTTTGGATTCTTCTCACTCATGGCCGGCATGTGGTCTATCGGCGAGTGCAACTACACAGGTGTCATAATCAAAAACCCTACACTGCTGTATCTGTGTGCTTTTATAGGGCTTTTCTCGCAGATGATTCCACTGCTGTATTTCTGCAGGCTTGCAGTTGGTTTTAAGAATGACAAGCCAATTATAGTTATCGCGAAGCTCCTCACCGTGCTTGACCTTGTCGCTTGTGTCTTACAGCTTAGCGGTACGGTTGCACTATCCCAGAGCATGTACGTGTTCCATGTCATTTTGCCTCTCATACTTTGCTTCCTGACTGCATACATCATCCTTGAGGCTGTTCGCAGCCAAAACAGCAGGGCAAAACGGCTGATGGTTCCGGTATTCATACTGGCACTTGCTTCATGTGCCGAGATAATCAATTATCATTTAAAATTTGTGGCCTCATTGTCATTGCTGTACCAGATTGGAACTCTGCTTTTCATTATAATCATGGGAATTGTAATGGGGCTTAATATAAGCGATATGCTCAGTATAAAACGTGAGAATGAAAGGCTCATATTTGATATGAATCTCCTTGAGCATTCCCTGTTGGAGCAGAAGAAATATAATTCGCTCATCACAACAAACGAACAGCTTTTTAAAAAGCAGCGCCACGATCTGCGTCACCAGCTGGTTGCAATAAAAGGCCTCGCAAACACTGAAAATAAACAGCTGAATGAATACCTGGATTCCCTGATCCACAGCATACCATCTGCGCCTGCAAGCTATTGCGAAAACAGGGTAGTCAATTCCATTCTGTCATACTATAGTGCCATATGCAGAAATGAAAATATCGCTCTTGAGACAAAGCTTATTGTTCCGGAAACCGATGATGCGGCCTTGGACAATGACCTGTGCCTGGTATTTGGAAATCTGATAGAAAACGCTATAGAAGCCTGCAGACGCATGGATACTTCTGATTCTTTGAACGAGAAATCATCGCACTTTATCCGACTGCATGCCCACGTACACTATAAGACACTTATTATTACTATGGACAACAGCTTTGACGGACATGTTACCATCCAAAACGGAAAATACCGTTCTTCTAAGAGGGACGACTATGGTATAGGTCTGTCATCTATCCGCTCTGTTGCCGGCAAATATGATGGTGACGTTGCATTTGAAGCAGCTGATGGTATATTTCAGTCATCAGTATACCTTCAAATATATAAATGACACACTAAAATCATTAATTTATATTAATGCTTCATACCTAAATTTCATTTTCAGAGCCCAACTAACTTATTGTATATAATGTATACATATGCTATAATAATAAAAGAATTTTGTGCATTATACACATATGGAGTTTTAATTTATGATAGAACACACGATATACAAGGAATTTATTGATAAAATTTCAGAATTATCAGACGGGATATATCCTATCATCACCGACCTGGATAATGACTTATCATACGTACCGGATAAGACAGCTGATTTTTTCGGCTTTGAAGCCGGCGAGCATACCTGCTTCTTTGAACAGCTGAGCTCTTGTGTCAACGACGTTGACCTGCCGGAATATAAGCAGGAAATCCGCTATCGCTTAAATGGTGAAAAACCGGATGATATATTTTATGTCCGCATGGGAAAGCATACCAAAGAATATATGATGGGATTTTATTCTGATATTTTTACCGGTGATGACGGACACCGCTACCATGTCCTCGTGCTCAGAAACGAAAATACCCTTCCGGATATCGACCCATATACATATCTTTATGGTCAGTCAAAGTTTGAAAGAGACATCAACGGCTATATCATGGAAAACAGGTCTGTAACCATAATCGAGGTGGAGATAGGTCATATAGATGAGTTCAATATACTGTATGGTTCCAATTTCAACACTGCAATCCAGCGTGAGCTTGCGCTCAAGTTCATCTACATGATGGATGGCAGCACCGCTACCTACTATATGAATAATTGCAAGTTTGTATTTGTGGTAAAGGAAGCAGACCGTGCCTTGGCCGAGGCCTTCTATCAGAAAATTGCCGATACAATAAAGTCCATGTATTTCTTTAAATGCTTTAAATTTGAGTTTGATATATATGCTGCGTGTCTGATTCTCAAGGATTATGATGGTGATACCTCAACTGTCATCAGCAAGGTGGAGTACACTCTAGACCGCGCGAAGGAGCTTCACAGCCCTGATTTGTTATTTTTCAATGATATGGTCAGGTTCAATGGCAGCTCGCATATAGATATCATGAAAATCATTCATCAGTCGGTTATCAATAGCTGTGATGGCTTTTTTGTAGAGTTTCAGCCCATTGTAAAGGCTTGCAATGGTGAAATAATGGGTGCTGAGGCTCTGGTGCGCTGGAAAAAGGAGCCTTTTGGCACGGTGCCACCCGGACTGTTTATCGACTGGCTTGAGGATACCCCTGCTATGTATGAGCTCGGAAATTATATCATGAGAACTGCAATAAGCGCAGCCAGTGAATTTGCAAAGATAAAACCGGGCTTTTTCATCAATGTAAATGCATCCTCAGAGCAGCTTGAAAAGGAATGTTTTGTGGAAGATACTCTGGCAATTCTTAAAGAGTATGATTTTCCACCTTCACAGCTATGGATAGAGATTACAGAGCGATGCAGAGATCTGCCTATATCTATGATAAAGAAAACTGTCACTGCATTCAGGGAAGCCGGAATCCACATCACTATGGATGACTATGGCACAGGAAGCTCTTCATCTCAGATGATGCTTGAGCTTCCTGTAGAGGGTGTCAAGATAGATATGTTCTTTGTTAAAGACATTCTCGAGGAGAAAAAGAAGCAGGCACTTGTAATCGGAATGATTAATTTTGCCAATGCCGCAGACTTAAAGATATGTATTGAAGGCATAGAAAATGATAACCTTGAGAGCTATCTCAGGCAGTTCGACGTCACCTGGTTTCAGGGCTATCACTACTCTAGGTCTATCTGTCAGGATGAGCTTATGAAGCTTCTTATAAAGCCATAGCCCTGGATATTACTCAAGATTTTCCTTAAATACTGTCAGTGCGCCATTTTTCTTTAAAATCAGCATAACAATTGCTGCCACTATGCTTCCGGCCACTGTAGAGATAAGGAATGGCACTATGTATATAAACATGCCTTCCGGCTGAATAAGCATCACGTATTTTGCAAGAGGATACGCTGCCAGGCCTCCGAGTATGCCTGTGCCAAGCGCCTCTGCAATACATGTCGGTATGATTTTTTGCTGAATCTGTACATCAGTCCACAGCACAGAGCGCCTACCATGCTTCCCGGGAATGCCATGAGGCTTCCAAGTCCTGTCAGGTTTCTGATGATACTCGCACAAAATGCCACACCGACACCCCATGCAGGTCCTAAAAATACTGCTGCGCATATATTTACCATGTGCTGTACAGGTGCACATTTGCTGCCGGCAACAGGGAAGCTTATTAAGCTTCCTGCTACGGCAACTGCCACAAGCACTCCTGCCATGGCAATCTTTCTGATTGAAAGAGTTCTTTTTTTAGTGTTCTTTTTACTTTCCATTATTACCTCACCTTAAAGTATATCGCATATTTCTGTACTAAAAAGTTACAATATATCAATATACTCTCCTGCAAGTGCCTTGTTCATGCTTCGCACTGCACAGAACTTACCGCACATACTGCATGCCTCGCTGTGGTCATCCTCCGGAAGACGGTCATCCCTGATAGCCTTAGCTGTCTCAGGATCAAGCGCACATGCAAACTGTGCATCCCAGTCGAGCACACGTCTGGCATCTGCCATCTTATCATCTATATCTCTGGCTCCCGGTATTCCCTTTGCAATATCAGCTGCATGAGCCGCAATCTTTGACGCAATAATTCCCTGCTTTGTATCCTCCACATTTGGAAGAGCAAGATGCTCCGCAGGTGTCACGTAGCAAAGGAAAGCTGCGCCGTTCATTGCTGCCACTGCTCCACCGATTGCTGCTGTGATGTGGTCATAGCCCGGTGCGATATCTGTTACGAGAGGTCCAAGTACATAGAATGGTGCTCCCATACAGATTGACTGCTGTACCTTCATGTTTGCTGCTACCTGATCAAGCGGCACATGTCCCGGTCCCTCTACCATGACCTGTACGTTGTGATCCCATGCACGCTTTGTGAGCTCTCCAAGTCTTACAAGCTCCTCTATCTGGCATACATCTGTTGCATCTGCTAAGCAGCCCGGTCTGCAGGCATCTCCAAGCGAGATTGTCACATCGTGCTCCTCACAGATTTCAAGTATCTCATCATAGTGCTCGTAGAAAGGATTTTCCTCTCCTGTCATGCACATCCATGCAAATACAAGGCTGCCTCCACGGCTTACGATATTCATCTTACGCTTGTGCTTTTTAATCTGGTCTATCGTTTTTCTTGTGATTCCACAGTGAAGTGTGACAAAGTCCACTCCATCCTCTGCATGGAGTCTGACTACATCGACAAAATCCTGTGCTGTAAGTGTTGCAAGATCACGCTGATAGTGGATAACACTGTCATAAACAGGCACTGTTCCTATCATTGCAGGACATTCGCTTGTAAGCTTCTGTCTGAATGGCTGTGTGTTGCCATGGCTTGAAAGATCCATGATAGCCTCTGCTCCAAGCTTTACAGCGCTCATGACCTTCTGCATCTCCACATCATAGTCCTTGCAGTCTCTTGACACACCGAGGTTTACATTGATTTTTGTGCGAAGCATGCTTCCAACGCCCTCTGCATCAAGTGACTTGTGATGCTTGTTAGCAGGAATAGCTACCTTTCCGCTTGCAACAAGCTCCATCAGCTTGTCTACATCCATCTTCTCTTTCTTTGCTACCTTTTCAATTTCAGGTGTTACGATGCCCTTTCTTGCGGCATCCATCTGTGTTGTGTAATTACTCATTGTACTCTCCTGTTCTTTATTTTATTACTGTTAATTAGTAGTTATTACTATTCTTATTATTACTGCTATTAATTATTTAACATGTGCTTATTTCATTGTATGAACAACGCTCCATGATTCATAGGACCGCTGCCGTGTCCCAGGTCAAGCATGGCTTTTAAACATGCTGTGACATATCTCTTGCCGTTATCCACAGCCTGCTCGAGCGACTGACCCTTTGCCAGACCGCTGGCTATCGCTGATGAAAGCGTGCAGCCTGTGCCGTGTGAGTTGGGATTGTCAACTCTTTTTGTCTCAAATGTAATGACTCGCTTACCATCCCATAAATAGTCGCACACACATGCTGTGTCCGTAAAATGGCCTCCCTTGCTCAAAACCGGACAGCCGTATTTATCATAAACAGCCTTTGATGCCTCTATGATGTCATCTGTGCTTTCAATCTGTCTGCCTGATATCACCTCAAGCTCAGGGATATTTGGCGTGATGATGTCAGCCAGTGGAAAAAGCTTCTCCATCAGAGTGTTTGCGGCATTTTCTTCAAGCAGCCTGCTTCCGCTTGTAGCGACCATCACCGGGTCCAGAACTATGTTTTTTGCCTTATATTTTACAAGACCTGCGGCAATCGCCTCAATTGTATCTACCGATGATGTCATACCGATTTTCACCGCATCCGGAAAAATATCCGTAAAAACAGCCTTCATCTGTGCCTCAATAAAATCCGCCGGTACATTCATCACCGCATCAACTCCCATGGTGTTTTGTGCCGTGAGTGCTGTGATGACACTCTCGCCAAACACACCGTTTGCAAGCATGGTCTTTAAATCGGCCTGCACGCCTGCGCCACCGCTTGAATCGCTTCCCGCAATTGTAAGTGCTGTATGCATATTTACGCTCCTTTCTACTGAATGTTGTGATTTCTCATAACTGTTCAGTATTTTCAAAATATTGTTTAATTACTGTAGTTATAGCAGTATGTCATACTCTGATTACAGAATTTTGTCGCATATTTCTGCGAGTTCCTTGGCTGCAGCCTTTATATCTGCGCTTGCAAATATCGCTCCTACCACTGCGATTCCTGCAATCCCTGTGCCCTTTAGCGTGACCGCATTGTCTGCATTTATGCCTCCGATTGCAACAACCGGTATATCGACAGCCGCCGTGATTTCACGCAGAAGCTCCTTTGTCATAGGCTTTGCATTGAGCTTTGTGGTAGAGCCAAACACGGCTCCGCTTCCCAGATAGTCCGCGCCATCAGCTTCTGCCCTCTTTGCCTGTTCCACGGTCTTTGCCGTGACTCCTATTATCTTGTCAGTTCCAAGAAGCTTCCTGGCCTCCGCCGGATTCATATCATCCTGTCCCAGATGTACTCCGTCGGCAGCTATATCAATTGCAAACTGCACGTTATCGTTGATGATGAGCGGCACCTTGTGCTCATGACAGATTCTCTTTATCTCAAGAGCCTCATTATACTCATCCTTAAGCCCTGCATCAGAATCCGTACTCAGAATATCCTTGTCACGGATCTGAATCATAGTGGCACCGCCCTCTATTGCAAGCTTCACATGCTCAGAAAGCCTAGCTCCGTGCAGCCACTGCCTGTCTGTTATAGCGTAGAGCTTTAAATCAGTTTCGTTCATATATACCTTTCACCTCTTACCCTGCTGTTTTCCAAATATAAGACTCATGACCTGCATACCAATTGTCTGTCATACAGCGATATTCACATCAGTTCATAATCACCATCGCATATATGATATACTGCATCAATCAGCCTGTCCCGGTATGCAGCATTTCCGGGCTTAATGAAATGACAGCTGTTTGTCTCTCTGCCGTGCTCTGCCATATCAGAGGCAGCAAGCCCGCCTGCACTCTTCATGCAGCTAAGTGCTGCTGTGACTGCACCGTATTTATCATCGCAATCAGCCGCAACAAATGCACAAATGAGCCCTGAAAGCATACATCCGGTGCCTGTCACCCTCTTCATCATAGGATGGCCGCCTGTGATGCTTCCTACCCTGTAATTATGCGTGTATCCGTCAGCATCCAACGCAACAGCATTCACTACACAATTATCCATCACACCGGTACCCGTCGCATCAGTACTCATCAGACTGCTTTCATTATTGTCATAGCAATCAGCTTCATCACATAATTCTGCCACATAATCGGTCTCACCTGTAATCACACAGATGCAGCCATATCGCAGGGCCGCCCTGCACGCAAGCGCCTTTGCATCAGACTCAGCTGCCGTATCGGTCACTTCCACGCCACCATCGCACCTGCCATGCTCCATAACAGCCTTGACCTCAGACAAATTGCCCTTAATCACATCCACATGCACCTCGTCAAGCAGGCTCATCACAAAATCCATCCTGAAGCGGCTCACGCCCACACCAACCAGATCAAGCACAATAGGAATGTTCTTTTTCGCTGCCATCCTCGCAGCAATGCGCATCGCCTCAAAGCGCTCCTCAGAGGGAGTGCCTATATTCAGGTTCAGCCCATCGCAGATACCCGTGACCTCATCCATCTCCTGCGGTGCCATAGCCATAATAGGCCTAGCCCCACATGCCAGCTCAATATTGGCCACATCATTGATAGTAACCATATTTGTGATGTTGTGAATCAAAGGACTGCGTGACTTAAGTTTTTCTATAAAATCATTCATCAGTATCTCTTTACAGCTATTCATAATCACCCACACATTCAAAAAGCGGATATACCGCCAATGAGTATATCCGCCTAAAAATCGTGCGATATTATCCTACGTTGGCATTATCCAAATCAGGTTATGGGTCAAGACACTACCAGTCTACTCTCAGCCGGCTAAATGCCAGCTCCCCTGTTGTGTTTTATAATATTTAATATAATACGCACTCCCCAATAAATCAAGCAAAATCCGCAAGTGTACTCATATTCGTACATCAAGCGCTGCTGGTCACACTGTTAGGTGTGAACAGTAACCATCAAACACAATCCCGGTAACACCGAGCCCCGAGGTGTTACCGTAGCACTCATTATCCCGCCACAACGTAAGGGCGTAAGCCCCGGGCACCGGGGTGCACACGCACTCTCCCGAGGCGCGAATAGCGAAGTGGCTTAGATACTGTAGAAATTATGCCCATGAAACGCAGAAACACCCCTGCATGGACGCAGGGGTGAGGAGAAAACGCGCCGGAATTACTGCTGGATATCTTTTGCAGAGCTTAAGGTTACTTCAACCTTGCTCTCTTCGTACTGTCTGCCACTCT
>OHVW01000089.1_pt1 | contig 46615 bp, 53 predicted proteins | sample 1579601 | NCBI WGS metagenome assembly OHVW01 (sample SAMEA3882549, study PRJEB24775) | human gut metagenome | biome: human-associated habitat; feature: intestine environment; material: feces | place: Netherlands | collected 2009/2010 | reverse complement strand
GATCCACGATCCGATTCCTCCTACAAAACCTTTGCCGAAATTATATCCAGGATCATGACCGCTCACACTGCCAGCTCCAGATTTCGCATTGTTTCCAAGAGATTTTCCTCCCGAATTCGCCTGCCTCGTTTTACTACTTACACCAGAACTATACTGTGTTCCGAATTTTCCTCCTGTACCGTTCGGATTTACACTTCCTGCTCCTTTGTTGGCCGCATCCGCATTGCCTTTTCCCGCGGATCTTGCTTTTCCAACCAATCCGCCGATTCCAGATGCGAACTTGGTACCAAATCCTTGTCCTGTCGTTATCGGGCTTACACTTCCGGCTCCTTTGTTGGCCGCGTCTGCATTAGCTTTTCCTGCAGATGCCGAATCTTTGGTTTTGGATGATACTCCTATTCCAAAATACGACATCACTTTGTTTCCAAGGTTTTCCAATTGTTTCCCAACATCACCTGATGTAAACACATTCAGGAATGCTGATACAAATTCTCCTGCTTTGGTTAATACGTTCTCTTTTCCGGCTTCAACACCGTTTGCCGCACCATCCATCGCAAGCTTGAAGATTTCTTCTGTCTTCTTAGATGGAGAATGTTCATCTAGGGCTGATCTAAGAGATTCCAGAAACTCATCTACACCTTCTTTTGCCGGATCTTTCAGCTCATCAAAGCCTTCCAGCCCCTCCAATGCGCCGTATACCGCATTAGCGAATTTCTTCTTTGTCTTCTTATCTAAGCCATCGAATTGATCTAATATGCCATCTACGGCACCTTTCGCTTCTGATGACAGCTGACCTTTCATGTCTCCGGCTATCAATGCTGCGATTGCGGCCGGTGGAACTTTTTTCAGTTCATCTGCAGATTTTGGTGCAGCCTTGGCAAATTCTTCCAGAGCTGCTTTTGTGGCTTCAGATGCCTGTTTCTGCATCTCTTCTGTGAATCCCTGTGTTTTATTCTTCACTTCCTGCCGGATCAGATCTTCCGTCTTAGATACTTCAACTACCTGCTTCTGGAGCTCCTCGCTTGTAGCATTATTTGCAGTTTTTACTCCTGCAGTAATTTTATTAACTGCCGCTTCGATTGCATCTGCATTTCCACTCGCTGCCGCTTCCGCCAGCTGAGTATACTGCTCAATGTCACTCGCATATTGCGCCAGTGTATCAGAGCTCTCCTTATATGCGTCTTTATTAGCTTTCAGTGCCTTATTGGCATTATCTACATCTTCTTTTTGTTTCTGTATCTTTGCATCCAACGTTGCTACAAGAGCCTTATTTCCTTGCACAACGGCATCGCTTTTTTCTTTCTGCAGTTCTTCCAGTTTGGCGCTTTCTTTTTTTACAGTATTCTCTGCCTTTTTCTTAGCTGTATATGCTTCACTAGCCTCTTGAGCCGCCTGCATCTGGTTGTTTACAGCTTCTTTATATTTCGCTTCCTGAGAAGTAAGAACAGCCTCTATCTTCTTCTGCTGAATCGTCTTCTGGATCTCTTCCTGCAGTTTTTGATAGTTTTGAATCTGTCCATTAGTAAGATTGATCTCTATTCCAAGCGCCGACGATAACTGAGACGTGATGAATGCCGCTCTGTCTGCTTCTCCATCTTTAACTTTTCCATTGGAATCAACTATCGTACTCAATTCATTGCTCAGTGACTGTAGACTATTTAACTCGATCAAATCTGCTGCCGCTTGTTTGTCCTGGGTGGCCACCAGATCTTCGTAAGACTGTTTTCTGTCCTGTGCAACTTTCAGATTCGTCTCTGCCTCTTTTGCAGAATCTTTTAATGCTCTGGAATGTGCTTTTTCTGCTTCCGTCTGCTCAGACAATTTATTTCTCATTGCAGTGCTCACTGCAATCATTGCAGTTGTTGCCACAACAGCTAAACCAATCGGATTCGCCTCTATTGCTTTTGTCAATCCTTCTTGTGCTGCTTTCAAAATATTTGTAGAAGCTGCCGCTAAACTTACTTTTCTCTGGAATAATCCAAGTACCGACTGTCCTGCTGTCAGCGTAACATTATATTGCCTTCCGGTATATTTTGCCGCTTCCATCTGTTCTGCATAACGACCGATAGCAGTCTGTGCAGTTTTCCACCATGAGGAGCTATTTTTCACAGCTTTCCCCAGTGTTGTAGTGGAATCCCCTAACTGTTTGGTGATTTTTAATTCTTTGTACGCAGCCACCAATCCTGTGACAATCGGTATTGCAGTTTTTGTATTTTTCGCAAGGAATTTCATTCCTTCCGCTACTTCCGGAAGTACATTCTTTGCAAGTTCCCCTCCGGTATTGACGATATCTCGAATCGGCTCAACAATGCCTTCTGCTGCCGGTCCGAACTTATCCACCTCGTCACAGGTGTCATTGAATATTTTTCCTGCTTCTTCAACTACTCCATTCAGTCCACCAGTCGTAAATGCCTCTGATAACCGGTTTATATCTTCCGTACCAGCGTCTACTGCACTCTTAAGTGGCTTTTCCATCTTTTCGTATACGTTGATGCCAAAGCCTTCTAACGCAGATCCTGCGATTGTGATACTTCCTTTCAGGTTGTCATTCATGGTGTTGGCCATCTTTTCAGATGCACCATCTGCGTTTTTGATTGAAGATGCCAGCTTTTTGAAATCTGTATCCGAAGCATTCACGATCGACAACAGTCCAGACATTGCCTCTTGTCCGCCAAGTGCGGCTGCAGCTGCAGCTTTTTCATCTTTTGGAAGTCCTCGAAGGGAATCTCTCATATTTTCCATTACTTCCATCAGTGACTTCATGGATCCATCCGAGTTTTTCATGGAAATATCATACTTTTCCATTGCCGCAGCTGCTTCTTTTGGCGGCTTGGCCAGTCTTGTCAAGATACTTCTAAGGGCTGTACCAGCCTGTGTGCTCTTGATACCAGAGTTGGCCATTAGTCCGATTGCCTGAGACAAATCTTCGATGTTATAGCCCAGTGCTCCCGCTACTGGTGCTACATACTTAAATGTCTCACCCATCATCCCAACATTTGTGTTGGAATTAGATGATGCCGCTGCCAGAACATCCGCAAAGTGTCCGGAATCAGATGCCTGTAATCCCATCGCCGTAAGGGCGTCTGTTACGATATCTGAGGTTGTAGCAAGATCTTCTCCTGATGCCGCTGCAAGGTTCATGATGCCTTCGATGCCGTTCAGCATATCTTCGGTCTTCCAACCGGCCATTGCCATATCGGCATGTTATCGTAAGGCTTTTTATCCTTACTTCTACACCATTACAGTGCAAGCCCAGCGTACCTTTTTACCGCCTCCTTCTGCAGGACGCCCTACCCGATAGCGAGGCCTCTTGGGCAGATTATATTCTGTATCATCGCAGATACAGGTTCACCACCTACGCGTTGCCGTTGACTACAACGTTACTTGTAACCTTAACTGTCTGGTTACGGTTACAAACCGCCTCCCAGCTTCATTCCTCACTTATATTCCGCAACTACTTGATAGGTTCATTACGGACGTCATCAGCTGTAACTATGTATTTATCGCGTTACAGCCGCTTCTCTAACTAAATGCTTCAGCCGATTGTGCGGCGCTAAATTTGGTTTTGGCGCCCATTTCTTTCGCCTTGTCTGTCAATTTCTGAAGGTCGTCTCCTGTTGCTCCGGATATTGCAGAAACCTTACTCATGGCAGCTTCAAAGTCCGTTCCGACCTTGATGGAATACCCTGCCATAGCAGTCATTGCAGTGGATCCGGTTACAATTGCCGTCTTAACTCCAGCCATTGCAGTTTTGGCATAGGATGAAAATCTTGACATGGCTTTCTCTGTCTTTTGGGAGTCCAGCTCCGTGCTGATCTTAATCGATCCGTCCGCTGCCATGTCATTTCACCGTCCTTTCTTGATTTCTCTTTTTTACATACTCCTTCCATTGTTGGTTGCGCTCTTCCAGTGTCAGTTTCTTTCCTGTATCCAGCTTGTACGCTTTTTTCATCTCATTCACAAAGGCACGCCTGTCTTTGGACATTCCGGATGTGCTTACTGTTCTGTAGTACATGATCTTCGCCATCTTCGTCTCTTCTCCAAGAGACTCGAACAGCGCCAAAAACTTCCACCAATGCAATTTCTCTTGAGACAGCAGATCTATCCCATACTGTTCTTTAAAGGCCGCATATATATAAGGTGCGTCCTGTAAAAAAGAAAACGCCGGTCCTCTGTTGGACCGACGTTTGTATCGTTCTTTCTTCTCTTCTTTCTTTTCTGCTTTTCCTCCACGGTAGAACCACAGCATCTTTTCTACTGCTTCTTCCAGATTGTTTGGGTATTCCGGGTAATATAGGGTTAATAACTTTTCAAGTTTCACAATATCCGGTGCTTCGCTTTCCATGATCTCGTCAAACTTCATTCCTATCCTGAAATCCCAGTTAATCTGGTACTTTCCGTCATCGATTACAACCTCTTTTGGAAGTCCGTCTGTTATGATGTTTGGTTTCACTTTTCTCCCGCTTTCATTTTTGCGATTTCTTTGTTCATGTATGGAACAACCTGATTCTTGTACATTGTGGTTAATTCAAAGTATGCCTGAAGGCAGGTAAGGAGATCTGTCTCCTCGCCTAATACCTTCTTGGCACTGCCTTTTCCGAAGATATTGTCAATCATCTCAATTACTGCTTCGCACTGATTAACAATTACCTCTTCGTCTGTTTTTCCTTCTGTATCATTCGCTTTCTCTGTAACCTTATCGATTTCCGTCTGATACTTCTTCACTACTTTCGGATTCAGGAGATCCGCACTCAATTTCTGGTTCAGTATTGTTACTGCTATTTTCTTCAACGTCCTGTTCCTCCTCTATCGGTTCGCCGTTTTCCTCAGCTTGCGTTCAAGCAGCCACATATGTATATTCTGCAGGTGTTGCTCCCATTTTCTTAAATTCGACGTCGATAGAAGAAGATTCTCCTGCGTTTCCTGATCCGTCGCTGTTGACAATAATGGAACACTGTCCTTTTTCTCCTTTTCCTGTCAGGACATTAAAATACAGATAGTTTGTTACTACACTGTTTCCTGTTCCATATTTTGTTTTGTGGGATAAGCAATAATCCTGTGCTTCATCGCCGACGTATCTGTCACCGGTTACAGAGAAAGCTCTCTGCGTACCTGTCTTCATGGTGTTCTGACCGGCACGGATATAGGTCTTGTCCTGCGTGATTGGATTTAACTGCGCGTCCAAACCAGCAATTCCCATTTCTACTACTACGTAATCGCCTTCTTTTGTTGCAGTCGAACCATTCGGCGCAGTGTCGATTGCAAATACGTAATCATCATTGGTTACCCAGCCTTCATAGCTTTCACTTGGTGTATAGTCTTTCATTAATTCACTTAATTTCATCTTCGTCTCTCCTTCTCAAAATATAAAACCCTGCATGGTATCTGGTATTGAGCTACTTTATTCTCCCAGTCTACCGTTGCAAGGTTTGGCATGTTCTGTAAGTTTTCAATTTTCTTTACCTGACATCCTTCGAAATCCGGATAGTTTTTTATGGCGTTCTGCTCCTCAATCCATTCCATGAACTTCTGACCGAGGTTCATGGCCTGCATGTTGATATCATCCGTTTCTTCCGAGTAATACCATGTCAGAAGTATGGTAAAGCCATATTCTTTATCTGCAGCACGGACATACTTTTTTACAATCTTTCCGGCATAATTTGTCAGGAAGGATACCGATGTAGCTTTTCCATCAGCAAAATTAAATGTCAGTATGGAATCACACAGTTCTTTTATTTTGTCCTGTACATACGAAACCATAACCTCATGTTTTGTCATAACTTATGTCCTTTCACATATGCCTGTATTGCTCTAGTATAGTCATCTATTCTCGTAGCTTTCATTTTCTTTTCCCATTCAGCAGTGGCAAGGGGGTGTCTGGCGGTGCTGTATTTCAAATGTCTGCCGGTTACTACCTTGCTTTCACCATGTCTGGCATACGGACTTCCGGTTATTCTAGATACCATCACCAGTCCTTCGTGTTGGAAGTTGGCGTACGGGCTTGCATAATGCACAATCCCGACATTCCCTTCTACGTAAGTCCTGGCATTGGCCGCCAGTACCAGATTCTTTGCCGGCACAAACGGTTCCATCAGGCGCTTGGCTTCGGTCGCCATGAAGAGGAGCGTCTTCTTTCCTCCAGTTGCTTCTTGTACAATGCTCGGGATTGGTTTATTCCAGTGGAATTCTACGTTCGACATTTAACCACCTACTCTGTAATGTTTTCCTCTCAGGTGCGATGTATTATCTGAGAAAGCGGTAATCTGAAATGCCTCCGGTTTCTGTCTTGCCAGTAGCTCTGAGGCTGTATTTGGCATTTTCCCAGTTATTTCTTCCATGCATGCATCTTTTACCACTATATCTCCCGGATTCAGGGTGAAGCTGTTACCAGCACCTTTGGTTTTAGCAAATTCTCGGTAGGGAAGATAATTCGGTGATTCTGGTATCCTAGCAACGTATGTACCTGCCATTTTTGCTGTCTTTCCATCATCGATCTTTGTCTGGGACAGCTTATAGAAACAGTTTTCAAGAACTGTCCGCTTCCAGATATCCTTTCCATCTTCCGTATCCGCTCCTTTGATCCGGTTGTACACCGTAATCGTCTGGTTGTAATTCGGAGTCATTAATCCACCCCCAGATACATCAAGCCTGTGTTTCCTAAGTGTTTCTCTATAATCTCCCTGATCTTCTTACGTTTTCCTTCTTCCGTATAGACAGAACGAGACAGGTCATATGTACCTGTCTCTCCGTCGTTTCCATAGGACGCAAGTGGCCCCGGTGCGTCCGATCCGCCGTACTGTTCTGCCTTGTAAATCAGTTCTGCGACGTCGCACACGCAATCTTTTACTTCTTTCGGTGTTTCCATTCTTTTTGCACGATCGAATGTTACTCGGTCAATTTCCTTTTCCGCCTGTTTTTCATAATATCGGAAGGTTGATTCCGGTATATCCGGCTGCCTTCCAAGAAGATAAGACTCTACGTAATATTCATAATCTGCATACTCCATAACGTTTCTCCTATGAAAAATCTACCAGAAGGCTCTCATCCAGTTCCTTGATTCCGTAGATAATATCAAATGAAATTGTATCTTTCTTAGTTTTCATGTCGTAGCCAAAGACTACTCTTACGGCTAGCCCGTTTGCTGAAGCAATATGAGCTTTTGATGCTCCCATTGGAAGTTCCAGCTGTCTTGTTACCAGCGAGAGTCCGTTTCTATGGAATCCTAACGCATGTGCCTTGCTGATTACTTTTGCTGCGACTTCTGTTACATCTGTCGGAAGGTTCTGATCCACCTTAATTGTTCCTGCTCCTCCAACCAACGTGACATCTTCCTGTACTGTATAGACATACCCGTTCACAATCAGCTGATCTCCTTCGGCAATCTTTCCTGTTGCCGGTTCTCCCGCTGATACTGTGAACTCAGTTGTATCTTTAGTGCCGGTTACCTTGTACCCCGTCACTGTTCCCGGTTTTTCGGCTGCGGAATGAGGGCAGTTCTCTGATGAAAACGTGTCACAAGTATACACCCTTCCTACTTCTGCGTCTCTAAGCGCCTGTGAGTCCCCTGCATAGCACTGTTTCGCAAAATTATCCAATGTGTTGTATTTATATTTGATTTCCGCCGGAAGAATCAATCTTCTGTTCTGAATTGGTGCTTTTGACATATCCAGAGCCTTTCCAACTCCCGCAATGTCTGTCAGTGCTGGTTTTGCAGATACCGTTGCTGTCTTCGCAGCCTTTTCAATACCTACTGCCAACAGATCCCGATCTACAGCCTGCGCAATAGCCGAAATAGCCGGTGTTACTACCTGCTCAGAGAAATCTTTGATGTCCAGTGTTAACTCTTTTGACGACACATTAACCGTTACATCTCTGAAACGATCCATCTTCACCGTGGTTGATCCTTCTGTAATATCCTGTCCATGTGTTTCTCCTACAAAGTTTTTTGCCACGAATTTCGCAGGCTTTCTGATTGTGATCGTATCACCCACTCTGACAAATTCTTTCGAATAATCTCTATGGACAAGCCCTGCCATAGTTAACTGGCTTTCCAGCACCATCAGGGCCTCCTGTGCAATGATTTTAGGTGTTAAAATTGTATTTGGCATATTTCTTTATCTCCTTCCTATTTTCCCTGTCTGTAATCTTTGTATTCTTCATACGTCATGTCTTCTAAATTCTTTGAAACTCCCGGAACTTTTCCGCCAGTCGGCGCGATTGGATTATTGATTGGTTCGTTTGAACCAAACATATACTCATTGTCCTTTTTGCACGCCTCAATCGCAGCGGTAATATCTTCTGTCTGATTTTTGCTATCTTTCAGTGTCTCTACATCTAAGAGTGCTCTGATTGCTTTCGCATTCTTACCGCCTGCTGCCGAGATAGCATTGTCGATAAGTGTGCCAAACTTCATTTCTGCAATTTTGTTCTCGTAATCCGTTTTCTGAGTTTCCATGTCATCTGTGAGCTGTTTTACTTTTCCCTGAAGCTCTTCTACATCTACACCTTCGAATCCTTTCAGTGTGTCTGTGGCTGTCTGCAGCTGCTCTTCCAGGGTAGTCTTTGCTGTTTCCATTGCGTCATAGTCTTTTTTGCTTACATATTCTCCGGCATTCAGATCTGCGAGCTTAATCTGCTTGTCTTTGTTTTCCGGATTGTCATTGTACGCTTTGATGATTGATGCAAACTCTTCATACTTGTCACCAAAGATTGCTTTTAAAAACTCCATAATTATTTCCTTTCTTTTTGCATAAAAATAAGACGCTTCACCCTGCGTCTCAACGGGAGATATCTGGATCACCGCCTTCCTAGGCAACAATACTCTTGATTCCATAAGCTAATGCGCTGTCATGCTCAATCACACAACCTCTTGCATCTTCCCACCCCTGCGCAAAATACGCCACATCTGCTCCTGACAGAAGTTCCAGGGATTTTCCAAGGAACCACAGTGGTTTTGCATCTGTGGGTGCTTCCTGGAAGAAGGAATCAATCACTTCTACCGGTTCACCGATCATTTCTTGCGCAAGCTCAATTGCTTTCTTGCGTTCTGCCAGAATTTCTTCATCTGACTTACCTCTCATAGGCTGACTAATAAATAATTTTTTCACCTTTCTCACCTCCTCGCCTTAAAAATGAGTATAAAAATACCACTAATCTCTGATATGCTCACTGATCAGTGGTATTATTTCATCTCTTCAAATTTTACTCCCGGTTTGCATTCCTCTTCATACGGAGCTTCCAGTACTTCATCCGGTACTCCATTCGGAAACGCCTTGCACTTTATTTCAGTTTCAGATTCCATGCAATGCCTACATAATACACATTTGGGAAGTGTGAATCTATTTCCTCCTCCAAGGAAGGATGTATTTTTCAATAAGCTTTCTTGACTCATCTGGTATCTTTTCTCCATTTCTATATCTTACAAATGCCTCTGCCAAGCTCTCTCTTCCATCGCGCTCTTTGTCTGCATATTTAGATATTCCCTTGACAAAGCTCTTATATATTTCATCCGTCAGTTCGTCGTAATCTTTCTTGGTCACGCAGTTTTGGAATGGAATAATATGTGCCATTTCATGCGCAATGTAATCTTCATAGCTTTTTCCTGCCATGTATCCGGCAGAATACAGCATTTTTATTCTCGACTCGAATTTATTATAATCTATATTATAGTTAAACACAAGTCCGTGCTTCAGCATGCCGTCCTTATCCAGATATGCGCCGCTTACAAACAAATCTCCTCTGCCAAGCTTTCCACCTTCTATTGAATCTAAGTAAATCGTGTACTCTTTATCCAGTTTCTTGATTGCCTGATTTATTTTCTTTTCTACGCTCTTATCCAATCCAGCTTTTTCAACTACTTCTTTCGGAATCGATATCTTCATCGAGCTGAGTATTTTCTTTCCGACTTTTGTTGATATTCTTCCCAGTCCATCCATGTATATTCTGTCTCTTTGTTCCGGCAGCTTCATGACCTTTGAGAACTTCACATACTCATCCATAGTCTTTTTGTATCTTGCTTTGGCTCCCATGATCTCCAGTTCGCTTACTCCGCCTTCCTTCATGAGTTTTATGTCTTGGCGGTATACTCTCATCGTCAGCTCTAACTTCCTCTGTCTCTGTAACGCCTCATATGTTGTATACTCCTTTCCATCGTAGCTCGTCTTTTCATTTTCCTCATCTATCATCTCCTGCAGTTCTTCGTCCGTGTAGTTCCGAACCGAAACTCCCGGGATGAACACGTCGTACCAGTGATAGCAGTTTGCTCCACATAAACCGGTAATAGTGCCTAATCCACATACACTCTCCAGATCCTTGTACGAATAGACCTTTCCCTGCCATGCCTGATGTTCCGGTCTGGCGCCGATGTGATATGTAACTTCATAGGTATCTGTATCAAGCTCTGCTGCCACCTGTTCATTCATGCGACCGACTATCTGCCGGAACCCTGTCATGAGTGCCGTTCTGCACGCCGAATCCACCCGGTATGTCCTTCCGGAAGCATATTCTACTGTACGCAGACCGCTTCTTGTCATCTCCTTGATGATTCGTTTCAGGACCGTGTCATAGCTGAATGCTCCAGTTGCTACTCCGAGGACCGCTTCATCCAGTGATCTTTGATAGAACTTCGCCGTATCCATGAATTGACGCTTTCCATTTACGTTCTTGGTAAATCCAATGGATCCCGTGATGTTTTGGAATGTGTTCTTCGACTGTTCGATCGCGGCTTTTACTACCGGTTGGATCTCCGGATGCTTTCCGAACGGGGTTTGTTTCTTTCCAATAGCATCAAATGCATCTTCATACTCTTTATAGAGGTTCTCGCTTGTCTGGTTGTAGATCCGGTCAATCTCTTCATCTGAAAACTTCAAATAGCTTTTGATTTCATTTTTCAGGAATTCATCGGAATATCCCATTTTTCTAAGCAGCTGTATCTGGTAGTCTGCAGATGATGTCATCGACTGTTCTATATCCAGATTGCTCTTGATTCTTCGGACGATGTCCAACATGATGTCTATTTCTAGGTTCCGGGCATTTCGTTCTATTTCTCTTGAAAGAGCTTCAATCTCACCTTGTGTCATAGGCTAGTCCTCTATTACATCCGCCTGTTGGACTACCATCTTTTTGGCTGTTTCCTCATCTTCGGCATAATGTTTCATTCGGTATTCCCACAACTGCATGGCTCCAAGGCTTACGTCTGCCCTGTCATTCTGGCGTTCTGTTTCATCATCCACCAGGATGCTATCCTTAAATGTGCAGTTGAACTCATATCCGCTATGGAGCTTGGCGTTATAAAAAGCCAATGCATATACGAGATCTTCCAGACAGTCTTTCAGATTCTCCTGGATAGCTGACACCATGTTATATTTGCGTTTCTTGGCGATCTTGGCTTCTGTTGCCGTCTTGTCTACGTCCGTTACATCAGAGAGATCTCCATAGCTTAGGGATACATTGAACTCCAGCTGCCTTAAGAACTGATTCAAGCCATTGATGATGCTGATATCTCGGAACTCTGGCGACCATTCTTTGTACAGATCGCCATCGTCTCCGGCATCCAGATTCAGTCCTCTGTACAGACGCTTGTCCAGTTTTGGCGTTTCCAGTCTTCCCTCTTCTCCTACTATCGGTTGAAGAGCTGTAGTGGATACATTAATTGCCCTTTCACCAGATTCGAACTCCCACTTTAGTCTTGCATTCTGAACGTCTACGCTCTCCAGCTGATCTATTCCGCTTTCGAATATCGATACTCCGCACGGGCTTCTATCGATTTCATTCTTGATTGGGTTTCTGTAGTAACCAAAATCCGGCTTTTCCAGTCCAGCATAGGATATGGTTGCTGGGAGATTTTTCCATTCATCTATTGAGCTTAACGGGATTTCTCTTCCGATATCATCCTCTGATTTTGATATGTACGCATTATTTGTAATTGTAAGGATGTTATCTCTCAAAGAGTGTCTCTCTAGGCGATGGTAGTAATCTTCTCCCCGTTTCTGGTTTTCGACAAACACAACGTCAATCAGTCGTTCTCTTTCGTCGTAGGCAATCGGTACAAACCGATCTGCGGTAACATATTCTACTTTATCTCCGCCCAGCGGCTTAATGATCAGCGCCCCAAGTGCAAGCCCTGACTGCAGGTTCTCATTCAAATCTCGTGTTGCCATCTTGTATATCTGATCCAGTTCTTCCACGGAAATATTCGATTCCATTTCATCCAGACAGATATTGGCGAACTCGGTACAGATGCCTTGTTCCTTTCTAAGAGATTTTACATAGCCTTTGCACCAGGGTGCCATTCCGCTGTACATTCGCTGCCATAGCTCTATCCTTGTCTGCATCATACTTGATATACATGTTTCTATTTTCAGTGCCTGCTCTACATTTTTTGCCGGGAACATTCTGTTTATCACTCCCTTCACGAAGGCTTTTATTCCATCCAGCATTATTCGCCCCTCCGTTTCCATATTCTTTCTGTTGCATATCTTACAGCATCTATCATGTGGTCATTCCCATCCGGATATCCGGTGATGATATTTCCTTCTTTATCCCTTTCGTACTCATAATCCATGAACTCCTGTGCAGCTACCGGGCATCTTACATTGTCGATTATGATTTCTCTTAATGACTGCAGCCATTTATATGAGTACTCTCTGCTTCCAGGACCTTTCTCTGCTGCTCTGGCAAGCAAGCCGTAGCTTTTGTAGTCTCCTATCGACTTCTTTTCTGCACTATCGCAGGTAAGCAGATCGTTGCCTGTGATTCCCATCCTGATCAGCTCGTCTGCCGTCTGTCTGTTGCTTCTCTTATTGCATGTGTATTCCTGCCATACGTACAATCTTAACCTCGCTCTGTCGTAATGAACTCTCGCAAATGCATACGGATCCGGGAACCATCCCCAGTCAATGCCATTTAACACATGGTCGAATCCCGATATCTCATCATCCGTTATTTCTCTGATCGTGATGTTGTCAAATACACTTCCTCCTGATCCATTGGCCACTCCTAAGTATTCATTCTCATACGCATCTGGGTTAGTTTCCTTTAAGAATTCTGCCTCTTCAATAAATGTTTTTCCGAGCCACTTCTTTGGTATGTCCAGATAGGTGCTTTCCGTAACCAGTCTGGTTTCTTTCGGGATCTTGATGTATTTGTTGGCCCAGTTGTTCAGGCTCTTTGGTGGGTTGAATGTTTTGAAGATATATGCAGTATCTCCGCCTCGGATTACAGACTGTTCAATCTTTCTAACCGCTTCGGGACCCATAAACTGATCCAACTCTTCAAACCATAAGACTCCGATATATCCGAACGGAACCTTGATCGACTTTACCTTGCCCGGATCATCCGCTCCTCTGAAGTAGATCTTTTGTCCGGTGCTTTTTCTTGTGATCTCCAGTGGTGATACGGTACATTCAAACTCATCTTCCAGCCCTAGGGCTTCTATCGCCCACCTTGCTTGCTGGTAGATAGAACTTCGCATTGTATCTCCTACCTGACGCATGATCACCGCATGTATCTGATCATTACTTCTCAAGATATCTCCTACAGCCAGGCTTACAAATGATGATTTGGTACTGCCTCGGCCGCCTGGGAAAACATATTCTGTGTGACGCTTTTCCTTGATGTCAAAAAGCACCGGAGCAAATACCGGAGCAACCATTGTTGCCGGAATGCCTTTGTATTCTTTTTCCGGAACGGGTTCCGGCTGCATCCTTTGGATGTCCGCCCGCGTCTTTTCAATCTTGGCGCGTTGCTCTTCCGTTGCGAGATTCATGTGATCTGCAAGCCACTGCAGGGCCTTCATCCGATCAGCCAGTTTAATGCCGGCTCCGTCTTTTCCCTGCTTCACCTCTGTCAAGATTGTTCCATCCACATCCAGAGAGTCTTTAAATTTCGCAGTGTTGACTATTCTTGTCAGTGTTTCTTCTTCTCCAGTCTCTTCGTTTTTCACCTTGACCGGCCCGTACACTGCCATCACAGGGACTTCTTCTGTACCAAATTCCATGTAATCTGTGATATCCGCAAAAGCTATATCTATGTATTTTTGGAAGATATCAGCTTCCGATATCAGCTCTCTGTTCAGTCTGTTCTGTTTCAGTCGTTGGATTTCTTCTTTTACCCTAGCATTTCCTAGCATGCGGGGACCATTTACGGTAGCCGTTTCATAACTGCATTCATATGCTTTTTGATATGCTTTTGTGGCATTGAAGCATTTGACGTATAAAATACAAAAAAGCCTTTGCTTATCGTTTAAATCAGTGTTTTCAATTATCTGATCTATCACTTCTGCATTGGCTTTCTTTTTGATTTCACTTTTTCGTTTGGAACGTTCCGTATTTTTTCGGAGCGTTCCATTCATTTTTTCATCCCATTTATCTTTCGATTTCCATCCCCGGACAGTTCCTGCTGCCAGATTTAGTTGACTTGCAATCTCAACTAAATCAATCTCTCCCTTATGCTTTTTATATATTTCGAACGCTTTCTCCCTATTTGGATTTCGTGCCTTTGGCATTTCACCACCTTCAATTCTGATTTTATAATAAAGGCGGCCTCAGTATTTAACTGCAGCCGCCTTTAGGGTGAGTATGTCCTTTTCAAATTTTGGACGCTACCACTATAACACACTTTTATGTGCCGTGAGTGGTGATGTTTTGCAAATTTTATATTTTTTTTGACATCAACCAGTAAAATTTCCTCCTTGCTCTATAGTATTTCTGATCACCGCACGGGAGTCCTTTGGCGTCCCGGAGATATATATATGTCGCATAATCTGTGGTAACCCCTTCTAATAGCCACTGATAAATGTCCGCATCTGCTTCTATCGCCGTCTGCTCAATTCGTTCACATTTTTCCAACAGCTCCGCACGTTTGATAGCCAGGCGTTCTGTTGCTGACGCCTGGCTCGGACTCCCCTTTCCTTCTTGGCCATATTGTATTGCTTTCACAGTATCTGTCATATTTTCAAGTTCTTCCCGCCATTCCGGATATTGCAGGCAATGATGGATAACTTCCAGATACCTGTGTTTGCCGATTCCATATTTGTCTTTATTGATTGGTCTTCTCTTCAACTCTATACTTCCTCCCCGTCCGTCTGTCCTTGATTGTTATAATGTCAAACCCGAACAGGCTTGCTATGTCCTGCAGATCGGTCAGCGCCCTGCGCATATGGTAGGGCATCTGGTTGTACCTGCGTACCGCCTTTTCTGCTGTCGGATCCTGGTAGCCTTCATGGTTCATAGTTCTCCTTTCTGTGCGATGTCGCACAATGAATTTTCTTAAGTGCTCTATTATTTCCCTGGTTTGTCCGTTATGTATGTCCTTTCGGTTATTGCCATATCACAATTAATATATTTTTCAATTTTATCTACACAGCTCCTGCAGTACACATTCTCCGGACTATTCGCTTGTATTAAAGTCTTCGACAGGTTATAGCAGAATTGCTCTGTAGTCGCTCCTGCTCTGTCACATTCAGCATTTATATTTATCTTGTAATACGTTGCTCCCGTCGGCATCCCACACCGTTTGCATGTTCTTTGTTTCGTCATATCTTCCTCTTTTTCTTCCGGCTCTTTCTTGTCATACGTAATCTCACGCAGCTGCTCATCCGCACGTGCTGCCATTACACATGCGCTCCAAACTGTACACAGCACACAAATTATTACGATAACAATAAATATTACTGTCTTATCCATTCATTTTCCTTTCAAGCAGATCCATGTACATACTCTTGTACACATCCCTCTCAGCTATCGCTCTGATATGTTCTCTAATTCTTTCTTTTTCGAACGGATAGCTTCCGTTCATCATTGCTTTTACATCTTGCAATTCCGCTATTAACGCATCTACGCTTTCTGTTCTTGTAAATGTCATGATAACTTCTGCCTGATCTGTATTCCAACCATCCTCAACTGGAACTCTTTCACCTATTTCATGTGGTTTTTGCGTGATACAACACAATGCTCCTATGTCACTGCTTAATGCTCCCGTCATTCTGATGTCGCCTGTTCCAAATTCCATCTTTGCTTTTCCTTTTATCATTTTTTCAAACCCCATTCCGATTTATAATCTCAATCGCTCTATCTAATGTGTCTCCAACGTTTTTGTAGATAGCATCTAGTCTCTCATCTCCTGTATTGGCTATTGTTAAGTAATATGCCAGTTTCAGGTCTTTCAGCTCTTCTGCGGCTTTTTCAGTATCGCGTACTGTAGGCTGGCGATCTATCAATTCGTGTACAGCGTTCACCATACTTGGTGGATAATCACCCAGCACGGTCATTCCAGCAATCTGCACTTTGAATTCGTCTGCGTCAATCAATCTCATTCTTGCCACACCTTTCATCATCAAATATGTTCTTAATCACTTCAAACCTGTAAAACTTTGTATCGCCTTCCCTTAATATTCTTGGGCATTTGCAACGTCCCTCTTCCATAGCTCCCAATGGATATCGGACGCAGTGCCAGCCTGTAACTTCTTCAATGACGGGGCAAAAGAGCGGGCGTGTAACAAGATTGAATTTTCCGAATACAACTTCCATCAGTTCTCCTGGATTTCCATCGCACATGAGAATGTCGTGTTCCCATATTTTCTTGCCTTTCCAGTCTTCTATACCCGTCCAGATACATACCGTAATTGGATCCACCTCATGTATCTCAAGGCCATCTGGTGACGGACTTGCAATGTATGATCCAACCGGTATAATATCTTTTCTCCAACTTTCTTCGTAGTGACGGGTTTTATCCGGCATGTTGAAATAGAATCCTTCTACCCACATGTCTTTATCTTTACATTTTGCTTTGAATAGAATATCTGTAACTATCATTCCTCTTTTTCAACTCCTTGTATAAAATTCCTTTCATAGCGTGCCATCCTTAGGTTTAGTTCAAATGTAGGGCTGTGTCGCAGTCCTAAAAGCACCATGATCTTGTATACCCTTCCGTCTAAGCATCTTTTATACCAATCTTTCCAGACATTGAATCGTAATTTCAAAATATCAGCTCCTTTCCAAATAATTTCTTCCGATTAGTGCTTCGAACTCTTCCCTTGTGTGGGTTTCCTCGTACTTCCGTTGGAATATCCTGCATAACAGCTCTCTGGTCTCTCTGCAGTTATGTACAGCTCTTGGTCCGTCTTTGTGGTGATCTCTGCACAAGTAGACTTTGAAGCCGTTCTCTTCACTTACCTGTCTTAGACCTCAACCGTAGAACACATGATGTTCTTCTGTGTACTGCTGCCGGCGGATGCCTTCCAGCCGGCACAGGAAGCATTCGCCTTTTACGGCGTCCACGATCGGAGCTGGATGGTGCTTTCTTTTTTTCTTCCTGGTTGGTTTCGGGAACATTAATTCACACATTCGATCTCAGCTCCATTCCGATCAACCTCGGTTTCGAAGAATTTTTTCCAGAACGATTCCTTCGTCAAGACTCCGAAACTTACTCCCGGCATATTGCGGATAGCCTTTTCCATGGCTTTTCCCATGTATTCTGCTGCCGTATCGGCATCGACAGAGGATATATATAATCTTCTGGTGGCGTATGCCGGCTTGACTTCTGATTGATCCTGTTGTTCCGGAGTATTCATATCCGGTGGGCAATATTGTGGAAAATCTTTGATTAATTCTGTCTGCCCCGGAATCTGAGTTTCATCAGTAATTTCCTGTTGGAGCTCGGTTTTTGTTTCCAGAGTTTCTTCTGCCTTTTCCGGTTCTTTTTCTTCTGCTTCTGCAGGTGCTGTAGTGGTGTCAGGTGTCTCAGTTGGTTTTTCTTCATCTTTTGTAAGTATTTCCTCACTTTTTGTCGGTGGATCCGGCTGTTTTGTTTGTGGTTCTGCCGGTTTTGTCGGTGTTTTTTCAACTTTTTGTGCTGGATGTTCCGGTTTTGCTGGATTCCGTTCCGGTTTCTCTTCATAATACGGTTTTCCGTATACACTCTGATAAGCTTCATTGATCGGTGTACTGATTCCGGCCGGATAGAACATCGTTTCAAAGGCTCGTCCAAAATCTATGTAGGTATATTCCTGCTGTTCCCCTTGGTTCCGATATGGCATTACCTTGATCTTGTCTACTGTCAGCATGACGTTGGCGCGCTCCAGCCGGATCATTTTGAACTTTGTCGGGTTGATGATTAGCAGGATACTGACTGTTATGTCCTTTTCCGGTTCATCTTTTCTGAGCCAATCTGTCATTTTCTGGAATGCATCTCTGTTTTCTTTGGAGAAATACTGTTTTATTAATTCCATCAGCCAGTCTGCTTCGGCCGGATCCGGCTGTGCGATGTCGCACAACTCCATCTGATCCGAATAGTTGTGTTCGGTTTCCCGGATGATTCCTTTTGCCTCCCGGATATCTCTTACTGTAGCATCCACCGGGATTGCTTCCTGTACGTCTTCCGGAAGTCCCAGCATTTCTGTGAGTTTACTGCTGCCATATCCGGACCATTTCAGATCGATCTCCGGAGAATATCCGTCTTTGCTGTATTTCTGGTTGATCTCCATGAATCTGCTGGCCGTTGATCTGCCGATTCCGAATGTATCCTTGGCATATTCGTAGATTGTTTTGTACCCTTTCTGCTTGTAGAGCATGGTTTCATCTGTTTTTCTCAGATAGTAACCTACACTTACAAATCCTTCTGCAATATCATTAAGCTGGTTCTTGATGATGTCAGTCATGTCATCGATATTGTCGATCACTGTTTTCATTTCATAATCCATTTAACTCGCCTTCCTTTCTGCTGTCCTCAAACTCTTCTTGAATATTTTCATGAATTCTTCTACATCTTCCGATGGAGCTACGTTATATTTTCCACGAACCTGTATCACTTCATCACCTTTGACTTCTACGGTGTAATAGCTTTTATCCGGTTCTTCTTTTTTTCTAATGAACAGGATACAAGTTTCTCCGGCTATCATTCGATCCATATAGGTTGCTACACAGTGGTGTTGTGCATTTCCTTCTTTTCTTATTTCGTGCACATACTCAGGAAGCCTGATCAACAGATCTTCTGTCTCCATTTCGTACCGGTTCCAATCATGTTCTTTTATGGTGGTTCTAAGGCTTTCATCTTTTTCATCATCTTTTTGCTTTTCCAGCTGTTCTTCTTTCTCTTTCTGTTCTTTTATCAATTGGTCATGCCGTTCGCTCAGATTCTTCGGATATAATACCCATTCATCTTTCATGTTGTAACCGAGACCTGCTGCCATCTGCAGATAATCATGGTAGTCATAACATCTTTTAAGACATCTTCTTTATCCGTCTGTATTGTTCTTATGTATTTGATCATCTTGTATGGAGTCGTATATTTCATGTATGCAACAAAATTTCTTTGAATTCTTGACATTTCCTGTATCTGTTCCCATGTCATTCTTACTCCAGCTTCCTGACACCAATAAACCGTTCTGTATTCATTCCATGATGGATCTTTACCTTTGATCTGGTTATAGTATTCTCCGTTTAACCGGAGCACCTTCTTGACTCTTTTTTCTTTCAAATTAATCGGTGGAAGTTCCACGTAGTCCATGCAGTCTTGTGCTAGTCTTAAGAATCCTACCTTGATCAATTTTTCCAATCCGACAAATCTCCTTGCAGTATCGATAAAGTTCTGTTGATAGAACTCTATGCCTGTACAAGCAAATTCCTGCAGACCTGAATACTCCAACTCAGTTCCTTTTAATATCCTTTTCAGGTTTCTCGGATATAATGCTGATTTTTCCTCTTCTTTATAGCCGCTCCAATAACCACCCTGATAACCGTTGCACCATCGGATTGTATTTGTCTGTTTATATCGATGGTATGAATAGACTGATTTTTTCTGCCAGTGTTTATCATATGTGATGCGGATCTGTTCCCATATGCTAACGTCCTTTCTCTTGCCTTTTTTTATGTCCTGCCACAGGCAGAAATGACGTAGTACGTACCCATCTGGTGTTTTCTGTATAAGTGATGCGTATGCGCGTTCCTTGAATCTCGGGCATTTTTTATATGTTTTATATTGCACTTTCCGCTTACATCCCGGACAAATCCCTGTTTCTCCATATTTGGGTGGTTCTTTTAATTCATGGTATTTCCCACAGCTGGTGCATAATCCTATTTTTCTTCCGGATTCGTAATACATATATTGTGGTAGCGCATCTGTCTCTACCCATTTAGCAAAACTTTTCGGGATTTCCGGAACCAGCGACATCGCTGCGTCTATGATTTCTGTTTCTCCTCTATTCTTTTCGTACTGCTGCCACTCCAGAACTGCTGAAGGTATGTCCTGATGTTTGCTTTTCGTGAATTTCACTATCAGTTGCCTGTCCCGTTCTTTATACCAATACGTCCCATGTGCAGCGCGTTCTGCCCTCGTTTGATATTCAGAATCATATAAATGTTCTATTGACGCCGTTCTCCATTTTTGCTTATACGCATCCCATGTATTGTATTTTCCATCATGTAAGAATATCCGGAATATCGGTTCATCGTCACCGGCCTGTATCCTTCCCCACTCAAACACTGCTATTTCCAAGACATTCCCCGTCTTCCTCGCCCGAAAATATTTCTGATACTTTGGTCCTACGATATCTGTCATTCTCCATCTTTCATATTTTTGGGTTTCTCCTGCTGCCCGGCGCATTTCTTCTGTTACTTTCATAAGTGGAAGCGCCAACAGGTCTTTCTTTCGCATCACTTTACGCCTCCTCGAAGTAATCTTTCGCCCAGTTGAATACCACCATGTCTGCTACATAATGTTTTCCTGTATCTTTCTGGATCTTCTTGCAGTTGTCTTCTATTTTCTTCATGCATTCCTGTACAGATTTTGTGCGATGTCGCACACGCACCGCAAAATCTTCATTCGTGCATTCCGCTTTCAGGAAGTCAATGATCGGCTCGACCGGGATCTGGTTGTTTTTGTACTCTGCTGCCTCTATATCCAATTTTCCCATGGCTGCAGTCATGGGATCTATGAACTCTTCGCCGTTTTCCACGAACATATCGGTAAAAAAATCTGGAATCCCGTTTTCCTTTGCCAGTAACTTTATACGATCATCGTCTCCTTCTTCTCTTAATCCTTTTGCACACGCATTCAATTCTTCCGTGTCCATCTGGCCAAATACTTTATACATCTATGTTTCCTCCATCATTTTTCTAATTTCGTCGCTGTATGCATGTCGTCCCTTTTCCATCCTGATCAGATGCCCCTGCATCTTCTTCCAGAGCTTCTGCCAGCCTTCTGCGTTTGCGATCGGTGTTCCATTGGTTTTTCGGAAGTCATTCCCGGCCCATCCGCTGATGTGATAGTCGATCATGTTGACTACAAACGTATCCTCACAGTGAATATGGACCTCACAGGACTGGTTCAGGCGGCTCAATGCTTCTGCGATCGCCTTTACTTCTGTTTCGTGTCGTGTGCCTTTTATCTGACCGGTATCTTGGATTTTTCCAACCTCTCCGGACTTCTTTGCGCACGTGCATATGAATCCGTATTTTCCCAGTGTTTTACTGTTGGAACTGGATTTTACGGCTATGTAAATATCTACTCTAAACATATGGTTTCATTGCCTCTTTCGTACGCTGCAGATTCTTATTGATTTCCTGCATCTCCAGTGTTGCCCTCTGTACAGAGCTGATCAGCAGTTCCGGAATAGTGGCCGGAAGTAGTTCTTCGTCATAGACCTCTTCCATGAGCTGGTTGTACTGATCATATTCTTTCTTCAGCTCACTACAAGCTCTGCTTAGTACAATCTGCTCTGCTCCGCTCTCCGTCGCAAGAATCTTGTCGATCTGCTTCTGTCTTTTTTCAATTTCATCATCGATTGCACACCACAGCAGAGCGGCGCGATCCGGTTCAATCTTATGTACTCCCGGACAGTACTCTCGTACTACTTTGTTCAATTTCCGTGATACAAGCACCAGCTCCTCCAGCTTGTTTTCACTTGCTCTGTCCAATATCAACATCTTTTAAATCCTCCTATCCAACTTGATCATTGTGTAATACCGGTATTTGTACCCGGTGAATTTATTTGTTCCTTCATAGTAAGTATCTTTATCCAGGTAATAACCTTTCCTGTCTTTTACCTCACGCCACTGTACAAAGCGTTCTTCTTTTGGCTCCTTTAGAGGCATGTTCCGAGACGCATGGTAGCTTGTCTCTCTTAAGTGTTCTCCATAGCGTTCGCATGTCTCTGGCGTTTTCGTGATGTATCCGGCCAGATCTTTGAAGCCGCCCGCCTCGTGCAGATGCTTAAATGTCACGGCTCCGTTCTCCCAAGCGTCTTTTATGAATACGTCTGCATCCGCTATCCGGTTTATGACTATATGTACGTGCCATGCTCCTTTGGTCCCTACTTCGATATTCGCCATCCACCGCATAGTTTGTCCGGCATTTTTGTATTTCTCCCTTACCCGGCGCATTGCCTTCGACAGATCTTTCTTTGCTGTATCCATATCCGGTGGACGTTCATTCTTTTTATATGTCAGTAGGACCATGTAATCATTCTTCTTGAACCAGGTCTTTAACTTATGCCTTACTTTTCTTTCCCGGTTCCATTGATTCCGGTAACGGATCGCTTCTTCCGTTAACTTCCTCTTCTTTCCTCTTTTCTTTCCAGGTGCTCCATACTTGCCATCCAGATATTCATATACCTCTATGGAATTTTTGAATGTGTATATAATCCTCTTGTATCTCTTTACCATCCACCTGTATGTCCTATCTTTAATATTCTTAACAAGTGATAAAAGCGGGCGGAAATGCCCGTATTTCTTGACTTTTTCGCCCGCCGATGGTATTATAATTTTGACTTATATTTTCGGTAGGCGAAGAAGTCTTGAGGTACATCATCCGCATAATGATGTGCCTTATTTTTTTACTCACTTGTATCATGTTTGCTCGCTCCCTTAAGTTATAGCGTAGAAATTAGCCACGCAGGCGGCCAGCGCTACAATTAACAGCAGCTCCACAATGATCGTCATTCTCCATATCCATGTTTTCAGGGATTCACATTCATCTTCCAGACGCTTGATCTGTAGCTTTGCATATATCGGTGTTTCCGGTTTTAATTTCATCACAGCACACTCACTCCCTTATTAAGATCTACAAATATATAGGCTCCGGCCGCTTTCATATCGAACGGCGGAACATACTTTTTCAGGTTCTTGTCTTCCAGACGTGTATGATACTTTTCGTAGTCGGCATATACGGCCACACTTACCAGGTTGTCCAGTACTGCGTACTGGTTGTATCTCTCACCGATCAGGGATTCAATTCCTTTGACTCTTCGATATACAGTCTGAGTCGTTACCCCGAATAATGCTGCAAGGTTCTTTCTGTTTGCATACATATTTATCACTCCTTTATGCTGGTTCTTTTTCCTGCTTGTCCATGTCCGCTCTGATCTTTAGAATCTCCATGTTGCTTTTTGCAATCATGAATGCCTGCGGATCATGTACCGCCAGATGTTTGGCTGTTTCTACCATTTCAGCGATTTCTTTCTTTTCTTTTTCACTCATTGCTTTTCTCACCTCTTTCTGCATTGATTTCTTTCCGGCATTCTTCTATACTTTAGATACCGGCACGGCTATGCCTAGTATTTTATGAAAGGAGATACCCATGAACGTTTATAAAATTTCAGAACTTCTTGAAAGCTTAAAGGCTTCTCAAAAAGATGGATTTGAGTATGTTACACTCTCAATTCTTGATCCCGACGATGATATTGATTGTGAAACTGTATGTTTAAACTATGTTTGTGACGCTTCCAGCACTGAAGAGGACATGATCGATTCTGTTCCGCTTCCCGATGGATATTCTAATTATTAATAGTGAGTTTAATTTCAAATCCGTTTTTAGAAAGGCGTCTCAATTTTCGAGATGTCTTTCTGAGTTCGCGAAGAATCGGCTCTATGTTTTTCATATTTTCATTAGATATGATTTTCGTTCTCCCGCCGTCCCCTCTTTTGATTCCAAGTTTTATCATTTTCACTTTCTTCTCACTCCTTCCCGACCTGCCATCATCAGACACCGGGCGGTCATCCCCGGTGTGACGGTCATTGCTGACCGTTTCGGCTTTTTATTCGAACGCTATTCCTTCCAGTTCTTTTCTACGTTCTTCCTTCCATGTTTCAACATATTTTCTGGCCAGCTCTTTCGTTTCTTTGTCCTTGATGTCATTAAGTACTTCATCGAATGCCTCTTCCTTTTCTTCTACACTGAACACGAATACTCTCTTTAGTGCGTGCAGAGCTTTTATGTATTTGTTGTATTCTTCTTTGATACAGTCTCCGCCAAGCAGATCTTTTACATTTTGTATCGTTCTTAATTCTTCTCCTACTTTGTATCTCAGCTCATCGTACTGACCTCTTGATTCTATTAACTTTTCCATTCTTCTTGCCTCGTTTCTTTGTTGACTTTTTACATTTACTCTCCTATTCTTTAAATGCAGGTGCTGCCATATCAAATATCTAAGGAGGGGAATTATGTTTCACCAAAAACCTTTAACATTTAAAAATTTGTCCAAACACAAAATTCTTAAGCATTTTCTCGAAACTGCAGACAACAATTGCATTTGCCGCTATTATGATGATCCTTATTTCCAGAACATTTCCAATGCTGTTCTATTGGACTACATACATGAACTTTCTGATGACGGATATTTGAAATCTAACATTCGTCATGTAGTGCTAACCGCAAAAGCCTACTCATACATGACAGACCGTCGCAATACAAGAATCAAAACTGTACTTCTCCATCTTGCTCGCCCTGTGTCTTATTTCCTTTCTTGGATTTTTGGCATTGCATCAGGCGTCCTAGTAGAGTATTTAATCCGGCATTTTCTCTGAGATTCCGAACGAATGTCTCGCGGCATATTTACACCACTTTTTCAGCTCTGCCTTATTGGGTGGAGCATATTTTTTTGCCTTCATGTAAAACAAAATTGCTTTTAATCCAATGTAAGTTGTTGCCCACCCGACAGTCCAAATGATAAAGAATGTAACTAAAATCATTGCTTGCACTTTCTCCCACATTACTTCTCACCTCGCTTTTTTGTTGTTTGTAAGGCAAGTATATGCCATTCAGTAGCATTTGTCAACACTTTATGTTGTTTTCATAGCTTTTTGTTGTTTTAAAGACTTTTCTATTGACTATTCGCTTCTTGCCATTTATAATCAAATCATGAAAGCGAGGTGAATCAAATGAGCGAACGTATCAAGAAGTTAAGAAAGGTTTTGGATTTAACTCAGCAAAAGTTTGCTGATAAATTAGGTGTAAAAAGAAACACCGTCGGACAATGGGAATGCGGGATAAATCGTCTTACGGATCAAGTGATTTTTTCTATATGTCGAGAATTTGATGTAAATGAAACTTGGCTCAGAACTGGCGAGGGTGACATTTTTGTTCAACGTTCTCCTGAAGAAGAGGTCGGTTATTATGTTGAAGATCTGTTGGAATATGATGGAAACGGCAACGCATTTTACGATGCGATCATCGAAATGATGAAGACCTATCATTCTCTTGACGATAAATCTAAGACTGTGATACGTGAGTATTTCAAGAACGTAGCAGATGGTATAAAGAATAAAGAGGAAAAGGCTTAAAGCCTCCCCCTCTTTTCTAAATACCTGTATAGGATAGCGTAGAGTTGCTGGATAATCTTGTGATCAGAATTATCCAGTTTTGATAATAAGATTTTTAATTCTTCGCTTGAATGAAAAAGTAAATTCTACATTCTAATATACCTTGATTTTATGCGGGATTTAATTCTATTTTCGGAGATATACAACTTGATTTTTTTAGTATATAATGCTTTTATACGGCATAAACAGCATAGTTTTTTGCATGATAAAAGGACATCTGGAAATAGTGTGCAGGACTAAATTCCACATGTCTGTTGGAAAGACTAAATTCTATGCAATGAAACTTGCCTGTGCCTGTATTGTTATTATTATTTTATTAATGCTGGTATCAATGTGACTTCATCGGCTGGTATCTCTGCTAATCCTAATGCTTTATGAAGTCTGTTATCCAGCAGGAGACGGGATACTTCATATGGACTGTGTCCATTGAGGCTGTCCCGTTTTTCGCTGTTGATATGATTTAATAACAGCAGCGTTGTCTTGTCTGTCATTTTTTCAAAGCTTGTTCCTTTTGGAAGGACATACCTTATATATTCATGATTCTTTTCAAGAGCACCTTTTTGATCAGAACGGTTGGGATCACAATAATAAATGCGTGTGCGTACTTCATCATTTTTGCTATATTCCAGACTCTGCCGGTCCTGAAATTCATGCCCGTTGTCTGTAAGTATTACTTCGAAAAGTTTCTGAAACAGTTCAATTCCAAGTAACTCTGTTAAATGATCAAAAATCCTAGTTACTTCTTTCTGGGTCTGTTCTTCTAAAAGAAACATAAGCATAAGGCTACAGTTTCGAAAGAACATAGTCAGAAAGCAGGGACTGGTACCTTTTGCTCCTTCAACGGTATCCATCTCGACTACATAAACAGATTTGTTCGCTGCGATATATTCCAGGAATTCTTTATAGCCCCGGCCTTTTCGAAAACTTCTGTCTTTAAGGCTGGTAGTGGTTTTTCTTTTTCTCTGCTTGTATACCACTTTACGGCGCAGATCTATGTTTCTGGCTTGAAAAACGCCACGGTCTATGTAAGAATATATGGTTCTTCTGGAACAGGCGATCTCATCAGCATGAGATGCGTAGATGTGGGCAATGGACTGTCCTTTTTTGAGAAGCGGTGACAACAGGTTGTCCAGTTTCTGTATACTTTCCGGTGTCTGGTTGATCCCTTCTCTGCTGGTAGTCCTAAGGGCTTCATAGGAGTCCTGGGCGTATTTTGAAGAATAGATCTTTTTGTCCATCATGCAATTCGTTCTCTTGCTGCATCCATTGCACACATAAGGAGGTTTATTTAATTTTTCACATTCTCTTGGTTTATAAAATTTACAGACATCGCTGCATCTGAATTTTCTGCAGAGGACACATTTGCGCCGACATTCATTATCACCGCACATATGCATGACATTGCATATATTTGTCCGCGGCTTTGAACTATCATAATTGTTTGCACAGGGAATAGGGGCAAATGCATCTGCGCTTCTTTCCCTGATAATGGAATGACGTCTGATTTCTTTGGATATGGTACTTGGATCCTTGCTTAATTCTATTGCAATACTTCTAAATGAATCACCGTTATTTAAATGCTGTTCGATTATAATACGTGCAGATAAGTCAAGATGTTTTTGGTTGCCTTTTGGTCTTCCTGTATTCATTTTATCCTCCTTCTGCACAGGCAGGGGATCATCTGCAGTAGTATTTTATAAAAAGAAGAAGGAAAAATCCATGCAGAAGTAATTTCTACAGGTATAGAATTTACTCTTGCAAGGTAGAATTTAAAAATTCATTTAACTATAATGTGGAAAATTTACATATTTGCTATGGAAAATAGAACAAATGTTCGATAAAATCGTAACTGTAAACGAGCTCGAAATATTTCAGCACTGCAGACTTAAATGAAAAACTAAATTCCGGTTTTGGACCAAATGCAAGAGTAAATTCTATATAGGTCGAAGTTACTTTTGCACACATATTTGCCATATTGTCTTTGATAATCATTACTCCGTATAATGTACTTGCAGCTGATTGCCTGCCTGTGCAGATTGGAGATAATTATGAAAAATAAAGGCAATCAGAAACATTTAACATTTGAACAGCGTGTTGATATCGAGAAAGGTCTTACTGAGAATAAAAGCTTCACTGAAATTGGACGAATTATTGGTAAAAATCCATCTACCATATCAAAGGAAGTACGTCTCCACGCACATACAAAAGAACGTCCGGATTCAGGTTACACTCACCCGCCATGTATTCATCGCAAGAACTGTAAGGTGACATGCTTGTGTGATAAGATGTGTGGCATTCATTGTAAGCTTTGCAGAAAACCATCCTTTCGCTGCACTGATATATGTCCCGCATATGAGACAGCTGAATGTGAGAAACTGAATAAACCTCCCTACGTATGTAATGGCTGTGGTAAAAAGACCCATTGTCTTATGCCCAGAAAGTTTTATTCATCCAAATATGCCCATGATGAGTACCGTAGCGTGCTAGTCGATTGCAGAGTCGGCATTAACCAGACTCCGGAAAGCATTCAATCCATGAATGATTTATTGGTTCCATTGATCAAGGAGAAGCATCAGTCCATCGGTCATATTTATGCTACTCATGCAGAAGAATTGGGTTGCTCCAGAAGAACACTTTACTCCTACATCAATGATTGTGTATTCGATGTCCGCAATGGTGACTTAAGACGTTCTGTACGTTATAAGAAACGCAAGAAACCTACACAGACCAGTGCAAAAGATCGTTCTTATCGTCAAGGTCATAACTACGAAAATTTCCAGAATTATATGAAAGATCATCCAGATATAAATGTTGTGGAAATGGACTGCGTGGAAGGAATGAAAGGCGAAAGCTGCGCCCTCTTGACCTTTACATTCCGCAACTGCAATCTTATGCTTATGTTCCTGTTGGAATATCAAGACCAGGAATGCGTGTTAGAGGTCTTTGTATGGCTTGAAACAGTGTTAGGACAGGATGCATTCAAAAAGCTTTTTCCGGTGATCCTCACGGATGGAGGTTCAGAATTCTCAGCTCGTGAAGAGATGGAGGAATTCTGTGACGGAAGTAAAAGCACGACGGTCTTTTACTGTGATCCATACAGCTTTTGGCAAAAAGGTGCCTGCGAAAAGAACCACGAGTATATCCGCTACATCCGTCCGAAAGGGAGTTCATTCGCTGATTTAAATGACGAGAAAGTCAGACTTATGATGAATCACATAAACAGCGAAAAAAGAGACAGTCTTAATGGACATAGCCCATATGAACTCTCTCTTTTACTCTTGGACAACAAACTGCACAAAGCATTAGGATTAAAGGCAATCGCACCTGATGATGTTATGCTTAGTCCAAAACTTATAAAATAAAATAGTAAAGCACAGGCAGATTTCACTGCACCAGAATTTAGTCTTGCACATAAGGCATGTGGAATTTAGTCTCGCACACTATTTTCAGATGCCCGGTTAGTATGCATAAAAACATAAATCATGAGTGCTTACAGGTTTATTATAAGACAAAAAAATAGAATTGTTAAGGTGCATTACAGAATTTAATCCCGCATAGTTACTGAGATAATCCACAGCTGGAATTTAGTTTTTCATTTAAGTATCACTGGAAGTAACGAGAATGCGACGCGCAGTTATTCAATCTGATCAATCGATCTTTCCTGTAATACTCCTGTTATAATTTTCTTATAGTCTTCTTTTGAAATTTCTACTGACAGCTCATTTCTTCGTCTGTCATAAGTTTCCCCTGATTCATAAATAATTTTATAGCAATAATTAAAGTTCAAATCTTCCATGCCTCCAATCAAAAATAGCTTCATGCCATCAAAATTTTTAACTAAAATAATGATAGCATGAAACCATTTTAGCGTAAAGCAACATTCTCCATAAAGAATTCAATAATTTTTTCAGCCAATTTATTATGAAGACTATTGCCAAATTCATCAATGATCAGCATTCCGGCATTTTCTATTATCCTGAGCAGATGAGGCAGCAAATCGGCAAATACCTAGTTTCCCTGCGATTCGCCCTTGTTGCCATAGAGCAATTCCACTTCTTCGTTTCAGGATTAATCCTTAATAACTGACAACTTCTAATATTAATATATTTATGAAAGAATTCTTCCAACAATTCAAGCGATCTCCTTATTGATAAAATGCCCCAGTGATGTAAAGACCATGTCTGGGTTTTCTTTTGATAATTGTGATATTCTCGCCAATTTCGTTTCCATTAGTTCCCCTATCTCTGTGTATAGCTAATGTTTCCTCTTTGATATAGTTTCGCAGGCCAGAACTGCGAGGCACAGTTCTCTCTCGACTTCCCTCCAGTATTTATTTTGTTCATACCTTCACCGGTACTGTTCGGGCCTCCGACTACCTGCACTTCGTTTGTCTTTCTTCTTTTGGTTGGCGGACATACTTTTCATTTACACACTCTGAAAAGAAAATGCAGGTCCTCTCCAGTTGACATATAGTCCCTGTCTGACATGAATAGTTTCAACAACACCGCAGAGGCATGCAAAATCTCACCATAACGATAAGTGCATATATTGTCTTCCACCCTGACCACGGTGTCGACCCTCTGATACTTTGGGATTTCGGTGCTCCATAGCTATCCCTGCTATCTTGCTGTCTACGCTTAGCCTTCACGTTACCGTAACAGACTCAAGACTCGCTTCAAATGCTGTGGTTAACAGCTTATTTGATGGGACCACCCACCGGACTATATACCCTTTGCTGAACGCACGGTCAGACCCTCAGTATACTCCTACTTAGTTTCTTTTGGGTATATACCGGTATGATCACACTATTTTTTTGTTATTTGGAATAAAGATTTTAAAATAGGCCATATAAAAGGTTCACTACTCATATATTCTACCAATATCAGAAGCGAAAGCAAAATACCACCCCAAATTATGAGATATATTCGCACAGATCTATCAATCGTTCGTTTCATTTCTGTTTTTATGTCATCATTCTGAAAACACTCTCTTATATCATCTTCTGTTAGTATTTCTCGGTAAGAATCTTTTAGCTTGTCATAACTACTATATACTTTTTGTAGTTCATATTTTGACTGTTGATAGCTAATAAAAAGATAACCAAAAGAGGCTATCAAAACAATTTCTGAAAGAATTGTGATGTCTTTTGTAAAAATATTGTCCAAAGGCTGATCAGATACGATGTTCGCAAGTATTACAGAAAACAGGAATCCCAAAATAGCCAAAAGATTTGTCTTGAACTTATCTAACATCTCCGTTGCATATTCTCCAGTTCTCGATACAATATCCGTAATAAATTCTGCAACTTTATTTTTTAATTCCAAATATTGAGTTACATTATCTCTCAAATAAAGATTGTAATTCGTTTGAATGGATGCCATTACTCCATCACTGATATTTAACAAAGATTCATATTTACAATGGAGACATATAATATTCCTAGCTATAATCACTTTATCAACAATACTGCCGCCTGAATAAATCCAATTGTAGATTTTATAAAGATTATTATTTCCCTGTATATTTTCAAGAGTATCATGATATTCCATTGAACGCTGCCCCATTATCTGAAGTTTCAGTTTACCATCCTGTATGAATGAGTTTGAAGCCAGTAAACAAGCAGACAAAATTGTTTCCATTTTCAGGAATAAGTCTTTGAGCGGGTTTCCTTCGTATCCAATTTCTATTTTAAAATCATCTGGAAGTAATTCATAATTGTCCTGATTATAAAAATATGCATTTTCTCTGCATTCCAGTAATCTGTTTGTTCTATCAAAGTCCAAATCCAGTGGTCTGCTTCCTGCCGTCAGAAAGAACATTGTTTTTGTATAAAACATATCTCTACTGTCAAATAATTCAAAGGTTATACTCCGACCAGCTTTTTTCATAAAATTCGAAAATGCTGTTAAAACTTTGTCTATTGGTAATGAACTAATATCTTCAGCAAATTTTTCAAAGCAGTATACAGATAAATATCCATTTACTATTTTTTTGTCTATTGTAAGGCTAACCTCAACTGTTTCATCACTTTCAAGACCTTTAAGAAATTCTGCATACTCTTCCTCTACATTTTCTTTTAAATCAAAGGATTCTCCCCCCTCTGAAACTAGATAAATTTTTATTTTGTCTCTATTAGAAATATCCCAAATCGTATTCATCCATTCTGAATATTGTACCGGAAGTTCTTTGCTGAAACTGAACTCTGCCTCATATGTATATCTCCGTTCTTCTTCCTTTCTCAGCTCTGTAATTTGATTTCGGATTCTTTCCAACATAAGAAACTACTCCTCTCTATTGTCTTCATTATTGCGTGCAAATGTCTGAAAAGTGCGGTCATCGCTTAACCTTATTTTAAGATATTTTTTTCCATACGCATCTTCATATGCACTGATATCATTTTCATTTCCTATATCTGAGATTTTTAACATAATTCCTGTATTTATTTTATAAGTTCTTATTGCTTTTTTCTTTATGGCGTCTGGTATTGCCTGAAATTGTCTGTCAAATCCTTTTTCTTCTGGAAGTCTATTTAGTCTTTCATGTAATTCTCGTTTTTGCTCGCCTGTCATATCATTAGGCATATAACCCGTAAATATTTTTTCAATCATATTATCATAATCGAACATCTCCCGATTTGCATTGTTCATATATGCGTACATGGCATTTTGGATAACTCTATTATCATAAGGCGCTGTTTTCTTCAATTTTCTGTTTAAACACTTTTCAACAGAATCATATGTTTTGTACGTATTTACCCTGTCATTCTGACATTCCACCAACTCTAGGAAATCGAACCACCAATATTTTGCAACCGTATTCGAATATATTTTTGCCTGAAACTGATCTGCATTCAGATTATTCAAATCAAACATGCATGTTTTCCAGATTTTCTTTGTATCTTTTGAGAATCCAAATCTTTCACTGTAGTCCCTTTCATCAAAGAAACCTGTATGCTCAATTTTAGCAAGAATACACTTTCTGTTTCCATTATCCTCAAACAATGCAAAAATCAAACTTCCCTTCTGTACACTGATGTTCATATGCCCAATCCGAGCCTGAGCTTCCCGTTCATTTCTGACAAGTCTTTCTGCAATTGAATCTATCTTTTCTTCAATCGCATCTGGAGTTTCCAGATTTCCTGCAATCTCAAGAATTCCCGCAATAACTTCGGTTCTTGTTGACTGTGTATGATATTCCCTGATGGAAACATTGTTGCTCACATGAACAATCAATTGTTCAATATAATCTTTAAACTTTGGCATCATATTCACATTTCTTCTTTGAACACTGTTGTTTTCATAATCAATCACTCTGACTGCCTGTGCAATTATTTCCATCATAACTCTCCTTCATTTTATCTTTTGTTTATAAAACCTTTGTTGGAATTATCTATTTCACTCTAATTCTTTTCCATTCCAAGTAATCCAGATTCTGATAATACAAATATTTATAATTCAGAATCATTAGTCATGTTTATATCAAGTTCTCACAACATATCAATATCGTCACTGTAAATACATTTTCCACCTTTATCAATTTTGTATATCACCTCTTTTTCCCATACGGATTAATGTTACCTCTTCATGTTCTATATGTGAATATCCATCCACGTTTTTCTACGCTCTGTCTTCCATTATAACAATCTCCATATTAGACCGCAACAATTTTTCTATATTTGTATGTACTATTTCACATATATAAATAAATGCTTATTTAAGCTAATCCTTTCTTCCACCCCATTATCAAACCTATACACCATCCTCCTCCGATCAAACACCGGATTCGCATCATGTATAACACTATGATGATTCGGGCATACAATCATCTGGTTATTCGCATCATTATTCAAACTATTAACAAAATAATCAATGTGATGTGCCTCTGCGATATGTGAACCATATTTTTCTCCAATCACCTGCCCGCATATCTGGCATCGGTATCCGTACAACAGCTTCAAATTTTCTCCAATTTTTCTGTTCAGTTTACGAATCTTAACAATCTGTAACTTCTTTTCTATTCCACTGCTTTTATCTTCCATCTCATATTCTATTTCATTCTCCACAGTCCGCTCTCGCATTCCTTGAATTGCCTTTTTCATAACCTGAAAATCATCCTGTGCTATTGGCTCCAGAAGAAAAGTATCTTCATATTCTGTGGTATAAATAGCAAGATATTCCTTTAGTCCATCTGGCATTTTTATATAACTTCTGTCTTTTGGATCTCTGTTTTCACGAATCATCTTTATGTAACTCATGCTTTTGAAAAAGTATTGCTGAAGTGCCTGTGACAGCTCACCATTTCTTGGATATCTGATCTGATAGGCATCCTTCTTTCTCTTTTCTACTGAGTTATTCATATTAACGATTTTCGCATCATACGTTTTTCCATTCATAAAAAAATGAATGATTTTAGATTGTCCACGCTGTAAAAAATTCTCCATATTTCGGAGAAAAATCACCTGATTATCTAACGGCAATGTAAAGCCTTCCATCAATGTAGACCAGTCTATTTCTTTTTTATACACATAATTTTCTGATTCCATACGCATCTTCTCCATCACTATAAAAGTGCTTTTATCTGCTCTTTATACCGTCTCCGATAATAGTCCATCGCCCTATACTCAATAACATCCTTCATTTGTTCCGCCAGCACCGGCTCCTTCACAATTTCTTCCATTTCATCCCTCAATGCCAACGCCGCGCCATCCTTTTTCACAAAGAATTCTTCCCCAGATTTTAACAGAAAGCGTACCGGCATTTTCATTATCTTTTGGATATGGTTCTTATCCGAAATCTTGCGATATTCCTCATATGTAATCTCTTTCTCCAAATCCTTCCAGTTTGTTCCTGTAGAGAAGAATTTTTTCCAGCTTGCCAGAAGTTCCACCTCTGACACTTCCATTCTCACATTCCCATGGTTATAAAAAGCCATCAGTACCGGCATTTTATACACCTTGCTCATGTTGGTGTTTTCCAGCAGATTTATAAAATCTTTTCCCATTCCCTGGCTGAATTTTTTCTGCTCATCTGTGAGTTCATCCAATTCTTCCAGATAATTCAAATACTTTTTAAACGGATTCTCATTCGAATGTGTGACCGCCATCTGATACACATCATCATCCATATAAGTAAACAAATCCATTCTGGTTGGTTGTTTGCCAAGCAATTCTTTGATCCGGAAATACTCGTTTCTGATTTGTTCTTTGATTGTCAGTTGTTTCTTGTCCATTTCTGCAAACAGATCAATCAATCTCATATCAAAATCAACGAAGCATTCATCTGGATAATCTGCCTTATCTGCCGGATAATATGTTTCTTTTCCTGTTTTATTTTTCCCTATCAGCAAATACCTGACTCTTCCCGCTTTTTCATAATTGCCGATAAAGTCCAGAACATTGAGATATTCTTTTCCCTTACTTCTGCGCAATCCCCTTCCAAGCTGCTGCAGAAAGACAACCGGAGATTCTGTCGGACGCAGGAACATTACCATATCGACTGATGGAATATCTACACCTTCGTTGAACATATCCACTGAAAAGATAACTTTGATTTCTCCATTTTTCAGTTTCTCAATCGCTTCTGCTCTGTCCATGGAAAACTCTCCATCTGCATTACTATAAACTGCTGCCGACGGAATTCCTCTTTTACCGAATTCTTTTGCCATTTCTTCTGCATGTTTTCTGGAACAGCAGAATCCTAATGCCTGACTAGAGCCATATTTGCAGTAATATTTGTAAATCAACTCATGCCTGTAAGCATTCCCGATATAAGTTCTGTTCAGTTCTTCTTCTGCATATTTTCCCTTAACTATATGTAGCTTTGTGTAGTCAGTCTCATCATAAATTCCATAGTAATGAAACGGAACCAGCATTCCCTTATTGATTCCATCTTTCAGTGAAATCTCATACGGCACATTATAATCGCAGATTTCATATATATTTTTGCCGTCCATTCTCTCAGGCGTTGCCGTCAGTCCAAGGAGAAACTGCGGTCTGAAATATTCTACAATTCTTCGATATTGGTCATTGACTGCATGATGAAATTCATCAATCACCACGTAATTGAAGTAATCTGGAGCGAAATATTTTTCATTTAAATATTCCGGTTTTCCAAGGCTTGCTACCGAGGCAAATATAAGCGGTTTATCTGTGCACTTCTCAGCTCCCATAAAAAATCCATAGTCTTTGGAATTCCTTACATTCTGAAAAGAAACTGCTGCCTGTTTCAGAATCTCTTCCCTATGTGCAACAAACAACACTTTCTCATATTTTTTTGAATCAAAAGCAGCCAGAAATGTTTTCCCGATGCCCGTTGCAGCCTGAATGAGTGCTTTCTGTGCTCCTTCTGCTCTTGTATCTTCCAATGCGCACAATGCCTCGATCTGTGCTCCTCTTGGTTCATATAAAGGTTTTATTTTCGTATCATTTGTTTCCGACTCCGTAAAGTCATATCTGTCAAGGTCTTTTGCCACCGCCGGACGATGCCAGTTCTGGGAGTAACGTTTTAATTCTTTATCATCAATGATAATGGAATGATTCACAAATAAATCTTCAAATGTACGAAAGAACTCTTTGTAGTTTTCCGGGTCCTTCTGACTGCTGAACCGATAATTCCATTCTATTCCTGAGGTCAGCGCACTCCTGGAAATATTGGAAGAGCCGATGTAAAGTTCACTGTAATCTGTATAATGGAAAATGTAAGACTTGGGATGAAAAGACCGTCCTTTTTCACAATAAAATCTAAGATCAACTCTGTCACCAAGTTTTCTTTTGATCAGATATAGTGCTGATGGCTGTGTAATTCCAAGGTAGTTTCCTGTCAGGATTCGGATTTTGGCTCCACGTTTTAAAGTATGTTCCAGTTCTTTCAGCAACATTCTCACTCCGGATTCCATAAGAAAAGAGACAATGATATCAACGCTTTCTGCTTTTTTCATGCTCTGTATCAGCTGATAATATAGCTGTCTTCTTTTATCCGGTCCGCCGGTCATTGCATCTGTGGAATATTCGTTTTCATACCCGATGTTTACTTTTTCTGCAGAAGTAAATTCAGCCATTTTTCCTCACCTCTTCCCGGTCGGACATCTCCTGTGATCCAATGTTCTTCTATTTTAAGGCCATGCATGTCATGTATGAAATCTTTAAATGTATATGTCGTAAAATCGGTAAAATATCTTCCGTTTCGTTCACCTTCAAATTCTCCGTATTTAAAAGAGGTATAAATCCATCCTTTCGATTTCAATGCTGCATACATATTTTTCAAAACTTCACGCAGTTGTTTTTTCGGCAAATGGAGAATAGATGCACAAGCCCATATGCCATCATATTTTTCTTTTTCATCCAATTCCTGAAACAACATCTGCCTGACTTTAATTTCCGTATATTCACTTGCAATCCGACACAATTGTTCTGAACCATCAACTGCATCTACCTGATATCCACGACTCAGAAAGTACTTTGTATCTCTACCTGCACCGCAGCCAAAGTCAAGAATATACGCATCTGGGTTAAGTTTCTCCAGAAATTTATCTTGCACTTTTGTAAACTTTACCGAAACAGTCCCAGAGGCAAAAGACTGCGCATTTTCGTTGTAATATTTTAATGTTTTATCTATATCTGCCATATATTCACTCACCAAATGCCATCCAGCACTGATTTCACTCCTGTTTTATCTGCAAAATACCTGTTTTGTTTCTTATGCCTTAATTTTTCTGATAAATCTAACTTCTTTGTGACATATTATACATTTTTTTGACATAAACAGCAACAATTTTCGTCAGACATTTTTTGTTATATTCACTTATCTATAATACGCAAAAACTGTTGCATATTTCTTTTTTGATATCTTTTCTCTTTCATCAACTTCCATATAAGTAAAAAAGAAAGCCAGACTGCACATAGGTTTCTTCCCCTACATACAGTCTGGTTCTCTGATTCCATCATTCATTTCTGGTAATAAGTCAATAAATCAGACATTCCATTACTCTTCCGCATCCATCTCCGACTTAATCTCATCCTCGCAGTCTGCCATTGCCTGCAGTGTCATAGTGAGCAGCTTCTGCAGTTCCCAGCCGAGTTGTTCGGCTCCTCGCTCGATGACTTCTCTGGAGCATCCTGCTGCGAAGCCTTTGCTTTTATATTTCTTCTTGAGGGATTTGAGTTCCATGTCTTTTGTGCTTTTGGATGGTCTCATAAGTGCTGCTGCCCAGATAAGTCCTGTAAGTTCGTCCGCCGCAAAGAGTACTTTTTCCATTTCGTGTTCCGGTGCTACATCAATGGTTGCGCCACATCCTACTGTGATGCCGTAGCCGTGGGATACAACTGAATGGATTACGTCTTCGCCTACGCCTGCTTTGCGGAGCATTTCCGGAGCTTTCAGGCAGTGTTCTTCCGGATATAACTCAAAGTCAATGTCATGGAGGAGTCCTACAATTCCCCAGTATTCTGCATCTTCGCCATAGCCAAGTTCACTGGCATACCATTTCATTACTGCTTCTACAGTCAGGGCATGCTGAATATGGAAGGGATCCTTGTTGTATTTCTTTAATAATGCGAATGCCTCATCTCGTGTAATTGTTTTCATTATTTTGTCACTCCTCATATCTGAATTGTCAAGCGGATAAAATATCTGCTTTGCTACTTGCTCATAACTGAATAACTGCTCCGCAGTTTATCTGTCAATCTGGATCTGACATGCTTCCATTGCTTTCAGTGCATTCTCATGGCTTTCCGGTGTTACGCCTGCGCAACATTTAGCGTCTACGATGATCGGAACTTCCGGGAGAGATGCTTTTGCCAGAAGTGCATTGGAAATAACACAGATGTCTGTGCATAAACCTACAAATGTGATACTTTTGATTTCATTATCCTCATTCATTGCCACCAGTTCTCCTGCAAGATCTGTGGAACCAAAGGTTTCTTTATCAATGGGTTCTGTTTTTCTGAGTGCATCTAATTCGCTTCTGATCTGCCAGCCTTCAGTGTCACGGATACAGTGCGGTACAGGAAGCTTCTGTCCTTCCTGGGTGTCAAGATAGTAAGTCTCATGGGTGTCTCTGGTAAAAAGAACAACTCCATCAAAATTTTCGATTTTCTCTTTTACACCAGGTACAATGGCAACTGCCTCTTTTGTTCCAAGAGCTCCGTCGATGAAGTCATTCTGCATGTCTACAACTACTAATACCTTCTGCATATTTCCTTCCCTTTCGTTCTTTCTGCACATTTTTTCAGATAATGCTATAAAATCTCTGGAAACGTATGCTGTTATTATTTGTTATTACTATACAACGACAAAGTGTTTTTGTACAGGCAAAAGTGCCTGTTTTACTATAGCAATTCCATAAAATATCAATCATCTATTTTTCAGTATATTTTTCAAATCTGTACTTCTGTTTAATATCCGGATATTTGTCTCTGTCCACTTCACTCATAAACATATCATAGGGTCTGGCGCAGATTTTGAAAGGTGCGTAGAGAGCCTGGTAGATCATCAGTTTTTCACCGTTTTCTGTGTGATGGGCTACTGCAAGGACTTTATAGAGATATTCGGAAGTATCCGGGGATACCCATTCTCTTTTGAAATGCTGTACAATGTCGCCTGCATGAATATCGTGTTCCGGTGTTTCCAAAGTGTTTTCATTTTCCGCACTGTCAGGTTCTTCCGGTTCTGTGTTGAGTTCCATATATTCTTCTTTATCAAGGGAAACCGGGATTCCGGAACGGCCATTGATGTGGACGCCGCCATACCAGGTACCTGTGACCTCACAAATATCACCTACTTCGTATTCCATGCTGCAGTCATTATTTTTCTTTATGATTCTGATCTTTGCCATTTTATCATCTCCTAGCATATAGTTCTTATTTCATGCAACCAGAAAAACACTCTAACACGTTAGATTATATTCTCCAGCAAGTTCTTCATTTAAAACAACCACCTCAACACCCCATATTTTTCTGACCTTAAGCAATCTGGCTCTTAATTCTGCCAATGGCCCGGCTAGCCACGTAATATCTTCTGCGTTTTTTACAACCAGAATAAATTTTAATTTTACATCTTTCATATTGCTTACCGATCGAAGATTGTCTCCTATCTCTGACGTATCCTGATATCTGTTCATAATTGCCGCCAGATATATCTGCAAAGATGATATAAACTTCTCAGTTATTGAACCATAATATTCTTCGAATTTCAGTTCTTTTTCCTTCGATTCATATCTATTCGCCACATTTGGACAACTTTTCTTTGCTTCCAGAAACACTATATTATTTCCATTATATTTCAGGATAAACTCCACTGTTGGGATTCCATCTCCAAGTTTTTTATAAATTTCAGATGTCTCAATATGAAATAAATCTTTTTCATCATATTTTCCAAAATTCATTCCTGATTCTGGTATAACGCTCACTTTAATGCCACCCCGATTTCTTCTCGATACAACTGACGGAATGTATCCATAATTGCATTATGTTCCAACAATTCAAATTCCGGTGCTATCTCACATAATACTTTGTTGTTTTCATTTTTATATAAGGAAATGTACTGCAGTTTACTGTCCTGTCTCCGCTTTACTTCAATATATTTAGATAAAAAATAGTCATGTGTAGAAACAAAAATCTGTACACCTTCTGTCTCCAGCATGATCAACAATTCAGCCAGCACCGGAATATATTTCGGATTGATATTTGCTTCTGGCTCGTCCCAAAACAAAACGGATCCCTTCTCCAGTGTCCCGTTTTTTATCAACTGCCATAAAAGAGCAATTTTACGTAATCCTTCTGCTACCAAATTAAATTCTAACTTTGCCTGTGTACCAGGTTTTAAATAAAAACGATCCTCATGCAATGTTACTTTCCCATTACTGATTTTCTGTAAAATATCCAGATATTTTTTCCTTACAGTTGAATCCACTCCTCTGGAAATATCAATTTTGGCAGCCGCAATAATATCCAGATACGTATCATCAAATTCCACATTTCCCATTTTTACTGCAGCATCCAGATTCCAGGCATTTGATAAAATCTCTTTTGCCGGAATAAATACGCTTGTGAGATCAGACATCTGCTTTTCCCATTTCTCTTCTGAATTAATCTCTGCATCCCATTTTCGTGTCTTGGTTGAAAATGTCATTCCTATTTTGGCAGTATCAGATTCCACAGAAACCATGGCTTTATTGCTTCCACTCTTTCCTCTGTTTACCAGACGTCCAATTCCAGACTGATCAGGACGAAATAACATTGTTGTTTTCTGCGAAAAAGACACATCATGTTTAGAAGCCTGACATGCTGCATAGGCTAATTTCATAATATGAGTCTTTCCCACACCATTTTCACCAACTAATACATTTAATCCTTCACAAAAAGGAATCTTTATATCTTCAAATACTGTAAAATTCTCTGCTGCAATCTTTGTTAATGGCATTTCCATCACCTCAATATTTCCATTTTTATAAATCAGTTCATTATATCTGTCGCACGACAATATAATATAAAGTAACTTCTATAATAATTTTATATTATAACACATATAAATATGTCAAACAGCTATTTTCTTCGATATAATATTGTAAAATCTGAAAGCTTGTAAAAGGCTATAACTATCACTTCCAGCTCTTCCAGATCTCCGGCTGATATCCTACTGTCGCCTGTTTTCCGTTTCTTACCACAGGGACTTTGATGATGCTCTGGTTTTCGAGAATTTTCTCTGCCTTGTCTTCCTCTGCGATATAAGTGATCAATGCCAGCAGGTCTTTATCCTTGCAGTCAGTATCTATCAGTTTATCATAACCGCCAATTGCCTGGCAGACAGATTGGAATTCTCCTTTACTTAAGCCTTTTTCTTTCATATCTATAAACTGATATTTAATTCCCCGTTCTTTGAAATAGCGTTCTGCTTTCTTGCTGTCAAAGTTTTTCTTTGTTCCGAATATTTGTATATTCATAGTCTAATGCTTTCTCCCATTTTTTTAAGAATTATTGTTCCTGCTATATTTTCTCTTTTCCTGCCTGTTCATTTTAAATTTCCATCCATTTCACATTTTTTTCAAATTCTCACCACATATTTCTCACATTTTCCGGTTATATTATTACCTGTACAGAGCAAAGAGTAATTGCAAATAAAACTTTTTCTTTTTCATACTTTTGCCGGGAATCAATAAGGTTCCCGGCCTCCTTCTTTTATTCCGTTATTTTTTATTCCGTTAGATTTTCTTTTTAATATGGTTATAGATGTTCAGTCCTTTTGTCTGTCCGTATTTGGAAATGATAGATCTGTAAATCTGCTGCTTTCTGTTTTTGTCTTCTGCATTTTTCTCCACAGTTGTAGAAACATAGTTTACTACTTCCTTTGGCATGCCTGCCTTGTCGAGAACCAATACTAATTCCTGCTGTAATTTCTTTGTTCCGGCTTTCATGTCAATTATCTTTTGTTTTGGCTTTTTTGTATTCTGATTCTCTGATTGTTTGACAGACTGCTTTTCAGATTGTTCATTCAACTGTTTTTCTGTTTTCTGATCAGTTTGTTCTGCCAACTGTCTGTCTTTTTCTTTACTGGTCTGTTTTTTTACCTGTTTTCTTGTCTGTACCTGTTTTCCGGAAATCTTCTCGTTTCTGGAAATTTTCACATTTTCTTCTGCTTTCCAGAATTCTATAATATGGTCAAATCCTGTATCCTTACTGATTACAACAATTTTACATTCTTCATCCTGACCTGTGCACTCTTTTCCTATCAGATATCCCAGATAAGAGCCCAGATGCATATCTGCTGACTGATTTCCTGTCGGTACTTTATGCGTGATCAGTTTTGACTCTCCGTGATCATTGATAATATCAAGGTCTATTTTTCTGCTGTTGTCTGTATAAAAAAGATGGATAATATCTGTTTCCCGTAATTTTTCACATCCTTTGAAGCCTTCACTTCCTACATTTTCATAATCAATTAAATAATAAGTTTTGATAATCTTCATCCTCTCTTTACTTTTCTCTGCTGTATAATACTCTGTCATTTTTCAGACAGATAATTCTTTCCTATTTTAACATGCATCTTTTATCAGCACAACCACATAGTGGCAGCTCTCCTGGTTAGTATTTCCTGGTTGTCTTTCCTGCCTGTTCCAATCAGACAGAATATTATCATATCCACGAATAGTATTCCCATATTGCCACCATAATAAATTTACATACCTTTTGTGAAAAATGACGGTTTTTTCATCAAATTTGAGTTGATAAATCTTTAACAAATTTCAAAAAAAGGCAAAAATCCTGTTGATTTTAAGCGTTAAATATGTATAATAGTAAAAGAGAAGCGATACCCATTCGCTTTTATGGTAAGGTATCTTAAGCCTGTTTAAACAGGCGCTTTCATTAACGAAGAAAAGAGGTTAAACGTAAGATGGCAAAAATCGATTTAAGCAAGTATGGCATTACCGGAACTACAGAAATTGTCTACAACCCTTCTTATGAAGTATTATTTGAAGAAGAAACCAAACCGGAACTGGAAGGCTTTGAAAAAGGTCAGGTCAGCGAACTTGGTGCAGTTAACGTTATGACAGGTATCTACACAGGACGTTCTCCTAAAGATAAATACATCGTTATGGATGAGAACTCCAAAGATACAGTATGGTGGACAACAGACGAATACAAAAACGATAACCATCCTGCAACTCAGGAAGCATGGAATGCAGTAAAAGAAATCGCTAAAAAAGAGCTCTCCAACAAGAGACTTTTCGTAGTAGATGCATTCTGCGGTGCTAACAAAGATACTCGTATGGCTATCCGTTTCATCGTTGAAGTTGCTTGGCAGGCACATTTCGTAACAAATATGTTCATCCAGCCAACAGCTGAAGAACTTGAAAACTTCGAGCCAGATTTCGTTGTATACAACGCTTCCAAAGCTAAAGTTGAAAACTATAAAGAATTAGGCCTTAACTCTGAAACAGCTGTAATGTTCAACATCACAACTAAAGAGCAGGTTATCGTAAACACATGGTACGGCGGAGAAATGAAGAAAGGTATGTTCTCTATGATGAACTACTTCCTTCCACTGAAAGGCATGGCTTCCATGCACTGCTCTGCAAACACAGATATGAACGGCGAAAACACAGCTATCTTCTTCGGTCTTTCCGGAACAGGTAAAACAACTCTTTCCACAGACCCGAAACGTCTCCTGATCGGTGATGACGAGCATGGCTGGGATGACAACGGCGTATTCAACTTCGAAGGCGGATGCTACGCTAAAGTTATCAACCTTGACAAAGAGTCTGAGCCGGATATCTACAATGCAATCAAACGTAACGCACTGTTAGAGAACGTTACTGTTGATGCAAACGGAAAGATCGATTTTGATGACAAGAGCGTTACAGAGAACACTCGTGTATCTTACCCAATCAACCACATTACAAATATTGTAAAACCTGTATCTTCTGCACCGGCTGCAAAGAACGTAATCTTCTTATCAGCAGATGCATTTGGAGTACTTCCTCCAGTATCTATCCTGACACCAGAGCAGACACAGTACTACTTCCTGTCTGGATTCACAGCTAAGCTTGCCGGTACAGAACGTGGAATCACAGAACCTACACCAACATTCTCTGCTTGCTTCGGACAGGCATTCCTTGAACTGCATCCGACAAAATACGCAGAAGAACTTGTTAAGAAAATGGAAAAGAGCGGAGCAAAAGCTTACCTGGTTAACACAGGATGGAACGGAACAGGAAAACGTATCTCTATCAAGGATACTCGTGGTATCATCGATGCAATCCTGAACGGAGATATCAAGAATGCTCCAACAAAGACAATCCCATACTTCAACTTTGAAGTACCTACAGAACTTACAGGTGTTGATACAGGAATCCTTGATCCTCGTGACACATATGCAGATGCATCTGAGTGGGAAGAAAAGGCAAAAGATCTTGCTGCAAGATTCATCAAGAACTTTGCTAAATATGAAGGAAATGAAGCAGGTAAAGCTTTAGTTTCAGCAGGACCACAGTTATAAGATCCACTAATGAATCTGATTAAAATCGGATAATGTTATAGGGTTGTAAAATCCATGTAAATGGGTTATAATAAGTGCAGTGGAAACCTGGAATGTTCGACACTCCTGTAGTTTTGAACCTACAATACTTTAAACGGGAGTCTTACATCTCTGTAATATGTCAGGCCATCGATTTTGCAGTGGAAGGCAGAAAAGCAGATGCGGATACCCACCTAGCTGGGTGCTAGGAGTCAGAATACAGGAACCGGCATTTTGGGGAATATACAAAAGATAAAAGACAGTCGTTTTTACGGCTGTCTTTTTTCGGGTATAAAGGGCGGGAAGAAAGGAAAGAAAATTGCGGAGACGGAATAAAAAGCATTACAGTATCTATATAGCATGGATTTTACTGTTATTGTGTGTGATCGGAGGCTTGAAAGCAGGCATAGAAGAAAGTGCTGTGGGAAAAGAGCAAACGCATTCTGAAATATCTATTCAGAGCAGATGGGAAGAATTACTGAAATCTGTATCTGAAAAGAAAAATGATAAAAAGAAAGACCAGAAAAAATCAGAGAGTACGGAGGCAGCACAGAAAAATATCAGGATATTGCTCATGACCGATGGATATAAACAGATTGTACATAAAGAATTAAAGGTCAGTGCAACGGGAGGTCTTATAATAGAAAAAACTGGTACCAGGGAAGAGACTGCAGAAAATGAGAAAATAACGATCACAAAGGAAGATGTCGGATTTCAGAATGGAAAAATCAGAGTAACAGCAAAAGATGGGGGAGAGATGGTTGTCAGCAGCATCAGGAGAGGATATGGAAATCCTTCTTATGCCGGAATACTGGATCTTTATGCAACATCAGAAGGAATAGTAATTATTAATGAACTTCCGGTGGAAAGTTATCTATGCAAAGTTGTTCCCAGTGAAATGCCGGCATCCTATCAGAAAGAAGCCTTAAAGGCACAGGCAGTCTGCGCAAGAAATTACGCGGAACGCCAGATGGAAGACTATGCTTATCCGGAATATCAGGCGCATGTCAATGACAGCACAGATTATCAGGTATATAATAATTCGGCACAGCAGGATGCATCCACAGAAGCGGTAAGGGAAACTGCCGGCGAGGTGTTAAAATATAAAGGTAATATTGTAACAACGTATTATTATTCAACATCTTGCGGAAAGACAACAACCATGAAAGCCTGGGGAACGAGTGAAAATGAAAGTAATGGATATCTTCAGTCGGTAGAAGTAAAAGATAAGAATGGAGATTATGAAAAATCACTTCCATGGTACCGGTGGGAAACTGATATAGATCAGGATATATTGAGTACACTTTTGGCGGAGAATGTAAAAAAGAATATTGGGACGGTACAGTCATTAGAAGTAACGAAAACAGGACCGGGAGGTGTCGCGCTGCAGATAAAAGCTGTCGGTGATAAGGGAAGTATTACAGTTGATACAGAGAATAAGATACGAAAGGCGCTGGGGGGAAATGGATATGAAATAAAGAAACAGGATGGTACGGTTGCCCAAAGTGGTACGCTACTTCCAAGCGCATTTTTTAAAGTGAAAAAGGCTGGTAATATATTCAAAATCACAGGCGGCGGATACGGTCATGGCATTGGTATGAGCCAGAATGGAGCAAATGAAATGGCGAAAAAAGGGAAGAATTATCAGGAAATATTACAAATGTTCTATCCAGGAACAACAATTGAAAAATAAGTATAATCAATGAAAGAATAGTTGAGTAAAACATACCTGGAAGCGGAATGATTTCTAATAGACAAACGAAAGAAAATCGGGTAGAATATAGAGACGAATATTTTGGGAGAAAAAGATGAAAAAAGTTAAGTTTCTATATGATAAAGTAATGGAAATAACCGGACAAGTCGGGAAAGATCATGTAGGTGCCTATGCTGCACAGGCAGCGTATTTCTTCATGCTCAGTCTGATTCCGATCATATTACTGTTGATCACACTGGTACAGTATACGCCGGTTACGAAGGCAGACGTTATGACGGCTGTCCTTCAGGTGTTTCCAAAAT
>OHVW01000007.1_pt1 | contig 145852 bp, 128 predicted proteins | sample 1579601 | NCBI WGS metagenome assembly OHVW01 (sample SAMEA3882549, study PRJEB24775) | human gut metagenome | biome: human-associated habitat; feature: intestine environment; material: feces | place: Netherlands | collected 2009/2010 | reverse complement strand
TAAAACTGTATACTATGTCTTTGCACTGTTGTATACTATGTTACTACACTGCACATATTATCCGCCAGCTTGATGAATGGGTTTGTTTTATAAAAATGTTTTGCTGTGAGGGGTGTTGTGTGTAATATGTAGTGGCGAACCGTGTTTTCCCGTTAGAAATATAGTCGCAAGGTTACCCCCCCACGGCTTGTTTTATGTTTGCACATAAAACAAATGGCGAACACGGTTTGCCCCTTCACGAACAGAGAGCGAGGCACTCGTATGCATAGGGCAATATTTAGCACAAAGCAAATCTCGGGAGTTGTAGTATTGACTGTTTCAAACTGTCTACACGAATGGAGAGCGAGGCACTCGTATGCATAGGGGAATATTAGCACAAAGCAAATCTCGGGAGTAGTAGTATTGACTGTTTCAAACTGTCTACACGAACGGAGAGCGAGGCACTCGTATGCATAGGGTAATATTAGCAGAAAGCAAATTTCGGGAGTTATAGTTTTTACTATATCAGACTGTCTACACGAACGGAGAGCGAGGCACTCGCCATGCTTGACAATTTTAGGGTTGCGATATATAGTATAGTCAAGGGAAGAGATTAACGGCAAACGCCGTAAAAATTGTGGGGTGAGCAGATGAAAATAACACTTAATCCCGACAAAGAAGTAGTAAAAACAGTTAAAGAGGGCTTGAAGAGGACAGGCGGTTACTGCCCGTGCAGAATTCAGCGTACAGAGGAATACAAGTGTATGTGCAAGGAATTCAAGGAGCAGATTGCCGATCCCGATTTTGAAGGCTTTTGTCATTGTATGCTTTACTACAAATCTAAAGATTAAAATAACCGAACAGGAGGATTGTTATGGAAATAGAGCTTTACAAAGAAACTTTTGAGCAGGAGGTTTTGCAGTCGGATATCCCCGTGCTTGTAGACTTTTGGGCAACATGGTGCGGTCCGTGCAAGATGATTGCCCCGATTGTGAAAGAAATCGCTGACGAATATGACGGCAAAATTCTTGTCGGCAAGGTTAATGTTGACGAAGAACCCGACCTTACAATGCAGTATAATGTGTCGAGTATCCCGACTCTTATGGTGTTCAAAAACGGTCAGCTTGTCAACAAGGCAGTAGGCTATCGTGAAAAGGACGAAATCCTTAAAATGCTCAAGTAAATATACCGACTATAACACAAAACCGTGTGTACAGAAAAAGTACACACGGTTTTTTATTTGTCAGATTTAAGTGATTGTGAAAATTCTGAAATCTTATTTTGTATTATCTTTATTGTTTCTTCATTTGAATAAACAATTTCGGAATCAACAAGGCTCGTTGCAAAATCATAAAAGGGTTTTGCAAATCCACATTCATTAAGTTTAAAAACAGAGTGGCTGTTTTTTTCATCGGACAGAAGAAGGAAAAAGTCGTTAATCTGACCGGTCCCGCAATAACGAAGATTCTTCGGTAAATGGAGTTTGTCTTCACGAATAAGATGCAGACTGCTTTGCTTTAAATTTATTGCGGATTTGCAAAGTTCATTCAAGATTTTTATTCGATATTTGGGCGGAATAGGATTGTAGGCAATTTCGGGTATCTCGGTTATTCTGCCCGTCATAAGAAAATTGTCAAGCCCTCGTTCGGTAAAAATTGAAGTTTTTAACATAAAGTTGCGGTATTGCGAAAGACAGCTTTTTGCACGGTCAAATATGACGGGAAAGTTTGGAATGTCCTTTCTCATGCACATTTCAATTAATTCATCACCTATATACGGCGTTACGCATGGTTCGTATTCAATGGTAATCAAATTTGTGTTTGCAATGTCGTAGTGCCGCAAATGCTCAACATAAATACTGCTGTATCCCATAAGCGTGTTGATATCGGCAATCAGAGCATAGGAGTTATTTATTTTTTGTTCAAAGAGTTCTTTGTGAAGTTTGATTATGTTTTTATCCTGAGTTATTACAGCACTTCTTTTGTCATATGAAATCGTAATAAGGCAGTTGTCGGTAACAATAAAATATGGCAGAACGGAGCTGTTTGTTGTTTTATCGTAGTAGTAATAAGCACGGTAATCTGTTTTGCTGAGGAAAATCGGATAGACTTTGTTTATCATGTTTATGTTTGAATAGTAGTTATCATAGGAGTCGTCATAAGGTTTAAGACCGAAAATATGACATACCGATAAACCTGCTATGTCGGTTATACTTTTTAATAAATTGTTAATGGGTGACTTGTCTTCGAAAATATCGCCGTACATGTATATGGTGTTATTTTCAACAGCTTCCTGTCGCATTATGGTTTCAATTGCGTTATAGGTGTCGGATTCGCCTTTGATAACAGCAGGATATTCTATATTAAGCGATATTTTAAAACTCCGTTCGATAGGGCAATGCTTAACCTCGAAAATGTTATACAGATTTTCGATAAAATTTGCCGTGCAGATTCTGCTTTTGTACCTGTCTTCGCCTATAATTGCTATCTCATATTCTTTTGTTAAATTAAATTTTTCTTCGGGAGAAAGACAGAGCGAAGCACAGATAAGTTCAAGTTCCTCCATGGTGGGCAGTTTTTGACCGCTCTTAATACGCTGGAGTTTTGTCCGTTCAATACCCGTGATTTTGCTCAATCTGTATATAGTTGTATCTCCGACAGCTCTTTGAAACTTTTCACAAAACGACATAATCATCACCACAATCAGTTATAGTACATATAACAATAAGATACGTTTATTATTACATAAAATATAATTACTGTCTGCACTTTTGATATAACTATTATACTACAAACAAAATAGCAGGTCAATGTAACTTGCGGTAAAAAATATGTCAAAAAAACACGAAAAATATGTTCTTATTTACTGCACACAAAATTGCACATATTGAGATAGTGAATTTTTATATGTAAAATATTTGATAAAGGAATTAATGAGAGGGGGAATATTTTTGGGTACGATAAAAGGACAGAAAAAAAGCAACCGAACCGTCATAATAAAAAACGGCTCGGTTAATCGTCGTCAAAGATATTTTAGTGCTTCCGAAGTCTTTCAAGCTCTTTGTCAATTATCATTGCAACAAGTTCTTTTCCGTGAGAATCAAGCTTTTTGAATTTGTTGTAAATTATATTATACTCCTCTTCATCCTGTGCTGATTTTCGGTCAAGTGAAACATTGCAAAGGTCGTTAACGGTAAGATTAAAATAATCGGCTATTTTAATAAGTGAATCAACGGATACTCCTTTTTTACTTTTTAATGAATCATTTAAGGTGGTGGCCGCAATTCCGATTTTTTCTGCAAGCTGGCGAATTGACATATTATTTTTTGTCAAAAGGAACCTGATATTTGAAGAAGAAATTTGTGCATAATCAGTTGTGTTCATGGCATAACCTCCTTTTCTCATAATTATAGCCGTTTATCTGTCTATAATCAATTACAAAATAGAAATTGTATGGTAAGTTTTTTGTTTGATATTGACAATAAACACGAAATCGTATAAAATTAAGTAGTAAATAAACGAAAATTCGGGCGGTGATATAATGAATTGCGTTTTTCCATTAATAAAAAAGGCTATTGAAGAAGGAAATATCACTGTTGATGACATTGCAAAAAGTGTTGGCGAAGATGTTGTGATTATAAAGGAAAAGCTATGCGGTAAAGAGGATTTTATTATCAATGAAGCAATGACCATAAATATGGAGCTGTTTCCGGATATTCCTTTTAAAACTTTATTTTCACATTATAAAACCGATTAGTTGCCAGGTATTTTTGCAGAATCGTGCTGTTTGTCCGAAAAATCGGTCGTCTGTCGGTTTTGGGAGAAGCTTGCTGAAATTCTGCTAATATATAATCAAACCAGCGGAAATAACCGCACAAACAGGAGGAGTAAAAAATGATCTCAAAAACAAAAAGCAAAAAAAGCTTTGCAAAACTCTTGCTTTCATTAGCGTGCGTTCTGTGTATGGCATTTTCGGTTGTTATTCCGGTTAATGCCGAAGCAGCCAACGCAAGTGTAACAAAAGTAAGCGAAAGTCTTGTTCAGGTAAGAATGATTTACAAGAAAGACAGTCGTGATAAGGGTACACCTATTCAGGGCGGTACAGGTTTTCTTATCAACGGCAACACAGTTCTCACATGCGCTCATGTTGTTGATGTAAATGACGATGTTAAGGCAATTTGTAAAGATATTTTCGGTTCAAATTACAGCATTGACAACCTGAGCCTTGAAGTTGTTGTTTCAGGTGATGTAACAATCCCTGTTAAGGTTAAGAAGGAAAGTCAGGAAATGGACTTTGCAATTGTAAACCTTACCGAGATGATGAACAGAAGAACACCCGCTGTTCTCGGCGACAGCGACAGTGTTGACAAAACACAGGTTGTTTATGCTCTCGGTTTCCCCGCAGCAGTTGCAGAGCTTCAGAACAAAAATACATACACAAGCGATGATGTAACAATCACAAGCGGTGAGGTTTCAAAGATTACTTCATCTGACGGTATTGATTATATTCAGCACGGTGCAATTCTTAATAACGGTAACTCGGGCGGTCCTCTTGTAAATGAGAACGGCGAGGTAGTTGGTATCAACAAGGGTACAAAGAGCAACTACTACTATTCCGTAAGCATGAATCAGGTTAAAAATATCCTTGACGAACTCGGCGTTGAGTATCAGAGCGGTACGGGTGCATCTGTAAGCAAAGGTGAAACAGTCGCACCGGAAACAGAGGAACAGCCGGCAACAGAGGCAGTTGCTCCCGCAACAGAGAAACAGGAGAAACAGGAAGCTACAACAACTGCAGTTGCTTCAACAGATAAGAACAACGACAACGGCGACTCTTCAAAGATGATTATTATTATTGCAATTGCCGCAGTAGCTGTAATCATTATTATCGTAGTAATTATTATTATTGTTTCAGGCAGCAAGAAGAAGTCTAAACCCGTAAGAAATGTTCCGAACGGTCCGACAGGTATGAACAGAGGTCCTTCACCTTATGGCAACCAGCCTCAGCCAAACAGAGGTTCATCACCTTACGGCAATCAGCCGCAGCAGAGCGGTGCTTACAGACCTAATGTACCGAGTCAGGGTGCTGCTCCGACAGTTCCGAACAATGAGGGTGCAGGTCAGACAACCGTTCTCAACGAAGGTGCAGGCGAAACAACAGTTCTCGGTTATCAGCCGACAGGTGCTGTTCTCGTGAGAACTTCAACAAACGAGAGAATCAGCATCAACAAGCCCGAATTTGTAATCGGTAAGGAAAGAAGAAGAGTTGACTATTGCATCAGCAATAACAATTCTGTCAGCAGAGCACATGCAAAGATTAAGGCTCGTGCAGGCAAGTTCTTTATTTCAGACCTTGGTTCAACTAACTGCACTTATGTAAACGGAAACAAGCTTACTCCGAATCAGGAAGTTGCTCTTAGCAACGGTGACAAGATTAAGATTTCTGATGAAGAGTTCCAGTTTATGGGCTGATTAAGCAGGTATTAATATGAATTATTTAACAGCAGTACATACAGATGTAGGAATCAGGAAGAAAACAAATCAGGATTCGGCTCTTGTTATGGAGGCAACAACCGACAAGGGAAATGTATTATTGACTGTTGTTTGTGACGGTATGGGCGGCCTTGCTAAAGGTGAGGTCGCCAGTGCTGCCGTTATAGATGCGTTCAGTAAATGGTTTGAAAATAATCTTCCGAAAATTATAGGTTCACCCGATATGAAAGATATGATTTTCCGTTCATGGGAAAAGATTGTTTTTGATATGAACCGAAATATTTCTTCTTTTGGAAGAAGAACGGGAATAAGTCTTGGTACTACCGTTGTTGCCTGTCTGTTTGCAGGCAATGAATATTATATCGTAAATATAGGTGATTCAAGAGCGTATTGTTTCAGCGACAGAACATATCAGCTGACCAAAGACCAGTCGTATGTTCAGCGGGAAATTGATATGGGCAGAATGACGCCCGAAGAGGCTGAAACCTGTCCGAAAAGAAATGTTCTTTTACAATGCATAGGTGCAAGCGAATACATTGAACCCGCATTCTATAACGGCAGTATGGTGTCGGGTCAGATATTTATGCTTTGCTCCGACGGATTCAGACATGTTATCACCGATGAAGAAATGTATGAAAGACTTAATCCGTTTGTGCTTAACAATGAACAGCAGATGAAAGATAATGCAGTTTATCTTACCGAGCTTGATAAATACAGAAGAGAACAGGACAACATTACGGTTGTTTTAGTAAGGGTAGAGTGAGAGTATGCTTGAGATTGGTTCCGTAATCGACGGAAAATATAAAATACTTAATGTAGTTGGCAAAGGCGGTATGAGCGTTGTTTACCTTGCCATGAATGAAAGGGCAAACAAACAATGGGCAATCAAAGAAGTTCGTAAAGACGGTATGCAGAGCTTTGAGGTTGTAAAGCAAAACCTCGTTGCTGAAACCGATTTGTTGAAAAAACTTAATCATCCGCATTTGCCAAGTATTATTGATGTTATCGACTGTGACGATACATTCCTTATCGTTATGGATTATATCGAGGGTAATCCGCTCAGCAAGGCTCTTGAAACGAGCGGCGCTCAAAATCAGGACGATGTTATTGAGTGGGCTAAACAGCTGTGCGATGTTCTTGGATATCTTCATTCAAGAAAACCCCCGATTATTTACCGTGATATGAAACCGTCAAATGTTATGCTCAAGCCGGACGGAAATGTAATGCTCATTGATTTTGGTACGGCACGAGAGTTTAAGTACTCAAGTGTTGCCGACACAACCTGTCTTGGTACACAGGGATATGCCGCACCCGAGCAGTTCGGCGGTCATGGACAAACCGATGCGAGAACGGATATCTATTGTCTCGGCGCTACTATGTATCACCTTGTAACAGGACATAATCCTGCAACACCTCCGTATGAGATGTACCCGATTCGCCAATGGAATCCGATGCTTTCGTCAGGTCTTGAAGAAATTATTCTCAAGTGTACGCAGAGAAATCCCGAGGACAGATATCAGTCCTGTGCAGAGCTTTTGTATGCTCTCGACCACTACAAGGATCTTGATATTGAAAATAAAAAGGTTCAGTCGTTTAAGTGGAAAACCTTCCTTGCCTCATTTATTATGACGATTGTTATGCTTGTCGGTACAATCGGATTCAGTGCCGGTCTTACGGTTCAGACTTCATCAACTTATGAGAGTTATATTGCAAACGGCGACAGTGCGGTAAGTCAGGATGCGGCTGAAAAATATTATTTGGATGCTATAAATGTTGATCCTGCAAATCCGTTGGCATATCAAAAACTTCTTGAAAGATGTACCTCTGACTCGAAACTTTCCGAAGATGAGTACAACACCATTAAAGATGCGATATATGAACACGAGGACGAACTCAAATCAAAGTATCCGTCGGAATATGCCGATAATGTTGCATATAAACTCGGTCAGGCATTGTACTTTTCATATGTGCCGTCATCACAGAAATCTGAAAGTGAGAACTTTAGTATGGCAGGCATAACGGTTTCTCAAAGATGGCTTGATATTGCACAGAAAATGGGTAGTACCGAACAGATAAAGCACAGGGCGGAACTTTTGAGTTCGATGTCAAAGGCATATCAGAATATGTCGGGCAAATCTCTTGAGGGCGATCCCGTTGAAGAAGTTAAGGAGTATTGGAACAATCTTGTTGAGATTGCGTCCCCAAATATTGCCAAAGACGAAAACAACCAGATTGCACTTTTGATTTACAGAAATGTTACTTCGCAAATATATACAAAGTATTATTGGTTTATAAAAAACAGTCTTGCAACTGCTAAGGATATAAGCAACGAACTTGATAATATTGAAAAGTATGTTAATGAAATCAAAGTAGCTGTTCCGGATGATGAGGAACTTCAAATTCTTGTTAATGAATGTCTCGGTAACATTGAAAATACAAGAAGTTTGGATAATTCGGGGGTGAAATAATGGACTTAATTTCGATTTTTAGGATTTGTTTTTACGTATGCCTTGCGTTTACGATTTTGTTTTTCATTATTTCAGTCGTTCTGTTTTTCCTGTTTGATATCAAAACAATTTTTAATATCAGAACAGGTCGTGCAAAGCAGAAAACAATCAAAGAAATGCAGGCGGCAAATAATTCAACGGGCAGACTTCGTGTTGACGGAAAGACGCTTACTTCACAGCTTTCAAAAAATGACAAAAAGAATATCAAGAAGAAGAGGGAAAATATTATCGTTCCGCCACAGACGGAGCCTGTTAAAGAACAGTATGTAAATCAGAGCAAGACGCCTTACGGCGACGGTTCGGAAAATACAACGGTTCTTCCGCAGGACGCAGAGCCGACAGCCGTTCTTTCACAGCCTGATATTCAAAGCTATGATCCGGGCGCACAGACAACGCAACAGCTTTCCGAAAGCGATATGAATAATATAGGTTACGACAATTCTTTTGCATATGACAATGTGCAGAATGTGAATTTTCAGATTGTCAAAAAACTTGTGGTTATTCATACCGATGAAATTATTAACTGATAATAATTAGAAGCTCAACAGCAGTTTTCTGCTGTTGAGAATTCGCATATTTTGAGGTGAACTACTTGAAAAGTGATATAAACAAGTTTAAGGCGGTATTGGTTTTGCTTACTGTTTCACCGCTTTCGCTATTAATTCTTCTTTTCCTCAGTTTTGAGGGAGATTCGGTAAACATTCCCTTAATTTGCATTACAGAGGTTATTTTTTGGGGATGTATGGTTGCAGGCTATGCTTTGCTTGCAATGATTAATAAAAGCCGAAAGTCAAAAATAAAAGGCAAGCAGACACTTAAAAAGACAAAACCGGGTGTTATCTGTTTTTTCTCAAACAGATTTGCCATTGTTTTTGATATGATTATGGGACTTTCGTTTGTGCTGACGATTATATTTTGGATATTTCCTGTTTTGAACTGTGCTGTGATAGAAACTTTCGCAGTATTTCTCTTTTCTCTGCATATGCACAGTATCTTTAACGGGGTGAATTATAAATATATAAAGAGTATATCTGACAAAAAAGAAGGAGAGTAAACAATGGAATTGAATTTTTCAAAAAAGACCAGAAAAATCGTTGCGTCATTGCTTGCTGTGGCAATCCTCCTCGGAGTTCTGCCCGTTAGCGGCTTGACAGGCAATTCTTCGGGTGCTGAAGGAAACAATGGTTCTGCAAACACAATTTTTGTCAAATCAGATCATCAGCCCGTGCTTTTTGACAGCAACGGCAATGTGAAATCGGTATTGACAAAAAAAGACGGAACAGAAAATGTTTATACTGCAACACCTGAAAACGGTGACAAAATTGGTGTTTTTAAAGATAAAGGCTTTGGAACAGGTAAGTCAATCGTTTTCTTTAAGAGTAATGAATGGAATGCTCCATGTGTGTACCTTTGGCAAGGTGAAGTTAATAACGGTGGCTTTACTGATACTAAGATGACAAAACTTTCTGATGGTATCTATTATTCTGTTTATCCGTCAAATACGTATAAGCAAGCTGTTTTTAATAATGGTAACAATAATGAGAAAACAGGTGATTTGTCTTTAGTTGATTTCGGTGTGTATGTGCATAACAGTGACGGCAGTATCTCTAATGAATCATCTGCCGAGTATTTCAACTGTGTTGACTACAAGGAATCAAATAATGTTTATGAATTTACCGCTGACTCAAATACTTGGAAAGAGGCTAATGTTAACAAGCCTACTCCAAATGTAACTATCAGCGGAAATGGTAAAGACGAAGTAAAGGTTATTGAAAAAGGCGCTGGAAAAGATGTTAGCTACACATATTATTCAAATCAAAAAGTAGTTGCAAATGCTTCTAATGTAACGGGCTTTACTGCAAGCAAAGTAGAGTATTCAAATAATGTTTACAGCGTTACCTATACAAGCAATGAATACAACTTTATTTCATACGAATTTACAAGCGGTACAGTTAGTTTTGAAGAACTTGATGCTTTGACTGTAACAGGTGAATGGAAAGTATATGACGGTGACAAAGAAATTTCTGATGATATAGTTGTCAGAGACGGTAAAGAGAATGTTACTGCTAAATATACAGTAACTTCGGCTGAATATCAGGGCAACCAAATTTCAGAAAAAGATTTGACTAATTTGACTATTGCTTTGAGATTTAACGGTAACGATTATACTAACGGCAGTGTAATTGCGAAAGAAAATTTAAAGGCTGAAAATAATACATTATCAGGCACAGCTACATATAATGAACAGACTGTAAGTTTAGTTGAATATAAGTTCAATTGTGTTGAATCAAAGGGCGTTGATTTAACAACCAATTCTAAAGGCACAATAATTGTAGAAAAGAATGGTGAATCTCATATCTATTCATCTCCTGATGAGGCAGTCTTAGAGATAGAAAAAGTTGGTGAGGCTAGTGATTATGCTGTGTCGTCAAAAAATAAAGTCATTAAAGTGACACAGGATGAAGAAAATAAAAATATATTCACAATTAAAGGCATAAGCGGATTAGGTGAAGATACAGCCGAGCTGGAAGCTTCATATGTTGTATACGGAAAAACTATCACCAAATCTTACACACTACATTATAAAAATAAAATTGCTTTCACAGGTATGAAATATACCACGAAAGATGAGAGTGACGGTACATATAAAACATATCCGTTTGTAAAAGAAGGTACAACTGTAAGAGCACAGTTTAGTTTTAATGTTTCTGAACAGCAACTTATTGATAAGATTGAATGTGTTTCTGCTCCTGACGGTGTAGATAAGGATGCACTTACTAATACAAAGACTGATAAGGGCATATGGTATAAAGATATTACAAAACCCGGCACATATGAGTTCGTTATCTATGATAAGTGCGGCAACACCTTAAAGGAAACAATAACTCCGGAAAATTTGAAAATAGATGACAAAAAACCGACTGTTAACAGAATCACATTCAAATCCGTTGAAACCGGTAGCGATAAAGTTTTAAAATTCCTTACATTTGGCATTTACTCTAAAAATGAAATAGAGGTTACAGTTAATGTAGAGGATGAGGGACTGTATTCTTCGGGTATTTCAGAAATCGAACTCTATAACGGAAAAAAAGAGATTAAATCCACCGCTGTTGATTATGCTAACGGTAATGCTACTTTTACACTTGAAAAAATAGATGATATTTATAATCTTGAGATAAAAGCCATTGATAATGTGGGTCATGATAGTGAAGTAGTTGGTGTTTCTGATATTTCTGTTTTTGAAGAAGTAGAGAAAGATCAGTATGTTCAGCATGAGGTTAGTAAGAATTCAGAAGGTAAGTTTGAAATTGTTTCAACAGGTAAAGCGGCATATGTAGAAGAACCGTCATTTACGCCTGATAAAACATCTGACAATAATGACAATAATGATTACTATTCGTGTGACGGTTGTTTTTCATTTGAGGTTAAGGATGATTTATCAGGTATAAAATCAGTAAAGGCATATCTTGACGGTAACGAGGTTCAGCTTGTTCGTACTGACGAAAAATCGGAAAAGACAGCTACATTTGATGAGGCATATTTTGATAAAGAAGCAGAAGGCATCAAAAGCACAGTAAAAAGTGCATCTTTCAAATATACCGCAACAGAACTTAAAGACGGAAAGCACACATTTTATGCTCGGGTAGAGAATAACAGCGGTATTGTAACAGAATCTGCAGATAAAAGAATTTTTATTGATAAAACCGTACCTGAAGTAAAGAAATTTCGTTTTGAAGACGGTTTAAATGCCGACGACAAAATTCTTTCGTTCCTTACTTTTGGTATTTATCATAATGATAAAATAAAAGTTACAGTATCTGCGACTGATGAAACGGTTAATGGTGTAGCTACAGGGGTTAAAGCTATTACTCTCTATAACGGTGCTAAAGAAATAGAAACAAAAGATAACTTAAAAAACGGAGAGGCTACATTTATTCTTAACTGTGATTCTAAATCATATAAGCTTTCTGCTACAGCGACAGATAATGTTGGCAATATCTCAAAGTATTGGACATTTAACGGTGTTGATGTTATTAGCTTTGAAACAGGCAGAAACTTTGATAATATTTCATCATATGATAAAGCCCCAACATGGGATAATTTTGAAGTAGTTGCTACAAATAAGAAACCTGAAGTAAAAATTAATGATGATGATATTACACCTCTTGAAAACACATATAAATATACCGATACAAATGATAACAATAAAATGTATTTTTCATCGGGTGCGAATATTAAATTTACAGTAGAAGATAAAATTTCAGGTATCAAAAATGTTGAGGTTTATCTTGACGGTAAAGATAAATCAGGTACACGACTTGACGTAACAACGGAATCTAAAAATGATCCTGCAAGTTATGATCAGCTTAAAGATAAAACAAAATCAGATACATTTTATTTTAGCACGGGGGATCTTTCTGAAGGCGAACATACAATTTATATTTATGCACAGAACAACAGTGGTAATAATTTGAACGGTGGTTATGTTTCAAAGACATTTTATGTTGATAAAACTCCGTCAGAAATTACAGGATTTACCTTTAGCGCTAATAAAAGTGTCCCGAATAAGTTGCTGTCATTCCTTACCTTTGGTATTTATCGTAATGATTCTATCAATGTTGAGGTAACCGCATCAGATAATGCTTCAGGTGTTGGCTCTATTATGCTTTATGGAGATGGAGAGCCGAAGACTGTGAATATTAAGAATGGTGATAATTCAGCTGTATTTACATTAAAAAAATCAGCTACCGCATACAAAATTTATGCTAGCACAACTGATAATGTGGGTAATGCTAATGGATACTATACATTCAAAACAGAAAATTATGGTAATGAATACAGAAAAGATAATGAAACATTTAATGATAAGAATTTAATTTATCGTGACGAAGAAGATGAGGTGAAAAATTACTTAACAGAAATCGTATCTTCTGACCAAAAACCGGTAATTAAAGACTTTAAGTTATCTGCGACAAATGGACTTGATGCAGTAAATCTGAATGGAAACAATTGGTATTCGAGTGATGTAAATACTAATTTCACGGTTGACGGTGGATTGTCAGGAATTAATTCTGTGAAATTGTTTGTTGATACATATGAGGAAAATGCGAAAATAAATGAATTTCCTCAGGATAATAACAATGGAGCAGATAAAGAAATTAGTATGGTTACAAGTAATGAGTCTGATTCCAATAATTCTACAGGCTCTTCTTCAGCAGTATTTGGTCATTTAAATGATAGTTATTTTACAGCACCAGCACGAAAAGGAAAAATTACTGAAGCTGAATTTATTTATCTAACAAATCCAAAAAGAGAACTGTCAGAGGGCAAACATACAATCACCATATTTGTAAGAAGTAATAACTATGAATTTAGTTATGTGCAAAAAACTTTCTATGTTGACAGATCTACACCTAAAGTAACAAAGTTTGAATTCAGTCCTACAGTTACTAACAACAGTAATAATGAACCTGTTGAAAATAAAAACGCCTATGGTTACTATGTCAACCAGCAAACAAAGGTTACTGTAACTGCAGACGATGAAACGGATGTTAAACCCGTATCAGGTGTTAAAGAAATTTTCTACAAGGCTGTTGATTTTAACGGTAAGACAATACTGAACGAAAGCAAATCTGTAAACAGCAACAACTCAATTTCATTTGATGTAGAACCTAACTTCAAGGGTTATATCTATGCATATGCAGTTGATATTGTTTACAATGGCAGCGAAGATGCCAAATATAGTGGCAAAGTAGCTGTTAAAGCTGAGTCCCACCCTGACGGATTAGTTGTTGAAAACGGTGAAATGCATGCCGAATCATCGGGCATTACAGCAACGCTTCCGAACAGCAGTTATTCAGCAAACGGTAATTCTCTTTACAGCGGTGACATTACAATTCCTGTAACTGTTACTGACTCTTACTCAGGTATTAAGCAGATTGAATATTCTGTTAAATCTAATTACGATACACAGAATAATCAGTCACAGACCGTTGATATAGCTAATTCAGTTAGCGGTTCGAGTGTTGGCGGTTGGTCTTTTGATGAGAAAGATAATAACCTTGTAACGCAGATGAGCAGAAACATTACTGTTAAAAACAACAGTAACGATATCGTTCTTACTGTTAAACTTACCGACAGAGCAGGCAATGAAACTAAAATTGAAAAGAAGTTCAGCATTGACAAGACTAAGCCTGTTATTGATGTTAAGTATGACAACAACGAGCATACTACATACGGCGGAAATGATTATTACAAGGCTGACAGGACGGCTACCGTAACTGTTACAGAGCGTAACTTTGACGAGTCGCTTGTTGAGGCGGCAATTATGAGAAACGGCGGCAGATACACAACAATCGGCGGTTGGACTCACAACAACAATACCGCAGATCCCGACAAGTCAACTCATGTTGCTAAGATTGTTTACAACACAGACGGCGACTTTACATTTGACATTGCCGTTAAGGACAAGGCTATGAATTCTGCCGACAAGTTTACTCAGCAGAAGTTCACGGTTGACAAGACTGCTCCTGTAATTGACGTTTCATTTGACAATAACTCTGCAAAGAACGGCAACTACTACAAGGCTGACCGTACTGCTACTATCAAGATTACGGAACATAACTTCAACAGCGGAAGTCAGTATGTAAACATTCCCGTAACTGCAGAGGGTACAACTGCTCCGTCAGTTGTAGGTTGGTCAGGTTCAGGCGATGACCACAATGCAACAGTTTCGTTCAACAAGGACGGCAAGTATTCATTTACTGTTGACTATACCGACCTTGCAGGTAACAAGGCTGTTCAGAAAAAGGTTGATTCGTTCTATATCGACAAAACCGCTCCCGAAGTTGAAATCACAGGTGTTGCAGATCATCAGGCTTATAACGGCACGGTTGCTCCTGTTGTAACATACAGAGACGATAACTTTGCAGATGATCACGACTTCCGATTCACAAAAATTGATATCAACGGCAAGAGTGACGATACTTCTAAGTTTGATTACGATACCGGCGGCAACGGCGTGACAGAATTTATTTATAAGTACAGAGATTTTGCCGAGGTTCTTGAAAATGACGGTATTTATAACTTCACCGTTGAGCTAAGCGATAAGGCAGGCAACAGCACATCAAAGAGTGTTACATTCTCTGTAAACAGATTCGGCTCAACATTTAAAGCATCCGATGAGTCGAAAAAGCTCATTAACAATGGTTACACAAATGCCGAGCAGGATATCGTGATTGAAGAAATCAATGTTACTCCGCTTACAAAGCACAGCGTAACACTTGCCAAGAGCGGCGGAAATAGTACAGAACTTGTTGAAAATACCGATTACACATTTACTTCAAGCAACAACGGCAATGAGTGGTGCAAGAGTGTTTATACCGTAAACAAGAAGAACTTCTCTGATGAGGCTGCATATACAGTTACAATTATGTCGGTTGATAAGGCTAAGAACACAAATAACAACCGTATGGCAGATTCTTCTCTCAGCACAGAACAGAAAAATAAGCGTGAATGTGCAATTTCATTTGTTGTTGATAAGACAAGCCCTCTCGTAAGTATTACGGGTATCAAGGATAATGAGCTTTACAAGGAAGCAAGCAAAAAGGTTAAAATTGTTTGTGAGGACGATAATCTTGATAAGAGCAAACTGGTTGTAACTCTTGATAACAAAAAGCTTGCCGAGGGTAAGGATTACACGATTGTTGATGATAAGGACGGTTCTATTGCAGGTATGCTTACCGCAGAAATTGTTCTTAAAGCAGAAACAGGCGGTATTAAAGAAAATCTTAAGGTTACAATCGGTGACCTTGCAGGAAATACAGGTGAAAAGAGTGTTGATAACTTCATTCTTTCTGCTAATATATTCCAGAGATTCTTTGCGAATCCCGTACTGGTAATTTGTACTTTTGCAGGTCTTGCACTTGTTATTGCGGCAGTAATCTTCTTTGTTGCAAAGAAAAGAAAAAAGGCTGAATAAAGTCAGACAATATTTTTAATGATTCGGGCGTATCCTCTTTTCGGGATATGCCCGAAAAAGAAAGGTGGGTAAGATATGCTTTTCGGCGGTGATATCGTAAATGATACTTACAGTATTGTTGAAGAAATCGGCAGCGGCGGTATGGGAGTGGTGTATCTTGCCTATCACCTCAGACTGGAAAAATATGTTGTTATGAAAAAAATCAAGAACAGAAATCTTGATTCTTCCTTTCTGCGAAATGAAGTGGATATTCTTAAAAAACTTCATCATCCGTATCTTCCGCAGGTATATGACATTATCGAATACGAATGTGATTTTTATACTGTTATTGATTATATTGACGGCAAGGACCTTGAACATTTTATCAATGACGGTTATGTGTTTACGGAAAGTCAGTTAATCAAGTGGCTCCGACAGCTTTGTGAGGTGCTTGACTATTTGCATTGCAATAATCCTCCGATTATCCATACGGACATTAAACCCGCAAATATAATTGTGAGGGATAACGGCGACATTTGCTTAATTGACTTTGGCATTTCATTGAGTGCCGATGACGCTGTAAAGGGTTACAGCAAAAATTATTCATCACCCGAGCAGTATATGAATGTGATGAATATATTGAACGGAACTCCGGAATTCAACGCTCCGCTTGACGGACGGACAGACATTTACAGCCTTGGTGCTGCTTATTATCATCTTATGACAGGGTGTATTCCCGATATTGAGGACGAAACACTTCCGCCTCTTGAAGAATACGAACTTCCGTATTCTCAGCCGTTTGTTTCGATAATAAGCAAGGCTATGGAGTGGGACATAAAGAAACGCTATAAATCTGCGGCAAAAATGCTTTCGGCTGTTGACAATATCAAAAAACAGGATGAGCGTTATAAGAGATACATATTATTGCAGGTTTTGTCTTCGGTTGTTTCGGGAATTATGATAGTTTCCGGCGTGCTTATGTTTGTGTTCGGTAATTATGAAATTGCAGGTACCGAGCTTGCAGGGCAGTATGATTTGTTTGTTTCATATTGTGATAAAGGCGACACGGTTAATGCTGAACGGCTCGGAACGGATTTGCTGAATAATTCAAAATATCGCAGTGTTATGACCGATAAAACAACGGCTGAAATTCTCCGTTATATGGGCGACTGTTATTTTGATGAGGGCGATTTTGCCAATGCTGTTGAAAATTATAAGTCGGCATATGAAATCGCTGACGATGACAATGCCGAAGTTTGCTTGAGAGATTACGCAATTGCCCTTGTAAAAGGTAAAAGATTTTCAGTGGCTCAGAGCGTTATTTCTATGGCAGAGGAAAAATTTCCGAATTCATCTGTTAATAAATTACTTCAGGCGGAAATTGAATATGAAAACGGCAATTTGGAAAATTCTTTAAATTATGCAAATGAATGTCTTAACACCGAATCGAACGGCGATAACGCATTTGCCGCGTTTTTGCTCAAAGGCGATATTTATACGGACAAAAATCAATACGGCGACGCCGTATCAAGCTATGAGAGTGCAAGGCGTATTGATGAGAATTTAAGTGTCTTGAGAAAACTCGGACAGGCATATCTCGGAATGGGTTCGCTTGGTTCGGGAATGGAAAACAGCGGTCTGCAAAAAGCAAAAGAATGTTATTCAACCATTCGTGACAGATATTATCTTTCCGCAGAGGACGGAATAAATTATTCACAGGCATACAGCCTTTCGGGAGATTTGTCGGGGGCAAGAGGTTTGCTTGATGACCTTGCAATAACTTATCCCGATGACTGTAGGGTATATATGCAGTTGGCAATTGTCAGCGATAAGCAAAATGATACTCAAAGCAGAGTGTATTGCGAAAAAGCAAGAGCTTTGTATAAGGAATCAAGCGACAGCGTTAAGCAAAATGTTGACGGTAACAGATTGAATGAAATTAAAAATTTGTACAGACGATTTTTTGGAAGTGTGTGGTAAAAGGAGTGTTTGTATGCTGTTAGTTTTTGGCATAGCACTTGTTATTGCCGGCATAGTTCTGTTGGCAGTGACTCAGATTGTTCTTTGGAAAAAAATAAAAAAGTTTAATGAGAAATGGGAGGACGAGCAGAATGAAATGTCCTAATTGCAGGTGTATTGTTCCGAATAATGTAAGCAGATGCACATATTGCGGATATGACTTTATGTCGGGAAGTGCCAAAACTTTGACGATTGAAGAAGCATATAAATTTAAAACATACGATTATGATTACAACTGTGATAATTATGCAGATGAATTTTATGCATACGATGATTATTATAATTGTGAAAACTATAAAACAGAAAATGCGTCTGTGTACAGACGGGAAACTGATGATAACAGTCCGATTATGTTAATTTCTGCACTTATGCTCCTTGCGGCAACATTGTTGCTGTTGAGTGTTGTTGCAATTATTATTTGACGGCAGAGGGGAATTTGAGAATGAACAAGAAAACTATGCTTTTGATTATACCTGCAATAGCTTTGCTTGCCTGTTGTATTGCGGCAATATGCGTTATATGTATTCCGTCAAGCTACGAGGTTTATACGAAACAAATTCAAACGGCGGAGAAATATCTTGCAGACAAAGATTATGACGGCGCTATAAAATATTACGAAATGGCAAAGGCTGCGGATGAGACTCAGGAAGAACCTTATCTTAAACTTGCAATGATTTATTATGAAAACAAAAATGATATGGAAAAGGCTGTTGCAATTCTTAACGAAGGTTACGAGAAAACAAAATCCGAACAGATTAAAAACGCACTTGCGGTTTATCTCGGTTCGGCGGAAGGCACTACTGTTTCATCGGGAAAAACGGATTATAATTCAAATCCCGTAAATATTACCTTGCTGAATATGTTTGGGCAATATAATTACGAACAGTACGGTAAAAACTATACCGTTGTGTCGGATAATTACAGCGACGGTGTTTATACGGTAAGATACAACGGTATTGACGCAGAGTTTTCTTACAACAATGATGCGACTAAGGTTGTTGACGAGAAAGCCATGAAACCGTTTTCTTACTCATTCCCGACAGAAATTAAGGTAGATAAGATTTCGGATATCATTAATCTTCCGCCACAGGGAATGAAAATTGATGAGTTGAAAAAATCGGCAGGTATTACAAATGCTGTTGCAAAGTACGATAATACGCTGAAGAAAAATATTATTACTTTCAGCTGTGAAAAATGTACGGTGTCTGTAGAAACGGACAAGAACGGTACAATAACGGCTAACACTTCTTATATTACCGTAAATCCCGAAACAGTTGCCACGGTTGCTCGGAAATCCAAGGTTAGCGGTAAGGTTATCAGTGTTACAACAGCAGATATTGTAAGCAGTGCAGAAGTGGTTGTCAGAAAAGGTAAGGACTCAAAGGACGGTGAAGGTGCCGCCGAGGTGTCAATTGACAGCGGAAATTACAGCGTTGAACTTGAAACAGGTGATTATACATTTGAGGTTTCGGCATCGGGTTATAAAAAAGAATATTTCAATGTCTATGTAAGCGGAGCTGATCAGGAAAAAGATTTCAGTATTTCTCCGTCACTTGCAGAGGGTGAAATAAGAATTGTACTTGAATGGGGTGCAACACCAAGCGACCTTGATTCTCATCTTGAGGGTACAACTAAAAACGGTGACGAAGTCAGCGTTTATTGGATGAATCCTGTTGCAACCTCCGGAGCAAAAACTATTGCACAGCTTGATGTTGATGACAGGGACGGATACGGTCCTGAAACTATAACACTTTCCGAGCTTGACGGTACATACCAATACAGGGTTCACAGATTTTCTTCAAGCGGTTCGCTTGCCATGTCGGGTGCGGTTGTAAAGGTGTATTCCAGTTCGTCAGAACCGATAACAATTTCAGTTCCGTCCGATTGTGATGAATGGTGGGATGTGTTCACCATTGAAAACGGTGAAATCAAAAATATTAACGGAGCAACAAACTGATGATGGTATTAGTAATAGTGCTGACAGTTGCTTTGCTTATTCTGATTGCCGTGGTGATTGTAAAGCTTAATTCTGAAAAAAGCGAGAGAGATAAATACTATACCGCCGCAGGCAATATAATCAAGGAAGAATATCTTAACTACTGCCTTACAAACGATATGAATTCAGATAACAAGGCTGACGCTCCTAACGGTCAGAAAATTATGATATACATAAAAACTTTGAACCGTAAACAAAAGGCACAGTTTGTATTTGATCCCGAAAAAGGTGTAAATATCGGCAGAGATTCCGAGAAAAATAACATTTTTATCAATGAAGCATCGGTTTCCATGAACCATTGCAAAATTTTTTCCGATAATATGAAGGTGTATATATGCGACCTTAATTCATCTAACGGAACAGTTCTTAAAAGAGGTCTGTTCGGAAATTATTTGCTTGAGGGCGGAAATTCATGTGAGCTTATGTCGGGGGATCGTGTCTGCATAGGCTCGAATGTATTCAAAATTACGCTGTTTTATTATGATATGGTGACTATGTAGCAACGGAGGTTTGTTATGATACTGATAATTTACCGCAGTCAGGTTTGCAGAGAAATTGTTCTCCCGAATGCAGATAATACGGATTATCGTATTTTCATTGACAGCAAGGAATTTAAACTGAAAAAAAGTTTTTATCTTTCTCTTGAAGTAATTGCTCATAAATGGTCAATAACAAACGAAAACGGCGAGTATAAAATTGTAAAAAATCAAAGTGAATTTGAAAAAACATCCCTCGACGGAGGAGATATTGTTTCTATTATCACTCCCGAAAAGGACTCTCTGCGTTGCATTGTCGTTGACGCCGAACCCGTGCTTGCGTCATTTGAAAAGTATTTTATCGGAAACGGGCTTGTTACGGTTGGTAGTGAAGCCGACAATATCGTGCAATGTTCATTTTTGAATTTGATTTCAAAACACCATTGCAACCTAAGATTTGACGGAACAAACACGGTTCTTGAAGACACAAGTTCAAACGGAACTTTTGTAAATCATATCAGGGTGGGCGGAAGAAAAGTCCTCGGTTTTGGAGAAATAATAGATGTTTTCGGTCTGAAAATAATTTGTTTCGGAGATATGATTGCGGTGGGTTCGCTGTTTTCAAAATTTTCGGTATCCGATAAAATTGAAAAATTCACCCTTCCGAAGGTTTCATATGATACGGTTCACGCTGTTTCAAATGTGGAAATGTTTAACCGTTCACCGAGAATTTTCAGAGAAATATGCAACGAAACGGTTGTTATTGAACCGCCTACAGTTCCGCAGTTTTCAAAAAAGCGTTCTATGCTAAGCGTTATAGGTCCGTCATTTACCATGGCAATACCTATGGTGCTTGGTTGCGGACTTACCGTATTCAGCACTACGCTTAACGGTTCGGGTGCAAACGCATTTATGTTTACGGGTATTATCACCTCGGTCGGTTCTGCTCTTATGGGCGGCTTGTGGGCATATTACAATATTAAAGAAACAAAAAAGCGTGAAGCAGAGGACGAATCTGAAAGATTTAACATTTACGGTAATTACCTTATTGAAATTGCCGATTACATTAAGGAAAAATACAGACAAAATTTTGAGGCATTGAACACAATGTATCCGTCTGCGGATATATGCGCAGAGTACACAAGAAACAATCCGGAGCTGTGGTGCAGAAACTTTACCCATAGCGATTTTTTGTTTTGCCGACTCGGAACGGGTGATATTGATTTTCAGGTTGATATTCAAATTCCGAAAGAAAAGTTTTCCGTTACATATGACGGCTTAAAGGATAAACCGGCAATGCTTTATGACAACTTTAAAAAGCTGAACAATGTTCCCGTGGGAATTGATTTGCAGTCAAAAAAATTGTGGGGTATTGCAGGCGGTGAAAATAAAACCGGAGCTTTTGAAATTGTTGACGACATAATTGCACAGATTGCGGCAAACATCAGCTATACGGATGTCAAAATTGCATTTTGTTTTGATGAAAAAGAATTTGAAGATAAAAACAGGTGGGATTATGTTCGTTGGCTGCCGCATGTATGGTCGGAAAATAAAAACACGAGATATTATGCGACAAACAGGCAGGAATGTGCCGATGTATTTTTTGAACTTGCAAATATAATGCGTGTTCGTTGTGAAAATGAGAATAAAGATATATATGCACAGCCGCATTACATTTTATTTGTATCTGATGTAAGCCTGCTCGACGGCGAACTTATTGCAAAATATGTATTTGACAGAGAAAATAACACGGGGCTTACGACTTTTCTTATAACGGATTACTGCCGTAATTTACCTAATGTGTGTGAAAATATAATTCAGAACGACAGTGAATTTTGCGGGTTTTATAATGTTATGAGCCGCAATACAGAGGCTTGCTCCGTTCATTTTGATTCGGTGTCAAGCAAAAAAATGAATATGTTTGCAAAGACTCTGTCGGGAGTTGCCGTAAGAGAAATCAAGGGCGACAACAGCATTGCACAATCACTTGATTTCTTTGAAATGTACGGTGTGCAAAAGCTTGATGATTTTAACATTATTGAGCAATGGCAAAAAAACAGAACTTTCAACACGATGAAAGCTCTTGTGGGCAAAAAGGCAGGCGGAGCTGATTGTTATCTTGATATTCACGAAAAGTATCACGGACCTCACGGACTTATTGCAGGTACAACGGGTTCGGGTAAAAGTGAGCTTATTCAGACATTTATGCTTTCGCTTGCAATCAATTTCAGTCCCGATGATGTCGCCTTTTTTGTAATCGACTTCAAGGGCGGCGGCATGGCAAATCTGTTTGTTGATTTACCGCATATGGCAGGTCAGATTTCTAACCTTTCGGGTAATCAGGTTCGCAGAGCGATGATTTCAATTAAGAGCGAAAATCTTCGCCGTCAGAGAATTTTCGGCGAATACGGTGTGAATAACATAAACAACTACACGAGGTTGTATAAGAGCGGTGAAGCTCCCACACCGATTCCGCACCTTGTTATCATAATTGACGAATTTGCGGAGCTGAAAAAGGAAGAACCCGATTTTATGCGTGAGTTGATCAGTGTTGCACAGGTCGGAAGAAGTCTTGGAGTTCACCTTATTCTTGCAACACAGAAACCGAGCGGTACGGTTGACGATAACATTTGGTCAAATGCAAAATTCAGACTTTGTCTGCGTGTTCAGGATCGACAGGACAGTAACGATATGCTACACAAGCCGGATGCGGCTTATATTACACAGGCGGGCAGGTGTTATCTTCAGGTCGGCAATGATGAAATATATGAGCTGTTTCAATCCGGTTGGAGCGGTGCACCGTATGATGACAGCAACGAGGGCGGTAAGCAGGAAATTGCAACAATGATTACTCCGACAGGCAAAACCGCCATTGTCGGAAGTCATACAAAAATGAAACGCAAAGAACAGGAAAAACTGAGGTGGTATCTGTTTCTTTACAGGTGTGCAAGGTCAATTTCAAAAAGTGACGAATTTTTAAAAGAGGCAGACAGCAATCAGGGCGATGTTATTAATTTGCTTGCGGATAAGATTATTGAAAACGCAAGAAAGAATAAGTTTAATATCGGAAACGGCAACTCGGATATTAATGCCGTAAAGAATTTTTTAAAGCTGATTCCGAAAGATGTTTCCGACGATACCGAGGCGGTAAAGAAAATTATTTTCTCGGCGTCGCTTAACAATATTAAATTGCCCGAGGTTAAGGAAAAAACTCAGCTTGAGGCTGTTGTTGAATATATTGCAAAAACCGCAAAAAGCAACGGATATAGCTTTAAAGCAAGACTGTGGATGCCGTTGCTGAAAGAAGAAATCATTCTTTCCGATATTACAAAAAGCAAGTTCAACGGTTGGAATGAAAGCGATTCGTGGTCGCTTAATGCAGTGACGGGTATTTATGACGATCCGGAAAATCAGGCACAATTGCCGTTGTCGGTTGATTTTGCAAACGGCGGTCATCTTGCCGTTTGCGGTTCTGTAGTTACGGGTAAGAGTACATTTTTACAGACATTGATTTATTCGCTTGCAGTAAAGTATTCTCCGAATGTTGTGAATTTTTACATTCTCGATTTCAGCAGCGGAATGTTGTCGTCATTTGAAAAATTACCGCATACGGGCGGTGTTTTGCGTGAAAATGATGTTGAAAAAATCGGCAAATTTTTCAGTATGATCAAGGGTATTATTGACGAAAGAAAGAAACTGTTTAACGGTGGTAACTATCGTCAGTATGTTAAAGTACACGGAACAGAAATCCCCTCTATTGTAATTGTGATTGACAACTTTGCAGGCTTTAAGGAAAAGACAGAGAATGCTTATGAGGATACTCTCATCCACCTTTCACGAGAGGGTGTAGGCTACGGTATCTTTCTTGCGTTATCATCGGCGGGATTCGGTATGGCTGAAATTCAAAACAGAATAGGCGATAATATTCGTACCGTTGTAAGTCTGGAAATGGGCGACAAGTTTAAGTATATGGATGTTATGAGGGCAACTCACATTGATGTTATTCCCGAATCGGGTATTAAAGGCAGAGGCATTGCATTTGTTGAGGGCAGATTGCTTGAATTTCAGACCGCTCTTGCGATTGACGCAGAGGATGACTACAAGAGAAACGCAAAAATTGAGGCAATGAGTCAGAAAATGCGTGATATGTGGGACGGAAATACGGCAAAACAGATACCGTTCATTCCGGAAAATCCCGTGTTTGACGATTTGAAAAATCTTGATGAATACAGCGTTGCCGTAAGCAATAAACGCTTGATACCGTTTGCATACAACTATGTTGACGCATCTGTTTACAGTATTGATTTGGCGGATACATATTGCTGTTCAATAAGCGGAAAGAGGAGAACCGGAAAAACCAACCTGCTTAAATTGCTTATGTACGCAGTAAGTCAAAAGAACGGCAAGGGTGTGGTGATTGAGAAAGAAAGCAATGAATTAAAACTGCTTTCTTCGGAACTCGGCTTTGAGTATATTGACAGCGATAAGGGAGTTTTCGATTACTTTAAGTCAATTACCGATGAGTTTGTTGCAAGAAATAAATATAAGCATATTCTTGAGGAGGACGGACTGTCAGATCTGCAAATATACGAAAAAATGAGCGTTAAAGAACCGATGTTTATTTTTATATCCGACATTACAAAGTTTATTGATTGCGTATATCACCCCGAGGGGAATATTATGAATATGAGCGGATATTTTGAAAATATCATCGAAAAAGGCAGTTTACATAACATATATTTCTTTGCGTGTATCAACACGGATAACCTTGCATCTGCCGCAGGAAGCAATTTGTACAGACTTTTTACAGGCTATAAAACGGGAGTTCACCTCGGCGGAAATGTTGCATCACAGAGGATATTCAATTTCCAGAATATACACTATTCGCAGATGTCAAAGTCATCAAAGAAAGGTCACGCTCTTACGCCCTCAAAGGATGATGATACAACTGCACTTAAAATTATCGTACCTCTTTTTGGGAGTAGAGAAGAATGATATCTTTTTTGGCTTATACCAAAAGTAAAAACGAATTGACCTTGCTGAAGCAGACTGTTACGGATATAAGCTCGGTACTCAGCGATGAGGACTTGAAAATGTATGGCTTTTCATCAAGAGATAAATTTGAAAAGTTTCTGGAAAACTGTCCCGTGCTGGATATTTCGTGCGTTGACATTTGCGGAAACGGCGGAATAGATTATGCAAAAAAGGTGAGAAGTACAAATAAGGATATGTCGATATTACTTATTGTTGATTTAAGCCTTTCGCCTGCAACATATATTATTCCGAGTATTATGGCTGCTTCTTTGCTGATAAGACCGTTTGACAGAGCTGCTGTTAAAAATGTTCTTGATACGGTTTTAAAGGATTACTGCGAATATTTTGAACAAGAGGACGGCGGTAAAAGCTTTGTGGTTGAAACCCGTGAGGGCAAACAACTTGTGCCGTATTCGGGGATTGTTTATTTTGAATCACGGAATAAAAAGATTTTTCTCGGCACTGATAACGAAGAATACTCATTTTACGGTACGCTTGATAATCTTGAAGAAACGCTCGATGACAGGTTCATAAGATGTCACAGAAGTTTTATTGCGGCAAAAAAAAGAATAAGTAAAATTGTCCTCTCAAAAAATATTGTCGTGCTTGACAACGGTTGTGAAATTCCGCTTTCAAGGTCATACAAAGGCAAAGTCAAGGAGGCAATTCAAATATGAATAACGGCACTCAAAACTATGTTTTGACTAAAAAGCAACTTTATATTTTGCTTGTGGGTTGCGGCGGTGAATCGGTGAGAGGACTGAAAATTGACGGTGATGTTCCCGATAAGGCGGAAATCATCAAAACTATCGGTGAACTGTCGGACAGAGGATATGTTGTTTCGGACGGAAACAATTTTCATACCGTAGGTGATATCGACAAAATTATAAAGCTGATTATGTTTGCACCCGACTTTTATATTATCAAAGGCAGAAACAATGTTCCGGATTTGTGCTGTTACGGAGATAAAAAGCAATTTGCCGTGTGCGAAGTTATGGTAACCAAAGCAGACAGCATAAGAATTTCGGTTTGTGATTTTGAGAGCCTTTTTTCAAAACTTTTTGACGAAGGGTATTTTGAAAATTGCTTTGATGAATATTTTGTCGGTGATGATGAACTTAGGGAGTTTGAAGCTCGTTATCTTGAGAAAAGGGATATATCCTGTGAAAACAACGGCAGTTCAAGGCGAGTGTTTTCGATTGACAAAATAAGGGCTGACGGCACAGAAAGATATATAGATATTGCAGAGTATTTTTTGTGTGACTATATACTTGATGTTGACGGCGAAAATGTGAAAAGGAAGCAGTTGTCAAACTCGGAAATGAAAAAAAGTATAAAAAATTTGTTGGAGGAAAGCGTATGATTGTTGCCGAAATTTATGTGCCGGTTCTTGATGTTTCATATGATTTTAAGCTTGATGAAAATGTGCCGATAGGCGTTGTGATTGAAGAAATTGCAAGCGTTATCTGTCAGAAAGAACAGTGCGAAATCGGAGGCGATAAAACGCAGTTTATGCTGTTTAAGGTTGAGAACAGACAGTCGCTTTCCGCAAATCTTACCCTGTATGAAAACGGTGTTACCACGGGTGACAGTTTGGTATTTGTGTAAAATATGTCTGTTTGTCCGAAAAATGTGTCGTTTGTCAGTTTTAAAACTTTTTCAGGCACAATTAAATATAATATAATCGTCCGATGAACAAACGGATGAAATTAATAAAAATCAAATTCAATTTGGAGGAATTAGTTATGGCAGATTTTAAAGTTACAGCGTCCCAGCTTAACACACAGGCAGAGAGTCTTCAGGATCTCAACGGCAGATTCAAGTCGGCAATAGAACAGCTTGTGACATCCGAAACAAGTCTTAAATCCATGTGGGAGGGCGAAGCAAACGACGCTTTCCATGCCGCTTTTACAAGTGATAAGGCCAAAATGGATGAGTTCTACAACCTGATTATTACATATATTGAAAGACTCAATTCCATTGCAACGCGCTATGAGCAGACAGAGAGAACAAACACAGAAATTGCAAGCAACAGAACATATTGATAACAACCAAAAATAAAGGAGTGCATTATTATGACAGGAACAATTAAGGTTTCACCCGAAAAATTATTATCTACATCAGCCGAATTTTCTTCACAGGGCAATACAATCATCTCACTTACAGGCGAGATGATGAACATTGTAGCATCAATGAGCAGTGTATGGGAAGGCGAGGCTGCCTCATCTTATATGACAAAGTTCAAGAGCCTTGAGTCGGATATTCAGACTCTCAACAGAATGATTCAGGAACATGTAAACGACCTTGAGCAGATGGCAAACCTTTATTCAACCGCCGAACAGCAGAATGTTGATGACGCCGCTTCTCTTTCGTCGGGTGTTATTTCCTGATAAATAAATCACAGGTTTGTTTCGGGGCAGTAGCTTCTGCCCCGAAATGAAAGGATTGTTAATATGAAGATTGATTGCGACAGAGTTTTGATTCTTTCAGACCGATTGGCACAGCTTTCAAATGTCTGTTATGAAAAAGCCGAGGAAATTCATATTGAAAAATTGCGAATCGCCGAAAATTCTTTGATGGACGAAATTTTGAAAAATCTTGAAAATGACAGAAAACAGCTTGAAGAGCAGGCAGAAAAATTAAAGCGTTACGGCATTGCTTTAAAAAGAATTGTTGCACTTTATGCAAAAGGCGAGAGCAGTATATGCGATATTATGGAAAACGGAAGCGGCACACAGTATGTTTTTGCCTGTACTTTAGATACAGATGTTTTGAATGATTTGTATAAAGCAAGGATTGACATACCGCAAATTTCATTGAAGGCAGAGTGATTGTATGGGCTTAAAAATCAATGTTGATATTAACAATCTTTCAACCGATTGCAATAAAATGACCGACCTGATAAGCGAGCTTAAAAATCTTACGCAAAAGATTACCGATGAAGTTGCTGAGTTTAACGGAATGTGGGACGGTATTGCAAAAGATAAATTTATGAAAAGTATGGCTTCCGATATTGCCGAAAGCGTTATTGTGACGGATAAGTTCGATTTTATTCGATATGCTATGCAGACGGCACTTACTACGTATGGGAATGACAACGAAGAGGCAGTTAATATTTTTCTTGCGGCGGATAAGTGACGGGAGATAAGTTATGAGCGTTAATAAACTATCTTTAGGGAATTACACAGTAACGGTTTCAACTGACAGGATGTATCAAAAAGCATCGGAACTTGAAGCTCTGGTGGAAAAACTTGATTCTGCTCTTACACAGGCCGCCGAAATTGTTAAGAGAACCGATGCATATTGGGTTGGGGATGCCGCTGAGATTGTCAGAACAGAGGCAAGAGAGGGAGTAAAACTTGCCGAGAATAATCATAAAAACCTCACGAGAGAAATTGAAAATCTCAGACTTATAACGGAACAATATCATTCTGCGGAAAAGAAAAATTCAGAAGATTCTTCACAGCTTCCGTCATCAATTTTAACATAAGGAGGATTTTGCGTTGGATAAAATGATAAATTATGATTTTGATGCCGCAAAAACTGCGTCGGATAATTTAGAATCTGTATCTGACAGCATATCCCGTGAAATTGTTTCCGTTATCAGTTCCAAAATTGATGATATAAGCAATTATTGGAATGACGACGCGTCAATTCGTTTTATTAAAGGACTTGACGGAATAAACGAAGAAATTGACAGAATTCAGAAAAATTTGCTTTCACAGTCTGAAAAAATCAAAACAGCCTCAAAACATATGAAAATTGCCGAGGAAGAGGCTGAAAAAATTGCAAAAACGAGAGATACGGAGTGATTGTCGTGGAATGGATTATTTACACAATATTGGCGGTTGTAATTTTGGCGGCGGCAGTTGTTTGTGTCTGTGTTTTTGCCAAGACGAGAAGAGATTTTTCACGAAATGATGTTCATATAAACGGTGGTGCGGATATTCAGACCGGCAGAGTATCGAGAGATCAAAATTATTTTAAAGGAATAACAGGAAAGCTCGGCGGAACTGTTGTTGTGGAAGGCAGTCGTGCCAAAAGCAGAGGATTCTTTATTGAAATTATGAATATAAGTAACGGCGATACGGTGGATTTCAATGTTAATAACGAGCTGATTATAGGCAGGATTTCAGGCGAAAATGTGTATGCCCTGCCGAATGATTTAATGGTTTCAAAGCAGCATTGCAGACTTTTTGTTTCGGGTCGTGATTTGTACCTTGAAGACCTCGGCTCGGCAAATCATACATACTTAAACGGCACAATTATTACAGAACCAACCCATATTCAAAGCGGCGACACCATCCGCCTTGGCAAAACAGAACTTGGAATTGTGTATTAAGGTGATGACCTTATGAAAAGATTTTTTAAAATTTGTCTGATATTTTTACTCGGACTACTGATTATGATAGGAGTGAATGGCTGTATGTTGGAGAATAAGGATGATTTTCAGTTCAGCGAAAATGATATTGAGAAAGTTGAACAGGCGTTTAAAGAATATAATAATAACACTCAAAAATCAATTGACGCTATTACTACAGAACTTTCTGAAAAGTACGGGGATTCTTTTGAAATTCAAAAGGTCAGAAATATTACAGGCACAGAGTATATTCAGGCATATGTAACTTCTGAAAAATATCCCGATGTAACTTTTGATGCTTGGGTTGATAGAATGACAAAAGAAGTTACTGATGATTATTTATCAATGCTTATCGGATTTAGAATTCAACAGAAATTAACAGAAGACTTAAATGAGTTTGATATAAAGTCTTATTCCAAAGTAACACTTTTGCTGAAAAATAAACATGACATTACAGACACCGATATGGATGTAAAGTTATACCTTGCTGAAAACGGTGCAGATGAAATTATAATCCATACTTCATTGATGATGAATACAATGGATACAAATATGGCAGATGATTTGATAAAGACGGTTTTAAAACTGTCTGAAGATTACAATGTAAACTTCCTTTTTAGTGGATATTTGCTTGTTGATGATTATGAATCATGTGTAAATGATATGAAAGCCACACCAAGCGTTAATGAACCTTGGTATGGCGGATACGATGTTTTGAAACGGTTCTATTTTAGCATTAAAAACGGAGTTGCTACCAAAAACGCAACGGAATTGTTAAATAGTATGGATAGCGAATCAGGTGGTGAATTAAATGGCATATTCAGATAAGGATTTAAGGACATTTACGCAAATAGCCTATACGGATTTTAGTGACGCGGCGGAAAAAATAATGAAAGATTCCGATAATGGTAATGCTGAATGCACTATTGCAAATTTGGAAGCTAATTCAACCCCAAGGGATGATGGATATCCTTATGATACGACTATAACCAATGACCAAAGACAAAATTGGAAAATAGTTTCGATCCACGACACAAATGCACAAAATGGTTTTTATGCCTGTATTGTCGAAACTTCACCCGGAAATGCTGTTGTATGTTTTAGAGGAACGGAAGATTTAATAGACCTACACAGGGAAGCATCTTTTCAACATGAATTTGATGGAATTAATGCGGACCTTGGAACACTCAATAGTGTTTGCACAAACCAACAGGCAGAGGCTGAAAAATTTTTAGCTGCTAATAAAGAGTTATTGTCTAAGTATGATAATATTACCATGACAGGTCATTCTTTGGGAGGTAACCTTGCAGAGTATGCTACGATAATGTCCTATAAATACGGACTTGATAAGAAGATAAAACAATGTGTAAGTTTGGATGGTAACGGTTTCTCTGATGAATTTATCAACGCTAATAAAGATCATATTATTGCTATGAGCGGAGTAATGAAACACTATAGGTGGAGTTTTGTAAGTGGTATGCTGCTTGAATTACCAGGGGTGGAATACAAAGATGTAGCAATTAATGACTTGGCAACTCGGCTTGAACATCCGATTCTATTTGCTGGTTGGAAGCATGATACCAAGTATCTGAAATATGATGAAAACGGAAATTTTGTATTCGGAAAAAGAGATAGTATACAAATAGTACTTAGTAAAATCACAGGAATGATAGAGAAAGGTGAATGGAGCTTAGGAACTAATATAGTTAATTTTTATAAAATATTCAGGGGCGTTTTCCCGAGTATGTATCTGAAAGTGGATATAACTCAACTTTTATCCGATGCAGATGATATGAGTTTTGAGATAGAAGAAATCTTAAAAGAAGTTCGTTCTGTTTATGATGATGTACAGGCACTCGGAGCAATGTGGCAGGGTACTGCAAGTGACAAATTTGCAACATCATTTGGTGAAGAGTACACAAAGATTAATGAGTATCTTACCGAGTTGAAAAAGTGTGTAGATCATGTAAAAATTTCGGCTGAAGATTATAACAGTTGTGAACAACAGATTTACAGTATGGTGGAGAGTATAAGCGTTTAAGGGGTGAGTGAAAATGAGTGAAAAATTTGATACTTCATTCGGTTCGGTAGAACTTAAAGTTGCACCACAGGTAATGCACAGCACAGCTGATAAGATAAATAAATCGGTAACACAGCTGACTACTCGATTTGATTCTTTACTTGATAAAATTAAGCTTACAATTTCTTATTGGGAGGGTGCAAATGCCGAAAAAACGAGAAATTGTTTTAGTAATGAACAAGACAATATCAAGTCGTTGTTGAACAATGTTTCTGTATATGCGGAAAAGTTAAGTACCATAACCGCCAATTATGAAAAAACAGAATCAGATGCTACGGAAGCATCTGCCGAGTTGCCTTCCAGAATTTTGAATTGAGGTGATACATTTGACAAGAACTGAAATATATTTCAATTATTTACATACACGACGCTCTGCAAACAAATTAAGGTCAGTTTCCAAAAAGCTAAGGCGTATAGCCGGTGATGAAATTGAAGAGTCAATAAAAAATGTAGAGAGAAACTGGACCGGAGAATCCGGCGGATGTTTTGTAGGTAAATGCAGAGAATTTTCAGAGAAAATTTCAAATGAAGCCGACTCGTTGGAGCGTAGTGCAGAAACGATTGAAAACATTGCTTTGCGCACATATAATACAGAAATGAAGGCTCTTGATATGGCAAGAAAAAGGTCTTACCGATAATGAGGTGTTGAAATGTCGGAAATATATATCAAATGGGATAAAATAAGAAATGAATCTGACCGATTTTCAAATATTTCAAAAAAACTTTCGCAACATGCCGATACGGTTTTAAATGTTGCAAATAAGCTTGAAATATCGGATGATGTAAAAGAGCTTCTTAAAAGAAATTTGCGTTCGGAAGCTGAAAATATTTCACAGCTTTCGGAAAAATCTTTGAAATTCGGAACGGTTGTTACAGATGCTTCGGATAAATATCAATCGACAGAAAACGGATTGACGGAAGGCTAATCAAAAATATTAACAATGAAGGTGAAAAATATGATATGTAAGAAATGTGGTACGGATAATTCCGATGACAGCGTGTTTTGTCAGGCTTGCGGAGAAAGGTTGACGGGATTTGTAAATAACAATACTTATGCAAAACCGCAAGGTGGGACAGAAAATTACTACGGTAATACATATGCTCAGCCTCAGGGCGGTTACGGTCAGCCAATGAGCGCTCCGCCTGCCGTTGAATATCAGAAATCGTATTTTGACGGAACAGGTTTTCAACTTATGGGTTGGAACATACTTTGTTCAATTATTATTTTTATAACATTCGGTTTTGGTGCGGCATGGGCGTCCTGCCTTAAACTGAGGTGGGAAACAAGTCACACGGTTGTGAACGGAAAAAGACTTTATTTTAATGGTACAGCCGCTCAGCTTTTCGGCAAAATGCTTTTAGGAGAATTAATTTGCGGATTTATCCTTGCTGTTCCCGTGATTATTGCCGTGTCAAATACAACATATTCATTTGAGAGAGCAGGTAATTTAATTACCGCCGCTGTTGTTGACGCTGTTATTTCGGTGTTTATAGTTCCGTTTTATTCTGTTTATATTAAACAATGGGTAATAAAACATACGACATTCGTTGATGACAGAGGTTCGGCAATGCCTACTGCACCGTATTATCAGAATCAGGTGCAATATCAAAATCAATCGCAGTATCAAAATCCGCAGACATACAACGGTGTTGCTAATGACAATGTTGCAACGGTAAATTTAAAACGCTGTCCGTTTTGTTACACGGATAATTCTGAGGACAGCGAATTTTGCCAGAATTGCGGAAGAAAGCTTGACTGACAATTATATTAATCGGTTTTACCTCACAAAAGTGGTAAATAATATTAAGCAAAGGGTTTGCATATACAGTTTTTCTGTATGTGCAAATCCTTTTTTTATTATCTGATTTGGAAAAGACGATTTTTTTTGAGGGGGAATCAGGCGGATATCTTTGACTATTGATTTTTGGTTGTGAATAATTATTTTTAAAAATATTTTTGGAAAAATGCATTAAAGTATGCAATTTTTTTGAATTTTGCAGGTATAAGTGAGGGGCGTTGATAAAGCCTCTTGAAAAACGGAGGTGACGAGATATCAGAAAATTGACAGGTAGGGAAAAGAAGTTTTGTAGTTTATTTCTCGGTTCGGGAAATTCCGAGCTTGCCGCAGAAAAGGCAGGCTACACGGGGGATTGTGAGCAGAAGGGAGAAGAGCTTATTTGCCGTCCCGAAATTTCAGCCGAGCTTGAACGGCTGTCACGGCTAAGAGAAAAATCCCTTGCCAACATGGCGGCGGCAGGGTATCAGCGGTTGGCTTTCGGGAGCATTTGCGATGCAATTTCTTTGCTTTACAAAAGTGATCCGAGCAAGGAGGATCTTGAGGGAATGGATTTGTTCCTTGTGTCGGAGATTAAAAGACCGAAGGACGGTTCAATGGAAATCAAGTTTTTTGACAGGCTAAAGGCACTTGAAAAACTCGGTGCCGGCGGTGAGCATGAAACAGGCGCAAAACAGCTTTTTGACGCCATTTCAAACAGCGCAAGGGCGGTGAATGACAGGGAAAATGGAAATTAAAACTTTTTCTAAAAAACAGCTTACCGTGCTTTCGTGGTGGAACAGGGAGTCGGCTTTTCGTGACAGGGACGCAATCATCTGTGACGGTGCTGTGCGCAGCGGAAAGACTTTTTGTATGTCGCTGTCTTTCATTCTGTGGAGTTTTTACGATTTTGCAAATTCGGACTTTGCACTTTGCGGAAAGACAATCCGTTCTTTAAGGCGAAATATGATTACGCCCGTGATTCCGATTTTGAAATCACTCGGTTTTAAGTGTGAAGAAAAGTTGTCGCAGAATATTTTGACCGTGAGCGTTAACGGAGTGATGAACAGGTTTTATCTTTTCGGAGGCAAGGACGAGTCATCCGCATCGCTCATTCAGGGCATGACGCTTTCGGGTGTGCTTTTTGACGAGGTTGCGTTGATGCCGAGGTCGTTCGTTGAACAGGCATTGGCGAGATGTTCCGTGTCGGGTTCAAGATTTTGGTTTAACTGCAATCCCGAATTTCCTGAGCATTGGTTCTACCGTGAGTGGATTAAAAAGTGCGGTGACAAAAATGCGTTATATCTGCACTTTACAATGCAGGACAATCCGTCTTTGAAGCCCGAGGTTATCAAGCGGTATGAAAGTCTGTATTCGGGTGTGTTTTACGAGAGGTTCGTAAAGGGCAGATGGGTAGCCGTTTTCGGTGCGGTTTATCCGTTTATGGACAATGAAAGGATGTACTGCGATATTCCGTCAGATATTGAAAGCTGGGCGGTATCGTGCGATTACGGTACTGTAAATCCCGCATCATTCGGTTTGTGGGGCAGAAAAAACGGTGTGTGGTACAGGGTTGACGAATACTACTTCAACTCACGCACTCAGGGCTTTCAAAAGACCGACGAGGAGCATTATGACGGACTTGAAAAGCTGATTGACGGGCGGAAAATCGAATGTGTGATTGTCGATCCGTCTGCCGCAAGCTTTATTGAGGTTATAAGGAGACACGGAAAATACACGGTTGTGTCGGCTGAAAACAATGTTATCAACGGCATAAGACAGACTTCGCAGGCTTTGAAGGACAGAAAAATCAGAATCTGCAAAAATTGCAGAGCCGCAAGAAGGGAATTTTCGCTTTACCGTTGGGACGGTTCGGGGCGCAGTGACGCACCTGTTAAGGAAAACGACCATGCAATGGACGACATAAGATATTTTGTCGCTACGAAAATTTACGGTTGTGACGGATTCTTTGCCGTTGCAACCAAAAGACAGGAGGAAACAGCTTGAGGATTGGCAGAAAAAATAAAAAGACCGAGAGCATAAAGACGGTGCAGACCGTTTTGAGAGAAACGAGAAATAATTCGCCGATTTTCTCACGATTTGCCGTTCAGACAAGAACGGAAAGGCAGTTGTACACAACTTTGCGTGAGTCTGTGCCGATTATTGATGCGGCACTCTGCAAAATTATCAGACTTATCGGTGGATTCAAAATTGTGACTTCATCGGCTGAAAGTCAGCAGATTGCCGACAGCTTTGTTAAAAATGTCCGCACAAACGGTGAAATGACGGGACTTGAAAGTTTTGTACTTTGCTATCTCGATTCACTTCTCACCTACGGACAGGCGGTCGGTGAGATTGTTCCCGATAGTGACGGTGAAGGAATTTGCGCATTGTACAATGCAAGCCTTGACGATGTTGAAATCAGAGCGGATTCTTCTCCGCTGAAGCTTGCGGTTTACACACTCGGCAACGGTACAGCCGAAGAACCTAAGCATCCGGAAAGGATTTTTGCAACCTTGCTTAATCCAAAGCCGGGTACTGTGTGCGGTACTTCCATACTCAGCGGTTTGCCGTTTGTCAGCTCAATACTTTTGAGGATTTTTGAGTCGGTAAAAACAAACTGGGAGAGGGTTGGCGATATCCGTTTTGCGGTTACTCTCAATCCCGATTCAAACGGTTCGGCTGTGAGCAGAGAAAATGCACAGGCGGTTGCCGATGAGTGGAAAAAGGCGATGAGAAGCGACAGCGTGTGTGATTTTGTGTCGGTCGGCGATGTCAGCATTAAGGTTATCGGCGCTGAAAGCGATATGCCCGACTGCGACATTCCCGTAAGGCATATTCTTGAGCAGATTATCGCAAAGCTTGGTATTCCGCCGTTTCTGCTCGGTATTTCGTGGTCGAGTACGGAGAGAATGAGCGAACAGCAGGCGGATATTCTCACAAGCGAGCTTGCTTACTACCGCACAGTGCTTGAACCCGTGATTACAAAAATTGTGTCGGCTCATCTTAAAATGTGCGGTTATAACGACAGCTTTAAGATTGAGTGGGACAAGATTAATCTTCAGGATGCGGTTGAGCTTTCTCAGGCAAGACTTAACAATGCAAATGCGATGAACATTGAAAGACAGATTGGAGCGGAGGTGCAGAATGAAGGATAACAAACTTATTAAAAGCGGTGTTTCGGGTGTTGTTGACGGTGAAAATCAGACTGTCGGCGATGATGAACTCGAACTGATTAACCGCTTTACAAGGCGAAATCTTGCAAAAAATGAGGTGTATGCGTTTTCGGTTGTGCTGTGTGACAACGATGTTGACCGTGACGGCGAACGCTTTACAACAGATTCGCTTTATGAGCTTGAAAAGCTTTTTGTCGGCAAGACGGGAATTATTGACCACAATCCAAGTGCCAAAAATCAGACGGCAAGAATTTTCAGCTGTAAGGTTGAGAAAATTGACGGTCAGAAAACGGCTTTGGGTGACGATTACTACAGGCTCAAGGCAAGGGCATATCTTCCCGTTTGTGAGAGCAACAGGGATATTATCCTTGCGATTGACAGCGGAATTATCAAGGAAGTAAGCGTTGGCTGTGCCGTTGGCAGGGTTGTGTGCAATGTGTGCGGTGAGGACACCTCAATGTGTACTCACAAAAAGGGCGAGGTTTACGGCTCAAAGCTTTGTTGCGGTGAACTTGTGAACCCGTATGACGCATACGAATGGAGCTTTGTTGCCGTGCCGTCACAAAAGAGGGCAGGCATTACGAAAAGTCATAAAATTTTTGGAAAGGAAAATGATATGGAGAAAATTCTTAAAGCCATTGAAAACAAAAAGGCTTTTACACTTGATGAGAGCGACAGCAGAAAGCTGTGCGAATATATTGACGGGCTTAAAAAGTCGGCTAAGGACGGTGTGCTGTACCGTGAAAGCCTTACCCGTGATGTTGTGGGACTTGCCGCTTTTGTTCAGCCTGATATTTCGGGCGAAACAATGGAGAGCGTTGCAAAGAGCATGACAATTGAACAGCTCAGAGAATTTAAGTCAGCATTTGAAAAGAAAAAGAAAGCAGCTTTTGAGCCTGTTCCGCAGCTTTACTGCAAGCAGGACAAGAGAAATAACACCGTGGAAAACGGTCAGTTCAGTATTTAACGGAGGTATGATTATGAATGTAAATTTTAACGGATTCGGCGAAAATGCCGCAACATTTATTGCAGACGAAACAATTACGGAGGCAGGCGTGCCTGTTAAGATGAAGGACAACGGCACAGTTGCAAAATGTAACGCAAGCGAGAACTTTTGCGGTGTGTGCGTAAGCGTAAGAGGCGGTTATGCGGTTGTTCAGCTTTCGGGCTATGTAAAGGTTAAGAGCGACAAGAAAATCGCCATCGGCTACAAAAAGCTTTCTGCAACGGCAGACGGCGGCGTATCGGTTACAACAACCGGCAGAGAGTACCTTGTGCTTGACTCAACAGACACTTCGGTAGGATTTATTCTTTGATAAGAGGAGGAAGATATTATGGCAAATTTTGAAAATATTACAATTGAAAAGGGTATGTATCAGACAAAGGGCGGAATTTCGGGCGCACTTGAAAAGCTTGATCCGTCAGAAAATTACAGAGGTACTGCACTTGAGGGACTTGACGCATTTTCCCGTCAGCTCAAACGCTTTGACATTAAGGTTAAGGGCAGAAACAGCGACTGTGTTGAAAAGTTTTTTCAGAGTTCAAACTCTGCGGCACTTTTCCCCGAATATGTGAGCAGAGCCGTTATGCAGGGCATGGAGAGAGCGGATATTCTCCCAAATCTTGTGGCAACCGTGACAGACATTGAGGGTATGGATTACCGCAGTATTGCATCTGTTCCGAGTGAGGATGACAAGAGTCTTAAACTCGTCGGCGAGGGTGCAAAGATTCCGCAGACTGAGGTTAAGACAAGAGAAAACCTTGTTAAGCTCCACAAGCGTGGCAGAATGCTTGTTGCATCATATGAGGCGCTTCGCTTTCAGCGTCTTGACCTCTTTACCGTAACGCTCAATCAGATTGGCGCATATATTGCAAGAGCACAGCTTAAAGATGCGATTGATGTGCTTGTGAACGGTGACGGCAATGAAAATCCCGCCCGCACACTTAATGTTGCAACAGGCGGCAAGGTTACATATGAGGACCTTTTAAAGCTCTGGACAGAGCTTGCTCCGTATGAACTCAACACAATTCTTGCGTCAACCCCCGAAATGCAGAAGATTCTTTCGCTCTCTCAGCTTCAGGATTCAAACGCAGGTCTTGATTTTCAGGCTACGGGGAGAATGATTACACCTCTCGGTGCAAGCCTTCTTCACACTCCTGAGCTTGAGAGCGGTAAGATTATCGGTCTTGACAAAAACTGTGCACTTGAAATGGTTCAGGCAGGCGGTGTTGTTACAGATTACGACAAGCTTATTGACCGTCAGCTTGAAAGAGCCGCAGTTACCTGTACCGCCGGTTTTTCAAAAATCTTTACAGAGGCGTCAAAGGTGATGAGCTGTTAAGGAGGGATTGCCTTGAACATTGCAAACATTACAAAGCGTTTTGCATTATACAGCGGTATTGACGGTGCTGAAGCATACAAATGGAAGAGCATTATTGACGATGCCGTGGTGTATGTTAATTCGATTGTGACGAAGGAAAATCTTTCGGAAGATGACGAATTAAGACTTGAAAACCTGTGTGCCGTTTACGCTTTTAAGTTGTATTCCCTTTGCAATGATGACAGCATTTCTTCTTTTTCCGCAGGTGATTTGAAAATTTCATCATCTGCGGACGGCGAAAGCCGTGCCGAAAAGCTGTGGAGGGAATATGCCGACAAGTCACAGGACCTTATCGGCAGAGAAAAATTTTTGCTTGGGGTGATATGATGAATATTTCACCGTCTATCGGGAAAATATTAAACAGATACGGCTGTGACGTTACCGTTAAAAACGGCGGTAAATCGGTTAGGACAAAGGCCTTTATTTCACCTTTGAGATACAACAGCAATCAGAATTATGACAGTGTACGGCATAAACTGGGTATGAGAAAAACAAAGCTGTTTTTATTTATTGCACCGCCCGATGTTCTGCTTGATTCGGAAAAAAGCGTAATAGAAAGTGAAAACGGTAAATATACTGTTAAAAGGTGCGAAAAATATTATGTGAAGGACAATCCGATTTATGTAAGGGCTGTTCTGTGTGCATACAGAGAAGAAACGAGGGATGATTTTGAATCGAATTGAGAAACAGGTTGACCGTATTATTGCAGGATTAAAGGTAAACGAGGCTTTGAAAAATGTCAGATTTATAAGAGAATACGGCTCTGATGAAGCACCGTCACCCGTGAACGGAATGATTGCCGTTGTGTCGGTGAGAGATATGTCAACGGAGAAAAGTTATATCGGCGGATACCTTTCGCCGTCTATCAAGGGTGAAAGCTACAATGCAGGAGTTGAAATCAGGGTGTATGCTCCTGCAACCGAGAACGGAAGCGGTCTTTCGGAAGTGGTAAGTGAAATTCTTCTCGGACTTAAAACTGCCGATGCGGAAAAGACGATTACCCACAGCGAGGCGGCGTCAATTGAATTTGATCCCGATATGAACGCAATTTACAGAACGGTGAGTTTTAATATGGAATTCTGTCTTTGCGAGGAGGTTTAAATGGACGGCTTTGAATTTGAAAATTGCGGAAATGCCGTGTTGAAATGTGAGGGAAAAATTCTCGGCGGCGTTGAAAAGGCAACCTGTACAAGAAAGAACTCCTTCACGGAAATCAAGGAATTTTTCAATGACAAGCCTGTTGAAAGGATTGTTTCAAATGAATGGGAACTTACCTTTGTGATGAAGATTACTGATGAAACTCCGTTTTTGGAGCGTGACAGCTTTAAGAGTCTTGAACTTGACCTTGCAAAGAAGAAAATCATTTACACGGATTGCAAAGTGCTTGAATTTTCAAGCGTTACTCAGGGCAGCGGAAGTATTCTTGCAACCGTGAAAATCAGTGCCGACGAGAGGAAAATTATATGAATGATAAAAATTCAGACGAACTTTACAGGCTTGCGGAGTCTGAGAACGGCGGTAAAGATACCGAAATGTTCGGTGAATTCCTTGAAAGGGAAAGCCGTCGTTACAGTCGCAGACTTGACGAAGAAGAGGAGGCGAAAAGCCGATGAAACCGGTGCCGATGAAATTCGGTGAATATGTGTGGCATCACAATCCGCAGAATATCAGCTTTGAATGTGACAGGAGCGTTGCAGAAATGAAAAGTCCGTTCGGCGAATCTTCCGTTCAGGATATGGGGCGGAAGAATATGAAAATCAGCGGTTCGGGACAGCTGTACGGCGAGGATTGTGCAGAACAGTTTGAAAGGCTGTTTGAGGTGTTCAGAAACAGCGGAAAAGAAGTGCTCTCCGTGCCAAACCTGCCGAGCATTTATGCTGTATTTGAAAAGCTTGAAATAAAGGGCGAGCCAAAGCCGAATGTGCTTGAATACAGCTTTGTGTTCCGTGAGGTTATGGAGAAAAAGCAGAAAACGGTAATTACATATTTTGACTGTGAAAACGGACAAACCCTGTGGGACATTGCATACAAAACAGGGGTGAAAATTGACGAGCTTGTGCGGCTGAATCCCGATGTTAAGTTCCCCGATGAAAACCTCGGGACAAGGAGGGTTAAGCTGTGCTGACTTACTTTTTTACGGACAAAAACGGCAAAAGGTGTGAAATTAAAAATGTTCTCACGGCAGAAATTTCGGCAGATGTCGATGTGCCTGCCGATGAGCTTGTGATGACTGTGCCGTATGACGAGAAGTTCGGAAATGCCGATATGCTTGAGGCTTATGACGGCAAGTCGCTTGTGTTTGTGGGACAGGCTGACGAGATTGTCAGCATTGTGAGAACCGACGGTGCGATTGTAAGGCTGAGTGCAAGAAGTCTTGCCGGAAGGCTTCTCGACAATGAGGCAGAGCCTGTTACATATGTGAACCCGGCGGCAAAGTTCATTTTTGAAAGGCATTTAAAGCCGTTCGGAATTGTCGGATATGACGGTGACGAACATCCGTTTATGGGCACAATCAAAATTGAAAAGGGCATGACCGAGTGGCAGGTGCTTGAAAAATTCTGCAACGGCAGATACGGGAAAAGTCCGAGAATTACGGGTGCGGGATTTGCTTTGATGTGCGGAACTTACGGCGGTGCAAAGCCGATTGTGTTCGGCAGAAACGGAGTAGGTTATACATCTCTCCGTGAGTACATAAAGCCGTGCAAGGTGATTTCGCAGGTGAAACTACGCACCGAGGAATACGGCGGTTACAAGAGCGTTATAAGCAACAAATGCGTTGCCGACAGGATTAAAAGGGTGAGATATGTAAACGCTTTTCTCGACAACAATGCGGTAAAAACAGCCGACAGAATGATTGAAAACGGCAACAGGCAGAGCTTTGAAATAATGCTTGAATGTGCAGAATGTCTGTGCGGAGTTGTCGGCAGAAGGGCTGTGATTGACGACTCTCTCATCGGAAAAAGAGAGGGCTTGATTGTGAAAAGCATTAAATATTTACTTGGGAAAAACGGTGAAAGCACAACGGTTGTGCTTGGAAAGGAGAACGGCGATGTGGCTGATGAATTACATAACTAAAAATTCGATTACCGCCCCGAAAGCCGAAAAGGGCGGTGTGAAAAGTTCGGGAAACACGGTTTCGGTGGATTCCTCGGAAGAACACAGGGGGATAAAATGTTGCGTGCCGTATGGCTTTGCAAGCGTTGTTCCCGTGGGAGAGTCGGCGGTTGTCTTGCCGCTTGCTAACGGTGAAGTGAGCCTTGGCGTGCTTGCAAAAAATGTTGAACTTGATGAGGGCGAGGTTATGCTCTCGTCAAAGGGCGGAGCGAGTATTGTGTTGAAAAATGACGGCAGGGTTCTTATCAACGGCAAGGCGGTGTAGTATGAGGGATACGATGATTAAAAACGGTGATATCGTTATCGGCTCTTCGGGTAATACGGTATTGCTTGAGGGGAGTGACGCAAAATTCCAACAGGCTGTGCTTTGCATTTCGGCAAAACTCGGCGGATTTGTCTATGACAGAAATTTCGGTTCAAAGGTGCTTTTGCAGGACAAAACACTCTCGGCAAAGCAGATTGAACTGCTTGCTAATGAATCGCTTGCAAAAATGAAAAATACCTATGCAAGCGTTAAGTCGGTTGGCAGACAGATTACGATTGACCTTACGGTTGATGATATTACAAGGAAGGTGCAGATAAATGGAAACCTATGATGAAATTTACGGCAGAATGAAGAATGCCTATGAGCATGAAACAGGTGACAGCTTTAACGAGGTGAGCGACATTGCAATCAGGCTCAAGGTGCTTGCCGGCGAGATTTTTAAGCTGCAGACGAACCTTGAGTGGTGGAAAAGACAGATGTTTGCAGTGAGCGCAAGCGGTGAATGCCTTGATAAACTCGCATCGCAGAGAGGTATTGAACGCAAAAAGGCGATGAAGTCAACGGGCGAAATTACCTTCAATATTTCTCAGCCGTGCAGTCACGATATTATAATTCCAAAGGGGTGTGTTGTGGCTACTGCCGACCTTGTGCCGATACGATTTGTTACGACCGAGGATGAAGAAATCAGTGCCGGAAACACGCTTGTGAGTGTTTATGCCGAGGCTGAACAGGCGGGAAGTAACGGTAATATCGGGCTTGGTTGTGCGGTTGTTCCCGTGAGTGTGCCGACAGAGATTGAAACGGTTACAAACCGTGAGAAATTTACGGGCGGTTGCGATGCCGAAACGGACGATGAACTTCGCAAACGCATAAGAGATACATATATAAACACCTCCAACGGCACGAATGCGGCATATTACGAACAGCTTGCACTCACGGTTGACGGTGTTGCAAAGGCGAGTGCCGTCGGCAAAGTGAGGGGTGTAGGTACGGTTAATGTCTATGTCACGGGTGCGGATGCATCATTGGGTACGAATGTTGTTGCAAAGGTTCAGTCACTTTTGGAAAAGCAGAGGGAGCTTAATGTTGATGTTATTGTGGCGAATGCCCAGCGTACAGCCTGCAATATGAGTGTTGTTGCCTATGCGGAGGACGGATATTCTTCAGGTGAAGTCAAGGAGTTGCTCAAAAATGCCTTTGCGGAATATGTGAATTCAATCCCTATCGGCGGAACATTCAGATTGTCGGAACTCGGTGCAAGACTGATTGACACGGGTTGTATAACCAACTACAACTGGAACACGGATATGCAGGATGTGACGGTGGCAAAGTCGCAATGTTTTACTGTCGGTACAGTTACGATTGGGGTGAAGTGATGAACAGCTTTGATTCGATGAAAACCAAATTAGAAAGTACGGGGCTTTACAAAGTTACGGCAAAATCAAATATCAGAGCGGAACTTTTGGCATATGCAGAAGGTTTGAACACGGAATTTGATATGCTTGAAACTATGGAACGGGAGTTGTTTATTGACACAGCGGAAAACTGCGGAATTACCGAAAGGGAAAGATTTGTCGGTAAAATCAATGCCGATTATCCGCTTGAAAAACGAAGGGAAATGCTTAAAATATCTGAGCAGAAGGTCGGCGGAAAATGCACTCCCGACGATTTCAAAAGAATTGTCAGAGGTTACGGTGTGGAAAATTTTACAATTGCTGAAGCTCCCACAAGAAACCGTGTGGACATTAAAATTTCGGATACAAAAACAGACGCAGAGAAGAAGCTCATAGAAAAGCGTGTGAAAGCAGATTTTCCGTTACATCTTAATGTGATAATTTCTTATGTAAATGCATAAAATCCTGATTAAAATTTTAATCAAGCTATGCTAATAAATTTTGCAGCTTTGCAAAACCATTCAAATAATTAAATAACCATGACCAAAAATAAAAATGACAAGTTGAAAAATCTCAGCTTGTCATTTTTCTGTGTGAATATAAATTCTTATAAAAAGCACTCTGCAAACGCTTAGGCTTAATTATATTTTTGCTATTATTATACCTCATCGGGTATAAATTATGAATTTAGTGGATAAAACAATCCCTATCGGGTATAATTTATCTGTTAAGATAATATAATATTGAAATTATACCCGATAGGGTGTATAATGATGATATGAATAAAATTGCTGAATTTATTAAACAAAAAAGAAAAGAAGCAGGACTCACTCAAGAGGACTTTGCAATCAGAAGCGGACTGGGACTTCGTTTTGTTCGTGAACTTGAACAAGGCAAGGAAACAGTTCGTATGGACAAGGTAAATCAAGCACTCTCAATGTTTGGCATGGAGACTGTTCCCGGAAAGAAGGATGACTGATGGAAGCATGTAGATTGTTTTATTTTTTACATATTTTGATTATTAATCATAACGTATCTTGAGAAAATTAAAAATGCAACATAGTTGTTGGTTGTTATAGCACTTAGAAATATAAATTATATAGTTGTACTATAAAAAATTAATAGACCAATAGTCTGTGTGAACGGAGAAAAAATGCAACGCAATACAACTTTAAACAAAGCAAAATATACAAGGAATACTGATGAATGGTATACGGATTACGGTGCAGTTGAAACAGAACTTTCTCATTATACAAGACATTTTCATGATAAGATAGTATTATGTAATTGTGATGATCCATATGAATCGGCATTTTCAAAGTATTTTTTAAGAAATTTTAATATTTTAAAACTAAAAAAGCTGATTTGTACCTCATATAAGAATTCCAGAATTATAGAGAAATCATTATTAACGGACTCAAAAAAGCGCAAATTAAAAAAAACATCTGCTTATGTAATGGAGATTGATAAAATTCCATTTGAGGGAAAAAGTGTAGTTAGTGATGAAGAAATTATTAATTTTTTAAATACCGATAAAATTGTAAATGAACTAAAAGGAAATGGTGATTTTCAAAGCGATGAATGTATTGAATATTTAAAAGAGGCTGACATAATTGTAACTAACCCGCCTTTCTCTAAATTTATAGACCTTTTTTCGTTGATTGTTAAGTATGATAAAAAATATCTATTAATTGGAAACCAAAACGCTATCACATATAAAGAAATTTTTCCTTATATAAAAAACGGTAAAGCATGGATTGGTTATTGCTTTGGAGATATGAAATTTAAAGTTCCAAACGATACAAAACCGAGAAAAACACGTTATTGGGTTGATGAAACTGGTCAAAAATGGCGTAGCTTAGGAAACGCAATGTGGCTTACTAATTTAGATAATGATAGAAAACATAAAGAATTAGTGTTGACTGCTTATTATGACTCTAAAAAATATCCATGTTATGATAACTACGATGCGATAAATGTTTCACGTGTTGCTGATATACCAATGGATTATCCTGGTGTTATGGGAGTTCCTTTGACTTATCTTAAATATCACAATGATGAGCAGTTTGATATAGTGGGCGAGGCGAATCATGGTTCAGATAATGAGTTTGATTTATTTAAACCTATAATTGATGGAAAGGAAATATTCAAAAGAATATTAATAAAAAATAAAAAATGTGTGGTGAAATAATGAATTTTAAAATTTTAGATTTATTTTGCGGTGCAGGTGGTTTATCTTATGGTATGCATCAAAATCCGCATTTTCAAACTGTTGTAGCTTTAGATATTAATGAAAAACTAGCAGTAACATTTAAAAAAAATATGCCTGATGTAAATGTTATCATTGGAGATATAAAAAGCCCAAATATAAAGGATAGAGTTATTGATTTATCCTTAAAATGTGGTGTTAATATGATTGTAGGCGGTCCACCATGTCAGGGATATTCAATGAAAGGCAAGAAATTAGGATTAGAGGATTCGCGTAATTTTTTGTTCATAGAATACTTGAAATTTGTGGAGAAACTACAACCTGACGTTTTTATTATAGAAAATGTAAAAACATTATTGTCTACATCTAAGGGATGGTTTAAAGAACAGATACTTACGACTATAAAGAAATTAGGATATTATGTTGATGTAGGTGTTTTAAAAGCGTCTAATTTTGGTGTGCCACAAACAAGAGAGAGAACAATTTTTATTTGTTGTAAAGATAAAAAGATAACGCTTCCTTCACCAACTGTAAAAAATCCAGTAACCGTTAGGGAAGCAATTGGGGATTTGGCTTATTTGAATTCAGGCGAAGGTAGTTTCGAGGCTCCTTATGTGACTACTGCAGGGTCTGATTATCAAAAATTCATGAGAGCAAATAGTACAAAATTGTTTAATCATAAGGCTTCTAACCACAATAAAATAGCAATAAAAAAATTAGAGATGATACCTCCTGAAAAAGGAAAGGAATGTTTACCTAAGGAAATGCTTGGAAAACAACAATTCAATTCTACTTGGGGTAGATTAAAATGGGATGAACCTTCTCCAACCATAGATACAAGGTTTGATGCTGCATCTAATGGAACAAATAATCATCCATTCTTAAATCGTGCAATTACCCCAAGAGAAGCGGCTAGATTGCAATCTTTTGATGACAGCTATATTTTTTATGGTACAAAGGTTGCAGTTAGAACACAAATAGGTAACGCTGTCCCGCCGTTGTTAGCAAAGGCGATTGCTGATAAAATTTATAATGATATGGGAGAATAGTTATGTATAGAGCTTTACTTGACTTTTTGAAAAACGAAAGATTTTTTATTGAAGCTGAAGCAAAACCTTCAAGAATGCGACGTTATTTAAATGAATACAATGAAAAATACAATGAAGATTTAACATTTCAGAATGATGGATTGATTATTTTGCAAGAAGATGCTAATAAATGGGGACTGGAATTAAGACTTTATGTATATAATCGTCCATCAGAAAAAATATATAAATTTGGATTCACTCATAATGATACTTATAGAGACAATTTTTCATATAGATTGAGTGACAATGATATTGTAGAATTTCTGTTTGAACAAGGTTATAGAATTGGTTTGAATTAAAAGGGGGATTTGTATGAATTCGCAAATGGCATATCTTATCGGTATGATTCTCGGAAACGGTGAGATTCAACGCAAAAATGATGTTACAACGATTACTATTGAGTTACCACATAAAAATTTAATTGATGATGAAGGCAGAGAAGTAGCAGTATATGTAAAAAGTAGTTTGACGGATATAAGAAGTGTTATTGAACCCTTAGTAGGTAATTCGTTACTTATATCTGGGGCAAGAAAGGCAACACAGTTTTCATTTGCAAAACCTAATGAAGATTACACTATGCGTGAAATTTTAAGATTTATTGGAAACGGTGTCCATCACTCAACTATGACTATGAATAACGAACTTTTTAGTATGACAACTGATGAAAAAAAGGAACTTTTGCGAGGAATGGCTGATGTTACAGGTTACATTCGTAAAAGTAACATTGCTTTTGGTCAGGATGGTTGTCATAGAGTATACATAGAAATACCTGGTAATTGGCAATTGGTTATAGATATTGCAAATATGTTAAAAGATTTGGATATTCCAGTACAAACGATTGATTTTGGACATCCTAATTTTAGAGATTCTCACTTAAAGAAATATAATGCAGGGAAACCTTACTATTGGAAAAAAGAACATCAAGTGAAAATATGGGCGAACGAATTTTTACCTATAGGCTTTAATATCATACATAAACAACGAGCTTTAGAAAAATATGCCGATGAATTGTTAGAGTACTTAGATGAAAATAAAACTCACAAATTTTATTGGCAGAAGGCGATAAGAAAAAAAGAAAAACCAATTCATCCTATGGAGAACGATGCTTCTTTACCAGCAAGGATAAGGGGCAAGCATTATGAATCTTGGACAGAGTTAGCAAAGGATTTAGGATATGGCGAATAATGTAAAAAAGGAAATTGAGCTTTATTCCGATATGTGTGCCTGGCTTGGAACATACTTGAATGATAAATATAAAAATAAAAAGTGTAAAATTTGCGTTGTTGATTGTCATTCAAATTATCTTGATTCAATTTTGGAACAATATGGAATTATACAATATTATCCTCAGGTGGTAGGAATCAAAATTGAAATTGATGTTCTTGGCATGGTTATATGGAATAATAAAGCTGAAATTTTCTTTATTGAAGCTAAAAAAACAAAATTGACACTTCAAAACTTAGGTCAACTTCTTGTTTATTGCAAACTCTGTAATCCCGAAGAGGCTTTTTTGCTATCTTCTGCTGGTTTGGGTAGCTTAGATAAAGTACTTAATATTTTGGGAAGAGAAGATTTGTTGGATTTTGGAAATGATAGGAAAATTAATAAAATCAAGGTTGCAAAATGGGATTTTGTTCGCCGTACTATTGATAATCATTCGGTTATTCCTAAAATATAATATCTATAATAAATTGAAACTGAAAAGAGGGTGTTCCAATCGGAACACCCTCTGATTTTATATCAGGAATAAACTTGTATTAAGTTACCTGTCAATACATCCTGTGTGGATTACTTGTTTGCGATAGCAGCCTGAGCAGCAGCAAGACGAGCAATCGGAACACGGAACGGTGAACATGATACATAGTCAAGACCGATCTTGTGGCAGAACTCAACAGAAGAAGGATCGCCGCCGTGCTCACCGCAGATACCAACATGGAGCTTGTTGTTTACAGGCTTACCGAGTTTGATAGCTGTTTCCATGAGCTTGCCAACGCCTGTCTGGTCAAGCTTAGCGAACGGATCGTTCTCGAAGATCTTAGCATCATAGTAAGCGTTGAGGAACTTACCTGCGTCATCTCTTGAGAAGCCGTATGTCATCTGTGTAAGGTCGTTAGTACCGAAGCAGAAGAAGTCAGCTTCCGTAGCAATCTCATCAGCTGTAAGAGCAGCTCTTGGAATTTCGATCATTGTACCAACTTCGTACTTGAGGTCGATGCCTGCAGCAGCGATTTCAGCGTCAGCTGTTTCAACAACAACCTTCTTAACGAACTTGAGTTCCTTAACATCGCATACGAGCGGAATCATGATTTCAGGCTCAACTGTCCAGTCTGCGTGTGCCTTCTGAACATTGATAGCAGCACGGATAACTGCCTTTGTCTGCATCTTTGCAATTTCAGGATATGTTACTGCAAGACGGCAACCACGGTGACCCATCATTGGGTTGAACTCGTGGAGTGAAGCGATGATTGTCTTAATGTCTTCAACGCTCTTACCCTGAGCAGCTGCGAGCTTCTCGATGTCAGCTTCCTCTGTAGGAACGAACTCGTGAAGCGGCGGATCAAGGAATCTGATTGTTACAGGATTGCCTTCGAGTGCCTCATAAAGAGCCTCAAAGTCGCCCTGCTGATAAGGAAGAATCTTGTTAAGAGCAGCTTCTCTTTCTTCAACTGTATCTGAGCAGATCATCTCTCTGAATGCAGCGATTCTGTCCTCTTCAAAGAACATATGCTCTGTACGGCAAAGACCGATACCTTCAGCACCGAGCTCACGAGCCTTCTTAGCGTCAGCAGGTGTATCAGCGTTTGTTCTAACCTTAAGAGTTCTGTACTTGTCAGCCCAAGCCATGATTCTGCCGAACTCACCTGCGATTGTAGCGTCAACTGTTGGGATAACGCCGTCGTAGATGTTACCTGTAGAACCGTCGATTGAAATGTAGTCACCCTCGTGGAATTCCTTGCCAGCGAGTGTGAACTTCTTGTTAGCTTCGTCCATTGCGATGTCGCCGCAACCAGATACGCAGCATGTACCCATACCACGAGCAACAACGGCAGCGTGTGATGTCATACCGCCACGAACTGTGAGGATACCCTGTGAAGCCTTCATACCTGTGATGTCCTCAGGTGAAGTTTCAAGACGAACGAGAACAACCTTTTCGCCCTTAGCGTTCCAGTTTTCAGCATCTTCGGCTGTGAATACGATCTTACCGCAAGCAGCACCAGGAGAAGCGCCGAGGCCCTTACCGATTGGTGTAGCAGCCTTAAGAGCAGCAGCATCGAACTGTGGGTGAAGAAGTGTGTCAAGGTTACGAGGATCAATCATTGCAACAGCTTCTTCTTCTGTTCTCATGCCCTCGTCAACGAGGTCACAAGCAATTTTAAGAGCAGCCTGAGCTGTTCTCTTACCGTTTCTTGTCTGGAGCATATAGAGCTTCTTGTTTTCAACAGTGAACTCCATGTCCTGCATATCTCTGTAGTGGTTTTCGAGTGTCTGACAAACATTCTGGAACTGCTCGAAAGCTTCCGGGAACTCTTCAGCCATCTTAGCGATTGGCATAGGAGTACGAACACCTGCAACTACGTCTTCGCCCTGTGCGTTGATGAGGAACTCACCCATGAGCTTCTTCTCACCTGTAGCAGGATCTCTTGTAAATGCAACACCTGTACCGCAATCGTCGCCCATGTTACCGAATGCCATTGACTGTACGTTAACGGCAGTACCCCATGAATAAGGGATATCGTTGTCACGACGGTAAACGTTTGCACGAGGGTTGTCCCATGAACGGAATACAGCCTTAACTGCGCCCATGAGCTGTTCCTTAGGATCGTCAGGGAAGTCCTGACCGATTTTCTCTTTGTATTCAGCCTTAAACTGGCCTGCAAGCTCCTTAAGATCGTCAGCTGTAAGCTCTACGTCATAAGTAACGCCTCTCTCAGCCTTCATCTTGTCGATGAGCTCTTCAAAATATTTCTTACCTACTTCCATAACTACATCGGAATACATCTGAATGAATCTTCTGTAGCAGTCCCAAGCCCAACGAGGGTTGTTTGACTTCTTAGCGATAACTTCAACAACATCTTCGTTAAGACCGAGGTTAAGGATTGTATCCATCATACCCGGCATTGAAGCACGAGCACCTGAACGAACTGAAACGAGGAGGGGGTTCTCCTTGTCGCCGAACTTCTTGCCTGTGATCTCTTCCATCTTCTCGATGTACTCGTTGATCTGAGCCTGAATTTCAGCGTTGATTTCTCTGCCGTCCTCATAATACTGAGTACAAGCTTCTGTTGTAATTGTGAAGCCCTGTGGTACAGGCAGTCCAAGACCTGTCATTTCTGCAAGGTTGGCACCCTTACCGCCGAGGAGCTCACGCATGTTAGCATTACCTTCTGTAAAAAGGTAAACCCATTTGTTTGCCATAACTGGTAATCCTCCTAAAAATAAATTAAGATATACGGCTGTGGCAGACTTACCCCTTGGTAAAACCTGCCTGCTTGTATAAGCCTATCGAATATTATAACAAACTTTGGTCAAAATAGCTATATTTTTTTCAAACTTTTTTCTTATAAAAAACGAGTTTTATTTTCGACAATATTGTATAAATCGTTTAAAATGCCTTTTTTTGCCCGATTTTTGTAATTTTCTCTTGAAATTTGTGATTTTTGTGAGATAATATTATGGTATGAACGAGTGCCTTGTGACAGGACTGTCTGCATCTTTGTTGTTTTGTCACAGATAAAAGGAGAAAAAATGAAGAATTGTGCCGTTATCCTCGCAGGCGGCGAGGGCAAAAGAATGAAATCCGACAAACCGAAAACATTGTCGGAGGTGCTCGGCAGACCGATGCTCTGCTGGGTTATGTCGGCTTTAAGGAAAGCCGGTATTGATGACATCTGTGTTGTCAAGGGCTTTAAAAAAGAGTGTGTCGAAGAGTATCTTTCAACCCTCGATTTTTCCGTTGAAAGCGTGTTTCAGGCTGAAAGACTCGGAACAGGTCACGCTGTGATGATGGCAAAGGATTTCCTTAAAAAGCACAGCGGCAATGTTGTTATTCTCAACGGCGACGCTCCGTTTATGGACAGCAAGACTATTGAGGATTCCCTGAAGGCTCATATTGAGAACGGTTGTGCCGCAACGGTTATTTCCGCAAAGGTTGACGATCCGACAGGTTACGGCAGAATTGTCCGTGACGAAAACGGAAATCTGCGTGCAATTGTTGAGCAGAAAGACGCCGATGAGGAAACTCTCAAAATAAATGAAGTAAACTCGGGCGGTTTCTGGTTTGATTGTCAGCTTCTTCTTTCGGTTCTCGACAGAATCAAGTCGGATAACAGTGCAAAGGAATATTATCTTCCCGACGCAATCAAGCTTTTGCTTGAGGACGGAAGAAAGGTCGGAGCATTCACGGCTCAGTGCAGTGATACGGTTCTGGGTGCAAACGATCCGGCTCAGCTTGAACAGCTTAACGAAATTGCAAGAGCAAAGGGTTACAGCTGTTAATTGCTCGGTTAATCATTGGTAAACATATACTACACACATTAAAATTCAAAGGAGTTATTGCAATGAATTTTCACGGTAAGGACATTAAAATTTTCACCGGCAGTTCAAATGTTGATGTAGCTCAGGGAATTGCAGGCTGTCTCGGTCTGCCGCTTGGTAAGAGTGACTGTACACAGTTCTCAGACGGCGAAATCTCTGTTTCTCTTCACGAATCTGTTCGTGGCAGCGACTGCTTTATTGTTCAGTCAACCTGTGCTCCCGTCAACGACAATCTTATGGAAATGCTCATAATGATTGATGCCATGAAGCGTGCATCTGCTGCAAGAATCACAGTTGTTATGCCATACTTCGGCTATGCAAGACAGGACAGAAAAGCTAAGGCAAGAGATCCGATCTCGGCTAAGCTTTGTGCAGACATCATCACCTGTGCAGGTGCTGACCGTGTGCTTACAATGGATCTTCACGCAAATCAGATTCAGGGCTTCTTCAACATTCCTGTTGACCACCTTCAGGGCGCATCACTTCTCGCAAACCATATGAGAGAGAAAATCGGCGGCAAAAATGATGATTATATCGTTGTTTCTCCTGACCTCGGTTCTGTAACCCGTTCAAGAAACTTCGCTTCAAAAATCGGCACAGGTCTTGCTATTATCGACAAGAGAAGACCAAAGGCTAATGTTTGTGAAGTTATGAACATCATCGGTGACGCAAAGGGTAAGAAGGTTATCCTTGTTGACGATATGATTGACACAGCAGGTACTCTCTGCAATGCCGCTAACGCTATTGTTGAAAAGGGCGGTGCAACAGAGGTTTACGCTTGTGCTACTCACGCAGTTCTTTCAGGTCCTGCAATCGAGAGAATCCAGAACAGCGCAATCAAAGAAGTTGTTCTTCTTGACACAATTCCTGTTCCGAAGGAAAAGATGATTGACAAGTTCACAATTCTTCCTGTTGCTCCTACATTTGCAGAGGCTATCGCAAGAATCTACAACGACAAGCCGTTCACAGCCGCTTTCGGTTGATAAGCGAACAATTTAATTATGTAATTAAACAGGCGGGTTTTAACTAACCCGCCATTTCGCTGTTTTACTGCAAATTTTTCAGGAATAAAACGGTACAATATGTGAGGGTGATTTAATTTTGTTTGGTATAGTTTACGGCTCCGATTCAGATAACAAAATAATGAACCGCTTTGTCGATGAGTACGAACTGTGGTGCAATGAGGGCAAAAATCCGGATATTGCATCAATCGACCTCGACTTTGCGCTTGACCTACAGAAGAAAAGACTTGACGAAAAGGGTGTAAAGATTCAGACCGCTTTTACCGATAAGGAAACGGTGAAGAATGAAGTCCCCGTAAATGCTTGTACTGCCTACGATATGGGCGAATGTAAGAGTAACATTGCGTCAAAGACATATGAGGTTACGGAGAAATACTTTAAAGACGGAAAGAAAAAGAAAAAAATCAAGGACAGATTTTTCTTTTACACAATGATTACAAGGCTTGAAAACCGAAATTCCGAGGTTGCGTGTTCGTGTCCGAACTGCGGTGCGGTAAGCAGTGTAAGAGAGCTTCTCAACGGTTGTAAAAACTGCAAAACTCGCTTTATTATGGACGATTTGTTCCCGAAGGTTACAAACTTCTACTTTGTAAAAACCTATTCGCTTGCGAACAAGTCAACGAAAAAAGTGCTTGCTCCGTACCTTCTCGGCGGAATTGTCGCCGTTGCGGCATTTACGGTATGGGTGGTTGTAAAGGACGGAACTTTTGATCCCGCAACCGCAAATATGGTCTATGAAATCGGCGTAAGAGCAATCCCCGTACTGCTCGGCGGACTTTTGGCGGGGTACCTTGCATGGGCATTAAAAACGCTTTTCGGACTTTTTGTCGGTGCGGCAAAGAGCATTCCGATGATAGGTCCGCACTTCAATTGCCAGAAAAGACTTCCGTGGCTTATGAAAGAGGTTAATCCCAACTTCTCATATGAATACTTTATCGGCAAGGTGCTTGCTTTGCTCAAGATTATGATTTTCAGCGATGATTACACAAACCTCGCAGTCTATGAGGGCAATCCGATGAAAAATCCTTTCGGAGATATTGTTGACATCAAGTACAGAGGAGTGTCAAAGCTTAATTCATTCAATGTCACAAACGGCTGTTGCTATGTTGATATGACCGTTTATGCAACGACCGTGAAAAACAAAAATTCTTCATTTAGGGTTAAAAACGAAAAGTTCAGACTTACCGTTTGCAGAAGTGTGAACGCCATGGATGACGGAGTTTTCACAATGAAAAAAGTAACCTGTAAAAGCTGCGGCGCAAGCTTTGATGCAACAAGAGAACGTAACTGCCCGTATTGCGGAAATCCTTATCATCTCGGCAACGATGACTGGGTTGTTGTAAGCTTCGGAAAAGGTTAATTTAAATTTCAGAATACATATAATATAAATAAGAGGAAAACGGATATGTTCGGAAAAAACAAATCAACGGGTTCAATCGAGTACATTGTAGTGGGACTCGGCAACCCCGACAGAAAATACGAAAACACTCGTCACAACGCAGGCTGGCTTGCAATTGACCGCATTGCCGACAAGCTCGGTTGTGATGTGAACAAAATAAAATACAAAAGCTTTATCGGCACTTGCACTGTAAACGGCGCAAAAGTTATGCTGATGAAACCCACAACATATATGAACAACAGCGGTCAGGCAGTTGTTGAGGCGATGAACTTCTACAAAATCCCACCCGAAAATGTCATTGTAATTTTTGATGACATTTCGCTTGATGTCGGAAAAATGCGTATCCGTTCAAAGGGCAGTGACGGCGGTCAAAGGGGAATGCGCAGTATAATCTATCTCAGCGGAAGCGATAAATTCCCCCGCATCAAGGTTGGCATAGGCGCAAAGCCAAATCCCGACTGGGACCTTGCCGACTGGGTGCTTTCAAAGTTCACTCCCGATGAAATGAAAAAGCTTGATGAAATTTTTGACAATGCCGAAAAAGCAATCGAGCTGATTATTGACGGCAAAACCGACCGTGCTATGAATTTGTTCAACTGAAAAGGGACAAAGAAATGAATAATCTCAACTTTCTTGTTGATGTCCTCAAAGAGTCACCCGTTTTCAAAACACTTGAAAAAAATGTCAAGCCGGGCAGAACGGTCTGTGCTTCGGGACTTTCAACAATCAACAAATCAAATATCATCTATGCGCTGTGCCGCCTCAAGGGCGTCACGGCATTTTGTCTTGCCTCCGATGAAAAAGAGGCGCAAACTTTGTGTAACGACCTTTCGTGCATGGGACTTCGTGCCTATGTTTATCCAGTGCGTGACTTCAACTTTCTTGACTTTCAGAGCCGTTCGCACGAGTACGAGCACGCAAGGCTTAAAGTTTTGCTCAAGCTTCTCAACCACGAATGTGATGTTGCAATTGCGTGTGTTGATGCGGCGGCACAGCTTACCGTTCCGAGAAATGTGCTTGAACAGTCGGTTATTGAATTTGAAGAGGGCAAGGAGCTATCGCTTGAAAAGGCGACAAAGGCACTTACTCTGCTCGGCTACGAACGCTTTGATGCGGTAGAGGGCAGCGGTCAGTTTTCGCTGAGAGGCGGTATTCTCGACTTCTTTATGCCCGACAGCGACTATCCCGTGAGATGTGAATTTTGGGGCGATGAAATTACCGACCTCAGCTATTTTGACATTGAAACACAGAGAAGATTTAAAAAGGCTGACAAAATTACGCTTTCGCCCTCAACCGAAATCGTAATTGAGGACAGAGCCGCCCTTGCAGATAAAATTGAACACAAGGCAAAGCTCCTACGTTCCAAGAACAGCGCCAAAGCCAAGGAAAAACTTTTTTCAGAGGCAGAGCTTATCCGCAGCGGTGCAATGATTGCCAATGCGGACAAATTTATCAATCAGATTTACGATAAACCCGAGTCGCTTTTTGATTATCTCGACAGAAACACCCTCGTTTTTGCGTCCGAATTTACTGCAATTCAGGAACGGGGAAAGTCAATGGACTTTATCAGCAATGAAACCCTTATGCAAGGCTTTGAGGACGGAACTCTTTGCAGAGGTTTTGACCGCTTTGCGCTCACATTCAACGAATGTACCGAGTTTTTGCAAAGTCACGGAACAATCGTGCTTGAAAACTTTGTTCACGGAAGTATGCCTATCAAGCTGTCGGAAATCATCAGCTTTTCAACAAAACAGCTCTCGGCATGGGGCGGTTCGTATAAACAGCTAAAAGAAGATGTTGACGGACTTTTTACCCCCGAAAGCAAGGGCGTTATATTTGCAGGAACAGAAAGAGCCGCCAAAAATCTTTGTGACACCTTTAACGCAGATGGTATAAACGCTGTTTACAGCGAGGGTGCGGATAAGATTTCAAAGGGCGAATTGCTTGTTATGCAGGGTGCATTGAGTGCGGGCTTTGAATATCCGTCACAAAAGTTTTTTGCAATAACCTACAGTCAGGTTTCGTACCGCCCCGAAAAGTCCAAAAAGAAGAAGAAAAGGACGGGACAGGAAATTTACAGTCTTTCCGAACTCGCCCCCGGTGATTATGTTGTACACAATGTTCACGGTATCGGTGTGTTCGGCGGTATAAGAAAAATTGATACTCACGGAGTTATAAAGGACTATATCAAGATTGACTACGCAAAGGGCGATGTGCTTTATGTGCCTGTCACACAACTTGATATGGTTGCAAAATATATAGGTCCGAAAGAGGATTCAAGGGTTAAGCTTAACCGACTCGGTTCGGGCGACTGGCAAAAGGCAAAGGCAAGGGTTAAAACCTCTGTCAAGGACATTGCCAAGGAGCTTATTGAGCTTTACTCACAGCGTATGAAAGCCAAGGGCTATGCCTTTTCGGCAGATAACGAGTGGCAGAGAGATTTTGAACTCAGCTTTGAATATGACGAAACTCCCGACCAGCTGCGTTGTTGTGAGGAAATCAAGCATGACATGATGCGTTCGTCGCCGATGGACAGACTTCTCTGCGGTGATGTCGGATTCGGCAAAACAGAGGTTGCACTCCGTGCCGCCTTTAAGTGTATTGCAGATTCAAAGCAATGCGCATTGCTCTGCCCCACAACAATTCTCGCATGGCAGCATTATCAGACGGTAATCAAGCGTTTTGAGGGCTATCCCGTTCGTGTGGAACTGCTTTCAAGATTCCGTACCGCAAAACAGCAGAAAGAAATTCTCCAAAAGCTAAAGCGAGGAGAAATTGATATGATTGTCGGAACTCACAGACTTGTGCAGAAGGATGTTGAATTCCGTGACCTCGGACTTGCAATCATAGATGAGGAACAGCGTTTCGGCGTTGCTCAAAAGGAGAGGTTCAAGGAACTGTGCAAAAATGTCGATGTGCTTACGCTCTCGGCTACTCCAATTCCGAGAACCCTCAATATGGCGATGAGCGGTCTGCGTGATATGAGCGTTATCGAAGAAGCACCGACAAACCGTCAGCCTGTTCAGACCTATGTGCTTGAACACGATGATGCGGTTATCAACGAGGCAATCCGCCGTGAGCTCCGCCGTGGCGGTCAGGTGTTCTATCTTCACAACAATGTTGAAACAATTTCTTCATGTGCCGCAAAAATTCAGGAGGCTGTTCCCGAGGCAAAAATCGCAATCGGTCACGGCAAAATGAAAGAGGGCGAACTCAGCGAAGTTTGGCGACAGATGCTTGAACAGGAGATTGATGTGCTTGTCTGCACGACAATTATCGAAACGGGTGTCGATTTGCCGAATGCCAACACCCTTATTATAGAAAATGCCGACTGTATGGGACTTTCGCAGTTGCATCAGCTCAGAGGCCGTGTGGGCAGAAGTTCACGAAGGGCATATGCCTACTTTACTTTCAGACGGAACAAGGTTCTCACGGAGATTCAGCAGAAAAGGCTTGCCGCAATCAGGGAATTTACAGAATTCGGCAGCGGCTTCCGCATTGCAATGCGTGACCTTGAACTGCGAGGTGCGGGCAATATTATGGGCGCACAGCAGCACGGGCATATGGAATCGGTCGGTTACGATATGTACCTCAAGCTTCTTGATGAGGCAGTAAGCGAGGAAAAGGGCGAGCAGAATGTCACAAAAGACCTCGACTGTCTTATTGATATTTCGGTTGACGCTCATATTCCCGAAAGCTATGTTGAAAGTCTTACACTTCGTCTTGATGTTTACCGCAGAATTGCCGATATCCGCAGTAATGAGGACGCAGACGATGTTATTGACGAGCTGCAGGACAGATTCGGCAAGATTCCAAACTCGGTTCTCGGACTTATCGACATTGCCCTTGTGCGTAACAAGGCTTACTCAATGGGCATTTACGAAATCAGACAGAACGGCACAACACTTATGCTCTTTGTAAACGAACTCAAATCTCCTCAGGTTGCCGACTTGCTCATTGCTTTGGGCGGAAAGGCAAAGCTTGTTGCCGGAGCAAAACCGTGCGTTGCGGTTGAGTGCAAAAACAGCTCCGCTCCGCTTGAAATCCTCACCAAAATTTTCGGTGTGCAGTAATTTTACGGCATGAAACCGTAATTTGTTAAGAAAAAACCTCCCGAAACTACAAAAATGCTGTTTTTCGGTGGAAATTCTCAACAAAATTTTATAAAAATGTAGACAATGACGATTTTTTTGTGTATAATCGTAAGGTACATTATCCTGTGAAAGTGTGTTTGCAGGACACTTTGCATTTAATTTTTCAGAAGGACGGTAAAAAACTATGAAGCCTAATATCAAGGTTGGTTCATTTTTACTTGCAATTGTTATGATGTTCTCAGTTTTTGCAATTGCAGGTTGTACACCCACAACAATCAACAAAGAATGGTCGTATAAGACAAGCGACAACGAGCTTGCCATCGGCGTTTATATCTACTCACTCAATGCAGCTTACAGTCAGGCTGAGTCATTTGCTAAAAAGCTTGACGATTATGATTCAACATCTGACAAGTGGCTTGATGAAAAAATCAAGGACGATGACGGCAACGAGCAGGTTGCAAGAGAGTGGATTAAAGATCAGGCTAAGAAAATGTGCCTCAGCTACCTCGTAGTTGACGAACAGCTTAAAAAGGAAAATGTAAACATCGGTCAGGCAACTATTGACTCCGCAACAAGTCAGGCTGAATCATACTGGAATGTCGGTCCGTATGCGTCACAGGGTTATGTAATGCCGATGAAGAAGCAGTATGAAAAGTACGGCGTTTCACTCGACAGCTTTGCATACTGCACAACTCTCTACAACACAAAGTATGAGGCTCTCTTCAAAGCAGTTTACGGCAAGGGCGGTTCAAAGGAAGTTTCCGACGCCGACCTTACAAAGTATTTCAAGGAAAACTATACGGACTACTCATATCTTCCCGTGAACCTTTATACATCAACAAAAGATGAGGCAGGTTCATCAAAGAATGTTGCAATGAGCGACAAGGAAATCAAGAAGGTTGAGGATCAGCTTAACGGCTACAAGAATGACCTTAACAAGGGCGGTTCTTTTGATGATGTTATTGCATCATACAAGAAGTCAAGCGGTTCGGGAACAGATTCTTCTGTTTCAAAAGTAGAAGTTCTCGACAAGAGCTCAATCGGTGACGAGCTTAAAAAGGCTATCGGCAAGCTTAAAACAGGCAAGGCTGAAACTCTCAAGGTTGGCAGCGGCGACAGCGCAATCTACTATCTCGTTTATAAGAAAGACGTCAGCAAGGATGTTGACAGCTATATCGGCAACGAATCAAACAGAGCCAGTGTACTTGCGTCAATGAAGTCAGACGAATTTTCAAAGTACATTGACAGTCTGGCAGAGAAACTCAAGTATGAAGAAAACACTTCGGTTATTGACAAGTATAAGCCCGAACTCTTCTTCGTTGCGGTTGAGCCTACAACATCGGCGTCAACAACATCGGCATCCGATAAAAGCTCAAAATAATTGATATCGGACATACAACAGACGCATTTTCAGATTATTCTGAAGAAAGGGGCTTTTATGAAAAAACATTCAAAGCTTTGCGCAATTTTTCTGACGGCACTTTTGAGCATTTCTGCTGTGAGCTTTTCCGTATCGGCAGTCGGTGAGGAGGTTGATCCCGGCGGAGATTCAAGCGTTATTGTTGATCCCGTAGAGCCGGAGCCCGAGCCTGAGCCCGAACCGGAACCATCACCGGAACCATCACCGGAGCCTGAGCCGGAGCCACAGCCACAGCCCGATCCTGTGTATCCGGACTCGTCGGACAGTTCATCATATGTAGATCCCGGCTATTCGTCAAGTGATTCGTCATATGACAACAACTATAACTATGACAGTAGCTATGACTACAACAATAACAGTTATGACAATAATTACAGCAGCAGTCAGACTTACTACTACTCTGAGCCGTCATATGTAGGCGGCGGTCAGTCCTATGTTGCTCCGTCAAATACTGCTCCGTCAGCGTCGCTCATCAAGTCTGACGATAACATTGACGAAAAAACTCTTTCAAGCAACGACTGGTCGGATATCGCAAAAAATCTTAAAAATACCGACACATCGAGTTCTGACGGTGATGACTTTAACTTCATCAAGAACAATAACAGCAAGGGTGACAACGGTCATTGGATGTTCTATGTTTCACTCGTTTTACTCTCACTCGGTGTTGCAGGCATTGCATACTTTGTAATTTCAACTGTTCTCAACAGAAAGAAGAGAGTCACAGTCGGCGGCAGAAGTAACGCTCCAAAGAGCAAATCTGCACAGCCACAGCGTTACAGCAGTAACGATGATTATGCCGATGATTACTCATCTTCAGGCAGAAAGTCCGAAAGACGCAGTAAGTACGATACTGCCGAAATTCAGCTTCCAAAGAACAACCAAAAGGGCGGAAGAAGATACAAGTAATTAAATAACTTTATAAAACAAAAGCAGTTCCAAAATCGGAACTGCTTTTTTGTTTGACTGTGTAATTAAATTTTCGCATGACTTCTGTTTGAATGTCAAAATCAGTTTTTGTCATACGGCTTTTTGTATGCCTCTTTGAACGGTTTTACAGTGCCGTCCTTTTCTTCAACGCTTACATTATCAAGTGTTGCGTTGAACTGTGTGCGGATTTCGCCGAGATAAATTTTGTACAGCTCTTTCTGCTCTTTTTGCTCAGCCTCGGTAAGTCCCTGTTCCTTTTTCTTTTTTGCAAGCTCGTTAATTCTGTCAAGCATCTTTTTATCCATAAGTCAATCCTCCCGACCGTTATTTTGGTTTTGAGAGCAATCTGCTCCAAAGCTATGATATCACACAATCAGCCAAAGTGCAAATTTTCGATTTCTCGGTTGAAAACAAAAATTTTTTGTGCTATCATGCAATTAAAGCCGTTATACGGCAAATTTTTTCGGCGGTGAATTATGGAAAATTTCAGTTTATTACACCCGACAAATTCAAATGCATCCTACAGAACTCTCAACAAAGAGGCGCTGAATGATTTGTCGGTTGATTATATATGTGACGCTCTCACAAAAGAGCAGTATGAACGCAACAGCATAAAGCAGCTGCTGATAAATATTACGGATGACGAGGAAGTTATAAAATATCGTTGCGATGTTTTTGAGGATTTTCTTCGTTTTCCGAAACTTCGTGATGATCTATCCGCACTTCTTGTAAAGCTGAACGATTTGCGTGAAATTGAGCGCTTTCAAAAGGATACCGAGGCATCTTCCTTGTGGCAACTTGTAAACCGACTTCGTGAAATGGACGGCTATGTCGATTGCATTACAAGAATAAAAAACACGCTTGAAACAATTGAAGTAAAGTCGCAGGGTCTGCTTGAACTCAAGAAAAATGTTCAGTCAATTTACAATGACAGCGGTTTTCCCGAACTAAAAAAGGATATAATAGATACGCTTGCAAAGGCTCAAAAGCTCAAGAGCATTACACTCGGTGTGAATCTTGACGATTTACTCCGCCCAAAGAGTGTGGGTGTAATCTCACTCAATGACAAAGAATTTACCGACAGCGGTATTCTCAAAAGATTTATGAAGTTTACAAACCGTGACAGCGAACTGCACCACGGCAACGATGTTTCGGGATTTTTAAGCTTTCATCCGTCAAATCCGTCAACCTCGCAGTTCGGGCTGGGACAGTTTGTTGTGGGCGCTCAGCAGGATGTAAACCACACTATGAACAGCTCGCTGACCGGCGCAGATCCTATGTCTGACGCACTCAAAAATGTTGTGACCGATATCCTCCGCAGAACCGTAAATGACATAAAATCAATGCTCAACAGATATGTCAATGTCAACGGCTACTCGTTCGTTTCGCTTATGCCCGAAATCATTTTCTATATTCGTTTTGCAGAGCTTTGTGATAAGATGAAAAAGAAAAATCTTCCGCTGTGCAAGGCAGAAGTTTTGCCGAAAGAGGACAGAAACTGCTGTCTTAGAGATGTTTACAACCTCAAACTCGGCATAAAATCGGCAAACGGTGAGAATTTGGATATTGTCACAAACGATATTGATTTTAACGATGACAGGCGAATTTACATTCTGACAGGTCCGAACCGTGGCGGTAAAACCACGATTACTCAGGCGGTCGGACTTGCGTTTCTGCTTGCTCAGAACGGAATATATGTTCCTGCAACGCAGATGAAATTCAGCCCATGCGACAGCATTTTTACGCATTTTCCTGCCGATGAAAACGATACCGTTGACCTCGGCAGACTCGGTGAAGAAAGCAAAAGACTTGCCGAAATTTTCTCTTCGGCAAGCCGTTACAGCCTGCTTTTGCTCAACGAAAGCCTTGCAACAACCAATGTTGCCGAGGGCTTGTACATTGCCCGTGATGTTGTCAAATCAATGCGATATCTCGGCACAAGGGCGATTTTTAATACCCATATGCACGATTTGGCTCGCAATCTTGACGAGGTGAACACAACCGTAAAGGGCGACAGCAAGATTGAAAGTCTGGTAACAGGTGTCGAAAACGGACAGCGTTCGTTCAAGGTTTTCATCGCTCCGCCTCAAGGTGTAAGCTATGCCAAAGACATTGCCGAAAAATACGGTGTAACCTTTGACAAAATCAAAAAACAGATTGATCGGCAGCGTGTCGCTGCACCCGGTTCGGGAAGATAGTATGTAATATTAAAAGCATATTATGCCCGAGCAGAAGTTTTAATTAAATGTAAAATTGAAAATTGAAAATGGAAAATTGCGGTCGGGCAGACAGTTTGCAAAATGCAAATCATTGTCGCCCGACTGTTTTTGTATATATGAAAGTTGTTAATATACTGTAGCGGCGGTCAGTGACCGCCATTTGTTTTGGTTGTGAAACCAAAACAATCGGTAGGGGCGTTCATTGGACGCTCGCACGGCGAGCCGCCGTTCCCAATTCGTGAAGATAGTTTGTAAATGTCAAAAAGCATATTATGTCCGAGCGGAAGTTTTAATTAAATGTAAAATTGAAAATGTAAAATTGAAAATTACGGTCGGGCTGACAGTTTGCAAAATGCAAATCATTGTCGCCCGACTGTTTTTTGTATATATAGAAGTTGCGTTTAAATGTATGGGCGAATGCTACGGTGTTGCAATTATTTTGTTATATTCAGAAAATTCGTATAAAAGAAAACGGAGTGCATTACGCACTCCGTTTTCTTACGCCCACAAAATAATAAAAAAAGAAGGAAATAGCTGTTTAATAAAGTAACAGTTTAACCTTGCAGTATTTCAAGTAATTTCTTGCAAACCGTTACCCTATGCGAGTATTCTAACACTAATAGTAATAAAAGTCAAGACTGTTATACTATTTTTTATTATTGATAGTAATAATATCGTTTAACTTTACACATTGAATAAATCATGTGTCTGAAATTTATGCAGATTATCAAAAGAAACCTGCCTGTCTGAAGAAGAAAATCCACAAAAACATCGTGAAACACGCTAAAACCGAAGTGAACACAACCGCCGCACCTGCAAGTTTGAAGTCGCTGTCCATTTGCTGAGCCATTGTGAATGACGAAACCGCACACGGCGATGCAAAAAGTCCGATAAGCGACACAAAGTCAACTCCTCTGATTCCTATAAGCGCTGCTGTACCCAGACAAAGTGCAGGCACAACAACAAGTCTTGCGATTATGCAGATTATGAGGTTGCGTGAACAGCCTTTTATGCTGTCAAATGTGACAGACGCACCGAGTACAATCAGCGCAAGCGGAGTTGCAACCGCCGCAATATCCGAAACCGTTTTGTCAATTGTTTCCGGAAGGCTTATATTGAACGCAACAGACAAAAGTCCGAGTACAGAGCCGATAATCAGCGGATTTTTGGCAATGCCTTTTAAAATTTTCAGCACATTTATCTTTTGCCCTCTGAAAATTTCAAGCGTGATGACGGCAAGCATATTGTAAATCGGAACAACAACAGCAACAAGCACGGCTGTCATGCCAAGCTTATCCTTGCCGAAAATATTCGCCGCAATCGGAAGTCCCATAAGGACAAAATTACTGCGGTAAATCGCCTGAATCATCGCACCACGGCTGTAATTTGATTTTTCAACAAGGAGTGTAAACCCGATTGACAAAAAGTAAATCGTGAACACGCCAATAACCGCAAAGGCAAGCAGCTTCGGGCTGAAAACGCTTGAAAAATCTGAGCCGTAGATGTTATTGAACATCAGAAACGGAAAAAATACATTGAAAACAATTTTGTTAAGCTGAGGCAGAAAGCTGTCCTGCAAAATTTTTAATTTTCTCACAAGAAAACCGATGAAAAGCATTATGAACATCGGCAGAACCGCATTAAGCGCAACGAAAAAGCTCTCCATAAAATCACCTCTTTTCAGCATACCACATTGCAAAAATTTTTTCAACAAAGCATATACCCGAAAATGTACATTTGTTCAAGTTGAAATATGTCGATTTGTGTGTTAAAATATTCTGTGGATGATTTAAAATGAAACAACGAGGTGTGTCCATGAAAAAATGTGAATTCTGCGGAAAACAGATATCGTATTTTGACCAGTATTGTGATGATGAGTGTCATATTAAAGCAAATAAATTTTACGAAAAGGGCGAGCGTTTCGGCAAGCTGTTTGCGGTAATCAATATGATTTGTGTGTTCGGAATTCCAATCGGACTTTTTATGCTCTCGTTTGCAAGAGAGGTCGGTCTTACCGTCGCACTTGCAAGCTGTGTAATTCTCGGAATTATGCTCATTATTCTTCCGTTTCCCACGGAAAATATGATTTCAAAATTCAAAATTCGGAAAGCCGTAAAAATCACAAGAATGATCGGCGGTGCGGTAATTTTCCTCGGAGTGCTGATTTTGCTCCTTGCATTGTTAATTAAATTCTGATTTAAATTGAATAAAACGAAAAATTGCGTCAATACTATTTTCAGCAAATACAAAGGAGGACTTTGAATGCTCGATAAAATAGCATTGACGCTTCTTATTATCGGCGGACTCAACTGGGGAAGTGTCGGCATTTTTCAGTTTGATCTTGTTGCGTGGATTTGCGGCGGACAGACAGGAATCATAAGCCGTATTGTTTATATCCTTGTCGGACTTTCCGCAATCTGGTGCATTACACTTTTATTCAGGGACACAAGCGACACCGTGACGGACGGAACAGTTGCGGATTCGTAGTTTTTGCAGTAGGTTTAGCCTTGCGGGCGGATGATATCCGCCCATACATTTAAACGCAACTTCTATATATACAAAAACAGTCGGGCAACAATGATTTGCATTTTGCAAACTGTCTGCCCGACCGCAATTTTCAATTTTCCATTTTCAACTGTCAATTTCAAAAAACTTTCGCTCGGGCATAATATGTTTTTTACATTGCAAACTGTCTACACGAAAGGGGAACGGCGGCTCGCCGTAAAATAACCATAAACAAAAAACAGGCTGTCATATGACAACCTGTTTTCTTATGTAATATTTACTGCGTGGCAGATTTATTTCAATTAAAGTGCCTCAACAATGGCTCTTGTATCTCTTGCAATAACCATTTCTTCGTCGGTTGCAATGAGTTCAACTCTGATTGCAGAATCAGGAGTTGAGAGTGTGCCTGTAACACCGCATGTAGCCTGCTTGTTGAATTCCTTATCCAACTTAACGCCAAGGCATTCAAGATAGTCGCAAACCTTTTCACGGAGCATAGGCTGGTTTTCACCGATACCTGCCGTGAATACGATGCCGTCACAACCGCCGAGCGCTACATAATAACTGCCGATGTACTTTGCAATCTGGTAGTAAAGCATTTCGTGGGCAAGGTGAGCTCTCATATTGCCGTCTGCCTCGGCTGCACAAACATCACGGTCGTCAGACGAAACGCCCGAGATGCCCAAAAGACCCGATTCCTTGTTGAGAATCTTTGACATTTCCTCGGGAGTGAGATGCTCTTTTTCAGCGATAAATGTGATAACAGACGGATCAAGTGAACCTGAACGGGTGCCCATCATAAAACCACCGAGAGGAGTAAGTCCCATTGTAGTGTCGATAACCTTACCGCCCTTTACGGCTGTGATTGAAGAACCGTTGCCGATGTGACAGGTAATAAGCTTGAGCTCTTCCTTTTTTCTGCCCATAAGGTCAGCCATTTTTTCGGAAACATAACGGTGAGATGTGCCGTGAAAGCCGTACTTTCTTACACCGAACTTTTCATAATACTTGTAAGGCACTGCATACATAAATGCTTTTTCGGGCATTGTCTGGTGAAAAGCAGTATCAAAAACCGCAACCTGCGGAACTTTCGGACCGAAAACTCTTGTGCAGGCCTCAATGCCCTGAAGGTGTGCAAGGTTGTGAAGAGGTGCAAGAGGAGCAAGCTCTCTGATTTTGTTAATTACCGAGTTATCTACAAGCACCGACTTGTCAAAGTACGCACCGCCCTGCACAACTCTGTGACCTACGGCGGAAACCTCGGACAAATCGCTGATTGCACCGTATTCGGGATCTAAGAGCGCATTTTTAACAGCCTCAAAAGCCTGAGTGTGATTAAGCATCTGTGTTTTGCGGTTGATTTTTTTGCCGTCGGGTGTTTTAAAACCAATGAAAGCACCGTTCTGACCGATTCTTTCACAGTTACCCTTTGCGAGAACTGCCTCGTTGTCAGTATCAATAAGCTGGTACTTGAGCGAGGAACTGCCTGCGTTGATTACGAGAATTTTCATTACAATCGTCCCCTTTGGTAGTTGTTTTCAGTTTAAAATATAAGAAATATATTTGCCTGTCGTCATATTTTATACTATAATGTAAATCAGAAAAAGACTTTTCAAAATTGACAGGTCACACATACATATGATACTCCAAATTATGTATGTTTTCAAGTGTTTTTTACAATATGTATGCGAAATAAAGGCTTCGGAGGAATAGTTATGGCAACAGCTGTCATCTGCGAATTCAATCCGTTTCACAACGGTCATAAATATTTGCTCGAAAGTGCAAAAAATGTGCTTAAAGAGCCGGTCATAGCAATTATGAGCGGCAGCTTTACCCAGCGTGGTGAGGTTGCTGTGTGCGACAAATTTGTCCGTGCAAAATCTGCCCTTGAAAACGGTGCGGATTTGGTGCTTGAACTGCCCGTTGTGTTCTCACTTTCGGGGGCTGAGGGCTTTGCAAAGGCAGGTGTTGCGATTGCGTCGGCTTTTGACTGCACAAATTACCTTGCTTTCGGCAGTGAAAGCGGTGATTGCGAACTGCTCAAAAAATCCGCAAACGCTGTTTGTGATGAAAGGGTACAGGCTCTTGTGCGTGACGGAATGAAAAACGGCGGATACTACCCCCGTGAACTTGAAAATGCCGTCAAAACGGTTTTCGGAGATGAGATTTCGTCCGTACTCTGCGAACCTAACAATATTCTTGGCGTTGAGTATATAAAGGCATTGAACGGTACGGGTGTTGAGCCGTTCTCGGTTGCAAGAACAGGTGTTGCACACGACAGCCGAATTGCGGGCGAGGGCTTTGCGTCTGCGTCACACATAAGAGAAATGCTGCGTAACGGTGAAAATGCGAAGAAGTACGCTCCGTACATTCCCGATGAAATCACATTTTCCGAAAATCTTGACAGACCGTTACTGTACCGCCTGCGTACTATGACAAGAGAGGATATTGCAAAACTGCCCGATGTGGGTGAGGGGCTTGAAAACAGAATTGCCGATGCGGCAGTGCGTTGCAGTACCTCATCAGAAATTGCCGACCTTGTAAAGACAAAGCGCTACACTCATGCACGCATACGGAGAATACTCGCCTGTGCATTGCTCGGAATTGAAAAAGCTCATACGCAAATCCCGATTGAGTATGTCCGTGTTTTAGGCTTTACAAACGAGGGGGCGGAATTGCTCAAAGACTGCCGACTGAATATTGTCACCTCTGCAAGCAACGGTATCAGAACAGGCGGCAACACAAAGGCATTGCTTGAAAAGGACATTTTAGCCTACGATATTTCGGCACTTGCGTATGAAATTCCAAAAAGGAGCGGTCTTGATTTTACAACGCCTATTGTGAAAATATGACATTGGTCGATTGATTCGTCAATGATATGCCGAAAACGGCAGTTTCTGAGGATTTTTCTTACATTTTTTACCGCAAAAAACAGCGGATTTTACGGGATTTTTATCTTTTTTGTGAGAAGTGCAACAATAAGTGTGTAATCTTTTTGTAATTATTATTGAACCCGATAAAAGTAGAAAAATGGTCAAAAAAACATTGACAAATATTTAACAAAGATGATAAAATAGAATCAATCGAGAATTAGCTAAATTCTTAAACAACGATTGAAAGGATCCAGAAAAATGAAAAGAATTCTTTGCTTTCTGATGGCGTGCACAATGTGCGCATCAGCAACGGTCGGACTCTCGGGATGCGGTTGTGACGACAACACATCATCAAACAGCAGTAAGCCCGGCTACAAGGTTGAGCCGACAGAGCCTGACCTTACAAACGGAGATTTCGGATTTTTCATTATCAATCAGGAAGAACTTATGATTACAAAGTACACAGGTTCTGACACGGTTATTGAAATTCCCGAAAGCTACAAGAACTACAAAGTTACCGTAATCGGTGCAAGCGTGTTCAATAACTCCAAAATTACGGAAGTAACAATTCCGTCAAGTATCAAGCAGATTGAAGATTATGCCTTTTCAAGCTGTCACAGCCTCACAAAGGTAAATCTTACCGAAGGTCTTGAAATCCTTAACAACAGTGTGTTCTTTAACTGCTCTGAGTTAAGAGAAATCAAGCTTCCGAGTACACTCAAAGAAATCGGACCGAGAGCTTTTTCGGGTGCGGCACTTAACAATGTTGTTCTTCCCGACAGCGGTAAACTTACAAAGATTGATGAATATGCTTTTTATCAGTCGCGTGAGCTTACAGACATTACAATTCCGGCTTGTATTACAAGTATTCCCGACAATGTATTCGCTGAATGCAGTAAGGAAGTTACAATCCACGGAGCAAGCGGTTCATATGCCCAGAGCTATGCTAAGAAAAACAACCTTAAATTCAAGGCTGACTTAGGCAGTTCTTCAAAAAAGGCAACAAAGGCAACAAAGGCAAGCGGTAAGGCTGCCGAGAAAGCCGAGTAATTGAGGCAAATTAATTTGATATCATTTTCAGCTTTGCTGAATCTAATATAATTATGCAAGATAAGAGGTAGATTAAATGAGTACAAAAGAGTATCCTATCGTAGATAACGCAGAAAGCTTTGAAGCTGCCCTTGCAAGAGTAAGAGAAGCTCAGAAAATTTTTGCTACCTACACACAGGAGCAGGTTGACAAGATTTTTCTTGCTGCCGCTACTGCTGCTAACCAGATGAGAATTCCGCTCGCTAAGATGGCTGTTGAAGAAACAGGCATGGGCGTTGCAGAAGATAAGGTTATCAAGAACCACTTCGCATCTGAGTATATTTACAATGCTTACAGAAATGTTAAGACTTGCGGCGTTCTTGAGGAAGACAAGGCTTACGGCATTAAGAAGATTGCTGAGCCAATCGGTGTAATCGCTGCCGTTATTCCTACAACAAACCCAACTTCAACCGCTATCTTCAAGACACTCGTTTGTCTTAAAACAAGAAACGGTATCATCATCAGCCCGCATCCCCGTGCTAAGAAGAGCACAATTGAGGCTGCCAAGGTTGTTCTTGAAGCTGCTGTTAAGGCAGGCGCTCCGGAGGGTATCATCAGCTGGATTGATATTCCTTCACTCGAACTCACAAACACACTTATGCAGGAAGCTGACTGCATCCTCGCAACAGGCGGCCCCGGCATGGTTAAGGCTGCTTATTCATCAGGTAAGCCTGCACTCGGTGTTGGCGCCGGTAACACACCTGCTATCATTGATGAAACAGCTGACATTTTACTCGCAGTTAACTCAATTATCCACTCAAAGACATTTGATAACGGTATGATCTGTGCTTCAGAGCAGTCTGTTATCGTTGAAAAGAAGATTTACAGCAAAGTTAAGAAGGAATTCAAGGCTCGTGGCTGCTACTTCCTTAACGAGGAAGAGACAGAGAAGGTTAGAAAGACTATCATCATCAACGGCGCTCTTAACGCTAAGATTGTTGGTCAGAAGCCTGTTACAATCGCAGCTCTTGCAGGTGTAACAATTCCTGAGGAAACAAAGGTTCTTATCGGTGAGGTAGAATCAGTTGACATCAGCGAAGAGTTTGCTCACGAGAAGCTTTCTCCTGTACTCGCTATGTACAAGGCTGAAGATTTTGAAGATGCTATTGCAAAGGCTGAGCATCTTATTGCTGACGGCGGTTACGGTCACACATCTTCACTTTATGTTGACGCTGTAAACGAAAGAGCAAAGATTGACGAGTTCGCATCAAGAATGAAAACTTGCCGTATCCTTGTTAACACACCTTCTTCACAGGGTGGTATCGGTGACCTTTACAACTTCAAGCTTACTCCTTCACTCACACTCGGCTGTGGTTCATGGGGCGGCAACTCTGTTTCTGAGAATGTTGGTTGCAAGCACCTTATCAATATTAAGACAGTTGCCGAGAGGAGAGAAAATATGCTTTGGTTCAGAGCACCTGAAAAGGTTTATATCAAGAGGGGCTGTATGCCTGTAGCTCTTCAGGAACTCAAGGATGTAATGGGTAAGAAGAGAGCATTCATCGTTACTGACTCATTCCTTTATAAGAATGGCTACACAAAGCCAATCACAGACAAGCTCGATGAAATGGGCATCACATATGCAACATTCGCAGATGTTGAGCCTGACCCATCACTTATTTCAGCTCAGAAGGGTGCAGAGGCTATGCGTAAGTTTGAGCCTGACTGCATTATCGCACTCGGCGGCGGTTCAGCAATGGATGCCGGCAAGATTATGTGGGTTCTCTATGAGCATCCGGAAGTTGACTTCCAGGATATGGCTATGCGTTTCTGCGATATCCGTAAGAGAGTTTACACATTCCCGAAGATGGGTGAGAAGGCATACTTCATTGCTATCCCAACATCATCAGGTACAGGTTCTGAGGTTACTCCTTTCGCAGTTATCACAGACCAGAATACAGGCGTTAAGTATCCGCTTGCTGACTATCAGCTTATGCCTAAAATGGCAATCGTTGATGCTAACAATATGATGAGCGGTCCTAAGGGACTTACAGCTGCATCAGGTATCGACGCTGTTTCTCACGCACTTGAGGCTTACGCTTCAATGATGGCTACAGATTTCACAGACGGTCTTGCACTCCGTTCACTCAAGCTTATCTTCGAGTATCTCCCTGCTTGCTATGACAACGGTATGAACGAGCCTGTTGCTCGTGAGAAGGTTGCTCACGCTGCTACAATGGCAGGTATGGCATTCGCTAACGCATTCCTCGGTGTTTGTCACTCAATGGCTCATAAGCTCGGTGCTTTCCATCATGTACCGCACGGTATTGCTAACGCACTTATGCTTGAGCAGGTAATCAGATTCAACTCAGCAGAAGTTCCTGCTAAGATGGGTACATTCCCACAGTATGATCACCCGCACACACTCGCTCGTTATGCTGAAGTAGCTCGTTACCTCGGCCTCGGCGGCAAGAACGATACAGAGAGCGTTGAAAACCTTATCAAGGCTGTTAACGACCTCAAGGCAAGAGTCGGCATCAAGAACTCTATCAAGGATTATGTTCCGGACGAAGAGGACTTCCTCAACCGTCTTGACGCTATGACAGAGCAGGCATTTGATGACCAGTGCACAGGTGCAAACCCAAGATATCCGCTCTTCAAGGAAATCAAGCAGATGTACCTCAATGCTTACTATGGCAACAACAGCGAGACTGTTTAATCTATCTCGTAAAGCATAATTATAAAACACCCTGCCCCCGTGGCAGGGTGTTTTGTTGTATATGGATAATACCGCAATTTTCCATTTTCAATTTTCAATTTTACATTTAATTAAATCTTCCTCTTGGGCGTAATGTGTTTTTAATATTACAAACTATTATGCACAATGCACAAAAGAATGTTAAAAATTTCACAAATATTTAGTTAAAAGTTTAACAAATTTTTATGCACTTCGCATAAAATATCTTGCTCTTTTTGTTTGAAAGGTAAAAAATATTTTATTTGTATTTGCTAAATGCACAAAGAAAATTAAAATTATTTTGTTATTTTCACACTATACTAACCCCTGAAATTGTTGTATAATATAACCGAAGCAATGAAAGATTGCTTGATGAATTTTTAATATTTTAAAGCGAAAGGGGCTTTATTATGAAATTAGATACAGTTCTTGCAAAAAGAGAGAACAAGGTAGTTTATAAAGACGGTGCGCTTGCAGCCAAAGTTTTTGACGAGTGTTATCCGAAATCAGATATTCTTAACGAGGCTCTTAATCAGGCAAGAGTTGAGGAAACAGGACTCAATATTCCGAAAATTGAAGAGGTTACAAAGATTGACGGAAAATGGGCAATTATCTCCACCTTCATTGAGGGCAAAACTCTTGCGGAGCTTATGGCAGAGCATCCCGAAAAAGAGGAGGAATATCTCAATCTCTTTGTTGACATTCAGGTTAAAATCCTCAGCCAAAAAGCACCGTTGCTTAACAAACTCAAGGATAAGATGAAACGCAAAATCAGCGAAACCGACCTTGACGCAACAACAAGATATGAGCTTGAAACCCGTCTTAACGGTATGCCGAACCACACAAAGGTTTGTCACGGCGATTTCAACCCGAGTAATGTTATCATTGACGAGTCGGGTACACCGTATGTTATTGACTGGTCACACGCAACACAGGGTAACGGTTCAGCCGATGCCGCAAGAACTTACCTCTTGTTCCGTTTGAATCATCAGGAAGAGCTTGCAGAAAAGTATATGAAGCTTTTCTGCACAAAGACCGACACAGCCCGTCAATATGTTGACCGCTGGCTTCCGATTGTAGCCGCATCACAGTCTGTTAAGGGCAAACCCGAAGAGAGAGAGTTCCTTCTCAAATGGGCAAGTGTTTGCGAATACCAGTAATGCCGTATAAATGTATTTTTAATTCATATTTTACTCAGCAAAATTTCATTTTGAAATTTTCTCTCCTCTGTTTTTTTCATAATTGTATTACGGAAACCGAATAAAAGCAGCTCCCGCTCCAAATGCTTGGTGCGGGAGTTGCTTTTTTGATGCGAGATTTATGTTGACGGTACTCTGTAAATATTACAAAAGGTTACAAATTTTGTAATAATTCGCTTTAATTTGGTGCTTGAAATGAAGATTTTGTGAGTGAAACTGCATCAAATTTTCTGAATTAGCAAAAAATACGGGCTTTGGGGTTGATTTTTTAAAAGAGTGATGTTATAATGGTTACAATGTTGTTATCAAGGTGTAACCTGATTTGTAATTTACTGTCAGATTTGGTAACAATTTTTCGGTCAAATCTTCCGTACAGATTAAAACGGACTGTACTTTGAGTCGGTCGTTATTTTTCTGTAAGAGCTTTGACTCTCTGAAAAAATGGAGGTAATTAACGATGCAGAGAATAAAAAAGATTACTGCAATCATTCTGAGTGTTCTCACACTTTCAAGTGTATGCGTATTCGGTTCTTCATTTTCTGCCGGTGCAAAAGGCACGGGTGCAGGTCTTGCAGAATGGGCACTCAATGCCTATAACAGCGGATGGTCATATGTTTACGGCGGTTCAACCCCCGGAGCGGTTGACTGTTCAGGTCTTATCTATTCATATGCCGGCGGCGAAAGATGCGGTAATCCACAGCTTGAAACAGCTACCGAAACAGGTTCGGTAAGCGCAGGCATTCCTAATGTTCACGGTCTTGGACTTTGGCGTCCCGGTCATGTCGGTGTCTATGTCGGCAACGGTATGGAGGTTGACGCAAGAGGTGATGAATACGGTGTTTGCTATGAGGCAATCGGCGGTTATAACAATTGGACATACTGGTTCAAGCTTGCCGCAGTTTCATATGTAACAAACGGTTGGGAAAGCTTTAACGGCAACTACTACTACTACGAAAACGGCGAGTACATTGTAAATACTTCAAGAACAATTGACGGTACTACATATTACTTTGATTCACAGGGCAGATCGAGCAAGACTCCTTCAAACACTTCTTCAAGCAGTTCGTCGGGTTCAAGCTCATCAGGTTCTTCAAGTTCATCAGGCAGCTCATCATCTTCAAGCAACACACCGAGTGTTTACAAGAACGGTTCATCGGGTGCTGAGGTAAAGAAGATTCAGCAAAGACTTGCTGACCTCGGCTATTATGACGGTGCAGTTGACGGTTACTTCGGTGACGCAACAGAAGAGGCTTATAAGGCATTCCAGAAAGCCGCAGGTCTTACAGTTGACGGTATTGCAGGCGATTCGAGAAATACACTTTATTCGGAGAATGCTCCCGAAGCTCCAAAAGCCGATACAACAACAAAGACTGAGGACAAGCCCGAAGAAGAAACAACTGCTCCCACAGAGGCAACAACAGAGCCTGTAACAGAGGCAGTTCAGTATCAGAACGGTGACGAAAACGATGAAGTAACTGCAATTCAGCAACAGCTTATAAAGCTCGGCTACTTTGCAATGGATGCAACAGGCTACTACGGTGAATATACAGCGCAGGCCGTTGCAAATTTCCAGAATCAGAATTCACTCGATTCAACGGGTATTGTTGATGAGAAAACATACAACGCACTGTTCAGCGACAACGCAGTTGCAAACCCAAAAACAGAGGTTGTAAGCGGTGAGGTTTCTCCGGCGGTTTCAGCCGCTCCGATTGAGATGCCTTCTTCAACAGGTGCGTCGCAGTTCATTCTTTCAAATGAAAAGAATCAGAACTACTCGGACACAGCGTCAAGCGTTGCCGTTCAGTCCGTAAAATCTGCCGACAAGGCTCTTGCAAAGTCAAATGCCGCAAGCACACCGACTCTTGTTGCCGCAGTTCAGAGATCCGCAAATGTAGGTCTTTGGTTTGTGCTTGTTGCAGTTATTCTCGGCGCAATCGCTTTTGTATTCTTCCTTCGTGACAGAAAGCTTTCAAGATATTCAAGATATGTCGCAAGAAAGAAAAAAAGAGCCACCAAAGCCGAACTTGACGCAAGATGGTAATTGATATATAATCCGATTATTAAACAGTCGATTGCAAAGCAGTCGGCTGTTTTTGCTTAATTAAAAATGGAAAATTGAAAATGGAAAATTGTGGTCGGCGGTGTGCCACCGCAATCTATTCGAGAAGATACTCGGATAAAGGAATTGCATCAGATGCCCGAATACGGCATTGATGCAATTTTTGCTTTATATTGCTTTATATGAAAGTAAATGTATACTTGTAGGGGTAGCCTTGCGACCGCAGGTAAAGGCAGAAATTGTATGCCAAAACAAATTTTATAAATGCCGCAAACCCGTAGGGGCGTTCATTGGACGCCCGCATTGATGAAACTATTTGTTTTATTAAAATGTTTTGATGTGATGAAAATTATGGATTGTTTGTAGCGGCGAACCGTGTTCGCCGCTACGAATTGTTTCGTGTTTGCACACAAAACAAATGGCGGTCACTGACCGCCGCTACGGGTTGACAATTACTTTATGACATTTATTATGTTTTGCATTTATCATACATTCGTGTTAAAATACAAGATGAAAAAGTGTGTGGAAAGAAAGCGGTGACTGTTAATGAAAAAATCCGAAAAACCAATCGGCAAAATAAAAGTCAAAAAGTCGATTTTCAAAAGGCTTTTCTTTCACATACTTGTGCTGTTTATTTTGGCGGTGATTGTTTCGGGTACGCTCAATTGTATTGAAAACATTCAGCGCACAAGGCGGTTTACACGACAGCTGACCGAAAGTGCGTCAAAGGTTGCAACAGAAACTTTTGAACGCTGTGATATAAACACATTGCTTGATAATCCCGATTCCGAAGAATATCGGAAAGCTGTTAAGACCTTGAGGTGGATTTGTCAGACGAATCACCTTGAATATATGTACATTTACATTCCGAATTTTGACGAAAACAAGGTTACATATGTTATGACTGTTGCCGATGATGACAGCGAAAACGAGAATGTTTTAAATGTGAGAAGTGCAGGTGCAGAGGTTGACCACAGCTTGTGGGACGCTGAAAAAGAGGCGTGGGAAAATCCTAACCTTGTCACGGCTTACGAATATCAGAACGACAGCTTCGGCAGTTTTTACACGGCATTTTCAGCGATTCAAGGCAATGACGGCAAGCCTGTCGCATTAATCGGTGCGGACTATTCGCTGACGCAGATTTATACGGAAATCATTTTTTATACTGCAATGCGAGTTCTTGCGTTGTTTGTTGTGCTGGCAATTGTATTCTTACTTGTAATGCGGTTTGTCAGAAAAAAGATGTATAATCCGATACTTTTGATTTTTGAAAAAATTCGAGGATACTTTTCCGACAAGGCTGACGGCACAAATACAAAGAAAGCGTTTGTGCCGATAAAACTCGGCTCTGACGATGAAATTCAGCTTTTGGCTGATTATTTCAACGATATGGCTCACGATGTAGAAACTTATGTTGAAAAAAATTCCGCCCTTGCGAGTGAAAAGGCTAAAAATGAAACCGAGCTTGAGGTTGCAAGGCGGATTCAGTACGGAATAATTGCGAGAGAAAAGAATGTTGTCTTTGCCGATTGTTTTGATGTTTCGGCAAGAATGGAGTCTGCAAGACAGGTAGGCGGCGATTTTTACGATTGCTTTGCATTGCCTGACGGCAGAATATGTGCCGTAGTCGGTGATGTGTCGGGCAAGGGCGTTGCGGCGGCAATGTTTATGGCTTTTGCAAAAACTCTTATCCACGAAAAAATGACCGAAAATGCAGAACCCGACAGGGCATTTGAAGAAATCAACAGGGAACTCTGTTCGTCAAATCCCGAGGGAATGTTTGTAACTGCATTCGCCGTGATTTTTGACAAAAACAGCGACAGCTTTTTGTACATAAATGCAGGTCATAACAAGCCTGTCGCGGTGAGCAACGGCAAGGCTGAGTTTTTAGAATGTAAGCCGTGTATAATGCTCGGTGTGTTTGATGATGCAAGATATGTTGTGAACAGCGCTGAATTTGGAAACGGTGATATAATCTGCCTTTACACCGACGGTGTGAATGAGGCAACAAATGCGGATAATGAATTTTTCGGCAACGAAAGACTTGTGTCTGCCTGTCAAAATGCCGAACAGACTGCAAAAGGTGTGTGTGACGGAGTTTATGACGCTTTGACTGACTTTACCGAAAATGCGGAGCAATTTGACGATATAACAATTGTTGCAATAAAAAACAGCAAAAACAGAGATTGAAGGGTTATGAATGTTTAAATCGGAAAACAATCAGATTACAATAGACCAGGTGAGAAAGCTTGACGAGGAATATACTCTTGTCGATATCCGAGATGAAATTTCGTTTGAATACGGTCACATTGACGGTGCAAAGAATATTCCGCTTGCAAAAATCAAAGAGGATAATTCACTTTTGCCAAAAGACAAGCTTGTTGTCCTCTGTTGCAAAAGCGGTCAGATAAGTGACGAGCTTGCAGAAAATCTGCGTGATGACGGATTCAATGCCGTGAATCTTGAGGGCGGTTATTACAGTTGGTTGAGAAGTCAATTCGAGAATGAGGACTATGCAACCGATGTTGAAAAAAGCATCCGCAAAAAGTTCAGCAAGACGATTTGGAGCAGATTTACTGCGGCGATAATCGAGTACAAGCTTGTTGAGCCGAACGATAAAATTGCCGTCTGCATTTCGGGCGGTAAGGATTCAATGCTGATGGCAAAGCTTTTTCAGGAGTTGAAAAGACACAATAAATTTCCGTTTGAGCTTGTCTTTCTTGTAATGGACCCGGGCTACAGCGTTGAAAATCGTGATGTAATCGAGAGCAACGCCCGCAGGCTGAACATTCCGATAACTGTTTTTGAAACAGATATTTTTAATTCTGTTTACAATGTTGACAAATATCCCTGCTACCTTTGTGCAAGAATGAGGAGAGGTTATCTCTACAAAAAGGCAAAGCAGCTCGGCTGTAACAAAATCGCACTCGGTCATCACTATGACGATGTTATAGAAACTATTCTTATGGGTATGCTCTACGGCGGTCAGGTTCAGACGATGATGCCGAAGCTCCACAGCACAAACTATGAGGGAATGGAACTTATCCGCCCTCTCTACCTCGTTCGTGAGGCTGAAATCAAGCATTGGCGAGATTACAACAAGCTGAATTTCATTCAATGTGCGTGCCGTTTTACGGACACTTGCACAACCTGTTCCCCGAACAGCAACACAGGCTCAAAACGTCAGGAAATAAAACAGCTTATAGCAAATCTGAAGAAAATCAATCCCCAGATTGAAAGCAACATTTTCCACAGCGTTGAAAATGTAAACCTCGATACGATTATTTCATATAAACAAGGCGATAATAAAGTTTCGTTTCTGGACAGATATGATGATATGGGGAAGGATAACTAATTGAAAATTAAAAATTGAAAATTGAAAATGAATGTCGGGAAGACAGTTTGCAAAATGCAAAGCAATGTCTTCCCGACTGTTTTTGTTTGTGTAAAAGCTGTTGTTTAAATGTAGGGGAGAACCGTGTTCTCCCGTTAGTAACGGTAGAAATTATATTTAAAAACAAACTTTATAAATTCGACAAAGCAATTGTTATACTGTAGCGGTGGTCACTGACTGCCGCTACTACTGATTTTTTTCTTCTTTTATTATGACTGCGATATTTTCAACAATTTCTGCAATTCGCAATTGTTGTGTGTCAGGAATTTGTTTTAACGCTTCTTCAATTCGCATTTTTGCCTGATTATTAGTTGGCGATGAGTTGATTTTGGAATCAAAACAAATAAGCTCATTGATTGTTATACCGAGCGCACAGGATATTTTATAAAGTGTGTCTATTGTGGGACACTTTTCACCTCGTTCAAGTCTGCCGAGATATGCAGGATAAAGACCTGCCGACATAGCAAGATTTTCTTGGCTGATATCAATTTTTAAACGATATTTCCGAATGTTTTGTCCTATCTTTTTGTTAAGTTCGGTGCGTTCCATATGCTTCATCCTGCTCTTTAGGGTACTTTTTAATTATACTAATACACATTTATTTTGCACACAATGTAATAAAAAGCATAAAATATGCACTATAGTGTTGACAATGCCTATACTATAGTATATAATCTTATTGTAATCGTTAATTGAACATTGTTGAAAAACAAATTAAAGCAATAAATAATATATTATGAATTGAGGAGAGAATTATGTATTGTCAAAAGTGTGGAAAACAAATTGATGATGGAAGTGCGTTTTGCCAATATTGCGGAGTGCATACAGGAAATTTTGTGTCAAACAATTCAGTTAATGAAAAAGTGTATCAAAACTACAATGTTCAGCATACTGAAAGAAAGACCGAACATATAAAAAGTAAAGAAGAATTTATGGCTGATTATCGAGCAAAGCATCCTGAAATAATAGTATATTTTGTGCTGTTTGCAATTTGTATAATTGCCGGAGCTATTGTATTTATTATGAATTTTTTGGAATTTTCAAATCATCACAGAGAAGAAAATTTAAATGGTATGTTAATTTCTGTCTTTTTTTATGTGGGTGCTTTTGCTTTTCTTTATGCAAAAAACAGAAGTGAAAAATTGGCGCAGACAGCATATAATACATATTTGAATGATGTAAATTCGCAGTTAGATAATATTGACCGTAAAGAGCCTATTTACGACTATAATAAATGGGAATGTCCCAGATGTGGGCAATTGAACGCAGATAGTGTTAAATATTGTTTGAATTGCAGTTCGCCCAAAGTGATAACTTTTAGTAAACCGCAAGGAGATGAATGGCAGTGTCCTAACTGTGGTAAAATTCATAAAAACTATGTTGGCTCTTGCGGATGTGGGCAAACAAAACCTAATCAGTAAAATTTCAATGTTTTAATTTGTCGTAAAGGATGTGTAGATATGAAGAAAGCAATTATTTGTTGTATGCTTGTTTTTACTCTTTCGGGATGTTCACCGTTGTTGAATAAAAATAACATTTCTTCTAATAATTCGTCGGTAGAAACTGTATCTCAAACGGAAAAGCAAACAGAAGTTGTAAATGACAGTTTTGCTCTTAAAGCTCCAATATTAAAAGATGTCAATGCCCTGGATATAGATACATTTGAAATTGAATGGAGCAAGGTTGAGGGAGCAGCCGGATATGTTGTGTTTTGTAAAGAAAACACAGGTGAGCTAAAAGAATTGGCAGAAACCGATGCGAACTCTCTTACATATACACACGAAAATTTAATAAACGGAACAACATATACATATGCAGTTAAGGCTTTCAAAAACGATAACGGCAATAAGGAATTTAGCAAAGAGTCAAATTTGTCAGATAAATTATGTGACAATAATATTATTGATTTTTATCAGCCTTATAGAAGTGAAAAGTATGTTGAGTACAGAGGTTCGGATACATTTGTTATGTCAGGCGAACATCGAAATAATAGTTTTACATTAACAACAGAATTGTCATCAAAAGATTTGTATGCAGACTATAATCTTGAAGGAAAATATTCCAAAATTCAATTTACTTATGGTTTTGTAGACGGTGCTTATGGTGAGAATGATTCTACTTCGGATGTTTGTGAAGTGACTTTAAAAGTATTAGCAGACGATAAATTAATAGCGACTTATGATGTTGACAGTTCACAATTAGCTCAGACGGTTAAGCTGGATATTGCAAATGCCAAAAAGCTCGAACTGTATGTTGAAAAGAAAGAAAATTGGTGGGGAGAATTTGGTTTTGCAGATGTGCATTTGTTTAAGTGATAATGACTGTACATATATAAACCTAATTTTACGCATTAAGAAATACGATAATATAGTTAGATAAAGAAATTGCATCAGATACCAGTAAGGTTCTGATGCAATTTCGTTTTTTATATGAAAGCTGTTGTTAATTTGTAGCGGGCGTCCGATGAACGCCCCTACTTGTAAAACCATACACCGTGTCGGGTGTTGCATTGAGATGTAAAAAATAGCCCGAAAAGAAAAATAATTCTTTTCGGGAAATAAAACCTGTAAAAATATAAAAAAGTCAGTAAAATCCGAAAAAAATCCGAAAATTCTCTTGACTTATTGATTATTTCAATATAGAATAATAGAATGTACCATAATGGGGATATGTACCGAAGAGGTCGGGAAAATCCGCAAAAAACTTTATCCGACAAGGGGATATTATCACAAAAATCCTTTTGTGTCAAGAGCTTTTTATGAGCAGATTTTCAGTACCGCTTGCCCCGTTTCATAGATTTTTTAAGGAGTGATACGCCTATGGTTAATGTCAAACCCGTAAAGCTTGGCAACACCGAAAGAATGAGTTTTGGTAAAATCGATGAAGTAATTGATATGCCTAATCTTATCGACATTCAGAAAGCGTCATACAAATGGTTGCTTGACGAAGGTCTTAAAGAAGTATTTAAAGATGTTTCGGGCATTACCGATTATCAGGACAACCTTGTTCTCGATTTTATCGACTACACACTTGATGTTGATCACCCGAACTACAGCGTAATTGAGTGTAAGGTTCGTGATGCAACATATTCAGCTGCTCTCAGAGTAACCGCAAGACTTTTGAACAAGTCAACGGGTGAAATCAAAGAGAGCAATGTATTTATGGGCGATTTCCCGCTGATGACCGCAAGCGGCACATTCGTTATCAACGGTGCTGAGCGTGTTATCGTTTCACAGCTTGTAAGAAGCCCGGGCGTTTACTATAAAATGGATCACGATAAAACCGGTAAGGAACTGTATTCAACAACAGTTATCCCGAATCGTGGTGCATGGCTTGAATATGAAACCGATGTAAACGATGTTTTTTATGTTCGTATTGATAAGAACCGTAAGCTTCCCGTTACATCATTTATCAGAGCACTCGGTCTTGGCTCGGATGCCGAAATTCTCGACTATTTCGGTGACGACGAAAGAATGAGAGCTACTATCGAAAAGGATGCCGCTTCAAATGTTGAAGAAGGTCTTATCGAGGTTTACAAAAAGCTCCGTCCGTCTGAGCCTCCGACAGTTGACAGTGCGCAGACACACATAAACAACCTGTTCTTTGACCCCGGTCGTTATGATATGTCAAGAGTAGGCAGATATAAATATAACAAAAAGCTCGGTATTGCAAACCGTCTTGAAGGTCAGGTTCTTGCAGAGCCGATTGCCAACCCACGCACAGGCGAGGTTATGGCTCTTCGTGATGAAAAAATCACAAAGGAAAAGGCTTTTGAAATCGAAAACGCAGGTGTTAAGATTGCCTATGTAAAGGCTGCCGATGAAACAATCGTTAAGGTTATTTCAAACGGTATGGTTGACATCGCTTGCTATGTTGATTTTGACGCAGAAGCAGAGTGTGATATCAAGGAAAATGTTCGTTTTGATGTTCTTTGCGAAATTCTTGATTCTTGCGAGAATGAGGATGACCTCAAGGAAATGCTCAGAAGCCGTGCAGATGAGCTTGTTCCTAACCACATCACGGTTGACGATATCTTTGCAACAATCAACTACCTCAACTGTGTTGCTCACGGTGTCGGTAATACAGATGATATCGACCACCTCGGCAACAGAAGAATCCGCTGTGTAGGCGAACTTCTTCAGAACCAGTTCAGAATCGGTTTCTCCCGTCTTGAAAGAGTTGTAAGAGAAAGAATGACAACCCAGTCACAGGATATGGAGTCGCTTTCGCCTAACTCACTCATCAATATCCGTCCCGTAACAGCGGCAATTAAAGAATTCTTCGGTTCTTCACCGCTTTCACAGTTCATGGATCAGGGTAACCCACTTGCAGAGCTTACCCACAAGCGTCGTCTTTCAGCCCTCGGTCCGGGCGGTCTTTCAAGAGATCGTGCAGGATTTGAGGTTCGTGACGTACACTACACACACTATGGCCGAATGTGTCCTATTGAAACTCCTGAAGGTCCTAACATCGGTCTTATCTCATATCTTGCTTCATTTGCCCGTATCAACAAGTACGGCTTTATCGAAGCTCCTTATCGTAAAATTGACAAGGAAACAGGCGTTGTAACCGACGAGGTTGTTTATATGACAGCCGATGTTGAGGATAACTACGCTGTTGCACAGGCTAACGAACCGCTTGATGAAAACGGCAGATTTGTTCATTCAAGAGTCGTAGGTCGTTACCGTGACGAGTTCGTAGAGTATTCTCCCGAAAGATTCGACTTCATGGATGTATCTCCTAAGATGGTTGTATCTGTTGCTACGGCTATGATTCCGTTCCTTGAAAACGATGACGCAAACCGTGCTCTCATGGGTGCGAACATGCAGCGTCAGGCAGTTCCGCTTCTCCGCAGTGAAGCTCCTATCGTCGGTACAGGTATGGAGTACAAGGCAGGTACAGACTCAGGCGTTTGTATCCTCGCTGAGGAAGACGGTATCGTTATGAGCGTTGACGCCCGTAACATTCGTGTACAGTATGACTCGGGCAGAGTTCAGGACTTTGAGGTTATCAAGTTCCTCCGCTCTAACCAGGGTACATGTATCAACCAGCGTCCTATCGTGTCAAGAGGACAGAGAGTTAAGAAGGGTGAAGTTCTCGCAGACGGTCCCGCTACCGAAAACGGTGAAGTTGCTCTCGGTAAGAACGCTCTTATCGGCTTTATGACATGGGAAGGTTACAACTACGAGGATGCTGTTCTTATCAACGAAAAAATCGTTCGTGATGATGTTTATACATCAATTCACATTGAAGAATATGACACAGAGGCAAGAGATACAAAGCTCGGACCCGAAGAGATTACAAGAGATATCCCGAATGTAGGTGAAGATGTTCTCAAGTATCTTGACGAGGACGGTATCATTCAGATCGGTTCTGAGGTTAAAGCAGGCGATATCCTTGTCGGTAAAGTAACTCCAAAGGGTGAAACAGAGCTTACAGCCGAGGAAAGACTCCTTCGTGCAATCTTCGGTGAAAAGGCAAGAGAAGTCAGAGATACATCTCTTCGTGTGCCTCACGGTGAATGCGGTACTGTTGTTGATGTTAAGGTGTTTACCCGTGCAGACAGCAGAAACGAACTCCAGCCCGGTGTAAACAAGGTTGTAAGAGTTTACCTTGCACTCAAGAGAAAAATCAGCGTAGGCGATAAGATGGCAGGTCGTCACGGTAACAAGGGTGTTGTTTCAAGAATTCTCCCAATGGAAGATATGCCGTTCCTTCCTGACGGTACTCCGCTTGACATCGTACTTAACCCGTTGGGCGTACCTTCTCGTATGAACATCGGTCAGGTTCTTGAGGTTCACCTCGGTTATGCCGCAAAGGCGCTTGGCTGGAAGATTATGACTCCTGTATTTGACGGTGCTCATGAGCAGGACATTTTCCAGTGTCTTAAAGACGCAGGTTACAGCGAGGACGGTAAGACATGGCTTGTTGACGGTCGTACAGGCGAGCGTTTCGATAACCCTGTAACAGTAGGTTATATGTACTACCTCAAGCTCCATCACCTCGTTGATGAAAAAATCCACGCAAGAAGCACAGGTCCTTACTCTCTCGTTACACAGCAGCCACTCGGCGGTAAAGCTCAGTTCGGCGGTCAGCGTTTCGGTGAGATGGAAGTTTGGGCACTTGAGGCTTACGGTGCTGCTTATACACTTCAGGAAATTCTTACAGTTAAGTCGGACGATGTTGTCGGCCGTGTTAAGACCTACGAGGCTATCGTTAAAGGTCAGAATATTCCTGCTCCGGGTATTCCTGAGTCATTCAGAGTTCTTATTAAGGAACTCCAGTCACTTTCACTTGATGTTCGTGTTCTTAACTCTGACGGTGAAGAAATTGACATTAAGCAGAAGTTTGATGAGGACGAGGATATTGTTGATGCAACAAATCCGGAATTTGAAGAAGACCATGTAATGACATCAATGGACGGCTACACTCTTGACGAGGGCGGCGAAGAAGGCAATATGTTTGACGATTCACTTGCCGATGTTAAAGAGGATAGCTACACATCGGATGATTTCAGCGATGACTTTGGCAGTGACGATATGTAAGGAGGAAATGCAATGATAGATAATAATGTTTTTGACTCAATTAAAATCGGACTTGCTTCTCCTGAGCAGATGAGAGAATGGTCTTACGGCGAAGTTAAAAAGCCCGAGACAATTAACTATCGTACTCTCAAGCCTGAAAGAGACGGCTTGTTCTGTGAACGCATTTTCGGACCGACGAAGGACTGGGAATGTCACTGCGGTAAATACAAGAGAATCCGTTTTAAGGGTAAAATCTGTGACCGTTGCGGTGTTGAAGTAACCCGTTCAAAGGTCAGAAGAGAGCGTATGGGACACATTGAGCTTGCCGCTCCCGTGTCGCACATTTGGTATTTCAAGGGAATTCCTTCAAGAATTGCCCTTATGCTTGATATTTCTCCCAAGCTTTTGGAGAATGTACTCTATTTCTCACAGTACATCGTAACAGATCCCGGCGACTGCCGTGACCTTGCAAAGTATCAGTGCCTTACCGAGGGCGAGTACAATGATATGCGTGAGAAGTATGAAGACGACTTTGAAGCAGGTATGGGTGCCGAGGCAATCAAAAAGCTTCTTGCCGAGATTGACCTTGATGCTCTTTCCGCTTCACTTAAAGAAGAACTCGAAACTGCATCGGGACAGAAGAGAGTAAGACTCCTTAAAAGACTTGATGTTGTTGAAAGCTTCAGAATGTCGGGCAACCGTCCCGAGTGGATGATTCTCGATGTTGTTCCGGTAATTCCGCCGGATATCCGTCCTATGGTTCAGCTTGACGGCGGTCGTTTTGCAACAAGTGACCTTAACGACCTCTATCGCCGAGTTATCAACCGTAACAACAGACTTAAAAAGCTCCTTGAGCTTAACGCACCTGAAATCATCATCCGCAACGAGAAGAGAATGCTTCAGGAATCCGTTGACGCACTCATCGACAACGGCAGACGAGGCAGACCGGTTACAGGACCTAACAACCGTGTCCTCAAGTCACTTTCGGATATGCTTAAAGGTAAGCAGGGTCGTTTCCGTCAGAACCTTCTCGGTAAGCGTGTTGACTACTCAGGCCGTTCGGTTATCGTTGTAGGACCTGAACTCAAAATGTATCAGTGCGGTCTTCCTAAGGAAATGGCACTTGAACTCTTCAAGCCGTTCGTTATGAAACGCCTTGTTGAAACTAAAGCAGAGCAGAATATCAAATCAGCAAGAAAAGCTGTTGAGCGTGCAAAGGACAATGTTTGGGACGCACTTGAAGTTGTAATCAAGGGACACCCCGTTCTCCTCAACCGTGCTCCAACACTTCACCGTCTTGGTATTCAGGCATTTGAGCCTGTTCTTGTTGAAGGTCGTGCTCTTAAACTTCATCCGCTCGCTTGTACAGCATACAATGCTGACTTTGACGGTGACCAGATGGCTGTCCATGTACCTCTTTCGGCAGAGGCACAGGCAGAAGCAAGATTTCTTATGCTCGCAGCAGGCAACCTTCTCAAGCCTTCTGACGGTCAGCCTGTTACAGTTCCTACACAGGATATGATCCTCGGTTCTTACTACCTTACACTTGATAAGGACGGTGAGAGAGGCGAAGGAAAGGTATTCCGTGATGTTGATGAAGTTATGATGGCTTATCAGACAGGCGTCATCGAGCTTCACTCAAAAATCAAGGTTCGCCGTGAGCTTGAAATTGACGGAAAAATCGAATCCGGTATTGTAGACACAACAATCGGTAAGATTATCTTTAACAATCCTATTCCTCAGGATCTCGGCTTTATCGATAGAAGTATCCCCGAAAACAGATTCAAGTTTGAGGTTGACTTCCTCGTTGGCAAGTCGGGTCTTAAGAAGATTATTGATAAATGTATCAAAATTCACGGTCCGGTAAGAACAAGCGTTGTTCTTGACCACATTAAGGCGCAGGGCTATAAGTATTCTACAAAGGGTGCTATTACCGTTGCCGTTTGTGATGCAGTTATTCCTCCTCAGAAGAAGGCGATTATTGCCGAGGCAGAGAAGGAAGTTGATGTTATTCGTGATGAGTTTATGATGGGTCTTCGTTCAAACGAGGAGCGTTACGAAGAAGTTCTTCGTATCTGGGAAAAGGCTACTAACGATGTAACCGACGCCCTCCAGAAAAACCTTGACCGCTACAACCCAATCTTCATGATGGCTGACTCAGGTGCCCGTGGTAGTATGAGCCAGATCAGACAGCTTGCAGGTATGCGTGGTCTTATCGCCAATACATCAGGTAAAACAATCGAAATTCCTATCAGAGCTAACTACCGTGAAGGCCTTAACATCTTGGAGTACTTTATTTCATCTCGTGGTGCTCGTAAAGGTCTTGCCGATACAGCTCTTCGTACAGCCGACTCAGGTTACCTTACCCGTCGTCTTGTTGATGTATCACAGGAAGTTATTATCCGTGAAGAGGACTGCGGTACTACAGAAGGTCTTGAAATCTTTGACATCAAAGCAGGCGAATCAAATGTTATCGAGGGACTCCACGAGCGTCTTATCGGAAGATATCTCCTTGATGACTTCTGCGATTCTAACGGTAATGTTCTTGTTTCAAAGGATGTTATGATGGGCGACAAAGAGGCTGACATCATCGTTAATTCGGGTGTTGACCACATCAAGATTCGTTCGGTACTTGAATGTCGTGCAAAACACGGCGCTTGCCGTAAGTGCTACGGTTCTAACCTTGCCAACCGTCAGCCTGTTACTGTCGGTGAGGCTGTCGGTATTATTGCCGCTCAGTCAATCGGTGAGCCGGGTACACAGCTTACAATGAGAACATTCCATACCGGCGGTGTTGCATCTGCCGAAGATATCACACAGGGTCTTCCGAGAGTTGAAGAGCTTTTCGAGGCTCGTAAACCAAAGAGCCTTGCAATCATCAGTGAAATCGACGGTGATGTTCGTTTTGAAGAAATCAAAAACGCAAAGCACGCTGTTATCTTTAACAAGGAAACAGGCGAAGAAAGAGCTTACCTCATTCCTTTCGGTTTCCGTGTAAAGGTATTTGACGGCGACCACATCAAAAAGGGTGACAAGATTACCGATGGTGCTGTTAATCCGCACGATATACTCGATATTCTCGGACCCGAGGCAGTCATGAACTACCTTATTTCGGAAGTACAGAGTACCTACCGTTTACAGGGTGTTGAAATCAACGATAAGCACATTGAGGTTATCGTTCGTCAGATGATGCGTAAGGTTAAGGTTGAGGATGCAGGCGACACAGGCTTTATGTCAGGTCAGACCTACGACAAGAACGAAGTTCTTTACGAGAATGAGCAGATTAAAAAGCGTATTGCCAACGGCGAAGAAGGTCTTCGTGAGGCAACATTCACTCAGCTCCTCCTCGGTATCACAAAGGCCGCTCTTGCAACAGACAGCTTCCTTTCAGCCGCATCATTCCAGGAAACAACAAGAGTTCTTACAGATGCCGCTATCAAGGGTAAGGTTGATCCGCTCGTCGGTCTTAAAGAGAATGTTATCCTCGGTAAGATTATCCCTGCAGGTACAGGTATGCAGAGATATGCAGATGTTCAGCTTGAGAGTAATTCTGAGGCAGAAATCGTTGAGAATGACGATACAGACGATGTTATCGTTGCTCTTGAAGACGATGAAATTATGGACTTCTGATTTAACTGAAAACATATAATGTATAAAAAAACCACGGTATGTGCCAAATGGTACATACCGTGTATTTTTTCGTTTGCAAACTGTCTGCCCGACCGCAATTTTCAATTTTCCATTTTCAACTTTCAATTTTAAAAAACTTTCGCTCTGGCATAATATGTTTTTACATTACAAACTGTCTTCACGAACAGGGAATGGCGACTCGCCGTATCACAAATAAAAAAGTCGGGAAACAGAAATTTTGCATTGAAAATCTGCTGCCCGACTTTAATTTTTAATTTGTAACTATTTTCTGCCGAGAATGTAATCTGTGGAAACTTTGTACAAATCAGCCAGTTTAATTAAATGCTCAACAGGAATTGACTGAAATCCTCTTTCGTAGCGTGAATAGACCGTCTGCTGAATTCCTAAATATTCGGCAACTTCACTTTGTTTCATATCATGATCTTCTCGCAAATCACGCAGTCTTTTAAAATACATATTATCACCCTGCATAGTATCTATCGGTACTATTGACTTTATCATAAATGGGTGATATAATGATTTTATAGTACTTAAAAGTACTAAAGAGTTTAACTTAAAAGCACGCCGCAGTTTTCTCACTTGAAACTGCGGCGTGCTTGAATTTTAGGTTATAAAATTCTCAAAATGTACATTAGATAACCCTCCGAAATCATCGGAAGGGTAAATCTTTTATGATTTTATTTGTTTAAGCCCGATTTCCTTTTGTCAAGATAATCCTGAAGAATTATTGTGGCGGCAACCTCGTCAACGACATTTTTACGCTTTTTTCCTCTTGTATTTGTGGTGTTAAGAAAATTGTGAGCCGTAATTGTTGTTCCACGCTCATCCTGCATAACGCATTCAATGCCTGTTTCATTGCTCAGATTTTCGGCAAACGCTCTGGCATTCTGTGCGCTTTCGCCCTCACTGCCGTCCATATTTTTCGGAAGTCCCACAACAATAAGCTCGGCTTTTGTTTCTTTGACTGTGTTTGACACCTTTTCAAGCAACTGTTTCGGTGACTTTTCAAAAATAACTGTATATGGCGACGCTAAAAACTCGGTTTTGTCGCATACGGCAATGCCTGTGCGTGCTTTTCCGAGGTCAACTGACATTATAATCATTTTGTTTGTCCTTTCACTTTGGTTTACTCCATTATAATGCAAAATCAGAATTTTAACAACGGCTTTTTTTAATGTTGAACAATCTTTTGCGTAATTACTTTATTAAGTTTTTTCAAAGCTTTGTTTCTACAAAAGAATATAAAAATTCTCATTCACAAAAAGACAAAACTGTTACCCATAATATCCTATAATAAAAATACAAAAAGAAGTAAATCATTAAAGGGATGTTGATTTTTATGGAAGCAAAAACTACTTTGGCTCGCAGACAGGACGCTGTTCAGGGCGATTTTATGCGGAAAATGCTCACAAACGCAGGTTGTCTGCTCTGCGGAATTTTGGTGTCACGGGGAGCGGTTCTAGGAAGCCTTGCACCGTTCGGGGCGTCATTTGCGGCGGCAGTTCCGAGAAAGTATCTTTTGTCATCACTCTTAGGCACGGCATTCGGCTATGTCCTGCTCAAACCCTCGGACAGCTTTCGTTACCTTGCCGTTGTGGCGGCAATAGGCGGTCTGCGGTGGCTGCTCGGTGATCTTGACAAGGTTACAAAAAGCAAGGTTTTTGCTCCGCTTGTGGCATTTGTTCCGATTTTTGCAACGGGTGTTTCGTTGCTTTTCGTAAGCACAAGCACGCTGACAACCTTTGCCGATTGCGTAACCGAGGCGGTAATTGCAGGTGCGGCGGCATATTTTATCAGCACGGCACTGCACCTCGCAGGCGACAACAGAAGTTTTGAAGTTTTTTCGCAACAGGAAACCGCAAGCGTGGTTATGTCGGGGTGTATCCTGATTCTGGCTTTCGGCAGTATTGCTTGGCAGAATATCTCGCTCGGCAGAATTATTGCAATGCTCGTCATTTTGCTCTGTTCACGCTACGGCTCGGTTACGGGTGGTGCAATCAGCGGAATTTCAACAGGGGCGATTTTCAGCATTGCGTCAAGGGAGAACGGCTACATCTGCGGAGGTTTTGCATTCGGAGGACTTATGGCGGGGCTTTTTTCACAGCTCGGAAAATTGGGTTGTGCGATTGCCTTTGTAATCTCAAACGGTGTGATGTGCCTTGCGTTCGGTTCGCAGTTCGGAACACCGTCGGGTGTGCTTGTTGAAAGCCTTGCCGCAAGTGCGGTGTTTATGGTTCTTCCGAAAGAAGTCGGCAATGTGATTTCGCCCGTGTTTTCAAGCGACAAAAATACATCACTCGGAGAGGCTCTGCGAAAAAATATTGTTATGCGACTCGACTTTGCCTCAAAGGCAGTCGGCAATGTGAAAAACGATGTTTCAAAAGTTTCTGAAAAGATGAAAAAGCTCTATTCGCCAACATTTGACGCTGTTTGTGAGGGTACAAGAAATGAAGTCTGCGAAACCTGCGGACTGAAAATGTACTGCTATGAACACAAGGGCGGTGTTACCCGTGACGATTTTGCAAGGCTTGAAGAGTATCTTGAATCGAACGGCACAATAGGCGAAAGAGATGTTGAAAAATCTTTCGTAAAAAACTGCTGTAAAAAAGGCGAAATTGCCCGTTCAATGAACGCAAACTACCGTGAATATCAGTCGGCGCTTGAGGCACAACAAAGGATTACCGATGTGCGGAGCGTTGTTGCAGGGCAGTTTTCCGGAATCGGCGATATTCTCCACGATTTGGCTGATGAATTTCGCAACACAATGCGGTGCGATAACGAATCTGCACAACGGATAATCAGCGCCCTCACAAGCCTCGGTGCAATTGTTGAGGAGTGCATCTGCCTTGTGTCAAACGGCGGAAGAATGAGCGTGGAACTTACGCTTTCGAATAAGTCCGAAAAGCTTTCTAAGGGCGAGGTTATGCGTGAGATTTCACGCTGTTGCGGAAGAAGATTTGACCTTCCGACAATCAGCCGTGAGGGCAACAGAATCCGTATTGCAATGTGCGAAATGCCCGTGTTTGATGTTGAAATCGGAAGCGACCAGCATACCGCCGACAACGGTAAGCTCTGCGGTGACTGCATAAATTATTTCAATGACGGTTTCGGCAAAACATATGCGCTCGTGTGTGACGGTATGGGTACGGGCGGCAGAGCTGCCGTTGACGGCAATATGGCGGCGTCTGTTATGACAAGACTGCTAAGGGCGGGACTTTCAGCCGACAGCTGTTTGCAGATTGTGAACTCCGCCCTCATGGTGAAAAGTGAGGACGAATCGCTTTCAACGGTTGATGTCACAAGTGTTGACCTCTACACCGGCAAAACCACCTTCAAAAAGGCAGGCGCACCCGTAACATTTGTAAAGAAAAACGGCAGGGTAACGGTTCGTGAAATGCCGTCGCTCCCTGCAGGAATTCTAAACGGTATAAAATTTTCAACCGACACGGTAAATCTGACAACGGGGGATATGATTGTTATGGTATCAGACGGTGTAATTACGGGCGATGACAAATGGCTCGAAAAGCTTATTCGCACATGGAATGAGGGCAGTACCCAGGATCTTGCAAAGGCTGTTGTTGACGAGGCGGTAAAGCACCGTAAGGCTGACCGTGAGGACGATGTCACCGCCGTTGCAATCAGAATTACGGAGAACGGACATTGATTCAAATTAAGTTAAAAATTGAAAAACAGAAAATATAGCGAAGTTAATCGGAAACACGCAAGTAAAGGCACAGAATTTATGTAAAATAAATTCAGTAAATGTCGCAAACCCGTAGGGGCGTTCATTGGACGCCCGCCTTGATGATACTGTTTGCTTATTCACATAATTTTTGATGTGATGAAAATTGTGCATTCAATTTTGCACGCAATGCGTGCAATCGTGTGCAACGCACACGAAGGGGAGAACACGGTTCGCCGCTACATTTTAATATCCACACAAAAACAGGCTGTACGCAATCTGTACAGCCTGTTGCTTTATGGCTTTCTTGTGCCGCAACCGCATGTTCCGACATAATTTTGATTTATCTTTCCACACTTTGGACATTGCCAAACATCGGTTTGAGCTGAAATCGGTTCAAAATTCGGCTTTTGACAACTACAGTTTGAGCAGTATCTTATGTTGGCAGGATTTGAATTTCCGCATTTCGGACACAGCCATTTTGTACTTACTTTCGTTTTTTCGCGGCTTTCTTTTGTAATATAACTGTCAAATGCTTTATTTGCCGATGCGTTTACTTTTTGAATTGCACATGCAAAAATTATTGCAATTATTTCGAGAAATGCCGCAATCATCATACCTGTGAGATTTTCATCACGGTGATGATCTATATAAGATGATACATTCATTATAAATACGATTGTTGAAACAATTTCTAGAATAATAAATATAACTATATATACCATTCGTTCAGGGTGCTTTGCGCGGAAATCGGCAATAAATTCTTCTTTGTTTTTTATTGGTTCTTCATGCTTTTCGGTATGCTGTACATTATAATTTTGATTAGAAAAATTATCTGATACAACATTTCCTATTTGTGCGCCGCAGTGCTGACAAAATACACTTCCGTCAGCAATTTGTTTGCCGCATTTTTGACAATACATAAATAATTCCTCCTTAAAATTACTGTGAAAATTCACAGCTCATATGAGAATTATAATGCAGATTTTCACACTTGTCAATTAAAAATCTAAAATTTCTCATAATTTTAAACAAAAATTCGCAAAATACTTATAATTAAGTTATTAAATATATGAGGTGATATTATGATTGGTGAACGCTTACAGGAACTTCGCAAAGACCACGGCGTGTCGCAGGCACAGCTTGCAGAGCTTTTGGGCGTGTCACACTATACGATATCATCATACGAATGTAACCGCAGTGACCCCGACGATAATTCAAAAATAATCATTGCAAAACTTTTTGATGTGTCGGTTGACTATCTCATCGGTCTGATTGACGAACCGCTCTCGTTCAACCGCAACATTCGCTCTTTTTCTCTTCCGCAGTCATTTACAAAAGAGGAATGTGGCGATGTGCTTGACTATATAAAGTATCTCGAATTCAAAAAGAGTAAAATTAATGAATAAAAACAACCCTTATCCGTTTGTGAGATAAGGGTTGTTTTGGAATTTGTTGGTGTTAATGGATTTCATAAAAGAACTTGAGTAGGATATAATATGTTTGAAATTTATTATTGGGGAACGAATTAGGCTTTAAAATGCAAAAATGTTCCCCAAGGTGCATTGACTGTTGGGGAGAATTGTATTATACTTTTACAAGAGAATGTACCCCAAAGGAGAATTATAATGGCTGCAAAATACAATGAAATACAAGAGTTACTAAGAAGCCGTGCTGACCTTAATGCAAGGTTAAATTTAATGCCGTATGACGGAACTCCCGAAATTAAGGAACGAGGTAATGAAAAATATCTTTATGTGAGAAAGCGTGTTGCAGGAAAACAGACATCAACTTATGTAGGTGCATATACGGAAGAATTATATAATTTGCTCCTCCGCAATGCCAGAGAAGCCCGTGAAATCAGGAAAGAACTTCGCAGTATAGATAAACAACTTGCAAATGCGGGATATTCAGAAGATGAACTTTCTTCTGATGTTATAAACAATATTGCGTTTGCCCGTGCAAATATGAAAATGAATATATATGATCAGGCTGTCCTTGAGGGTGTTGCTACATCATTCCCACAAACTGAAGAAATCATAGATAACGGTAAAATTTCCGGTGTGACTGCAACAGATGTTCAGAAAATTTTGAATTTAAAACACGCATGGGAATTTATTTTGGATCGTGATGTAATAGCAAGTCGTTCCGATTACTATATGCTCAGCCATATAGCAAGAGTTGTTAATGAAGGATTTTTTGCGGAAGGCGGAAGAATTAGAGGAGTTCCGGTTACTATCGGAGGTTCTTCATATGTTCCACCGTTGCCTAATGAGTTGGATGTAAAAGAAAAAATCCGTGAAATTATAGAAGAAAGTGATGAAGTTATCAATACGGCAATTAAGTTGTGCCTTTATTGTATGAAAACACAAATATTTCTTGACGGTAACAAGCGTGCCTCTGTAATTTTTGCAAATCACTATCTTATTTCACACGGTGGCGGATTTTTGGTGATTCCTGAAAAGGAAGTGCCTGAATTTAAAAGACTGCTTGTAAAATACTATGAGGGTGAAGATATAACCGTAATTGCAGATTTTATGAAAAAGTATTGTTGGAAAAAGATAGAGTAAAAACAAAAAAAGAAAGTACCCGTTTGAGTACTTTCTTTTTTGGTGCGCCAACAGGTGTTTTATCTATCTAAGTTATTCTACCTCGCTTGTTGCGGCTTGTTCAAAGCTAAAAATTCATCAACGCTCTCGCTAAAAACAGTCCGCCGGACTGTTTTCTTAACGCTCGCCTTCGAGTCCCTGTTCACGCATAACGGTAAAATAAAAAGAAAGTACTCGTTTGAGTACTTTCTTTTTTGGTGCGCCAACAGGGACTCGAACCCCGGACCGACCGGTTATGAGCCGGTAGCTCTAACCAACTGAGCTATTGGCGCGTATTCTGTTTTCATTTGACAAATAGTTTATGCAATGTCAAATATCGTAATCAGCTTACGCAAAGAATATTATATCAAACTTTCCTTTGATTGTCAATGATTTTTATGCCGTAATATTCATTGTGGTTTTGCACAGTAAATTTAAATAAACTTACTTTTCACTTGTTCAAATCAACTGCTTGTGTTATAATTGCCTTATACGGACGGTGAAGATACACTTGACCGAAAAATAATTTGGAGGTTTTTAATATGGCAGAAATAAAAGCGTTCAGAGGAATGCGTTACAACACGGAAAAAGCAGGTGAAATTTCTCAGCTTTGCTGTCCGCCTTATGACATCATAAGCGAGGAACAAAGACTCGGTTATATCAGTGAAAACGAGTATAATATCATTCGGCTTGAGCTTCCGAAAGAGGGCGAAAACCCGTATCAGACAGCAAGAGAAATCCTTGATATGTGGCGGAACAGGGGTGTTCTTGTGAGCGAGGACAAGCCTGCAATCTATGTTTATGAGGAAGAATTTACGGCTTACGGCGAACGCAAGAGCATCAAGGGTATCATCGCCCGTGGTCATCTTGAAGAATTTGAAAAGGGAATCATTCTTCCGCACGAGTTCACTCTTTCAAAGGCTAAAGAGGACAGACTTAATCTTATGAAGGCAACAAACTGCAATTTCAGTCAGATTTATGCCCTTTATATGGACAGCGAGCATACAACTCTTGCAACAATTGACAATGAGTCAAAGGACACACCAAAGCTTGAATTTACCGACGGTGAGGGTGTTACTCACAGACTTTGGATTGTTACGGATGAAAATGTAATCGCAAAGCTTTGTGCAGATTTTGCCGACAGAAAGCTCTATATTGCAGACGGTCACCACCGCTATGAAACCGCTCTAAACTATCGAAACTACTGCCGTGAAAACGGTCTTTCAAAGGTTGGCGATCCCTGTGATTATCAGATGATTTACCTTGTTGACATGGAGCATCCGGGACTTGTTGTATTCCCGACACACCGCCTTGTGCGTGATTTGCCGGACTTTAATGTTGAAAAAGTTCTTGACGGTTGCAGGGAATATTTTGATGTTACCGAAATGAACGGTACGGACAATATGGAAAGCGAGCTTGCAAAGCTCTATGACGAGGGCAAAAAGGCATTCGGATTCTATGTCGGAAACGGAAAATGGTACAGGCTTGTGCTGAAAAATCTTGATATTATGGACAAGCTTCTTCCCGAATTGAGTGAACCGTCAAGACAGCTTGATGTTACCGTTCTCCATTCACTTGTGCTTGAAAGAATTTTCGGCATTGACAAGGAAAATATGGCAAATCAGATTAACCTTACATACACCAAGTTCTTCTCAGAGGCTGTTGAGGGCGTTGACAACGGCAAGTTCCAATGCTCGTTTGTGCTTAATCCGACAAGAGTAACCGAAATCCGTGATGTTGCCGCCGCCGGCGAAAAGATGCCGCAGAAGTCAACATATTTCTATCCGAAGATGATTACGGGCATGGTTATGAACGATATCGGAGTTGAATAATGAACGAAAAGATGCGTAGAAAAGACAGGGAAACTACCGAAGAAAGAGCCTATGAAATCCTTAAAAACGGTGAATACGGCATTTTGTCAACAATCGGGGAGGACGGCTATCCCTACGGTGTGCCTGTAAATTTTGCCGTTGAGGGCAACAAAATTTATTTCCATTGCGCTCCGAATTCGGGGTTGAAACTGAAAAATGTTGAATACAGCAACAAGGTTTCGTTCTGCACGGTTCAAAACAACAGAATTGACGGTGCAAAACTGACTTCAAAATACGAAAGTGCGGTTGTGTTCGGTACGATTGCAAAATCGGTTGAAAACAAGAACAGAGGTCTTGAACTGATTGTTGAAAAATATGCTCCCGAATTTATCGAAAGCGGAAAAAGGTGCATAGAGAAATCGGGCAGTATGACAGGCGTTTATGAAATCACAATCGAAAAAATCACGGGCAAGGAAAATAAATAGTTTATTTATAACCTTTAAGGGCAGAATATGAAAGAGGTGAGTATATGAAAATTCTTGTTGTTTTTACGGGCGGTACAATCGGCTGTGTGCGTAAAGGCGAGGTGCTTTCGCCCGACAATGAGCAGAAATATATGCTCACGCAGATGTATCTTGACAGGTACGGCGATGTTGATTTTGACACGGCTGAGCCTTATACCGTCCTCAGCGAAAATCTTGAGGGCTGTCACATGAACAGGCTTGCCGACTGTCTGCAAAGCTATGATTTGAACAGCTATGACGGCATTGTTGTAACTCACGGAACGGATACCCTGCAATATACATCTGCATTTCTTGCTTATATTTTTGACGGCTTAAATGTGCCGATTGTGCTTGTTTCGGCAAATTATCCGCTTGATGACAGCCGTTCAAACGGCTTTGAAAATTTCGTCGGTGCGATTGACTTTATAAAATCGGGCAGCGGAAACGGTGTTTTTGTTTCGTATAAAAACGCAGATTTGCCCGTGACAATTCACAGAGCGTCAAGACTGCTTGCACATTCGGCATACAGCGACGAACTGCACAGCATTTTTGACGAAAGCTACGGTAAAATTCAGAACGGAATTTTTGTGAAGAATATCCGTTATAAGGCATTAAAAAGCGAGTTTGCTTTTGATGAAAGCGTCCGACTTTCGGATAACAGTAATGTGCTGAAAATTTCCGTAACGGTCGGTATGCAGTATCCTGAAATTACGGAAAATGTAAAAGCCGTTTTACTTGAGGGATTCCATTCGGGTACGCTGAATACTGACGGTAAGGCTTTGAACGACTTTTGTCAAAAAGCAAAAGCAATGAATATTCCCGTATTTTTGACGGGTGCGTGCAAGGGCTTTTATTACGAAAGCAAGCTGAAATTTGACAGGCTTAATATAAAAGTTCTGCCTCCTGCATCACCGATTGCAATGTACATCAAGCTGTGGCTTTTGCCGAAAAGTGAATTTGACAAGGCTTTTTTGCCCTGTGCAGAAGATTTTTACGATAACTATTGACAATTTACAGATAGAAAAATAAGGACAAATGACTTGATGACTGTCATTTGTCCTTTTAGGTTATTGTATTAAATTATTCGTCTTTGCTTTTATCTTTGAAATTATCTTCTGTGATGTTGTAGGTTGCACCGACAACTTCCTGAGTAAGATACTTTTCGTTTTCGGCAAGCTTTTCCGAACGGTTGTCTGTCTCCTCATTTTCTTTACCCGGCCATTTCTTGTAAACCACCTTGAGAAGAATAGGTGTTGCAAGCGATGAAACGATGATGAGAATAATAATAGGAGCAAAAAACTGCGGTGCCATAAGACCTGTGTCAAGTCCCTTCTTGGCAACGATAAGACCGACCTCACCACGGTTCATCATACCTACGCCGATTTTGAGCGAGTCAGGCATATTGAATTTGCAAAGCTTTGCCGTACCGCCGCAGCCGATAACCTTTGTCAAAAGTGCAACTGCAACGAGTGCAATTGAGAACCAGAGCATTGAAAGGTTGAAATCGTTAAAGCTTGTCTGAAGTCCGATACTTGCAAAGAATACAGGTCCGAAAATCATGTACGAGCTGACATCCATCTTTCTTTCGATGTACTGTGAATCCTTGATGTTACAGAGGATAATACCTGCAACATATGCGCCTGTGATGTCTGCAATTCCGAAAAATTCTTCCGCACAATATGCACACGCAAAGCAGAGAACAAGGCCGAAAATCGGAATTCTTCTTGAGTGCGGCCAGAGCTTGTCGAGCCACTTGAAGAGAAAATAAAGTGCAAAGCCGAGTACAAATGCAAGAACAAAGAAAAGTACAATGTTGATGCAAACGGACGCAGGCTGAACATCGGGGCTTTTGAAACCGATTACAACGGTGAGAAGTACGATGCCGATAACATCGTCTATAATTGCGGCTGAAAGAATTGTTGTTGCAACCCTTCCTTTCAGGTGTCCCATTTCTTTAAGAGCCTGAACAGTAATACTAACCGAGGTTGCCGCAAGGATTGTTCCCATAAATACAGCCTCAAGCATCGCAAGGTCGCCGTCACCAAAGCCGAATACAAGGTAAACAGCCGCACCGCCTGCAACCGAAACGATTACACCGGCAAACGCAACAAGCAAGGCAACAGGTCCTGTTTTGATAAGCTCTTTAAGATCCGTTCCCAGACCTGCCGAGAACATCAGCAAAATAACGCCGATTTCAGCCATACCTGAGATGAACCCGTCATACGAAACAAAATTAAGCATACAAGGTCCTACGATAAGACCTGCAATAATCTCACCCACAACCTGCGGTGCGCCGAGCTTTCTGGCAACAATACCGAGAAGCTTTGCCGCAACAAGGATTATGGCAAGATTCTTCAGAATATCAAGTGTGTTAATTTCCATAACTTCTTTTTCGGACAGACTTCAAACGCCTCATAAACGGCAGTCTGACCGACTCTCCTTTCTCTCTTATAAAACCGAATATATTCTATCACAATCGACAGCGATTTTAAATAAATATTTTGAAGTTCGACAAAAATCGCACTTTGCACAAATTAATGAATAATGCAGCTTGAAAAATATGCAAAAAGTCTTTTTATGTATTATTGCTCTTAAGGGTTGGAATGCTTGCTTTTATGAGTTTTGTCATATGCTCGGAAATCACTGAAACCGATTCAATAAGTTCATCCGAATAATCGTTTGTGTTCTCCTGATTTTCAACAAAGGCATAGTATCCGCCGTAGATTGCGTAGTCAAGAAGTGTGCAGAATTTCTTATCGTTTATATATTCCGGGCAGTTCTCGAAAATCATATTTTTCAATGATTTTGAAAGCTTTACTATAAGATTGGGATGTTGTGAACCGGAAAAAACCGTGTTTGTCAGTGCCTTGTTTTCGGTCATTGCACCCAGAAGATTGCGATAAAATTTTACGGGCTCGTCGATCATCATCTGCGGATTGCTTATGGTACTTACAATGCCGTCAACTACCTCGCTTTCAATTTTGTCCGAAAGGTCGAACATATCTTCATAATATGTGTAGAAGGTCGATTTATTGATGAGTGCTTTTTCACAAAGCTCCTTAACGGTAATTTTGCGCAGTTCTTTTTTTGAACGCAGATTTACAAATGCGTCAAAAATACTTTTCTTGCTTTTCATAACTCTTATGTCCAAAGATAATCACCTGATTTTAAAATTAGTCGGTTTTCCAACGAAAGTAGCGTAATTGTCGCTTGTTTATGCTTTCGTTATTGTATATTATAACAGTATGGGATAAGTGTGTCAAAAATAAAAATTACGGATGAAACACGCATTCCATGACTATTTTTTGGAACGATTTTCACAGCAACTGACAATATTTCAGGCAAACCGACAAAATTATTTACATAAAAATCGTTTTTACCACTTGTATATTTGGTGAAAATATATTATACTATACTTATATTATTGAAGAACTGCCTACAATCGCAGAAAAGAGGGTTACTATGGCTTTTAAAATCAATGACGAAAGAGCGCCGCTTGATCAGTTTTTACAGGGCGAATCTGTTCGTGCTTATGAATTTTTAGGCTCACACTTTGTGAACTGGGACAGCCGTCAGGGCGTTGTTTTCAGAGTATGGGCGCCGAACGCATTGTCCGTTTCGGTGGTCGGTGATTTTAACGACTGGAACAATGACGCAAACTTTATGTACAAAATCTCGGACGGCGGCGTCTGGGAGTTGTTTATTGAGGGAATTCCCGAGTTTGCCTGCTATAAATATTGTGTCGAAACCCCGTGGCATGAGAGAAGGCTCAAAACCGATCCTTATGCTTTTCATTGCCAGACTCGTCCCGACAACGCATCCCGTGTTTACGAGATTGACGGCTACGAGTGGCATGATGAAAAGTGGTATGACTACAAAAAAGAGCATCCGCACAAGAATATGCCTATCAATGTTTACGAGGTAAACGCAGGTTCTTGGCGTAAGTATGAGGACGGCAATGTTTTCAGCTATCGCAAGCTTGCTGATGAGCTTATTCCTTATGTTAAGAATATGGGCTACACTCACATTGAGTTTATGCCTCTTACAGAATATCCGTTTGACGGCAGCTGGGGATATCAGGTTACAGGCTACTTTGCCGCAACATCCCGTTACGGTGAGCCGAAAGACCTTATGTATTTTGTGGACAGATGTCATGAAGAGGGCATCGGCGTTATCCTTGACTGGGTTCCTGCCCACTTCCCGAAGGACGCACACGGTCTTGGCAGATTTGACGGTACAGGCTGTTATGAATATGAAGATCCCCGTATCGGTGAACACAAGGAATGGGGTACATATATCTTCAATTACGGCAGATATGAGGTAACAAGCTTCCTCCTTTCATCTGCAATGTTCTGGCTTGACAAGTATCATGTTGACGGTATCCGTGTTGACGCCGTTGCATCAATGCTTTATCTTGACTACAACAGAAATGACGGCGAGTGGATTGCAAATGCATACGGCGGAAGAGAAAACCTTGTTGCCGTTGATTTCCTGCAGAAGCTCAACACGGTTGTACATATGTTCCACCCCGAGGCTATGATGATTGCCGAAGAAAGCACGGCATGGCCGAATGTTACTCGCTATCCGATTAAGGATATGGGACTTGGCTTTGACTACAAGTGGAATATGGGTTGGATGAACGATATGCTTTCGTACATCTCACTTGATCCGTTGTGGAGAAATTATCACCACGACACCCTTACATTCAGCATGGTTTATGCTTTTTCCGAGAACTTTATGCTCCCGATTTCTCATGATGAAGTTGTTTACGGCAAGGGTTCTCTCATCAATAAAATGCCCGGCGACTATGACATGAAGTTCAGCGGTGTAAGAGGTTTCATAGCGTATATGATGGCTCACCCGGGTAAGAAGCTTATGTTCATGGGCAGTGAAATCGGTCAGTTTGACGAGTGGAATGCGAACGAGGAGCTTGAATGGAACCTTCTTTCATTTGAAAAGCACCGTCAGCTTAACCTTTTCTTTGCTGAGGTAAACAAGTTCTATCGTGATGTTCCTGCCATGCATGAGAACGACTATGATTGGGACGGTTTCCAGTGGATTGCACTTGATGACTACAAGAACAGCATCATTTCGTTCCGCAGAATTGCTTATGACGGCAGTGAAATCATCTGCGTATGTAACTTCCAGCCTGTTCAGCACGATAACTATGTTGTTGGTGTGCCCGAATACGGCATTTACGAAGAAGTGTTCAACTCCGAGGCTGAAGAATTCGGCGGTTGCGGAATCAGAAACGAGGGCGAGCTCAAGGCTAAAAAGAAGAAAGACCACGAGCTCAACTATTCAATGGAAATCACAGTTCCGCCGCTTGCTGTTATGTATTTCAAGCTTAAAAAGAAGCTGGCTCTTCCCGTAAAGAAAAAGACTACGGCAAAGAAGGACGCCGCTCTTGCAAAGCTTAAAGCCGAAAAGGCAAAGAAATCGGCAAAGGCTGCTCCGAAAAAGGAAGATAAGGCAGAAAAAGTAAAGGTTGAAGCAAAGTCTGCAAAGGCAGAAGCAACCGCTGAAAAGGTTGAAAAGAAAGCCGAACCCGCTCCCAAAAAGCCCGTTAAAAAGGCAGTAAAAGCAGTTAAGGAGGAAACTCCTGCTCCTGCTGAGGTTGAGAAAAAAGCTGAAAAAACAGAAAAAGCAGTTAAGGCTGAAAAAGTCGAGAAAACCGAAACTGCCGTAAAGGCTGAAAGCAAAACCGTAAAAGCTGAAAAGCCTGCCGAAAAGAAAACAACAGCTAAAAAATAATTAAAATATTACAAATCATTTGTGCCGACGGATTTTTCTGTCGGCATTTTTGTTTGTCCGAAAACGCATTACATACAAAATTTTTGTAAAGTCTATTGTTATTGTGACCGTATTTGTGGTATAATCATTTAAATACGGAATGCCGAAAATTGCCGTTTGAAAGGCACAAAATTGTCGGCTGATTTTAATTTTGATTATTACGGAGAATTTTATATGAAAATCGACAACAAAAAGGCAAGAATAATTCTTGCGGTTATTATTGCGGTGAGCCTTGTCATAAGCACGGTTTATATGTTTGCAAAACAGGGCTTTCACGAGGACGAGCTTCTGACCTATAACCTTGCAAATTCCTCAAAACAGCTTAATGTTGACGGAGGTTGGAACAGTCCCGAGGATTTCAACGAGTATCTTGCCGTGTCGCCCGATGACAGATTCGACTATGCTCAGGTATATGAAAATCAGATTATAGATGCGTCGCATCCGCCTCTCTATTACGCACTTGTTCACACGGTCTGTTCGTTCTTTCCGGGCGTGTTCTCAAAATGGCTTGCCTATTCAATAAATGTGCTTGCCATGGCAGGTATTTTGATTATGCTTTATAAAATCGGACGGAAAATCACGGGCAACAATCTTTATGCCTTGATCGGTGTGGGGGCATATGCTCTGAGTATTGCGTGTATTACAACGACAATTTATCTCAGAATGTACGCAACGCTTACCTTCTGGGTGCTTGCGTTCGTTTATATGAGCATAAAGCTCTATGAAAAAAAGAACACCGTCGGCATAAAGGACTGCATTCTGCTTGCAGTTACAGTGCTTTGCGGTGTGCTTACCCAGTATTATTTCATCCTCTTTGCAGGACTTACGGGACTTGTTTTCCTTGTGCTCAAAATCAAGGAAAAGTGCGGTAAAGACCTTATTAAGTACATTATTGCGGCTGTTGTGGGGGCAGGACTTGCACTCTGCATTTATCCGTACATAATCTCGAATGTACTCGGCGGCAACCGTGGACTCAGTTCGCTTGATATGTCGGCGCTTGATATGATTACGGTTGTGACCTATGTTTTCTACAAGCTTTGTACCTATGTTCAGATTCTTGCAAAGGATATGTTCATCAATCAGGTTTGGCTGCTCGGACTTTGTACAGCCGCAGTTATCGGATTCGGAATTTATTTCCGTTTTGTGAAAAAGGTAAAAATTCCTAAAAAGGCGATGTTTGCCGTAGTTCCGGCAGTTTGCTATTTCATCGGCATTTCACTTGTTTCACCGTTTAACAGCGACCGCTATGTTATGGCGTCACTTCCGCTGATTGCAATGCTTTTTGCATTCTCGTTCATCAGAATTTTCACACTTTTCAAAAATCAGAAGATACGCCTTGCCGTGCCTGTATGCATTTTGCTTGCGTCAGTCACAGCGTTTGTTACGGTTAAGCCCTATTACACATACGGCAAAACAAATCTCTATGAGCCAAAGACAGACAACTGCATTTTTGTCGGAACTGCAATGCTTGAATGGAACAAGTGTATTGACAAGTTTATGAACTACAACAGCACAATGATTGTTCAGAGTTCAAAGTTCTCTCCTACTCTCGGTGATGAGCTTGAAGAATTTGCCGAAAAACGAGGAGTTATCACCAACGGAAAGGTTTCTTCGCTAGCCGAGGCATTTATGTTTAACGGCGACACAAATAAGCAGGAAACCGACAGCATGGAAAAACTCAAAACGGACAAAAAGCTTGCGTCACTTGACGAGGTAACGGTTTATGTTTCCCGCCTTGCAGACAAAGATGATGTGCTTAAATACATAACGGAAAACACAAAATTTAAGAATTATGAGCTTATTCAGGCTGATTACAGCTTTGAAGATTTCTACAACTGGTACGACTATTTTGTTGAAACCGAGTCGTATTGCAATGTTTATCGTTTTTATTAACAGAGGTGTTTAAAATGAATTCGGATAAAATCGATCGCAAAAATTCTATCGGTGTAGCATTTTCGGGCGGCGGACTTCAAGGTATTGCTCATATCGGTGCTGTTCAGGCTCTTTATGAACTCGGAATCCATCCGCAGTATGTTTCGGGTACAAGCTCGGGTGCGGCAATGGCGGCAATCGTTGCAATGGGCTGTGATTCCGATGAAATGAAAAGAGTTGCAAAAAAGCATTGGAAAACTCTTGCCGAAATCGACAACGGCCTTATTTTCAAATCTCTTGCACAGCTTATTCTAAATAAAAAGATTCAGAAAGACGGCATCAAGTCGGGTGAACTGATTGAAGATGTTATCCGTGACATTATGAATGAAAAAGGTATAACAGGCTTTGAAAATCTTCCGATTAACCTTTCAATCTGTACGGTTGACACGCTTACAACCGATGAATGTATTTTTACAACCAAGGAAGAAAATCTTGAAAACGAGCATATTCACTACATAACAGGCGCTCCGCTTGAAACTGCTGTTCGTGCAAGTATGTCGTTCCCTGCAATTTACACAACCTGTCCTTATGACAAGTACAACTTTATTGACGGCGGTTCAAAGGACAATTTGCCTGTAAAAATTCTGCGTGATATGGGCGTCGGCAAGGTTCTTGCAATCGGCTTTGATATTATGACCTACAATCCAGACGCAGGCCTTGGCGGTCTTATTAAGGTTATTTGGCGTGCGCTTGATGTTTATTCAATTGACGGCACAAGAGAGTCAAAGAAAATGGCTGACCTCGCAATTGATATCAAGAACGAAAACACACAGCTTTTCTCAATGGACAGCGTTGACGAAACCATTCAGGAGGGCTACGATGCGATTATGGCTCACAAGGACGAAATTTTAAAGGTTTTCGGTGAGCAAAACAGTGCGGAATAATTAAGATTAAAGAGGACTTCTTTTTTGAGAAGTCCTTTTGATGTAGATGAAACGAGGATTTTATGTTAAAAATTTTGAATAAAACCCGAAAGGTATCGGGCAAAATGTCCGTACCAAAACAAATTATGACAACATTCTTTGCTCTGCTTTTTGGCGGTGGCATGGGAATTGTCGCAAAGTTTCTTGATTTGAACAGACTGCCGAGCTTTCTCGATTGGCTTGATTTGTCAAACTTTTTGGGCAGAACAGCACCGTGGATTTTTATTGCCGTGTGCCTTGCCGTATTCAGCAAATCCCCCTTAAAAGCAGGAATTAATGTTTTTGCGTTTTTTGTGGGAATGTTAATAGGGTACTATGTGTGGACAAGTGTTTTTGCAGGCTTTTATCCCGATATTCCGTACCTTATGAGGTGGCTGATTCTTGCTGTTGTATCGCCGTTTTTGGCATTTCTGATTTGGTATGCAAGGGGACGGGGTGCGCTTGCAATCGGAATTTCTTCCGTACTCATAGCAATATTCTGTTGCTTTGCATTTAATCTCAACTTTGCCGATTTCAGAATTCTGTACCTCCCCGAATTTATACTTTGGCTTGCAAGCATCGGAATTTTGTTCAAGGATGTAAAACAGAGTGCATTTTCTCTGCTGATTTCAATTCCCGTTGCCCTTTCGCTTGAATACACGGGACTTCTCGGAATTATCGGCATTGGTTGATATTTTTAAATCTCTGTTGTATAATCTAAGTGCAGATTATTTGCATCTCTAAAGTGATGTAAATGATCATAGAAATTCAAAATGAGAAAAATGTAAGAAATTTGCAGGAGGGTGATTTTTGTGGATATCAGCGTTGGCGACAGAGTTGAGATGAAAAAACAGCACCCATGCGGTTGCAAAACCTTTGAAATTCTGCGTGTGGGAATGGATTTTAAGATAAAATGCGAAAAATGCGGCAGAGAGGTTATGGCGCCCCGTGCAAAGATTGAAAAAAATATTAAAAAAATTTTGACGGAGTAGGATATATATGTTTGAAAAAATCGAAATATTTGACAAAAGGTACTCCGAGCTTTCCGAAAGGCTCTACCAGCCGTCAGTAGCGGGCAATCCCGAGGAATATCAGAAAATTATGAAGGAAATCAAGTCGATTGAGGAAATCGTTTTGACCTACCGTAAATACAAAGAGGCTGTTCAGACCGAAAAAGACAGCCTTGAAATTCTTGAGGAAACAAGCGACAAAGAGCTTAAAGAGCTTGCTCAGATCGAGCTTGACGAGGCTAAGAATAATATCAAAAATCTTGCGGAAGATTTGAAAATTCTGCTTTTGCCGAAGGATCCGAACGATGAACGGAATGTTATCGTTGAAATCCGTGGCGGTGCAGGCGGTGAGGAATCGGCTCTGTTCAGTGCGGTTTTGTTCAGAATGTACTCGATGTATGCCGAAAAAAAGGGCTTTAAAATCGAGATTATCAATGCCAATGAAACCGAAATCGGCGGTTACAAGGAAATTTCCTTTATGATTGAGGGCGAGGGTGCATACTCACGCTTTAAGTACGAAAGCGGTGTTCACCGTGTTCAGCGAGTACCCGAAACCGAAAGTCAGGGCAGAGTTCACACATCGACAACAACCGTTGCGGTTTTGCCCGAGGCAGAAGATGTTGAGCTTGAAATTGATCCGAATGACCTCAAAATTGACACCTTCCGTTCAAGCGGCGCAGGCGGTCAGCATATCAATAAAACAAGTTCCGCAATCCGAATCACTCACTTGCCTACAGGTATGGTAGTTGAGTGTCAGGACGAGAGAAGTCAGTACAAAAACAAGGACAAGGCTCTTAAAGTTCTTAAAAGCCGACTTCTCAAGGAAAAACAGGACAAACAGGCGAGTGAAATTGCCGAAAACAGAAAAATGCAGGTAGGTACGGGCGACCGCAGTGAGCGAATCCGCACATATAACTATCCGCAGGGCAGAGTAACCGACCACAGAATCGGTCTTACTCTCTACAAGCTTGAAGAAATTCTCAACGGCAGCCTTGACGAAGTGATTGACGCACTTGTTGCCGCTGACAGAGCCGAAAAGCTCAAAGAAAGTATGGAAAAATAATCCGGTGATAATTGTGAAAACATTGTTGTTAAAAAATACAGAGGAAGATATAAAAACCGCCGCAGAGCTGCTTAAAAACGGCGGTGTTGTAGGAATCCCGACCGAAACAGTTTACGGACTTGCGGCTGACGCACTCAACCCCGAGGCCGTAAAGAAGATTTTTAAAGCAAAGGGCAGACCCGGGGATAATCCGCTGATTGTCCACATCTGTGATTTTTCCGATATTGAAAGACTTAACCTTGTGACGAAGATCCCCGACACAGCAAAAAAACTTGCCGATACGTTCTGGCCGGGACCGCTCACAATGATTATGAAAAAGTCGGATGTTATTCCGAATGAAGTTTCGGCAGGACTTGACACGGTTGCAATCCGTTTTCCGAGCCACAAAACCGCACAGGCGATTATCCGTGAATCGGGTACGGTTCTTGCCGCACCTTCGGCAAATATTTCGGGCTCACCCAGTCCGACAACCGCACAGCATGTTATGAACGATATGGACGGCAAAATCGACGCTGTTCTTGACGGCGGTGCAAGTGAGGTAGGTCTTGAAAGCACGGTAATTACTCTTGCGGGAGCTGTTCCGAGGGTACTTCGTCCGGGCGGAATTACGGTTGAAATGCTCGAGAGTGTTCTCGGCAAGGTTGAAGTTGATGATGCGGTTTTGCACAAACTTGCAGACAATGTAAAGGTTGCAAGCCCCGGTATGAAGTACAAGCACTATGCGCCAAGGGCGAGAGTAATACTTCTTAATTGCAACGATGAGCAATATATTGATTATGTAAACAAAAAGGCGGCAAAGGGAGTTGCGGCACTCTGTTGCGACGAGGATATTCCGCTTTTGAAAACTCCCGTTTTCTCTCTCGGAAAACGAAACGACTATACAATACAGGCTCACACGCTTTTTGATGAGCTTCGCAGAATTGATGAGGACGACAGCGTTAAGGTTGTATATTCAAGACTGCCAAAAACGAACGGCGTCGGAATGGCTGTTTACAACCGTCTTATAAGAGCGGCAGGCTTTGAGGTGATTGACCTTGAAAAGAATTAAAATTGTCGGTCTTACGGGACAGAGCGGTGCGGGAAAAAGCACGGTTTCGGCATATTTTGCCAAAAACGGAATGTGCGTTATAAATGCTGACGAGATTGTAAAAAATCTTTACACTCCCGATTCCGTATGCTTAAAGGCTGTTTCGGGTGTTTTCGGTCAGGATATTATCCTTTCTGACGGCAACATTGACAGACCGTTGCTTGCCAAAAGGGCATTTTCAAGCAAAGAAAACACACATTTGCTCAATTCAATTGTTCATCCGTTTGTTACATATGAATTTATGCAGATGGCGAAACAGGCTCAGACAGACGGCAAAAGCGTTGTGATTTATGACGCTCCTCAGCTTTTTGAAAGCGGTGCCGATGTGTTTTGCGACCTTATTGTAAGCGTTACCGCTAAAAAAGAAATAAGGCTTGAGAGAATCTGCAAAAGGGATAACATTGACATTTCCCGTGCAGAGCTAAGAATGTCTGCACAGCTTGACGAGGAATTTTTCAGAAGTCACAGCGACATTGTCATTGAAAACAATTTTTCTATAGAGCAAGTCGAGCTTGCCACACAAAAGGCGGCAGAGGCTATTAACAACCTGATGAGGTGATAGGATGCCCCAATCAAGGCGATATAAAAAGAAAAAAAGTGCAGGAAAGGCGATTTTGGCATGGATAATTGTGCTTGCAATTCTTGCGGCGGCAGCATTTGTGTTTGTTTCGGTCTTTTACGAGGACGCAAAGAAAAAGCTTGATGAGATGAATTATCCACGCACCTACAGCACATATGTTGAAAAAGCCGCCAAGGATTATGACCTTGATCCTGCGTTGATATATGCCGTAATCCACACGGAAAGCGGCTTTGATCCGAAAGCCGAATCGGGCGTCGGAGCAAAGGGTGTTATGCAGATGATGCCATCGTCCTTTGAGTGGCTGCAGGAGCAAAGAGGTTGTGCGGGACAGTACACCGAGGATGACCTGTTTGATCCCGAAATCTGTATTGATTACGGAAGTTATCTTTTAAAATATTTTTACGATTATTACGGCACGGAACGCTCGGCAATTGCCGCATATAATGCCGGCTTTGTTGTAAGCGACTGGCTCAACGATACTAATTACAGTTCGGACGGAAAAAATCTTGATTCCATTCCGTATCCCGAAACAAAGAATTATGTTGACAAGGTTGAAAGTGCCAAGGAAATGTATATAAAACTTTATTATTCACAATCTAATTAAGTGCAAAGATGTTCCGATGCCTTTGGCGGCGGATTTCAAAATAAAATGGTTTTGCCGTGTTTTACGGCACAGAAAGGACGGTTATTATGGCTGAAGAAAAGTCAAAGACAACTTTATTAAAGGAAAAAATTATGATGACCGAACCGAAGGGCGTTAAGGCTCTTTCGGAGGAAGAAATTAAAAAGGCAGACAGCTTTTGCGATGGTTACAAAAAGTTTCTTGATAACTCACCCGTTGAGCGTGAGGCTGTTCGCTATACTGTTGAACTTGCCAAAAAAGCAGGTTTTGCAGAGTATGAACAGGACAAAGAATATAAGGCAGGCGACAGGCTTTATTATGTAAACCGTGACAAGGCTGTTGCTCTTGTTGTAATCGGTAAAAACGGTGTTAAGAACGGTGCAAGGCTTGCAATCGCTCATATTGATTCCCCGAGAGTTGACCTCAAACCAAATCCTCTTTTTGAGGCAAACAATCTTGCTTTCTTTAAGACTCATTACTACGGTGGTCTTAAAAAATATCAGTGGACAACAATTCCGCTTTCACTTCACGGTTCGGTTGTAAAGCTTGACGGTACAAGAGTTGACATCTGCTGGGGCGATGATGAGAACGAAAGCTGTTTCTGCATTACAGACCTTCTTCCGCACCTTGCAAGGGAGCAGGCGTCAAAGCCAATGGCAAAGGCAATTGAGGGCGAAAACCTCAATGTTATCCTCGGCTCTCGTCCGTATGATGCAGACAGCGACGAAAAAGACCTTGTAAAGCTCAATGTAATGGCTGTACTCAATGAGAAGTACGGTATCTGTGAGGGCGATTTTCTTTCGGCTGAGCTCTGCCTTATCCCGTCTTTCAAGTCAAGAGATATCGGTTTTGACAGAAGCATGATCGGCGGTTACGGTCACGATGATAAGGTTTGTGCTTATCCGGCTGTTATGGCGGCTCTTGATGTTGAAATGCCCGAGCAGACTTGTATCACATATCTTACAGACAAAGAAGAAACAGGCAGTGACGGCAACACAGGTATGCAGAGCGACTTCCTCCGTTTCTTCATCTATGACCTTGCAAAGCAGGACGGTGTTGACGGCTACCGTGTCCTTTCAAAAAGCACCTGTCTTTCTGCCGATGTAAATGCCGCATTCGATCCGACTTATGCGTCTGCATATGAGGCTAACAACTGCTCATACATTAACAACGGTGTAATTATTTCAAAATACACAGGTCACGGCGGAAAGTATGACACATCAGATGCGTCTGCCGAATATATGGGAAAAATCAGAGCTATGCTTGAGAATAACGATATTCTCTGGCAGGTCGGTGAGCTCGGCAAGGTTGACGGCGGCGGCGGCGGAACAATCGCAAAGTATGTTGCCAATATGAATGTCGATGTTGTTGATCTCGGCGTTCCCGTGCTTTCAATGCATGCTCCGTTTGAAATTGTTTCCAAGACAGATGTTTATATGGCATACAGAGCATTTTTCACTTTTTTTGATACAAAAGATTAATTTCGGAAAAAATACAAAAAACACTTGATTTTTGCACCGAGTTGTGATATCATACTAATTGCGGCTGATAAAAAGCCGCATATGCGCCGGTAGCTCAGCTGGATAGAGTGTCTGACTACGAATCAGAAGGTCGGGAGTTCGAGTCTCTTCCGGCGCGCCAAGAAAAACGCACTTGTGTAAACAAGTGCGTTTTTCAGTTATATTCGCCTGTCGGCGAGTGATATTGCCGTGCAGTGATATTCGGTCATACCGAGTGATATTGCCTGCGGCAGTTTTAAAGCGAATATAATATCACCGAGAGCGAAAGCGAGCGATAACACATTTATATCACGCCGAGTTAAACGAGGCATATCACCGATAACTTTACAGACATTCGGCTTTGTGATATATTGTATTTTGGGTGATGATTGTGTCTGAAAGTATTTTACGGAATAAATCAAAAGAATTTGCAAAACAGATTGTATATATGTGTCGTGATATCAAAGCAAATGCAAGAGAATCGGTTTTAACTAATCAACTTTTGCGTTCGGGAACAAGTATAGGTGCAAATATTCACGAAGCACAATATGCGCAGGGTAAAAAGGATTTTATCTCCAAGTTGGAAATAGCACAAAAAGAGTGCTTTGAAACTGAATATTGGCTGGAACTTCTTTTTGAAACAGGATATATATCCGAAACCGTATATAAGCCATTGCAAAATCAGTGCGGCACAATCAGGAGAATGCTGATTTCATCGATCAATACAGTAAAGAAAAACGATAAATGAAACATATAAACATTCTAACGCCGTAAGCGTTTCTGATGATTAAGTTTATCTAATCCTTTACACCTTAAAACTCAGACCTTATCCTTGTACAATAAACACTGTCTTTCAAAGAATGTGAGTTAAATTTTGTGCAAAGTATGCATAAAATGAAAATTATTGTGTACAATGGCTTAAAAAAATAGATTATAAAGGCTATTTTCAGCATTTCTACTCTTTGAATTTGGAGCAATTTGTGATAGAATGTACATAAAGTGGTTACAAATAGGTAACAATCACTTTGAATTCAAAAAAAGGAGTGTTTCTTTGCGAAATGTTTTAAAAAGTGTTTTTAGCAAAAAGGTTTCTGCGGCAGTTCTTACGGCTGTAATGCTGTTTGTGTCGGTTTTCTCAATGTCGATGATTGCGAGTGCGGCATCGTTCTCACCGAGACTGTCTGCCCCGAGTTCAAGTAACAAATATTATTACAGTAATTTAAATGTTTTTTATAAGTATGGTTACGGCATGCCTAACTGTACAGCATATGCCTACGGCAGAGCTTATGAGATTCTCGGCTCTGAGCCAAAGCTTTCATGGAACAATGCCGAGCAGTGGTACGATTACAACAAGTCTAACGGCTACTACAAGTACGGTCAGACTCCAAAGGTCGGCGCAATTGCCTGCTGGTCATATAACGGTGGCGGCGGTCATGTTGCTGTTGTAGAAAAGGTTGAAAACGGTCAGATTACATTTTCTAACTCTGCATGGAGCGGTCAGAACTTCTACCTTTCCTATGCAAGCACATCCGACAAGAATGCCGGCGGTAACAGCTGGTGGAATTTTCAGGGCTACATTTACCTTGGCGATTTCAGCGGCAGTACAAGCACTACTCAGGCTACAACCAAAAAGGTAACTTACACAACAGGTACATATAAAACAAATGTTGACGATTATCTCAAAATGAGAAGCGGTGCGGGTACAAGCTATTCATCTATAGCATTTGTTCCGAACAATGTTACTCTTAATGTAACAAAGGTTTCAACAGCCGGCGGTTACACATGGGGTTACACCTCGTACAACGGCAAGACAGGTTGGGTTGCTCTTGAGTTCTGTACTTTTGTTTCTTCATCAACGGTACAGCCAACAACAGCAAAACCTACTGTACAGCCTACCACAGCCAAAGCCACGGTTCAGCCGACTACTGCAAAGGCAACTGTTCAGCCGACAACAGCCAAGGCTACACAGCCTGCAACAGTACAGCCTACTACGGTACAGGCAACAACAGCTCCTGTAACTACACAGCCGAGCAATGACAACAACAATGATACTCCGTATATGATCGGCGATGTAAACCTTGACGGTCATGTCAATGTTATTGACGCAACTGAAATCAGCAAGTACATTGTTTCAATTTCAACACTTTCTGATGTTCAGAGAGAACTTGCGGATTACAACCATGACGGTGAAATCAATGTCGTGGATGCCACAGAAATCCAGAAACTTGTTGTCGGTAACAACTGATAACAACAAAACAAAATCAAAACACGCTTTGCAAAACGCAGAGCGTGTTTTTTTGTTTGGAACTTTTATAACAAAGAAGGGTATGCGAGGATGCATACCCTTTTTGAGTTTAATATTTAAGCATTATGTCAACGAAAAATTCACCGTTATTGTTGCCTGCATCAAAAATTCCGTCATAGACTTCGGTTATGCTCTTCATGGAGTGAAGTCCGATGCCCTTGCCCAGATGCTTTGTGGACGAATAAGTTTCGCCGTCCATTTCCAAAGGCTTGCCGTAGTTGTTTGTTGAAACAATGTACAAACAGTCACCTCTTATTTCGGAAGTCAGGTTAAAATATCTTTTGCCTTCTTCTACGGTACAGCAACCGTCAATTGCGTTTTCGAGTATGTTGCCGAAAATACTGCAGAGGTCAACATCAAGAATTCTCGATTTGTCGGGCAAATCAATCCGCCAGTTAATGTCAACATTGTTCTCAATCGCCTGTTGACGATAGTGATTGAACAAAGCATTGAGTGCGTCACTTTTGCAGATTCGCACAGGTGCTGTTACAGTCAGCGAATTTTCATACTGGGCAATGTAGTCTTTCAGCGCCGAAAGATTTCCTTCATCTGCAAGTCGGCTCATAACATGAACTGAATGTTTAAAATCATGCCTTGCTTTTGAGGTGTATTTTATGTACGACTGCAACGATTCTGTGTAACTTTTCTGAATTTCAAGAATGTTGTTTCGTTCTGTAAGCTTTGTTTTTTCAATAGTAGTTTTGCTGAAAATGTAGAATAATATGAATACTATAAGATACAATGCAAGCTCAAATATTGTAATGATGAATCCTTTTGCATAAACCTTTCCAACACGAATATTTGCGTAGGAAATCGGTATGATATAGATGTTTGACACCATAAGTGCAATGGGCAAAATTGAAAACAAATACCACACCTTGCCGATATTTATGTTGTCAATCATCCATGCATAGTATTTTGTAAGCGGAACAAGCGCTCCCATTGCCGCAACCGAAAGCCCCATTTGAATCAGGCTATATGAGGTGTTAACTCCTCGTGATATTTCTTCCTGAAAAAATGAGTTGATAAAATATGCATACAGAGAAAAGAATGAAATCAAACAGCACACACTTATAAAAACAAACAAACAGCGTGCTGTTCCGGCCTTTGTAACGCTTTTAATAAGGAAGAAAAATATTACAAGGTCGGGGAAGAGAACAAAGTTTAAATTCTGAATGTCAAAAGCCGTCATCACAATTGACGAGAGAGAACCGAGTATGAAAAATGAACACAAAAAGAGCGTTACTATCTTTGAAATCGGGTATTTTAATTGATTTTTTAACGGTAAAAGGCAGAATAAACTTAACGGTATTATTATGACAAAGCTGAAAAATGCCTGAAGAAATTTTATGAATGCGTCCATATTCACCTCCGCTGGTTTTCTCTGATTTTTTTGAACATATATTCACGGATGCTCTGTTCAATCCGAGTTTTTTCACGAATTTTAATCGGGAATCTTTCACCGTTGCCTGTAACACATACAGAGCCTTCAATGTCCTTTATGTAATCGGCATTCAGCACGATTCCCCTGTTTACGGGTATGAAACGGGTGTCGTTGTCTGCAAGCTTGAGAAACTCTGCAATGGTCATTCGTGTGCGATATCTAAGTCCCGAAACAACACCTATGTTGATATAATGTGTATCGGATTCAACAGAAACAATTTCCTTAAGCGAAATCAGCGTGTTTCGGCGGTCACACATAACTTCAATGTATTTTGAATTATCCGATACATATGACGAGGCATCATCAAGTACCTTGTAAATCTGCTCAGCTTTGTAGGGCTTTGTTATGTAATGAAAAGCGTGAACGGAAAATGCCTGCATCATAAAATCGGGGCTTGTTGTGACAAATACAATAAGAATATCACGGTCTTTTTCACGAAGCTTTTCAGCCACGGCAATGCCGTTCATCTTCTCCATAAAAATATCTACAAAGGCTATTTTGTAGGTGTTTTCCTTGAATGAATTGAAAAAAGCTATTCCGTCAGGAAAACAATCAATCTGCACATTTTGCTTGTGTCCGCCAAAATATGCGTTGCAGATTGAGTAGAGAATGTCTGCCTGAGGCTTTTCGTCGTCAATTACTGCAATTTTCAAGATATAGCCTCCTTTGAAATAATTTAATTCGGGGCAATGATTAACTGCACTTAGATTATACCATAAATTTGAAAAATATTATATCCGATTGTCATATGTTTTTGCCAAAAGATTGATGTTTGTGCCAACTTGTTGAAATGTTGCATTAAATTGGCTATCATTGAGGTGATAAAAGCGAAACACGAAAATTGCGGTGTTTCCGTAAATCAAAATCGGAAAGTAAAAAATATCGGAAAGAGGTAATCAACTATGAAAAAAATCAAGAAGTTAGCTTTATTGCTTGCAATTTGTATGGTAGGTACAGTAGGTCTTGTAGGTTGCGGTAATGACGGTGACTCGTCAAGCAAAAACGAAAGTTCGGCATCACAGACTGCTGACGACAATGCAAACAGCGCAGATGACAGCGCCGCTGATTCAAAGGACGGCGATTCCTCGGCAAGCGTTGTAGGTACTTGGACTGTAACAGCACTTGAAGGTACGGACGGTACAGCCGTTTCAATTGATGACTACGCAACAGCAAACGGTGTTGACCCCGAAACTTTGAAATGTACATACACATTTGCAGATGACGGTACATTCTCAGGCGAAATGAGCGGTGTGACTGTTTCGGGCAACTACACATTTGAGGGTACAGATCTCGTTATGACAGTAGGCGAACAGAAGTTTAACTACACATATGACGCTGACAATGATATGCTCAAATACACAGATCCTAACACAGGCCTTTCAAGTTATTGCGAAAGACAGCAGTAATTGTAATCTAATCCCAATTTCCTAATACTACACTACACAAAACAACCGCTCACCGAAAGGTGGGCGGTTGTTTCTGTTTGATGACATGATTGTTATTCTATAGGAGCGGATATTATCCGCCCGCAAGTAATCGTCGTACAATGATATGGATAAATCCAATTATATAAATAGAACAGAATTACCGTTATTTTGTAGCGGCGAACACGGTTCGCCGCTACAGTAGGTCAATTACATCGTGACATTTATAAAATATATCTTAATATATAATTTGTGTCGTTACTTACTCGCCGTTAATTTACTTTATTTGTCGGAGTCCCGTTCAGAAAATTTTTGATGTTGTCCGAAACTATGCCCATAAGGCGTTCTCTGGTTTCAACGGGCGCCCATGCGATGTGGGGGGTGATTATGCAATTTTTTGCACCCATAAGAATGCAGTCCTCAACCATAGGCTCAACCTTGAGGGTGTCGATTGCCGCACCGCCGAGGTGACCGCTTTCGAGTGCCTCAAGCAAATCTTCTTCAACCATAACACCGCCTCTTGCCGTGTTTACGAACAATGCACCCTGTTTCATTTTGGCAAAGGCATTTTTGTCAAACATATTTTCCGACTGTGGATTTAGCGGACAATGAACGCTTACAATGTCGCTTGTTTCAAGAAGTTCGTCAAATGAAACATCTTTGATTCCGTCAATATTTTTCGGAGTTCTGCTCGATGCGATTACATTCATATCAAAAGCGTTTGCAATTTTTGCAACAGCCTTTCCGATGTTTCCGAGTCCGACAATGCCGAGTGTTTTGCCTGCAAGTTCATTCAGCGGATATACAAACGGTGAAAAAGTTTTACTTCTTTTCCACTTGCCGTCCTGAACAAACCGATTATATTCCGCAGTGTGATTGAAATGTTCAAGAATGAGTGCAAATGTGTGCTGTGCAACCGCATTTGTTGAATATGAACCTGCGTTGCAGACGGTTATGCCGTTTTTGGCGCAGTAGTCAAGGTCAATGTTGTTGTAGCCTGTTGCAAAAAGTCCTATATATTTCAGATTTTTCGCAAGTCGCATTGTGTGCGAATCAAGCAGAGTTTTGTTGCACACAACGATATCTGCATCTGCAATTTTCTCCGCAACCTCTTCATATTTCAAAAGACCGAACGACTCAACCTCACCGAACCGATTAAGCACATCGGCATTTACAATATCGTCAAGAACAGTCTGTGCGTCTGTTAAAACTATTTTCATCTTATCACCTCGTTTTTTACTGACTATAGTATATACCGAAAATTTTTTCCTTGCAATCCAAATCGAAATTTTGTATAATATTTGTGCATAAATTGAAAGGAACGGTATGTTAATGTATAAAAATTATCTTTTTGATTTGGACGGAACTTTGCTTCCCATGGATATGGAAAAATTCGTAAAGCTGTATTTTTCATCGCTCTGCAAGCGGTGCACTCCTGTTATAAAAATCGAACCAGACGCCCTTATAAAGGCGATGTGGGCAGGTACTGACGCTATGACAAAGAACGATAACAGCCGTACAAACCGTGAAGTTTTCTGGGAAACAGCGGGCAAAGTCAGCGGTGCCGACCTTGAAAAGTTTGATGACCTTTTTACCGATTATTACGAAAACGAGTTTATCGTTCCGAAAGATGCTACAAGCTTTACTCCTTATGCAAAGAAAAGCATTGATTTCATAAAGAAAAACGGCGGCAGACTTATTGCCGCAACAAATCCGATTTTTCCGTTTGTTGCAACAAAACGCAGACTTGAATGGGCAGGAGTTTCTCCCGATGATTTTGAACTTGTTACAACATACGAAAACTTTGGTTGCTGCAAGCCTAACCTCAAATATTTTGAAGAAATCTGCAAAAAGCAGGATATCAAGCCCGAAGACAGCATTATGATCGGCAACGATGTTGACGAGGATTTGTGCAGCGCAAAACTCGGCTTTGATACATACCTTATTACCGACACAATTGTGAACAGGGATAATAAGGATTATTCAGACTACAAAAACGGCAGTTTTGAGGAATTTTACAAAGATTTTCTCAAAGGCGATTGAATATGATTATATTGTGCGGTCAGACGGCATTTTGCTTTGTCTGACCGCTTTTTTTGTGTGCATTTAATTTTACTTTTACAGAATACCTTTTAATGCCTTAAATGAAATAAAAAAATAGTCGAATGTGGTATCATGTGATGTGATACAGGTTATCAGACGGGATTTATTTTGTTTTATATCTTAATTAAGCAGGTGAATGAATTATGTCAGAAGTAATCAGAATTTTTGTTGAAAAAAAGGATGGCTTCAATGTTCTTGCAAAGCAGACGCTTTGGGACATCCGCCACAACCTCGGTATGAAGTCTGTCGAAGATCTTCGTTACATTGTGCGTTACGATCTTGAGGGACTTACTAAGGAAGAATATGACAAGGCGAAAACCATTGTTTTGTCAGAGCCTAACGCCGATGTAATCTATGAAGAAACTCTCCCCGTTGAGGACGGCTGGAAGGTATTCGCAATGGAGTATCTCCCCGGTCAGTACGATCAGCGCGGCGACTCTGCCGAGCAGTGCGTTCAGCTTCTTACTCAGGGTGAGCGTTGCAAGGTTCTCACAGCAAGAGTAATTGCTCTCAAGGGCAATATTACAGACGAAGAGCTTGTAAAGGTTGAGGAGTACCTCATCAACCCTGTTGAAAGCCGTCTTGCATCTCTTGAAAAGCCAAAGACTCTTGATATGGAAATTCCCGTTCCCGAAAATGTTAAGAGGGTAGAGGGCTTCAACGGCTGGAATGACGATGAGATGCAGAAGTATTACGATTCAATGGGCTTTGCAATGACACTTGCAGACCTCAAGTTCTGCCGTGATTACTTCAGAGATACAGAGCACCGTGATCCGTCGGTTACAGAACTTCGTGTAATTGACACATATTGGTCGGATCATTGCCGTCACACAACATTCCTTACAAGACTTGAAGAGATTGAGATTGAAAAGTCTGCTCTCGGCAAGGTTATCGAGGATGCACTCAGCGAGTATTATGCAACCCGTGACGAGGTTTACGGCAAGGATACAAAGAGAATCGTTTCACTTATGGATATGGCTCTCATCGGTATGAAGTCACTCAAGAAAAAGGGACTCATTCCCGACCTTGACGAAAGTGAAGAAATCAATGCCTGCTCAATTCAGGTTCCCGTTACTATAGATGGAAAAACAGAACAGTGGCTCGTTCAGTTCAAGAACGAAACTCACAACCACCCGACAGAAATCGAGCCTTTCGGCGGTGCCGCAACCTGTCTTGGCGGTGCAATCCGTGATCCGCTTTCAGGCCGTTCATATGTATATCAGGCTATGCGTGTTACAGGCTCGGGCGATCCGACAATTCCTTTCAAGGATACAATGCACGGCAAGCTCCCTTCACGCAAAATTACAACAGGTGCCGCTCAGGGTTACAGCTCATACGGTAACCAGATCGGTCTTGCAACAGGTCAGGTAACCGAGCTTTACGATCAGGGATATGTTGCAAAGAGAATGGAAATCGGTGCTGTTATCGGTGCATCTCCAAAGGAAAATGTTATCCGTGAAACTCCTCTCCCCGATGATGTAATCGTACTTCTCGGCGGAAGAACAGGTCGTGACGGCTGCGGCGGTGCAACAGGTTCTTCAAAGGCTCACGATGAAAACTCAATCGAAACCTGCGGTGCAGAGGTTCAGAAGGGTAATCCTCCGACAGAAAGAAAAATTCAGCGTTTGTTCCGCAACCCCGAAACTGCAAAGCTCATCAAGAGATGTAACGACTTCGGTGCAGGCGGTGTTTGCGTTGCTATCGGTGAACTTGCCGACGGTCTTACGGTTGACCTCGACAAGGTAACAAAGAAATATGACGGCCTTGACGGTACGGAGCTTGCTATATCCGAAAGTCAGGAAAGAATGGCTGTTGTTCTCGATAAAAAAGATGTTGACAAGTTTATTTCACTTGCATCAAAAGAAAACCTTGAGGCTACAGCCGTTGCGGTTGTAACCGAAAGTCCTCGTCTTACAATGAACTGGAGAGGCGATACAATCGTTGACCTCAGCCGTGAGTTCCTCAACACAAACGGTGTTACTCAGGTTGCCAAGGCTTATATCGAGGCTCCGAAGTGGGAAGGCTGCTACCGTAAGGTTGCTCCCGCAAAGCTTAAAGATATGCCTTCTGATGAGGCATTCCTTGAAAATATGTCAAGACTTGAAGTTTGCTCACAGATTGGTCTTGCAGAAAGATTTGACGCATCAATCGGTGCGGCTACGGTAATTATGCCGTTCGGCGGTAAGAATCAGCTCACTCCTCAGGAGGCTATGGCTGCAAAGATTCCGCTTGAGAAGGGCGAAACAGATGATGCAACAGCAATGAGTTACGGCTATATCCCCGGTGTTTCACGCTGGAGTCCGTTCCACGGCTCGGCTTATGCAGTTGTTGAGTCGCTTTCAAAGCTGCTTGCAATCGGCGCAAACCCGATGACAGCAAGACTTACATTCCAGGAATATTTTGAAAGACTTAAAGATGTTCCTTCTCGTTGGGGTAAACCTGCCGCAGCACTCCTCGGTGCTATGCAGGCTCAACTCAAGCTCGGACTTCCGTCAATCGGCGGTAAGGACAGTATGTCGGGTACATTTGAAGATATTGATGTTCCGCCTACACTCGTAAGTTTCGCCGTTGCAATGACAAAGGCATCAAAGACAATTTCAACAGAATTCAAGAACGCAGGTTCAAAGGTTATCTTTGTTCCCGTTCCCGAAAATAAAGAAACACTTATGCCTGTATGGGATAAGCTTATCGAAATGTACAACGCTGTTTATGCTCTCTGCGAGGACGGCAAGGTGCTTTCTGCATCGGTTGTTAAAGAGGGCGGTACTGCCGCAAGCGTATGTAAGGCTTGCTTCGGTAACGGCTTTGGCTTTAAGTTTGCAAACGAACTCACAAATGACGAGCTTTTCGCTCCGCTTTCAGGTTCGCTTGTTATCGAACTTGCAGACGGTGCAGAGCTTTCAAACGATGTTCTTCACTATGACCTCGGTACTGTTACGAACGATGCAAAGATTACTGTAAACGGCAAGGAAATCGAACTTTCCGCACTCCTCGAAAAGTGGACTGCTCCGCTTGAAAAGGTATTCCCGACAAAGGCTGAAGTGCCTGAAATCGAAGTTGATGTTCCGCTTTACAGCGAGAGAAATACATCTTCACCTGCAATCAAGACTGCAAAGCCTACTGTATTTATCCCTGTATTCCCGGGTACAAACTGCGAGGTTGATACGGCAAGAGCATTTGAAAAAGCAGGTGCAAATGTTGAAATGCTTATCGTCAAGAACCTTTCTTCAAACGATATCGAGGAAACAATTGACGAAATGGAAAAGCTCATTGCAAAGTCACAGATGATTATGCTTCCGGGCGGTTTCTCAGGCGGTGACGAGCCTGACGGTTCAGGTAAGTTCATTGCAACAACATTCCGCAACCCGAGAATTGCAGAGCAGGTTAACAACCTTCTCAAGAATCGTGACGGTCTTATGCTCGGTATCTGTAACGGATTCCAGGCTCTTATCAAGCTCGGACTTGTTCCTTACGGCGAAATCAGAGAGCTTAAAGCAAATGACCCGACGCTCACATTCAACACAATCGGCAGACATATTTCACATATGGCTTATACAAGAGTTACTTCCGTTAAGTCACCGTGGTTTGCAAATGTCAACGCAGGCGATGTGTTTGCTGTTCCCGTGTCACACGGCGAGGGCAGATTTATGGCTGATGTTGAAACTGTAAAAGAACTTGCAAAGAACGGTCAGATTGCAACACAGTATGTTGACCTTGCCGGCAACCCAAGCAGCGACATTGAGTTCAACCTCAACGGTTCTGTTTGCGCAATTGAGGGTATCACATCACCTGACGGCAGAGTCCTCGGTAAAATGGGACACAGCGAGAGAAAAGGCGAAAACCTTTACAAAAATGTTCCTTTTGCAAAAGACCAGCAGATTTTTGAAAGCGGCGTAAAATACTTCAAGTAATTTATAACCGAATATTTTATATAAAAACTAAGGACATCCGTTTTTCGGATGTCCTTGTTGTTTGTGCGGTGTCAAATTATATCGGTTATCGGTGACTGTTAAACTTGCATTTCTGCTGTTTTTAACATATAATAATGTAAACGGGTTATTATTTAAAGTAGAGTGAAAGGAGTTATTTATGAAAAAAGTAGATTATCTTGTAACGGCTAAATGTGAAGCTTTGTATGAATACGCAAATTCTGTTATGGCAAAGTATGAAGATTATCTTGATTCGGAATCGGCTTTGGATTGCATAAAAAATATTTATGACGATTTGTGTGATTATAACACTAAAATTTTACTCTGCGACAGTATTGAACGATATGAGTTATTACTAAAAAATATAAAGGAATTTGATTCAATAATTAAACACGTTTCAGATTCTGTAATGTCGGGTGTTTGATTATGAACTATTCGGAAGCTGAGTTCGACAAAGCTTATAAAAAAATAATTCGCAGAATTATTAAATCCAAATCACCTGTCAACAACCCTATGGCATATATTCTCGGTGGTCAGCCCGGAGCAGGAAAGACAGGCTTGCAGAGAAATTTGATGGTTGAAAATTCTAATATTATAATCATAAATGCAGATGCTTATCGTAATTCTCATCCACGATTCAATGAAATACAAGCTGAATTCGGAACTTTAGCTCAAAGACATACACAGCCGTTTATAAACGAAGTTGTGGAAAAGCTTATATCTGATTTAAGCGATATGAAGTACAGTCTGGTTATAGAGGGAACATTGAGAACTGCCGAAATTCCTTTAAATACTTGCCGAATGTTGAAAAATAAAGGATATAGCGTGGAGTTGCATATAATATCAGTAAAAAAAGAAATTTCATACGAAAGCACTATATACAGATATGAAAATAATTTGGAACTTGGAATGGTTCCCCGTGCAACAGCGAAAGAAGATCATGATAATGTTGTTGATGCTATTTGTGACAACCTTGATATAATTTATGAACAGAATGCTTTTGATGATATAAAGCTTTTTGACAGGGAAGGAAATAATTTGTATACCGCAAAGTGCGGTGTAGCCCCTTCTTTAGTTGAAAAAGACAAGTTATTTGGATATTGGTCTGATTCTGAAATTACTTCGTACAGAAAAATAATTGATGATATAATTGCTCTTAAACGGTCAAGAAATGCTCCTGATTTAGCCAAATACATATTGGAATCTTCAATTAAATTTGCTTATGCAAAATCAAGAATTGAGAAATTAAATAAATAACAAAAGCAGAGAATATCTATGTCGATGTTCTCTGCTTTGTTACATTATTTTTTATGTTGAAAATGATAGCATACTGCTGACCGTAATTTTACATTTTCAATTTTCAATTTAATAAATGCCTTGTACGGTGACTTCGCCTGAATTGATAAGTTTGGTGGTTTTGTCGGGAAGCTCTGCAATAAGCTCGCCGTCAGGGTTTACTCCCACAGCTTTTGCGGTGACGGACTTTCCGTCTTTAGTGAATGTTATATCTCTGCCGACCGTTGCGCAAAGGCTTGTGTATTCCTTTAATGCGACAGGGGAAAGCTTTAAATCGTTTTTGATGAATTCCTCTTCAATGTGGTTAAGCACACAGGCAAAAAATTTGTTCTTGTCAAAATGACCGCCTGTTGCAAGATAAATTGAAGTTGCCTTTTCCTTTATGTCATCGGGGAAATCCTGAGTATCGGCATTGATTCCGATGCCTGTAATTACATACTCTACGGCGTCAAATTCGGCACTCATTTCGGTTAGAATACCAACAAGCTTTTTCTTGCCGATGATGATATCGTTCGGCCATTTTATACGGCAGTCAAGTCCCGTGAATTCTCTGATTGCCTTGCAGACCGCAAGACCTGCAAGAGGGGTGATTGACGATACCTCTGACGGGGCAATCTTTGGTCTTAACAAAAACGAAAAGGTGATGCTGTCATCCTTTTTTGCTTTCCAAACTCTGCCGAGTCTGCCCTTGCCCTGAGTTTGTTCTCTGGCAACGGCAACCGTGCCGTTTTCGCAACCGTCTGCACTCAGCTTTTTGAGGTAATCGTTTGTTGAACCAACCTCGTCAAGGACGATGAGGTTTTTGCCGATTACGGAGGTTTTCAGGTATTTTTCGATTGCAGGCTCGTTGAGGTGTGGCGGATAGGCAACAAGGCGGTATCCACGGTTTGTTACAGAGTCAATTGTGTAACCCTGCTCCTTAAGTCCGTTGATTGCTTTCCACACTGCCTGTCTTGACACACCAAGCTGTTCGGAAATTTCACTGCCCGAAACATAGCCGTCTGTTTTTGTTAAAAGTTCAATAATTTTCTTTTGCATAACATCACCGATTTTAAAATATAATGTAAAAAAATTACGGACGATTCTAAACAAAATCGCCCGTTTTTGAATGTTAATTATTTACTTTTGTTTGCCGCAACAATTTTCTTGACTGCAATGCTTACTGCCGAACCGACAACAAAGCAAGCAATGATTTCAAGAATGCAGTTGATTGAAAGAGCAGGGATAACCACGGCTGTGATTACATTAAGTCCCATAACTTCGATACTGCCGAAAAGGATTGCCATAAAGCCAAGGAAGAAGGCTGTGTTCATAACAGGGCAGAGTATAGTAGCGATAAGGTCGTTAAGATTGAACTTGCCTACAGTTTTACCTTCAAATACCTTGCCCAGACCTTTTGCGATAAGTCCTGTGAACCAACCCATAAGAGCTCGTGCAACAACACAAATTATAAAGGTGTAAAACCAGTTGATTGAAAGCATTGCCGTGCCGAATGCATCCATACCAAAGCATTGTACAAAGCTTGTGATACCAAAGAGTGTGCCGAGAATCAATCCTGCTGTAGGACCGAGAACGGTTGCACCGATTGCAATCGGAATGCAAAGGAATGAAATGGAAAGCGCACCGATCTTCAGATATCCGAGCGGTGTGAGCGCCATTACAAGCGTCAATGCGATAAGCACTGCAAGAATAACCATTCTTTGCACCTTTGAAAAGTTTCCTGTCTTATTCATAAAAAATTCCTCCTGCTGTTTCCCTGCTCATTTTCCGCAGGTGAAACGCAAATAATATTTACAAGGGGAGAACCCCGTTGCATCAAATTAATAATTCAAAAACAAGTTGTATATTAAATTGTCTTTATTTTTTATTTCTCTCGTAAATAATTTTGAGTCCGTCAAGAATAATATTCTCATCAAAGATAATATCGTGACGGCAGTTTTTGATTGCAAGCGGAGCAAGACCTCCTGTTGCAATAACCTTGCATTCTGCCTTGCATTCCTCGGTAAACATATCAACCATTCCGTCAAGCATACAGGCTGTTCCGAACATAATTCCCGAACGAATGCAGTCGGATGTGTTTGACGAAATTACCTTCTTTGGAGCTTTCATATCAACCGATGACAGCAATGCGCCGTGATTTGTGAGTGCGTCAAGCGAAATTCCCATACCGGGGGCGATTGCACCGCCGTGATACGCGTTGCTTGCGTCAACATAGACAATTGCGGTTGCAGTTCCCATAAAAATCATAATGAGAGGACCGCCGTATTTTTCACACGCTCCCACACAGCCGGCAACGATATCTGCACCCAAGGTTTCGGGATGTTCTATCTTGATGTCAAGACCTGTCTTGAGTCCCGGACCTATGAGCAGACTTTTTTTGCCTGTAACGGTCATAATCGCACTTCTGAGATTATATGTAAATTTCGGAACAACAGAGCTTATAATAGCGCCGTCAATGTTTTTTGCATCAATGTTGTAAATCTGCAAAAATGTGAAAAGTTCAACGGCAAGCTCGTCGCTTGTTTTGTTTTCATCGGTTGAAAAACGGAGTTTGAATTTTAAATTATCTCCGTCAAAAATGCCGAGCTTGACATTGGTGTTTCCGACATCGGCCGCAAGCAGCATTGCTGTTCCCTCCAAACGGTTTTTATAAATATGCTTTTACAAAAGTTTAGATTTAATCGTATTTTACTTTGCTTATTATATCATAAAAAAATTATTTCTTCAAGGGCGAATTTAAGGAATTTATCCGATTTTTGGAAAATCCTAAAAAATTGTTGAAATTTGCGTTGGATTGTGTATAATTAAAATAGGTGTGTATAACACGGTCATGTATTACGCAAAATTCTGAAAGGAATGGTTTATTAAATGGACAGTTCAGAAATCAAGCAGCTCCGAATTCTTGCCGCAAGGTCAAGAATGGGCGCAATTCTCGGCACTTACCACGCCAAATCAGGTCATCCCGGCGGATCGCTTTCGGCAGCAGATATTTTCACATATCTCTACTTTAAGGAAATGAATGTTGATCCTAAAAATCCCGATATGCAGGATAGAGATCGTTTTGTTCTTTCAAAAGGTCACTGCTGTCCGGCTCTTTATGCAACGCTTGCACTCAAGGGCTTTTTTGAATGGGACGAGCTTACAAAGCTTCGTCATGTAGGCGCTATGCTTCAGGGACATCCCGATATGAAGGGTACTCCGGGTATTGATATGAGTACAGGCTCACTCGGTCAGGGCATTTCGGCTGCCTGCGGTATGGCACTTGCGGCTAAGCTTGATAACAAGAGCTATCGCACATATACAGTTCTCGGTGACGGTGAAGTTGAAGAAGGTCAGGTTTGGGAGGCTGCAATGTTTGCCGCTCACAACAAGCTTGACAATCTCGTTGTAATTGTTGACCAGAACGGACTTCAGATTGACGGTACTGTTGAAGAGGTTGCAGGCATTGAGCCTCTTGATAAAAAGTTTGAAAGCTTTGGTTTTGAAGTAATCAAAATTGACGGTCATGACTTCAATCAGATTGAATCGGCTCTCGAAAAGGCTAAGACAGTAAAGGGCAAGCCTACCGCAATTCTTGCCAAGACAATCAAGGGCAAGGGCGTTTCATTTATGGAAAATCAGGTTGGCTGGCACGGCACTGCTCCCAACAAGGAACAGTATGAACAGGCTACTGCCGAGCTTCAGGCTGAAATTGACAGATTGGAGGGCAACTGCTGATGGCACAGGTAATTAAAAAGGCTACAAGAGAAAGCTTTGGCATGGCTCTTTGTGAGCTTGCAAAGACAAATAAGGACATTATTGTTTTTGATGCAGACCTCGCAGCTGCTACAAAGACAGGAATTTTTAAAAAAGAGTTTCCCGAAAGATTTTTTGACTGCGGTATTGCCGAGGGCAATATGGTAGGCGTTGCGGCAGGTATGGCAGCGGCAGGCAAAATTCCCGTTGCCGCATCATTTGCAATGTTTGCAACAGGCAGAGCATTTGAGCAGATTCGCAACTCGGTTGCTTACCCTCATCTTAATGTTAAAATTGCCGGCAGCCACGCAGGTATTTCAACAGGTGAAGACGGTGCTACTCATCAGTGTCTTGAAGATATCGGTATTATGCGTACAATTCCGGGTATGGTTGTCCTTAACCCTGCCGATCACTACGAAATGATGGCCGCTACAAAGGCTGCAATTGAGTACAACGGTCCTGTTTATATCCGTCTCGGCAGACTTGCTGTTGACAGTTTTAATGATCCCGATACCTATACATTTGAGCTCGGCAAGGGTATTACTCTCCATGAGGGCAACGATGTGGCTGTTATTGCAACAGGACTTGTTGTAAACGAGGCTTTAAAGGCTGTTAAGGAACTTGAGGCTGAGGGCATCAACGCTCGTCTTATTAACATTCACACAATAAAGCCTATCGACAGAGATATCATCATTAAGGCTGCAAAGGAAACAGGCAGAATCATCACCGTTGAGGAACACAATGTTATCGGCGGTCTCGGTGACGCTGTTTGTGATGTTGTAAGTGCAGAGTGTCCTGTTAAGGTTACAAAGATCGGTGTGAACGATCGTTTCGGTTACAGCGGTCCGGCTCTTGAGCTTCTTGACAAGTTCGGTCTTACACAGCCGCACCTTGCAAAGGTTGTCAGAGATGTTGTTAAAGAGGACAAATAATTTCTGAATTAATTTAATGATTGCAAAATATTAACGGTCGGTTTGTTCAAGCCGACCGTTTTTTGTATGTACCATTCAAGAATAAAAAGCAAAGGGCGGATATCGCAAAAAACGGCAGCCGCCCTTTTTATATTAAAACATCCTCAGCAATAAGCCGAATGGGGCTTTAGTCAGCGTGCTTTATCAGCAGCCGCAGCCACAGCTGTTGTTGTCACAACCACAGCCGCCGTTGTTTCCGCCGCAACAGCAGAGAACGATGATAAGAAGAATAATCCATGAGCAGCAACCGTTGCCGTTACCAAAGTTACACATACGCTTACCTCCTTTCGTTTACACTACATATTATTGTGAAAGGAGAAATGTGTGACATCAAAAAATGACGGCTGCGAAAATCTTCGTAACCGTCATCAATTGTAATGATTTAATTAAACATTGAATCTGAAAAGAACGACATCGCCGTCTTTCATAACATAGTCCTTGCCTTCACTGCGGACAAGACCTTTTTCTTTTGCGGCTGTCATACTTCCGCAGGCGATAAGGTCGTCATATGCGATAACCTCGGCTCTGATAAATCCACGCTCAAAATCCGAGTGAATTTTGCCTGCTGCCTGAGGTGCTTTTGTTCCTTTTTTGATTGTCCATGCACGAACCTCCTGTTTGCCGGCTGTAAGGTAGGAGATAAGTCCGAGAAGTGCATAGCATTCCTTGATAAGTCTGTCAAGACCGCTTTCTTCAAGTCCCATATCGGCAAGAAACATTTCCTTTTCTTCCTTGTCCATCTCAACGATTTCTTCCTCAATCTGAGCACAGATTGGAAGAACGCCGGCGTGTTCCTCGGCGGCAATCTTCTGAACAGCCTTGTAGCCCTCGTTTGAGTCGATTCCGTTTGAGAAATCCTCGTCACTCATATTTGCGGCATAGATAACAGGCTTGTTTGTGAGAAGTGCAACCTCTGAAAGAATTGCCTTTTCGTCATCGTCACATTCAACACTTCTTGCAGGCTTGCCCTCGTTGAGTGCGTCAAGAACTCTTTCAAAAAGGTCGATGTCTTTCTGATACTTTTTATCGCCCTTGAGCATTTTCTTTGTCTTGTCAATTCTGCGTTCGAGCATTTCAACATCGGAGAGAATAAGCTCAAGATTAATTGTTTCAATGTCACGGGCAGGATTGATGTTGCCTTCAACATGGATAATGTCATCGTTTTCAAAGCAACGGACAACATGAACGATAGCGTCACATTCACGGATGTTTGAAAGGAACTTGTTGCCGAGTCCCTCGCCCTTTGACGCACCCTTTACAAGACCTGCAATATCTACAAATTCAATTGATGCAGGAGTATATTTGTCAGGATCATACATTTCTGCAAGTTTATCAAGTCTTTTGTCCGGAACTGCAACAACACCGATATTCGGTTCAATTGTGCAGAAAGGATAGTTTGCACTCTGAGCACCTGCATCTGTAATTGCGTTAAAAAGTGTACTTTTGCCGACATTTGGAAGTCCGACGATTCCGAGTTTCATTTATTTTCACCTCAAATAATATTCGGGCAATGCTTGCCTATTTTCACTGAATATTGTATTATTATATCGTATGGATACTTACTCTGTCAATTCATAGACGAGTAATGCACACTTTGTTAAGTATATCACATAAAATTGCTTTAAACAATAAGAAAGGAAATTTTTATGAGCGAAATAAATACATATTCTGTAACAATTAAGGTTGAAGAAGAAAATCTTGCCGTTTCAATGGGCAGCGGCAGTCTTTGTGTGCTTGCAACTCCGTGCGTTGTGGCTCTTATGGAAAATGCCGCCGCAGCTCTTGCAGACAAGGTTCTTGACAACGATGAGCTTACAACTGTCGGCACGATGATTTCAATTGAACACACAAGCCCTACTCCTCTCGGTGCTGAGGTTACGGCAACAGCCGTTCTCAAAAGCGTTGACGGCAGAATGTTTAATTTTGAAGTTTTTGCCGAAGATAAAAAGGGTGAAATTGCAAGAGGCACTCACACAAGAGTAAGCGTAAAATCAGAAAAATTTCAGATGAAGGCGGACAGCAAGTTTGATGAATAAGTACAAATATTATCTGTTTGACCTTGACGGCACAATCAGCGAGAGCGCATTGGGCATAAGAGAGTCACTTGAAAACGCAATTAAAAGTATGGGCAAGCCGTTGCCGAATCTTGACGATTACACATTGTACATCGGACCGCCGTTGCTCGATACATTCCGCAATATCTGCCATTTCAATGAGGAAGAATCGGCAAGAGGCGTTGAGATTTATCGTGAATACTACAACACAAAAGGCAAGCTTGTGAACAAGCTTTATGACGGCATTGACAGGGTTCTTGCGGAGCTTAAAAACAGCGGTGCAAAGCTTGCCGTGTGTTCGTCAAAGTATGAAAAGTTTGCCGAAGAAATTACAGACCTTCTCGGTGTGCATGATATGTTTGACGCAATCTGCGGTTCAACACTTGACGGCTGCAGAAAAGATAAAAAAGACCTTATTCCGTATGCAGTTGAAAGACTTGGCGGTAGCCTTGAAAATGACAGAGAAAATATCGTCATGATAGGTGATACTTGGTTTGACACAAAGGGCGCAAGACTTTGCGGTGTCGATTTTGTCGGTGTTGAATACGGCTACGGCGACCTGGAAAGCATGAAAAAAGAGGGCGGCAGGGTGTTTGTAAAAACAACGGCAGAACTCTTGGATGTTCTTACAAAGTAAATAATTTGAAATCGGACAAACGGAATTATCCGAAGATTTTTCGCATACATTTTATCAGAGAATAAAATGTGCGGAGGATTTATAATGTTCGTTTTTAATTTAAAAATTAAGGCTAAAAAAACAGTAATTTTGGCGGCGGTGCTGTCCGTAACAGCGGCAATAATATGTACAGCCGTTACGGTTGCAATAAATTCACGGTTGCCCGATACAGCCGTAAGTGATAAAACAGGGGAGTATTCTCTTGTACTTAATGACGGTGAGGAGAAAAAATTCCTTGAACAGTTCGGAGTTGAAACCGCCGACGCAAAGCCTGAGAAAAGGTCGGTTGTAATTCCGTCGGATTTTAATAAATATTATGAGGAATACAACGAACTTCAGAAGAAAATCGGACTTGACCTCGGAAAATTTAAAGGCAAAGAGGTTACGGAGATTACAGTTCCCCTGGAAAAGCCAAAGGATAACAATGCCGTTTTGCTTGTTTACAAAAACAGGGTAATCGGCGGACACATTACAAACGGAGAATACGGCAGTAAAAATCTGCCGCTTGTTGATTAAGATGGAAAGACTCGATAAAATTATTTCGTCACAAAGAGCCGACGGCAGAAAAGAGGTTCAAAAACTCATAAAAAGCGGTGCGGTTCTTGTGAACGGAAAAATCTGTAAAAAGCCTGATACTAAGGTTGACCCCGAAAAGGATGAAATTGTTGTGGACGGACAGGCTTTGAATTACAGCAAATACATATATATAATGATGAACAAGCCTGCGGGAGTTGTGTCGGCAACCGAGGACAGGCAGTTTAAAACTGTTATTGATATTATTCCCGAAGATATGAAACGAAAGGGACTTTTTCCCGTCGGCAGACTTGACCGTGATACGGAGGGACTGCTTCTTATTACAGATGACGGTGACTTTGCGCACAGCATAACCTCGCCTAAAAAGCATGTGGACAAGAAGTATGTTGCAAAGCTTGACGGAGAAATCACAGAAGATACCGTAAAGGCTTTTTCTGACGGAATTGAGTTCTCTGACGGTACGAAGTGTCGCAGTGCCGTGCTTGAATGTGACGAAAATGATAAAAAAACAGGAATTGTCACAATTTGTGAGGGTAAATATCATCAGGTTAAAAAAATGTTTTTGTGTTGTGGATTAAAAGTTGTGCATCTTCAACGAATTTCAATAGGCGGTTTGTATCTTGATAGCAATTTGCACATAGGCGAGTGCAAATTGTTAACGGATTTGGATAAAAAGTCGGTTTTTATCGGCAATATACACTAAAAAATGCATCTGAATTTTATCCTGTGTCGGTTTTAAATAAAATAATGCATATATCTTTGGTCAATTTCGGTATGGTCAAATTGTGCGAAAAGTGGTATATTATTGTATGTAATAAAGCTAAGGACTTTATCGTTATCGACTAATTGGAGGTTTATACACAATGGCAAATGTTTCATTAAGACATGTTTACAAGATTTATGACGGCGGTGTAACTGCTGTTACAGACTTCAACCTTGAAATTGCCGACAAAGAATTTATCATTCTCGTTGGTCCTTCAGGTTGCGGTAAATCAACAACTCTCAGAATGATTGCAGGTCTTGAGGATATTTCAAAGGGCGAGCTTTACATCGGCGATACACTCGCAAACGATGTTGCTCCTAAGGACAGAGATATCGCAATGGTATTCCAGAACTATGCTCTTTATCCTCATATGACTGTATATGATAATATGGCATTCGGTCTTAAACTCCGTAAGTTCTCTAAGGAAGAGATTAAGAGAAGAGTTGAAGAGGCTGCAAGAATCCTTGGTATCGAGCAGTATCTTGACAGAAAGCCAAAGGCTCTTTCAGGCGGTCAGAGACAGCGTGTTGCTCTCGGTCGTGCTATCGTTCGTAACCCGAAGGTATTCCTTCTTGACGAACCGCTTTCAAACCTTGATGCTAAGCTCCGTGCTCAGATGAGAACAGAGATTTCAAAAATTTATCAGCGTCTCGGCACAACATTTATCTATGTAACCCATGACCAGACAGAGGCTATGACAATGGGTACAAGAATTGTTGTTATGAAAGACGGTTTCATTCAGCAGGTTGATACTCCTCAGCATCTTTATGATATGCCTTGCAATATGTTTGTTGCCGGATTTATCGGTTCACCTCAGATGAACTTCATCAACGCTGTTCTCTCTAAGAACGGCGGCAAGTATACTCTTGATTTTGACAAGTATCACGTTCCTGTTCCGGAGTCAAAGGTCAATGCTGACCTCGACAACTATGTTGGCAAGGAAGTTGTTTTGGGCATCCGTCCTGAGCATGTTCACGATGAGCCTGAAGAAATTGCTAAGGCTGAGTGTCTTCTCAAAGCCAATGTTGATGTTACCGAGCTTATGGGCGCTGAAATTTATCTCTATGTAAATATCAACGGTACACCTATCACAGCTCGTGTTGAACCTGCTTCAACAGCTAAGCCGGGCGACGACATTGAGATTGCTTTCGACCTCAGCAAACTCCATATCTTTGATAAGGATACTGAGAAAACAATCACAAACTGATTATAATTTAATTTGTTTTTTACGGCGGAGCGTTATGCTCCGCCGTCTTTGCGTTTTGTGTAACAGTAGCGGCGGTCAGTGACCGCCAATCGAACCGATTTTCACAATCGGTTCGACATTACAAATGACCTGTTTAATTAACAATGATATAATAATGTATTTGCTGTGTGTCGTTTTGGTTTTGCAACCAAAACGATTGGCGTTCACTGAACGCCGCTACTGTATGTACTATCAATTGCAATGTTTCGCTCTGGCAAAATATGTTATGATTTTTTCAAACTGTCTGCACGAATAGGGAACGGCGGCTCACCGTGGTTGAATTTTAATGTATGAACATTTTTCGTATTTTGTCACAAAATCAACACAATGTTGTGATATATTAAAAAAGTAATAAAGTTATGTAACAATTGTTTAATTTTGCTTTCAAAACTGTAACTTGTTGCTGATTATGCAAATTCTCTAAAAAAATTCAAGAAAAATTGTAAATAGAGGTTGATTTTTTTCTCGTTTTTGTGTAATATGTATATGAGACAGATTGTATTTTATTGAACTCTTTTACAATCACAATATATAACTGCGGAGAAAACGAGGTAAAAATTTATGTCAAACAGATTATTTCAAGGTATTGTACACCAGATGAAAGACGCAATCGACAGAACGATTGGCGTAATTGACGAGACTTCGGTTGTTATTGCCTGCTCCGAGCTTGGAAAAATCGGCGAGGTAAACGAGAGCGTTAATTCCGAAACACTCAGCTCGACAGCACCGTTTGTTGTGAACGGCTATACATACAGATCTTTCGGCAGCAATGCAAAGTATGATTATGCAGTATTTGTTCAGGGTACCGATGAGTATGCTCAGAAATATGCTCAGCTTTTGTCGGTTTCTTTTGCAAGCATCAAGCAGTATTATGACGAAAAGTATGATCGTTCAAACTTTATTAAGAATGTTATTCTTGACAACATTCTTCCGGGTGACATTTACCTTAAAGCAAGAGAGCTTCACTTTAACAGCGAGGTTTCCCGTGTGTGTCTGCTTATTAAAATTGTTTCAAAAACAGATGTTTCCGCTTATGATATAGTTCAGAATCTTTTCCCGGACAAGTCAAAGGACTTTGTTATAAACATTAACGAGGTTGAAATTGCACTTGTTAAGGAAATTAAACCCGACACAGAGAGCCGTGACCTTGAAAAGCTTGCAAGCTCGATTTCAGACACACTTTCGAGCGAGTTCTACACACACTGTGTTGTCGGCATCGGTACAACGGTTACAGGCATCAAGGATCTTGCAAGAAGCTTTAAGGAGGCTCAGTCAGCTCTTGAGGTTGCAAAGGTATTTGACACAGACCGTACAATCGTAAGCTATGATAACCTCGGCATTGCCCGTCTTATCTATCAGCTTCCCACAACATTGTGTGAAATGTTCCTCAAAGAAGTTTTCAAGCGTGGTTCAATTGAGAGCCTTGATCAGGAAACTCTCTTTACAATCCAGCGTTTCTTTGAAAACAACCTCAATGTTTCCGAAACATCAAGAAAGCTTTTTGTACACAGAAATACTCTTGTGTACAGACTTGAAAAAATTAAAAAGCTCACAGGTCTTGACCTCCGTGAGTTTGAGGACGCAATCGTGTTCAAGGTTGCTCTTATGGTTAAGAAATACCTCAACGCAAGTCCTACAAAATACTGATTTAGTTAAAGTGTGCCCGAGCATAGTGCGTTCGCTGTGCTCTGGGCGTTTTGACTTTTTATGAGTATTTGTACAATAACTACAAAACAAAGGTGACTTTATGATTGATTTTATAAATGTGTCTAAAACATACCCTAATGGCACTCATGCTCTCTACGGTATTACGCTGAGTATTGATAAGGGCGAGTTTGTATTTATTGTCGGTGCATCTGGCGCAGGCAAGAGTACATTTCTTAAACTCATTATGCATGAGGAAACTCCGACATCAGGCAAAATCGTTATCAACGACACTGATATTACAAAGCTGAGAAGGAGCAAGGTTCCTTATATGCGCCGTCATATGGGCATTGTTTTTCAGGATTTCAGACTTATTGACAAGATGAATGTTTTCGACAATGTTGCGTTTGCGATGCGTGCTGTCGGAAAACCTTCGGCAGTAATTAAAAAGCGTGTTCCGTATGTGCTTGAGCTTGTCGGTCTTAAAGATAAGATGAAAAACAGACCGAGTGAACTCTCGGGCGGTGAGCAACAGCGTGTAAGCCTTGCAAGAGCCCTTGTGAATAACCCCGAAATTATTATTGCCGATGAGCCGACAGGTAATGTTGACCCCGAGATGTCACACGAAATCATTGAGCTTCTCAATGAAATTAACGCAACAGGCACAACCGTTATTGTTGTAACGCATGAACATGACCTTGTTCGTGAGTTTGACAGACGAGTTGTTGTTCTTGACCACGGAAAAATTAAGAGCGACACCAAGGATTTGTTTGTTAAAGATGACTATACTGACGATTACGGTGATGACAGCGGTGAAGAAGAAAACACACCGGATTATCCCGATAATGCAGTGGTTGTTCCGGAATAATGCGTTTGCGCAAATAGGATTTTGAAAGGATTTTTGATATGACCGGATTTGGTTATTTGGCAAAAGAAGGTTTCAAAAATGTGTGGAACAACCGTATTATGAGTATCGCTTCTGTCTGCGTACTTATAAGCTGTCTTGTTCTCACAGGTGCGGCGGCACTTTTTTCATTGAATGTTGACAAGGTTGTTGAATCTGTCGGCAAGTCAAATGAAACCTCTGTATACATTAAAGACGGATATTCACAGCTTGAGGCTGTTTATGTAGGAAAAGAAATTGAAAAGCTTGACAATGTTGAGTCGGCAACCTTCCTTTCAAAGGAAGATGCGATAAAGCAGTATAAATCTACTCTCGGCGATGACCTCTTTGCAGAAATGCAGGGCAGAAACAAACTCCCTGATTCATTTATTGTTGTGATGAAGGATTTGTCGAAGTACGATGAAACTATTGCACAAATCACGAAAATTGACGGTGTTGAGAGTTTCAGCAGTCACCGTGAACTTGCCAAAAAGCTTACGGACATCAGCAGTCTTGTCAATATGATTTGTATTGCGGTTGTTTGTGCGCTGACAATCATTTCAATCTTCATCATTGCCAACACAATTCGTGCAACAATGTATTCACGAAGATTTGAAATCAGCATTATGAAATCGGTTGGTGCAACGAACTCGTTTGTACGATGGCCGTTTCTTATTGAAGGTATGATAATCGGACTTATTTCCGCAATTATTTCAACAGGCGCAATTGCAATCCTCTATGAGACTGCACAGGCTCTTGTTTATCAGATTGTTCCGATTGATTTCATTCCGATTAACAATGTCATCTGGATTACAGGCGGCTTGTTTGCAATTGCAGGTATTATTATCGGCTTCTTCGGCAGCTTTATTTCAATCAGAAAATACCTTAAAATGGAAGGTAACGAAATACTCGGTTGGTAATCCCGACAGAAACCTTAAAGGAGGAGATTACGATGAACAAATTAAAAAGAATTTTATGTGCAATGCTCTGCGTATGCATGATTTCAATTCCAATGGCAATACCCACTACTGTTTCTGCTGAGGACAGCATCTCAGACCTTGAACAACAGCTTCAGCAGCTTGAACAGGAAAATCAGAAGTATCAGAAGATTCTTGATGATACAAAGTCTGACATCGCAGAAAAGGAAGAATACAAGAGCGCCCTTGTAAGCAAGGTTCAGGTTCTTGATGAAAAAATTGCAGTAACCCGTGAGAAAATTTCAAGCCTTAACGATGATATTAAGGAAAAGCAGGACGCTTATGACAAGGGACTTTCGGAAGTTGAGGATCAGTTTGACGCACTTGCAAACAGACTCAGAATTCTCTATATGTCAGGCAATGCAACCGACCTTGAAATCATTTTCGGTGCAAAGGATTTTTCTGACCTTATTGATAAGATGGAGCTTGTAAAGAGCCTTGCAAACAGCGACAAGGAGCTTATCAGCGAAATCCAGACAAAGCTGGACGAGCTCAGTACCAAGAAGAAATCCCTTGAGGCCGACAAGAAAGACCTTGAAACTCAGCAGGCGTCATTGAAGTCGGATCAGGACGAGTTTAATAAACTCATTTCCGATAATGACGAGATTCTTAAAAATCTTTACGCATCAAATTCCGAGGCGCAGAATTCCTTGGAAAGTGCGGCTTTGCAGAGTGATGAGATTGAAGCTAAAATCAGCCAGTACTATGCCGCTCAAAAGGCGGCTGCGGAACGGGCTGCTCAGGCTTCACAGAGCTCAAGCAGTTCATCAAGCAGCTCTTCAAGCAGTTCATCAAGCGGCTCAAGCAGTTCAGGTTCATCAAGCTCAGGTTCATCATCTGTAATTGTTCCGTCGGGTTCGGGCTTTGCATGGCCTACACCGGGCTTTGTAAGCCTTTCATCTGAATGGTTTGAGGACAGAGAAGTTTATAACCACGGCGGAATTGATATTGCCGGCGCAGGCATTATGGGAACTCCTGTTGTTGCGGCTGCCGACGGTACTGTTGTTGCAACCAACAGCAGTTGTACACACAACTGGGGCAAGAGCTACAGCTGCGGCTGCGGCGGCGGTTATGGTAACTATGTAATGATCAGCCACGCGGGCGGTAAGATGACAGTTTACGGTCACCTTACAAGTCTTACAGTAAGTTCAGGTCAGTCTGTTTCTAGAGGACAGGTTATCGGCTATGTCGGTTCAACAGGTAACTCAACAGGACCTCACCTCCACTACGAATGCCGTCTTAACGGTGTAAGATACAACCCGATGTCTGAGTATCCGTACATGTGATAATTTCTTTGATACATACACAATTTGATAATTAATTTAAAAGCCTTCGCATATACTTAAATAAGTAAATATGCGGAGGTTTTTGTTTTGATTACTTCATTGAATGTTGTGTTTCCCGAAAAGTGCGGGAAAATAAGGGGATTTTTTAACAGGCTGAGAGGGGACAAGGTGTGCGTTGAAATCAAAAGGGCAAGGGGCGTAAGCGTAAAACAGCTTACATACATCTGTCGCAGACAAAAGGTCAATCTCAATAAAATTGACAGGGCAATCGGCAGTCAGCGCACAAGACTTTTGTGTTGCGAAGAAATGACTTTCCCAAATGACAGCGGTTACAAGCGTTTTTACTCGCCGTTTTTTTCGGCAAGACTTTGTACCAATATGGCGCTTTTTGCCCTCAGCAAATTTGATACTTCCGAAAGGCTGACGGTCGGAATTTATGATCCCGACGCTCAATGCACCGACCTTGTTTCATTTGTGTTGAAATATACGGGCAATGTCTGTATTATCACAGACAACGAAGATGTGTTCTATGATGAGCTGAATACCATTGCCGAAGAAACAGGTGCGTGTGCCGTTGTTACTCACCACCGTGAACAGCTTTCAAATTGTGATTTTGTCATTGCACCGTTTGAAATTGAAGAAAATCTGCCTGTAAGAAATGATGCGGTTATCCTCACAAACGGCAGACCTAAGGAAAATATAAAGGGCTTTGTGTATTTTCGCTATTGCTTTAAAATGCCGAACGGTTTCGCACTTTTGCGGCCTGAGGGATTGTCGGAGGAATACTTCTGCTCAGCACTCTACACACTCGGTTCACAGTACGAACTCGGTTCAATTGTCCCCGATTTGTGCCGTAATGATACAGAGGCGCAGACAGTGAAATCTCTTTGCAGTTATCTTGCCCGTTTTGCTTGACAATCGGTGTGAAAAAAATTATAATAAATCTATATGCAGTTTTTTGCTGATATGAAAGAATTTTATACCGTATGCACGCTTGTGCAGGTGCGGTATTAACTGAAAGGAACGATATAAAATGGCAGCTAAACCAACAATGCTTACTGCGGAAGGTCTTAAAAATCTTGAAGAGGAACTTGCAGAATTACAAAATGTCAAGCGTAAAGAAATTGCAGAGAAAATCAAGGTAGCCCGTTCCTACGGCGACTTGTCCGAGAACAGTGAATATGATGACGCAAAGAACGAGCAGGCTATTATGGAGGCAAGAATCGCTACTATCGAGTCTATCCTCAAAACTGCTCAGATTATTGATGAGTCCGAAACATCTAACGATAAGGTACACCTCACTTCTGTTGTTACAATCGAAATGGTTGGCACAGACAGACAGATGACATACAAAATCGTTGGTTCGGGTTCTAACGAAACAAATCCCGCACAGGGCAAAATTTCAGACGAATCACCTGTGGGCAAGGCTCTCATGGACAGATGTGTCGGTGATGTTGTTGAGGTTGAAACTCCCGGCGGCGTAAAGACATTTAAGATTCTTGAAATCTCAAAGTAATTTGTTTATCTATTGAATTTTTGCTGACGGATTCTGCTTTTGCAATCCGTCAGATTTATTGATGTTGAAAAGAGAGGAATGATTGGAAATGAGTCAGAAGCCACAGCAGACCGGCACAAGCGATGTTATCAAGGTCAGATACGAAAAGCTTGACGCCCTCAAAGAAGCAGGCAGAGATCCGTTTGTAATTACAACAAGTGCCCGTGATGTTCTCACGGAAACAATTAAAAACAATTTTGAAGAGTACGAAAATAAAGATGTATGCGTTGCAGGCCGTTTGCTTTCAAAAAGAGGCAAGGGCAAGGTTTCGTTTATGGACCTTTGGGATCGTTCGGGAAAAATCCAGATTTTTGCAAAATTTGACGATCTCGGTGAAGAAGAATACGGTTTCCTTAAAAAGTGGGATATAGGTGATATCGTTGAAGTAAAGGGCTTTGTTTTCAAAACGCAAATGGGCGAAATTTCTGTTCATGCAAAAGAGGTTAAGCTCCTTTCCAAATCACTCAAACCCCTCCCCGAAAAGTATCACGGTCTTACAAATACAGACCTTCGTTACCGTCAGCGTTATGTTGACCTTATTATGAATCCCGAGGTAAAGGATACCTTTGTAAAGCGTTCAAAAATTATCGGCAGTATCCGCCGCTACCTTGACAATCAGGGCTTTATGGAGGTTGAAACTCCTATGCTCGTTGCCAATGCCGGCGGTGCGTCGGCTCGTCCGTTCCTTACTCACTTCAACGCTCTTGACGAGGATTTAAAGCTCAGAATTTCTCTTGAACTTTACCTCAAAAGACTTATCGTAGGCGGACTTGAAAAGGTTTACGAAATCGGCAGAGTATTCCGTAACGAGGGTGTTGACACCCGTCATAACCCTGAGTTTACTCTTATGGAGCTTTATCAGGCATATACCGACTACAACGGTATGATGGATCTTACCGAAAACCTCTATCGCCATGTTGCACAGGAGGTTCTCGGCACAACAACAATCACATACAACGGCATTGAAATGGATCTTGGCAAGCCGTTTGAGAGAATTACAATGCTTGACGCTGTTAAAAAGTATTCAGGCGTTGATTTCAACGAAATTCATTCTGATGAAGAGGCTAAGGCAATTGCTAAGGAAAAGGGTGTTGAGTTTGAAGAACGCCACAAGAAGGGCGACATCCTCAACCTTTTCTTTGAGGAATTTGCAGAAGAGCATATGATTCAGCCTACTTTCGTTATGGACCATCCGATTGAGATTTCTCCGCTTACAAAGAAGAAACCCGAAAATCCCGATTATGTTGAGAGATTTGAGTTCTTTATGAACGGCTGGGAAATGGCTAATGCATATTCAGAGCTTAACGATCCGATTGACCAGAGAGAGCGTTTTAAGGCTCAGGAGGCACTTCTCGCACAGGGCGATGATGAGGCTAACACAACCGATGAGGATTTCCTCAACGCACTTGAAATCGGTATGCCTCCGACAGGCGGTATCGGCTTTGGTATCGACAGAATGTGTATGCTCCTCACAGATTCAGCCGCAATCCGTGATGTTCTCCTCTTCCCGACAATGAAGAGCTTGGATTCCGACAAGAAGCCGTCAGGCATTCCGAAAACAAAGGACGCTGTTGTTGAAGAAAAGATTGATTTTTCAAAGGTGAAGGTTGAGCCTTTGTTTGAAGAATATGTTGATTTTGAAACATTTTCAAAGTCAGATTTCCGTGCAGTAAAGGTCAAGGCTTGCGAGGCGGTTAAGAAGTCGAAGAAGCTTTTACAGTTCACTCTTGATGACGGCACAGGCACAGACCGTACAATTTTAAGCGGTATCCACGCTTATTATGAGCCTGAAGAGCTGGTTGGAAAGACTCTTATCGCTATCACAAATCTTCCGCCGAGAGCAATGATGGGCATTGACTCCTGCGGTATGCTCCTCAGCGCAGTTCACGAAGAAGAAGGCGAAGAAAAGCTCCACCTCCTCATGGTAGATAACCATATCCCCGCAGGTGCAAAGCTCTATTAAGAAGTACCGTTTTACCCTACAAAACGGGATGTACTTCATTTGTGAAAAAGCTCTGAAAATACACAAATACACCAAATTTACACCAAATGGTGCTTGAAACGGTGCAGAGCCTTAAAAATCGCATAATTTTCAAGATATATGGGCAGTTCCAATCGGGATTGCCCATTTTCAGAAAGAAAAAGACAAATCGGAATTTGAGAAGGTAAGTGAATGGGATACCATGGAGGAATATGATAATGTCGAAAGATGAGTATTTGATAACCGATACGCCCCTCAAAGCGTTGACGGTTTTTGCAATGCCAATGATTTTTGGAAGTTTTTTTCAGCAAATATACAATATGGCCGACTCTATTATTGTCGGCCGGTTTGTTAGTTCTTCCGCACTTGCAGCTGTCGGTGCATGTGCAGCATTGACCAATGTGTTCATTTGTGTGGCACTGGGAGCCGGTGTCGGAGCCGGTGTGCTTGTGAGCCGTTATTTCGGAGCCAGGAAGTATGGCAAAATGAAAACAATCGTGTCAACCTCCTTGATTAGCTTTTTGCTTCTAAGTATAGTCCTTGGTGTTTTTGGCTTTTTCTTCGCCGGCTCGATGATGAGTGGACTGCAAACCCCTGCCGACGTACTGGACGATGCAGTACTGTATCTGCGGGTCTATTTTGTGGGCTTTCCGTTTCTGTTTATGTATAACATTCTTTCTACCATGTTCACCTCAATCGGCGAATCCAAAATTCCGCTGGGACTGCTGATTTTTTCGTCCATCCTGAATATTTTAATGGATCTTTGGATGGTAGCCGGGCTGGGTCTCGGTGTGTTCGGTGCGGCTATTGCAACCCTGATTGCACAGGGAATTTCCGCAGTGTTTTCGTTTTTGATTTTCTTTGCACGGATGCAGAAATATAAAAGCCCCTTTAACAGGTTTGAACGGAAGGAGCTGTATTCCATGCTTCGCATTGCGGTGCCGTCGGTTTTACAGCAGTCCACAGTGTCCATCGGTATGATGATTGTGCAGGCAGTGGTAAATCCTTTCGGTACACAGGCACTCGCCGGGTATACAGCAACGATGAGGGTGGAAAATGTTTTTTCATTGATCTTTGTATCCATCGGCAATGCGGTTTCGCCGTATGTTTCCCAGAATCTTGGTGCAAAGAAAATTGATCGTATCAAAAAAGGCTACCATGCTGCGCTGGTGCTGGACGTGTGCTTTGCCGTTCTTGCCTTTCTCGTCATTGAAACGCTGCACACGCAGATCTCCTCGCTGTTCTTAGGAAAAGACGGAACGGCGTTTGCCTATCAGGTGTCCGGTGATTATATGAGGTGGATTGGTTACTTTTTCATCTTCATGGGTATCAAGATGGCAACCGATGGAGTCCTTCGCGGTCTCGGAATTATGCGTCCGTTCCTCGTTGCAAACATGGTGAACCTTGCGATTCGTCTGTCCGTTGCCCTAATCTGTGCACCACGTTTCGGCATTGCCTTTGTCTGGCTTGCGGTACCGGTTGGCTGGCTTGCAAACTTTTTAATCTCCTATGTGGCTCTTAGGAGATCATGGCCGACTGATAAAATGGCATCCATTAGTTAACTTCCGGTTTGCCAACTTGCCCTTTGAGAAGAGAATTTTACAAAAGAAGTGTTCTCTATGTTCTCAGTCGAGGAAGTTCTTGAAGATTTACGGTGTGATAACAGCCTGATGAAAACAATGGTTGACCGCTTCGGAGAAGATGTGACAGACCAATATCAAACCGGACGAAGTGCATATTTGCGACTGGGACAATTATTTATGAGATTATTTGCTGGATTGCTATAAGAATCTGATGAAACGACCTTTCAAAAAACAGTTGATTTAGAAGTTAACTGTTTTTGAAAGGCCGTTTTTGCTATATCTAACAGTCTGTTGTACAAAGAAGATTTTGCATGGATGAAAAAACAAACCTTGTTGAGGTTAAATTGAGTTTTCCATTGTATTGTATTGCTAATGAATAAGAATAAGAAAAAGAACAGACAATGCTGAATGCTCTGGAAACAAGAATATCTGAGTATAGTATGTAAGTTCGTAACAGAATGAAAGGAGCGATTCAAATGAGCAATTTGGAAAATTATAT